>ENA-ORDP01000006-ORDP01000006.1-marine-sediment-metagenome-genome-assembly--contig:-NODE-6-length-114990-cov-4.072989_pt1 | contig 114990 bp, 115 predicted proteins | sample MGYA00248627_ERZ508539 | MGnify/ENA primary metagenome ERZ508539 (study PRJEB26208, sample SAMN05571518) | marine sediment metagenome | biome: deep sea; feature: Hydrothermal vent; material...
CGCGCAGCGGCAAGGATCTGGGTAGCCTGTCCTTGCAAGCCTTGTCAGAAGGGCTAAACGCAGAGATCGCGAGCCGCGGCCTTACTGTTTAGAATTTAGGAGACTGATAAAATCGCTGCTGGAAAATCCAAGACTCGCCTGAACCAGGCAATCACATCGCCGGAAGTACGGCTGATTGACGATAAAGGCACACAGTTAGGTGTCTTACCCATAAGCAAGGCACTTGAGGTCGCAAGCGAAGCCAGCCTGGATCTGGTGGAAGTATCACCGCATGCAGAGCCACCGGTTTGTCGCATTATGGATTATGGCAAGTTCAAGTTCGACCAGAACAAGAAAAATCAGTCTGCCAAAAAGAAACAGAAACAGATTCATGTAAAAGAAATCAAATTTCGTCCAGGGACGGACGTTGGAGACTATCAGGTCAAACTACGCAACCTGATACGTTTCCTTGATGATGGTGATAAGGCCAAGGTCACGGTGCGATTCCGTGGTCGGGAAATGGCCCATCAAGAGCTGGGGGTTCAGCTTTTGGAACGCGTGGAAAAAGATCTTGAAGAATTTGGTGTAGTCGAACAGCGTCCCAAGCTGGAAGGCCGCCAGATGGTCATGATCTTTGCGCCACGCGCCAAAACAAAGAAACACTGATTGTCAGTGTGCCTGCCAGTAATATTTTAACCATAAATGCGAAGTGGTGAAGTAAAATGCCTAAAATCAAGACTAACCGTGGTGCAGCGAAACGTTTCGCCCGCACTGCATCAGGTGGTTTCAAAAGAAACCAGTCGCATCGTCGACACATCCTTACCAAAAAAAGCACCAAGCGTAAACGTCATTTACGCAGTGCTTCCATGATCAATGAAGCGGATACACGTAGCATACGCCGCTTGTTGCCATATAAATAAAGGAGTGTTGATATGCCAAGAGTAAAACGCGGTGTCCAGGCACACGCAGCACATAAAAAAATCCTGAAAAAAGCAAAAGGTTACTACGGTGCCCGCAGCAAGGTTTTCCGGGTCGCCAAACAGGCCGTTACCAAGGCCGGTCAGTATGCTTATCGTGACCGTCGTCAACGCAAGCGTCAGTTTCGCGCATTGTGGATTACCCGCATTAACGCAGCGGCACGCGAGAATGGAATGTCATACAGTCTGTTCATTAACGGTTTAACCAAAGCCGGTATCGAAGTAGACCGTAAAGTACTGGCTGACATAGCCGTGTTTGACCAGGCCGGTTTTGCCGCGCTCGTAGAGCAGGCCAAAACCAGCCTCGCTGCTTAAGTCGATCACAGTTACAAGCGACGTATAAGAGAGGGGCAAGGCTGATAGTCTTGTCCCTTTTTTTTGCACATGGATGTGCTTATGCCGCGAAGGCCAGGGAAGGCCGAGAGCGGCGTGCCTGGTTGCACGATGTTGCATCAACCTGGGAAGGCCGGGAGTGACGCACCCAATTATGCCTACTAAGGTAAAAGCCAGGGTATAAACTACAAATTCGATACTTCATACAACTTGTCGTGGTAACTTAAAGCGTTATGAATCTTGAAGAATTAACTAAAAAAGCCCAACAGACCATTGCATCAGCAGATGACATGGCAGCACTGGATGCCGTGCGCGTCGAATACCTGGGTAAAAAAGGCAAGTTGACTGACCTGCTTAAAGGGCTTGGCAAGCTGTCGGCTGCAGAACGTCCCAAAGCCGGGCAAGAAATTAACAAGGCCAAGCAGGCCTTGCAGACAGATATAGAGACACGCAAATCAACACTAAAACAGGCGCAGCTGGATAGTCGTCTGCGTTCTGAAGCGATTGACGTTAGCCTGCCAGGTCGCGGCAAGCATTCCGGTGGCGCACACCCGGTTACACGCACATTAAAACGTATCGAGGGATTGTTTGTTCAGTTGGGTTTTGTGGTGGCTACTGGCCCTGAGATAGAAGACGATTATCATAATTTTGAGGCGCTGAATATTCCGGCACATCACCCGGCGCGTGCGATGCATGACACGTTTTATTTTGACCCGCATACCCTGTTACGTACCCATACCTCACCGGTACAGGTGCGCGTAATGGAAAAAAATCAGCCACCGCTACGAGTGATTGCCCCGGGGCGTGTGTACCGCTGTGATTCTGATATTACCCACACACCCATGTTTCATCAGGTGGAAGGTCTGCTGGTAGATGAGAATGTCAGTTTTGCCGAGCTCAAGGGTATGGTTGAAGAATTTTTACGACACTTTTTTGAACGCGAAATGGCGATCCGTTTTCGCCCGTCTTATTTCCCTTTTACCGAACCATCGGCAGAAGTGGATATCGAATGCGTGATGTGTGAAGGCAAGGGATGCCGTGTTTGCAGTCACACCGGCTGGCTTGAGATTATGGGTTGCGGCATGGTGCACCCACGGGTATTTGAAGCAGCAGGTATTGATAACGAAAAATACACCGGTTATGCATTTGGCATGGGTGTCGAGCGACTGGCCATGTTGCGTTATGGGGTAAATGATTTACGCCTGTTTTTCGAGAATGATTTGCGCTTTTTAAAGCAGTTTGCATAGATGCCTGATGATCCGCTGAGTAAGCTGAAGCGGTCTCATGTGTCCTTTATTGCTATTTTTAGACCGTACGTAACCTGGTCGACATGATGTTTGCAGACACGCTGTAAATACATCCCTGTAAGCTCGGCGGCAGCATCCCTGCTGCCGACGGTCTGCAAACATCATGTCGACCAGATCACGTACTCAATAGTGTAAGTAACAGAAATATGATTATTAGTGAAAGCTGGCTGCGGGAACTGGTTAATCCCGATATTGATGCGGATGCATTAGCCCATAAATTGACCATGGCCGGACTGGAAGTAGACTCGGTAAGCCTGGCTGCGCCTGAATTCAAAGGAGTGAAGGTTGGTCAGGTGATTTCAGTAGAGCCGCATTCGGATGCCGATCGACTGCGTGTCTGTCAGGTCGACGTGGGCGACAACGAGCCTCTTAATATTGTCTGTGGTGCTGCCAATGTTCGTACCGGGTTACACATACCGGTTGCAACCGTGGGTGCTGTACTGCCTGGCAATTTCAAGATCAAGAAATCAAAATTACGTGGTGTGCCATCTTTTGGCATGTTGTGCTCAGAAAAAGAGCTGGGTCTGGCTGAGCAGGCCGAAGGCCTGATGGAGCTGCCCGATGATGCCCCGGTCGGGCAAGATATACGTGATTACCTGGATCTGAATGATACCTTGATCGAGGTTGACCTGACCCCTAACCGGGGAGATTGCCTGGGCATGTCCGGCATAGCGCGTGAAGTAGGTGTGCTAACACGTACAGCCCTGTTGCCTGCCGTGACTTCGGAGGCAGCTGCGAGTATCAAAGATGAATTTTTGGTCCAGGTATCAGAACCCGAGGTCTGCCCTCGTTATCTGGGGCGGGTGGTACGTGCGGTTGATGCAACGGCTCGATCACCATTGTGGCTGCAAGAGCGTCTAAGACGCAGTGGTATACGCAGTCTGAACGCCATTGTTGATGCGACCAACTACGTATTACTGGCCTACGGTCAACCCATGCATGCATTTGATCTGGCCCGACTGTCCGGTGGTATTAACGTACGCTACGCCACCGACGGCGATCAGTTGACCCTGCTTGACGGCCGCAGTGTTGAACCGACTGACAACACGCTGCTGATTACTGATGATAACGGCCCGCTGGCACTGGCCGGCATCATGGGCGGGCAGGACAGTGCTGTATCAGAAGATACGACTGATGTTTTTCTGGAGTGTGCCCATTTCGTACCCACAGTGATTGCCGGGCGTGCACGTAGCCTGAATATGCAAACCGATTCTTCATTTCGTTTTGAGCGAGGCGTGAACCCTGATGCCTGTTCAGAGGTAATGGAGGCCGCGACACAGTTAATACTGGATCTGTGTGGTGGCAAGGCTGGCCCTGTTACTGAATCGGGTGATATGGACGCTCTGGCTGCGCCTGAGACCATCATCCTGCGCAAAGACAGACTAAAGCGAGTGTTGGGTGTCAGTATTGACGACAGTGAAGTGATGGACATCCTGCGCCGCCTGGGCATGCAGGTTACGCCGAATGACAGCGGTTGGCAGGTCATCTCACCTAGGTTCCGCTTTGATATCAGTATTGAGGCTGATCTGATCGAGGAAGTGGGGCGTATTTATGGCTACGACCAGCTACCCAGTGCGCCCGGGCAGGGTAGCCTGGTGATGAGTCCTCAGCCGGAAGGTCGCGTTGCAGTGGACACCATGCATGAGCTGTTGATCCGGCGTGATTACCAGGAAGTGGTGACTTATAGTTTCGTCGACCCGGCCTTACAGAATGAGTTGATGCCGGATGAGCAAGCCATCGAGCTGGCCAATCCCTTGTCTAGTGAAATGTCGGTCATGCGCACCAGCCTCTGGCCGGGATTGCTTTTGACACTCACTTATAACCTCAAGCGTCAGCATGATCGCATCAGGTTATTCGAGTCAGGTCTTAAGTTTGTTAGGCAAGATAATGAAATTAAACAGGAATTAATGCTTTCCGGCCTGATTTATGGTGCGCGCGAGGCTGAAAACTGGAGCAGCCAGTCCGAATCAGTTGACTTTTTTGACCTGAAATCGGACCTGGAGTCAATATTCCAATTGACGGGAAGGCTAGAAGACTTTATCTTTAATGCCAAGGGACATCCTGCATTACATCCCGGACAATCCGCCTGTATTCAAATAGATAATAAACAGGTAGGGTGGATTGGTGCGCTGCATCCAGCGATACAGCAAAACCATCAAATATCAGATAATGTATTTGTTTTCGAGCTAAATATTTCGGCACTGGGCCTGGCCCGGATACCGTTGTTTTCGCCTTTATCCAAATTTCCGTCGGTACGTCGGGATCTGGCAATTGTGGTGGACGAGACGGTTTCAGCCGGACAGATACTGGCCGATATAAGAGCCCTGAATAACGATAAGTTGATAAATATCACATTATTTGATGTTTATCAGGGAAAAGGGGTAGAATTAGGTCGAAAAAGTTTGGCTTTGGGCTTGATTTTACAGGAAACTTCTAGAACACTTACAGATAATGATTGCGATGAGGTGGTGCAAGCCGTTCTCGCAGTTTTACAGAAACGTTACAACGCAACACTGAGAATATAAGCATGGCACTAACTAAAGCCGATATGGCAGAACGCCTGTTTGAAGAGCTTGGTCTGAATAAGCGAGAAGCCAAGGAACTGGTCGAAATGTTCTTTGAGGAAATTCGCGGCGCACTGGAAACAGGCCGACAGACCAAATTGTCAGGTTTTGGCAACTTCGATTTGCGTGATAAAAATCAGAGACCGGGAAGAAACCCTAAAACAGGCGAGGAAATACCTATTACCGCCCGTCGTGTGGTGACATTTCGGCCAGGACAAAAACTAAAAGCAAGAGTAGAGGCGTATGCTGGAGGCAGGGAACAATAACGAACTACCCGCTATACCGGGAAAGCGTTATTTTACAATCGGTGAAGTGAGCGATCTCTGTAACGTCAAGCCACATGTCTTGCGTTACTGGGAGCAGGAATTCCCGCAGCTCAAACCCATCAAACGCCGAGGCAATCGTCGTTACTATCAGCGTCATGACGTGATCATGATACGCCAGATACGAGGCTTGCTATACGAGCAAGGCTTTACTATCGGCGGTGCGCGTCAGAAGCTGACCAGTTCCGGTGCAAAAGATGATAGCAACCAGAGCCAGCAAATAATTCGCCAGATTCGTACCGAACTGGAAGATATTCTGTCACTACTGAAAAATTGATCACATAATACTGTTTGTCTTTCTTTCCTGCCGTCAAGTACGCTAGAATACCCGGCCTGAGATTCCCATCTGTACAATATTATCTCAACGGGGCGTAGCGCAGTCTGGTAGCGCACCACACTGGGGGTGTGGTGGTCACAGGTTCAAATCCTGTCGTCCCGACCAATTTATCTCTATCCGTGACAAGAGCACAAAAAAGCCCGCATGCTTGCGGGCTTTTTTGTGTCTTGAGTAGGGCTAACCAGGTTACCCGGTTTGAAATTCCAGCAGGATACCATTCAGGTTAATAACATCACCGGGGGTCAGCAGTATCGCCTCTGCACTGATAGACACGTCATTGAGCAAAATTTTGCTATTTTCCGGCGCGCCCGCATCACGCTGTAAATAATAGCCATGCTCATTGCGTTTGACGTTAGCATGTGTCAGGCCGCTACGGCTTAAACGTGTGCTACGGCGGTTGAGCGGCATTTCACGTCCACTGAGTTTGCCAGCCATGATGCGCAGACTGGCCTTGCTGGATATGCCTGCGTCAGGAACGGCCTCTGTTTCAGATTGGGTGTGTATTGTGCTAACGGGCGTGCTGCTGGCAGGTTCCTTGTCGTTCTTCGGTTGCTTCTTTTTGCGAGCAAATTCAGTCAGAGCATTGTTCATCTCGGTACAGTTCATGACGGTGGTTTTATCACCTTTTTCACTGACCTGGTTGCTGGTTTTCTCGAACAATATCCGATAGCGCTTGCCAACGGTGACTATGTCACCATCATGCAGAATGCGTTCCTTGACCTGCTTGCCGTTAACAAAGGTACCATTTGTGCTACTCATGTCTTCTATATAAGTGGCATTGAACAGGGTGATAATCTTGGCGTGGTGATTGCTGATCGAGTTGTCGTTGAGTATCAGATCACAATCATCATCGCGACCAATGATTAACTCGCCCTGTTTTAGTTCGAGCTCTTTCACCATAATATCTTCACGTGTTACAACAAGTGTTGGCATGTTAATCAAAGACTTCCCCGGTATAGTTGAAACGTTTTGTCGCAGTTGTATCATTGTCTCTGATCCCCAGACCATTAGTTATGTTCACTGTGTGTTAGCATAATATCATTATGAGAACCAGTTGTTAAATTTCTGTGAAATATCACCATTTTTTGTAAACAAATGTCAATTGAATCAGGATTTAACAGAAAGGCACAATGTACCGTCTGTAGTTGGGCGGGGTGGTCGATTTGTCCGAAGTATGATCGACTTCGAGTCATCCATGATGCTCATCCGTGATGACCCTGACCTGTTACGAAAGATTCTAACATTAATTTAATCAAGGGAAACAGTTTTATGAAGGGTGATGCCCCCAGGGCTATTTACTTAAAGGATTACAAGTCCCCGGACTATACGGTTGACACGGTGAATCTGGAATTTGATCTGTATCCGGATCATACCCAGGTCCGAGCAGATCTAACGCTGCGCCGCCTGGCTGATGAGCCGGTTGCACTGCAACTGGATGGCCAGGAGATGGAGTTGCTGGCCATTTTGATAGATGGCCAGGCGTTGACCACTGAGCAATATACCCTTGGTTTACAGAATCTGCTTGTTCCAAACGTACCTGCGGCGTTTACCCTGACGCTAAAGTCACGCCTTGCCCCTGGCCAGAACACCGCGCTCGAGGGATTGTATCTGTCTGACGGGGTGTTTTGTACCCAGTGTGAGGCCGAGGGCTTTCGCAAAATCACCTGGTTCCCTGACCGGCCGGATGTAATGGCCACCTATACGACCACCATCATTGCTGACAAAGAGGCGTATCCGGTATTGCTTTCAAATGGTAACCCGGTTGAATCAGGGGAACTCGACAATAATCGACACTGGGTAAAGTGGCACGACCCATTTCCGAAACCCAGCTACCTGTTTGCGCTGGTAGCAGGAGATTTGCATTGCCAGTCAGATCGTTACACGACGATTTCCGGCCGAAAAATTGACTGTCGCATCTATGTTGAGCACGAGAACGCCGAATTATGTGACCATGCGATGCGTTCGCTGCAAAAGTCCATGCACTGGGATGAACAGGTGTTCGGTCTCGAGTATGACCTGGAGATCTACATGATAGTGGCGGTCAACGCCTTTAACATGGGCGCCATGGAAAACAAGGGTTTGAACGTTTTCAACTCCCGCTATGTGCTGGCCAGCCCCGAAACGGCAACAGATGACGATTACATTGGTATCGAAAATGTGATTGGGCATGAATATTTTCATAACTGGACCGGCAACAGAGTGACCTGTCGTGACTGGTTCCAGTTGAGTCTTAAGGAAGGTCTGACTGTATTCCGGGATCAGGAATTTAGCGCAGATGTTACCTCACGCCCGGTCAGGCGCATACAGGATGTGCGTGCGCTCAGGTCAGCCCAGTTCCCGGAAGATGCAGGACCCATGGCGCACCCGGTACGGCCGGCGTCGTATGTCGAAATTAATAATTTTTACACCACTACCGTCTATAACAAGGGTGCTGAAGTGGTGCGCATGTACCAGACCTTACTGGGTGTGGAGGGTTTTCGGCGCGGTATGGATCTTTATTTTCAGCGCCACGATGGTCAGGCCGTTACGACGGATGATTTTCTGGCTGCAATGCGTGATGCGAATCAGGCCGCATTAACGGGTTTTGAGCGCTGGTACGACCAGGCAGGGACACCGGTTGTGCAGGTAAGCAGTGAATATGATGCGGCCACAGCCGAATACAGTCTGACATTTGAACAACACTGTCCGGCAACACCCGGGCAGGCAAAAAAAGAACCCTTCGTGATACCCATACGTTTTGGTCTGCTCAACCTGCAAGGTGCGGCGTTGCCGATTCAGCTTGACCAGGATAAAACGGAACCGGATAGTCTGGAAAAAACAAAAACACTGGTGCTAAGCGAGGCCAGCCAGACCTTTCGATTCAAGGGGGTTAGTGAACAGCCGCTGCCTTCGTTGCTCAGGGGGTATTCAGCGCCGGTCAAGCTGGAATATGACTACACTGATCAGCAGCTGGCATTCCTGCTGGCGCATGATACCGATGAATTTAACCGTTGGGAGGCGGCTCAAAAGCTGGCGATCCGGCTTATTATGCAGGGGCAGGAATCAAAAGAGCTGCCAGCAGATTCAACACAGGTGCTGGCCGATGCCTTGCAACACATGCTCGCAGATGATGGACTGGATGCCGCGTTCAAGGCTGAGGTGCTGGCCTTGCCTTCAGAGAGCTATCTGGGCGAATTTCAGCAGACCATAGCGATTGATGCAAACCATCAGCTACGTGAACTACTCAGGAAAAGACTGGCTGGGGAGCTGGCTCAAAGTCTGGGTGGTATCTATAAAAACGAACAGGGCGGCTCGTACTCAACCAGTGCGCAGGAAATGGGCAAGCGCGCATTACGCAATACAGCCTTGTCATATCTGATGACGCTGGGTGATCAGGCAACCGTGCAATCATGTGTGCAGCAGTCCCGCAATGCAGATAACATGACCGATGTGATTGCCGCGCTGGCGGCACTGGTTCACCATCACTGTCTAGAGCAGAATGAGGCGCTGGCACAGTTTGCTGATAAATGGCAACACCAGCCACTGGTAATGGATAAATGGTTTGCGATACAGGCTACCTCACCGGGTGACGATACGCTGGCAACCGTGCAAGGATTGATGTCACATCCATCTTTCAGCATCAAAAATCCGAACAAGGTACGGGCACTGATAGGCAGTTTCTGTATGCGCAACCCGGTTTGTTTTCATGATAGCAGCGGCAAGGGCTATGACTTTCTGACAGAGCAGGTGGCCGAACTGGACAAGATTAATCCCCAGATTGCAGCACGCCTGCTAGGTAGTCTGAGTCGCTGGCGCCGCTACGATCAGGCAAGACAGCAGCAGATGCGTCAGGCACTGGAACAGATTAGCAACACCAGTGGATTATCGCCTGATTGCTATGAAGTGGTGGAGAAAAGCCTGGCTGATCAGGGTTGATGTACCCTGAAGCCACATCCCTCGTTCCCACGCTCCCACGCAGAGCGTGGGAACCAGGATAATCCTCTCCCTAAGAGAGAGGGAGCCTGCTAACTCCCTGTCTTACAGTTCGTCTGGATCAAACCCCGCCTGCTCAAATAACTCACGTGCCTTCTGCTCATCCTTTTCCACCCCGTTACCCTGCCGGTACATCATCGCCAGCGTGGTAACAGACCCCATCATGCCCTGTGCCGCGGCCTTCTCAAACCACTGCACCGCAGCTACCGGATTCTTCTCAGTACATTCGCCTTCCATGAACATAAAACCGAGTCCATGCTGGGCCAGTGGATAACCCTGTTCGGCAGCAGCCTTCATAAACTTGAATGCCCTGTCTTCATTGGCCACCATACCCAGGCCATTCTGGCACATGATCGCCATACGAAATTGTGCTTCTTCGCTGCCGTCTTCAGCAAGCGGGCCGAGCAGGCTGCTGGCAGTGCTGAAATGCTTGCCTTCAAAGGCGGTGATGCCACTCATCAGGTCGGTATCGGTATTGGCCATGCGCGTTTCCTGTGCTTCATTAAGGCAGAATGATTGCCGGGAGGCGGATTATAGCCTGATTCTGCAAGACGAAACCATTGAAAAACGGTATCATACGGGGTTCAGGCGAGATACCCGGACAGACCAGCAAAAATAGCGGGCTACCGGCTAAAACAGACATAAAGCAGGTTCGCAAAAAAGATGGACGAACAACAGTTGATCAATGTAAATGTATTATCGCAGGATTTGCTGCCGACACCGGCACAGGTCAAGGCGAAATATCCGCTCACCGACAGCGCCATGAAGCAGGTCTTCAAGGGCCGTCAGACGGTGCGCGACATCCTTAATCGCGAAGATCACAGACTGTTTATTGTTATCGGGCCGTGCTCAATCCATGATACGGAAGCCGCACTGGTTTATGCTGAAAAACTGAAAAAACTGGCCGATGAAGTGCAGGACACCCTGTACCTGGTCATGCGTGTTTATTTTGAAAAACCGCGCACCACCGTGGGCTGGAAAGGCCTGATCAATGATCCCGGCATGGACGACTCTTTCCATATAGAAAAGGGTCTGTACAAGGCACGCAAACTGTTGAGTGATCTGGTCGATATGGGCCTGCCCATGGCCACCGAGGCGCTGGATCCGATTACGCCGCAATACCTGTCCGATCTGATCAGCTGGACCGCCATCGGCGCACGCACCACAGAATCCCAGACTCACCGTGAAATGGCCAGCGGGCTATCTACCCCGGTGGGCTTCAAGAACGGTACCGACGGAAGCCTGCAGGTTGCTATTAATGCGTTGCATTCCGTTTCACGCCCGCACCATTTTCTTGGCATCAACCAGAACGGACAGAGTGCGGTTTACCACACGCGCGGTAACGCATGGGGCCATGTTGTGTTACGTGGTGGCGGGGGAACGCCTAATTATGATTCAGTCAATATTGCGATGTGTCGCAATGAACTGGAACAAGCCGGTTTGTCGGCCAATATTGTAGTTGATTGCAGTCACGGTAATTCGATGAAAGATTACAGCTTGCAACCCCTGGTACTGGATAACTGCTGTAACCAGATTCTTGAAGGTGATCAGTCTATCATCGGTATGATGCTGGAAAGTAACTTACACGAAGGTAATCAGCCGGTACCAAAGGATCTTGCAACACTTCAATACGGTGTTTCAGTAACAGATGCCTGCATCAGCTGGGAAACGACAGAAAAAATAATACGCCAGGCGCACGACAAACTGAAAGATGTATTACCTGCCCGGCTGGAACAGATAAAAGCATCTCTAACAGCTTAGTTGTATTTTGCCAGGCTAGTCTACCAGTCGCACTTCAGGTAGCGATTCCGTAACACCCACCCAGGTTGCACAATATCCACAGTCTGTTACAGACTGTTCAAACAGAGCCTGCTGATCTGACGGTACAATCATTGCCAGCGTGCAGGGCTGTGGCGATTCTGACAACATCGCTCTGCCACCAAGTTGTTGCAGACGAGATTCGACTTGTCCGTCACAGGGTAGTTGATCAACATACAGACTGGCCCCGCAGCAGGCTTCATTAACGACTTCATCCAGTGAAGCATAGAGACCGGTAGTGAGCGGAAATGCAAGCACGGGTAGAGTGGCAAGGATTTTGTCTAGTCCGAGTGGTGGTGCAGGGTAGTACAGACTGTCCAGAACAGCACGCTTAACTGCTGTCGGCAGATGAATCTCTTCTTGCAGAGCGAGAATAGCAAGGCTGTTGTCACCCAGAGAACCCACAACATAGATCAGATCACCCGGTTTGGGCTGGTGAGCTTGTACAGATTGCTCGCGTGGCAACAGACCATGACAGCTCAGTAACAGACGGATATTCGGGCTGCGTGTTGTATCACCACCAATCAGCTGTACGTCAGCCAGCCTGGCTATTTGTAGCAGGGCTTCACTGAATGCCTCTAGCCAGCTGCTATCAGCCTTCGGCATGCTTAGTGATAGCATCGCCCATGCGGGTTGGGCACCCTGCGCAATGAGCAACGTCAGAGTGCGAGCCATTAACATATGACCGATACTGGCGGCGGCATCATTCGGCTGGAAGTCTATCTGCTCCTGCAGTAGCAGATTCGTGGTTATTACAGCATGCTGGCTGTGTACGCGGGCCGCATCATCACCAATACCGGTCAATACATCTGTCCGGCTGATGTGACGGGTATCGGCAAAAAAATGTTTGATCAATTCAAACTCATTCATAGCATGGTTCGCAGGTATAATAACCAGGGGAGTCGACAATCCTGTAATAGTTCGTGTGTCATTTACCGCCGTTATTTTACGCTCTCGCCCTCGGGGAGAGGGTATGGTTCTAACATCCAGGCAGCATGATTTAATGTTATCACGGCATGGATAGCAACAAGTATTATGATCGGAAGCTTTATTTGAAACTCTTTGCCTCATTACAAAATCGGGACTACAGGTTGTATTACCTGAGCCAGCTGGTATCACTCAACGGCACCTGGATGCAAACCGTAGCGCAGTCGTGGCTGGTCTATCGCCTGACCGAATCCAGCACTATGCTGGGGATAGTGACATTTTCTGCACTGATACCGGTTTTGCTATTAACCTTGCCTGCTGGTGCGCTGGCCGACAGGGTAGACCAGCGAAAACTGTTGATTGCCGCTCACGGCCTGGCTGCACTGCAAGCCATTATACTGGCAATTTTGACTCTGACCGGTCTGATACAGGTATGGCAGATTATCATTATGGCATTGTTGCTGGGAGTCATACATGCAGTAGAAATACCGGCAAGGCATGCCTTTATCGCACATAGCGTACCCCGTGATCACCTGGCCAACGCAATCGCCCTGAATTCAAGCGCGTTTAATGTAGCACGGTTTATTGGCCCGGCCCTGGCAGGGTGGATGGTTGCCCAGAGTAGCGAAGGATGGGTGTTTGTACTAAACGCAGTTAGCTATATGGTAATACTGTTCGGATTTTTGCGGATGCGAGGTGATTACCAGCCAGAGAGCACCACAGATGAACCGACCCTGACACGTATTATCTATGCATTGCGTTATGCACATCGGCATAAAGCGATACGTGATGTGCTGTTGCTGGTAGCGGCAGCCAGTGTGGCACTATCTGGTGTGTCGGTACTGATGCCGGTTTTCGCTACAGGTGTCTACGGGGGTGATTCGCGTACACTGGGGCTGCTATTGGGCTCACTGGGGGCTGGCGCATTGGCAGGTGCCATAAGGCTGGCTATCTATTCAAGCCATACAGGTCAGGAACGTACCATAGTACTGTCTGCAACGGTTATGGGTGTTAGCCTGTTGTTGTTTTCACAAATCGAGAGCTTATTGCCGGGTATGCTGGTTTTATTTATTATCGGTTTTTGCCAGTCTACCCAGACTGCAAGCAGTAATATTGCTATCCAGCATATTATTCCCGACTCGATACGTGGCCGCATTATGGGTTTGTTCAGTATGGTGTTTATTGGGCTGATGCCACTGGGTAGTCTTTTATCGGGTCTGTTGGCAGACTGGATATTACTGACAAACGTGACCATCATGTTCGGCCTTGTTATGATTGCAGCAGCAGTCTGGTATGTCAGTACCCAACGGAATCGTGATAGTACATCAGCCAGCGAGAATCACAGTGCTGTAGAGGATAAGCGTGCCTGAAAATAACGATCAGCTGGAAACCTTTGAAAGCGCGATTGCGCGTGTTGAGATACGTTCACAAAGCAGTATCAGTGTATTATTGATTGTTACGCTGATATTTATCAATATAATTTTCCATACACAGCTGCAACATCTGAGTCTGACTTTTCGTTACACGGTTGCGGGCATGAGCCTGTTTCTGGTTGCCTGGTTTATCTTGTTGGCACTGGTGATCAGGTATGGGCACTATCATCATTACATAAAGTTCGTAAATGTCATCATACAGGTGTCTGTGGTCACGCTCTTTCTACTGGTCAGTGCCACCCTGGTGGGTGTCACATTTGCATTGACTTCTGCCGCACCCTTTTTCTATTTGCTCATTATAGGTGTAAGCAGTCTGACTTTTAACCCCAAGGTAGCCATCACGGCTGCCGGTTTTGCGGCGGGTCAATATATAGGTGTCTACGCATTCTGGCTGCAAGACATGGTAATGCCAGAGGACTACGCCATCTACAATACTGGCTGGCCTGCTATCCTGGTACGCTCCATGATATTCCTGACCATGGGTGCCGCCGCGATGCTGATCGCCTTGCAGGCACGTCGTCTGTTGAGTCGGGCAGTTGAGCAGGCCAGGCAGGAAGCTCGAATACAGCACATGGAAGAAGACATGATGCTTGCCGCTGAAATACAGAATCGGCTCATTCCTGAACAGCTTAAAAGTGACGAATATTATGAAATGACCTCGTTCTATCGACCGGCTGATGCGGTAGGAGGTGATTATTTTGATGTTATTTCGGTAGACGATGGTAGCCACTATGCCTTTATGGCAGACGTGTCAGGAAAAGGCTACGCGGCCGCCATGATGATGGCTAACCTGCAGTCTATTATACGTTTAATGGTGCAGGAGGGGCGAGACCTGCGCGATATGATGCGTATTCTTAATCAGGCGGTTTTTGATGCCAGTGCCCGTGGGCGGTTTGTCACCTTGATTGCAATGCACCTGGATAAGGATCTTAACGAGCTACAATATGTCAATTGTGGACATAATCCCCCTCTGGTATGCGAAAGAGTGTCTGGAAATGTGATTGAACTCAGTCAAGCTGATCCGGTACTGGGTGTACTGGAAAATTATCAATTTCAGATGCACAGCATGCCATTTAATCCCGGTTCAACATTGTTTGCCTATACGGATGGTCTTAGTGAAGCTAACGGTATGGACGGCACGCAATTCAAACCGGTTCTTGACCAGATACTCTGTGATCACTGTGGTACATCACCTGAAAGAGTAAAACAATATATTCTTGATGGACTAAGCCGCCATATTGGTGAGAAAAGCGTACGTGACGATATGAGCTTTTTTTTCGTAAGCAGGAAGGTATCATAAAGGTTCATTCAGGTTTGCGGCTTAAAGAATTATACCGTATCGCTTTTGATGTAAATGCGCGTGACTTTTTTATGATGACTAGACTCAGTTATATAAAAGATATTGGTTTTAATCAAAACTGTTTAATTATTCTGGCTGTAGCGGTGCTGTACCCCAATTCAGTACTGGCGGGCAGTCAATACTATGTGGATCTGAATATAAATACTGAAAAATGTAGTCAGTATGATGTTGTTAAACGAAAGTGTGGTAGTGGTGTTTCAGTTGCGTACAAAAAATTCTCGGGAGTTGTAACCGCTGTAAAACCGGGTGATACAGTGTATATACGCGAGGGTACCTACAACGAACAATTGTCACCTGAAACATCAGGTACGAAGGGCAATGAAATTACATATAGAAATTTTCAAAATGAAAAGGTCATTATAACAGGACCTTATCGCCCGGCTATTGATCTCTCTAATCGCCAATACCTCATAATTGAAGGGCTGGAAGTTAATAATGTTGATCGATGGCTCTATCTTCTGAAGGCCAGTCATAACATTGTAAGAAATAACAAATTCCGAAACGCCAGAAATGGAGGCGGTGGTGCCAAGACCGGGATTTTTTTCAGCGAGGCTACCTATAACCGTGTGTCCGGGAATACATTTGAAAATAATTCCAGCGATGGCATGTCTCTAATAAGCTCAGATTACAATATTGTTGAAAATAATACCTTTCATTATGCAAGGCACGCGCTGTGGGATATCCGTTGTGGAAATTTTAATGTTATCAGAAATAATTACTTTCACAATAAAAGACAAAAAATCGGTGAAGTTTATGATTGCCATCATCATGCTGGTTTTAAAAGACACAATGCAACAAAATATAATCTGATCGAGGGAAATGATTTTGCTTTTGTACCCTCAAGCGGTAATAGTTCGCCCTACTCAGGAATGCAGTACGCGGGTCAAAATGGCATCATAAGATTCAATAAGTTCCATGATCTGGCAGGGCCCGGTATTCGATTTGCTATTTATGGAAAAGAGGCCCGGTATAATTTAAGCAATCGTACTTACCATAATGTATTTTATGGTATGCACTTTGCTGGCATTGATATCGCTGATGGTCAGGACATGAAAGACAATATATTTCAGAATAATATTTTCACAAAAAGTGAGTTTGTAGCAAATGATACCCGATGGCGATGGTGGGTTAACCAGCTCGATGGCCAGCCGGTGCAAATCAAGACGGCGCGCCTGAATGGGTTTTTACTCGATAATAATGCCATATTCGGTAATGAACCAGGAGACTACTGGTTAATAACAAATGGGTGGCGTAAACCAGGAGTTGGCGGCAGGTTAACTATTGCTGACTGGGAATCTGATTACCCGGAACTCGTAAAAAATACGGTTGAAAAGAACCCGTCTTTCGTTAACGAGCAAGAACGAGATTTTCATCTGAAACCGGATAGCCCGTTAATTGACAAAGGTGCTTTCCTCACTCAAACGACTGGTTCCGGTAGTGGTACCGTTATTCCTGTCAAAGACGTAGGGTATTTTTATGACGGTTTCAGTATCCCGGGAGAGAAGGGAGATATTATCCAGCTCAAGGGTCAGAAAGAAACTGCCATGATTCTGTCAATCGACTATAAAGGAAAAACACTTACATTGGACAAGCGTTTAACCTGGGATGAAAATCAGGGTCTTACGCTAAAATATAACGGTCAGGCACCCGATATTGGTATGTATGAAATGACAGCCGACTGATAAAAGAAGGTATCAATCTGCCTGTAGATACCTGTATTCATCCATAAATATGAAGAAGTGAGAATAATTCGGTGAGCAGAATTCTCTGTGTCTGGGAGCTGGGAGGCTATTTGGGTCACCTGCAACGCTTTTTACCCCTTGCGCTTAAGTTGCAAGAGCAGGGGCATGAAATCACGTTTGTAGTTCGCGACCTTTCTGGTACTGAGACGGTTTTCGGCAAGCATCATTTCAAAACATATCAGGCTCCTGTCTGGTTATTACAGGCCCACGGGCTACCCAGCCCACCGGAGAATTACGCCGAGATACTGATGCAATTCGGATACCTGGATAAAAATGGTTTGCTTGGGGTGGTCAAGGCCTGGCGCAATATCTTTGAACTAATCAAACCGGACCTGGTGTTGTTTGACTACGCGCCTACTGCATTAATTGCTGCCCGAGACCTTACCGTACCACGGGCAATCATCGGGAGCGGTTTTTTTACCCCACCTGATGCCAGTCCCACACCTGGGCTAAGGCCCTGGGCCAAAGTCACCGACAAACGACTCAGGACATCCGATCAAAATGTGATGAATGTGATTAATGAAGTACTGGAGGCGTTACATTTAACCCCGATTACCCGTTTATGTGAAATATTTCATGTTGAAGAAAATTTCATCACCACCTTTCAAGAGCTGGATTTCTACCCAAACCGACAAAACACAACTTATTGGGGGCCGATATGGGGAGAAGACAGTGGCATTGCCCCCACCTGGGCTAACCATCCCGGTAAAAAGATATTTGCGTACCTGAAGCTGGAATACGATGGAGTAGAGAACATAATAAAAGCTATGCAACAGATGGGTGGGAATAGTTTGATATTTGTGTCCAATTTGCCGGATAGCATTATTGAAAAATATCAGTCGCCTACATTGCAGTTCAGTCGGGAATCCTACCGGATGAGTAATATAATTCAGGAATGTGATGCGGTGCTTAGCCATGCAGGCGGTGGTATGTTGTCAACTATATTATTAGGCGGCATCCCTCAGCTGTTATTTCCCATGCAAATTGAGCAATACACAATGGCGCTAAATGCCAGAGAACTGGGTACGGCCTTACTCTGTGATCTTGAGCCCAGCGTAGAAGATATTGCACAGAAGCTAACAGAAATTCTGGAAACACCATCATATCTAAAACAGGCAAAACAGTTTGCTGATAAATATAAACATTTACTGGCGCAGCAACCTGTCGATAATATTGCCAGACAATGTGAGTTACTTCTCGCTGCTGAACAGTAACAATTTTGTACTTCGATCAGAAACGGTGAACAGCGGTGAACAGGGTCAGGCCTTACATTTCACCCTAAAAGTACCTAAACAACTCCAGTTGTAGATAATCATCATTTCTCAATGCATAAAAAGGGCTGACCGGGTTTTGTAATGAGAAGATACGTAGCTCAAGATTAAGTTTCCAGCGGTCACCAATACGTCGACTGGCTTCAATGAAGTAAGAACGTTCGCTGGTTTCATCCATGTCGGTGATAATGCCCAGCAGAAATTCGGTAGACTGTTCATCGTTGAGTGTCAGTCGTGTGCCCAGCATCAGGTCATTCTGGAACAGGGTGATGGCATTTATGCCACGGTCGTCATACAGGTATTCAGAGATCAGCCCCAGATCGGCCTGGCTGTCCAGAGTCCCGACAATGGTGTATTCAAAACCGGCCGTGAATGCATTGTAGGTTTCCCCCATACCGCGCCGGTTAATGGCCTCCAGTTTCCATAACCAACCCTCTTTGGTGACCTGTACATCAAGCCCTGTTTGCTGGATCTGGTCATAAAACGGGACGAACAGGGTTTCACCGGAACTGTTCACAGAAGGTACAAAGCGGGGGTCGCGTGAGGTGCCGTCAAAATAGGACAGACCGATATCCCAGTCACCGATGATATGGCTCCAGCGTAGTGCCCAGTCAACATGAAGTTCTTTGCGTGAAGATTCATATAACGCATTATTCGGATCAATACCTGGTACTGATCGTAGTCGGCCTTTCCTGCCAGGAAAAGTACGTTCTCTGAAGCCGGGTAGTATAAAGAAATCAACTGTGCCCCATTCCCGTAGCAGGCTCAGGTTGATCATCGGTTGACCCAGCTTTTCTTCACCATCCGGGCCTTCAATAAGATCGGTCTGGTTGATGATGTCGACCAGATGCTGTGCTTCGGCTACCCCCCAGTACACCTTGCCAATGCCGGTACGTAGTTCCCAGTTATCGGATGCCTTGAGCCATATTAATTCACGTATATCGGCATGGCTGCGTTCCGGGTCGTTCTGATCCAGACGAACAAAGGGTACAAAGAGCAGGCTCTGATTGCCATTGTCCCAGTCAGTGTAATACTCTGGCTGAGCTACAAATGACAGGTTGTCACCTTTCTGGCGAGGGTCGGTTGGATCATTAAAAAAAGTACGGCCTTCAACGCCCAGATAACCGCTCCATTCGCCCGCACCGGCCTGCTGCAGAAACAGCAGACTGGCGAAAAGTAAAACAAGAAGCTGTAGCGGTTTGTGACAGGAGCTCAAGCCACTTCAGTCCTATCGGGTGCGTTTAAGAGTATTACGGTTAAAGTTCTTATCAGTAAGGCCGGTTTTAAACTGATAATCCCTGTATTCAAGTGTGGTGCTTTTGCCATTTTGCTTATTGACCATTTCCAGCTTTAATGGCCGCCAGAATTTTCCGAGATACTGTTTGTAGCCGATGAATACCAGTTCTTTTAACAAGCTGTCTTTGCGATCATAGAAAATGATTTTCAGCGGTTGATACATTTCCTTGTCTACCCAGGCAATCTGACGCGTGTAACCGGAATGCTTGTATTGCGGGTAACGTTCGATCACAAAGGCATCCCGACCGTTGATTTGATCATCCTTTATGAATTTATATTTATACTTCTCCACTTCCTGTGAAGAAATGTCTTCATAGGCAAATTCACTACCCATAAAAGGGCCAGACTTGTTGTTAGAGGATATCCGCTTGACCCGTTTCAGGGCAGGCAGATACAACCACTGGTCGTCGGCTTTGAGGGCGTGTGTGTAACTCAGGAAAGCAGTATTCTTGATATCACGCGGGTAGTCGAACACAATCAGGCTTTTATCGCCATCACCTTCTACCTCAAGAATTTTACTGCGCATTCTGCGTTTACTTTCCTGCCCCTGGCGATTGCGTAATACCATAGAGAGTTCTGTTTTTATATCATTCCATCCTGTATCACGTTTGTCGGCCTCAACAGCAATGGCAAGTCCTTTTTCTTCTGGTGATTGCGCAAACAGCTCAAGCGGAAGCAGGATCAGGCTGCTTAGCATCAGTATCCGTATTTTCATTATGTTTTTCCTCTATTTTCAGTAACAGTGACGGAAGTAACAGGAAGTCAGCCATCAGCGCCAGTGCAATAATAATTGATGTTAGCAGGCCCATTCCCGAGTTCAGTTTAAAGTCTGACAATGCCAGTATCAGGAACCCGGCTACCAGTACGATTGAGGTAACCAGTAGTGCACGGCCTACCGTGTTGAATGCGTATTTGACTGCCTCAGCAGGACTAAGATTTCCTTCACGGCGCGCGCGCAGGTACTTACTCAGAAAGTGCACTGTGTCATCGACAACGATACCCAGTGTCATACCGCTCACGACAGACAGTCCCAGGCCGACCTCGCCAACAAAAATACCCCAGATGCCGAAACCCATCGCTGCAGGTACCAGATTGGGAACAATACTGATCATGCCGATTTTGAATGATCTGAATGCCAGAACCAGGATGAACGAAATCATAATCAGTGCGAGGGTAGTGCCTTTGAGCATGCTGATAATGTTTCGCTTGCCGATATGGGCAAACATCAGCGTGGTACCGGAACCCATGCCTTCAGCAATATTCGGTGCATTGGCCTTCAACCAGGCAGCAGCTCGTTCTTCCAGTTCTATAAGGTGGTTACTGGAAAGTATTATCGTAGTCACCAGCACACGGGTCGATGATTTGTCGATATCGATCTGGTTATTCAAATCCAGGCCATAAGGCAGGTTCATTTCGTATAACAACAAATACTGTGCAGACAGGTCACGTTCTTCAGGTAGCCTGTAGTAGTCAGGGTTATCATCATGCATGTTCTTGTTGAGCCGCTTCATGGTATCCGACAGCGTATTGACATGCTCAGTCTCAGGCTGTTGTCGATACCAGTTGCTGAATGCCTCTACGTCATGCATGAATCCGGGATTGCTGATACCACCCGGCTCACCTGATTTGAGGGAATATTCGATGACATAGGTACTGCTCAGGTGTTCGGCGGCGTAGTCTACATCCTGTCTGAACACGACATCCTCATCGAAATATTCGACAAAAATATCATTAAGCTCGTTACGCGGCAGGAAGGACACCAGTACCGCAACCGCTGCAACCATACCCCATAGCAACACGTTACGCCGGGCGACCACAAACTCTCCAAAGCGAGCCATCATATGGTCATTTTCCTGTTTTTTGACACGTACTTTTACTGGCAGGAAAGAAATCAACGCCGGTAAAAATGTGGTGCTGAGCAGAAATGATGCCAGTACACCAAACGCTACCAGGTTGCCCAGATGGCGAAAAGGCGGGACTTCAGAAAAATTCATGCTCAGAAAGCCAATTGCGGTGGTGATGCTGGCCAGAAAAACGGGCTGCAGGTTAATACGCAGACTTTCGCCCATGGCCTCATTTTTTGCTGTCCCGCTAGCCATATTATGTAAAAAGGTGACCAGAATATGCACAGAATTGGCGATTGCAACCGTCAGAATTATGGTTGGAGCAGATGCGGAGGGCGGTGTCATCGGGAAACCGATGTAGCCGCCAATTCCGAGTGCGGTGATAATCGATAATATGATTACAAAAAATGTCGCAACAGTCGGGGCGATACTGCGTACCAGGAAGCCGAGAAACAAAAGCATTACCAGGAAGCTGATCAGCACCAGTGATTTCATATCCTTGATTGAGGCTTCATTAAATGCAGCATTCATCAGGATCATACCGGTCAGACGTACTTCCATGTCCGGGTTGGCCTTTTTAACTTCATCGGCCAGTTTTCGTGCATAGGCTACCACCTCCGGGTTTTCGGTGGCCAGATTTTTCCCCGGCAGGTTAATGGTTATGTTGACCCCGGCGGTTTCACCATCATCGGAAATCAGACGCCCGTTGAGTATGGGTTCATTTAGTGCGACATTTCTGATTTTGTCCAGATCCGCTTTCGTAAGCGCTGAAGGGTCTTTAACCAGATCGCCTACTTTAAGGTCGTCTTCCTGCAGTGACTCTGTGTGTTGGTAATTGGTGATCGAGTCTACGCGCGTGGAAAAGGGTATTTGCCAGGACTTGTCAGTCAGGTCCTTGATCACGGCCAGGGTTTTGGGCGTAAAGACATTGCCGTCTTTAGGTGTGATCACAAACAGGACATTATCGTTTTTACTGTAGGTCTTCTCCAGTGCTTCAAATGCCAGTAGTTCAGGGTTGTCCGCACCGAAAAACACGCGGTAGTTGTTGGTAAACTCCAGATTAGCTGCGCCTCTGCCAACCAGAGCAACCAGTATCAGCGTGGCGACTATGATCAACACGCGATTGTTCATGACCCACCGGCTGTATGCCTGTTCAAATTTATGCATGTTTATTGCTCTCCTTGCACGGGTGTGATTTTTGAATTATTTATATAATATTCACAAAAATAGTGGTTTTGTACTGTATGTCATTTTTATCGATCAGGAATGTTGTTTAAGGCCGCATATGAGAAGGCGGGCAGAGCGTGTCGCCAGACTCTCAAAGGTTTCAAGGTCGTACAGGCCCATAAACAGGGGTGTCTGGAACAGGGCGAGACTGACATGAACTACCTCGGCGGTAGCGATTACATCGTTAACGTCAAATTCACCCTGGGTGTTTCCCTGAGCCAGTATTTCGGCAATATAGGCTAACTCGTGCTGATTTTTAAGCTTAACGATATCCTGGCGTTCTGTAATAATATGTGCAATTAACTCATTGATCTTTATATTATCTTTCGCTTCAGTATAGGTGTGTCGGGCAATAGCGAGGAAGAATTGCTCCAGTTTGTCAGCAGCACTAACATTTTGCTGGTCCACCACGGCCTTGAGTAGTTCTGCACGTTTATTAAGACAGTTTTTTGCGCAATCGGCGGCGATTTCCAGCTTGTTTCTGAAGTAGCGATACAGGTTGGCGGTGGACATTCCAACATCGGTGGCTATTTCAGCCATGGTGGTCTTGTTATATCCATAAGTTCTGAAACGTTCTTCAGCAGCATCCAGTATCTGACTGGCGGTGTCGGTTTCAGCGGGTTTTTCGGCATGTGTAGACATGGTGGGCAGTAAAGCATATGAATAATGAATATTCAAGATAATATTCATTATTCATTCGAAACTGTGCAACGGCACCGCTGGTAACAGGGTGCTTGATTGCGTCAATTGCGGACTTATACTGCTTCGGGTACTGTGGGCAGCGCCTGTATTTATTATGCGTTAGTTATATTTTATCCACTCACCCTGACTCTCACTTTGGGGGAGAGGGGACTTTTACAACAACCTCCTTAAGAGAGAAGGCGTTAGTGGGACAGCATAGAAAATATATGAAAACCCTGAATTTACGAAAGATGAAAAGTGAGTTGGTCTCACCGGTCAAATATCAGCTTGTATCAGATGATAATCAGGTGGATATGAATAAATTGATAGGCCACACGATACGAATACGCCATACGGGTGAAATCAACTGTGTTGCCTGTGGACGTCGTATCAACAAGAGTTTTAACCAGGGTTACTGTTATCCGTGTTTTAAAAAATTACCGGAGTGCGATATCTGTATTGTCAGCCCGGAAAAATGCCATTTTGATCAGGGCACCTGCCGTGACGAAGAATGGGGCAGACAGCACTGTATGCAGCCGCATATCATTTATTTATCAAATACATCAGGTGTGAAGGTTGGTATTACCCGGCAGACCCAGATTCCAACACGATGGATAGATCAGGGTGCAGTACAGGCCTTGCCGATCTTGCAAGTTGCTTCGCGGTACCAGTCGGGTTTGCTGGAAGTCGCATTCAAGCAGCATGTGGCTGATAAAACCAATTGGCGACGTATGCTTAAAAATGATACTGAAGAGATAGATCTGCCGATGATGCGTGATCGCTTACTGGAACTTTGCGCCAGTGAGATCTCACAAAGCCAGCAACAGTTCGGTGAAGATTCCATAGAATTTCTGGATCAGGCGGCCACAACGCTGGACTATCCGGTGGAGCATTACCCGCAAAAGGTGACATCAATGAATCTGGATAAAACACCTGAAATATCAGGAAAGCTGGAAGGGATCAAAGGTCAGTATTTATTGCTGGATACGGGTGTGATTAATATACGCCGGCATGGTGGTTATCAGGTTGAACTGGAAACAGAAGACTAAGTGAACACTACAGCTGCACTCGCAATGACAGCTTAAATTGTACCCTCGTTCCCACGCTCTGCGTGGGAATGCATACTACTCCGGGCGGAGCGCTGTATAGGTTTTTGCCTGAAGGTGCCGTATATCACGACAGTTCCTGCGGCAGACCACTTAACCAGGCAGCCCACTGAGAATGCAGTGATACATCCACACCGTCCTGCCTGGCTTTTTGCTGCAACAGGGTCTGCAGGTCGTTCAGTAAGTCTGAATCCATCAGATCCGGACTGCTTGCAAGGTTCTCATGCAGGATACGATAGATTAGTTTGAGTTCGCTGTCTGTATACTGGTTCAGGCTGTCCATCATCTAGTTTTCCGGTTTCCATACGCCAAAAGCCTCTTCCTGTGCAGGTTCGGCAACGGGCTTGTCAGTGGGTTCATCGGCTGCCATATTATCCAGCATGACATGCTCTGAAAACTGTGCCAGATGGGAGATGATTTCTTTCTTCTGGGTGTTGGTAGAGGGGTAACGTGCAACCATGTAGCCAATCAGGGCAGACATATACTGTGCACCGATGCCGGCATCAATGGCCTCTTTATCATGAGCAACAATGACATCCATGATGTCGTTCATTAGCTTGTCGGAAATCTGGATAGTAGCCATAGAAATAAAATCCTGTAAAAGAACTTATTTAGGGAACCTCTGATCAATTCGGTTATTATAACGTACATAGATAGAATTTACATAAAGGGGGAGGGCTCATGCCTACATTTGACGTGGTTTCAGAAGTGGATCGACATGAACTGACCAACGCGGTAGATCAGGCCAACAGGGAAATAGGGAATCGATTTGATTTTAAGGGTACAGACTCAAAAATCACCCAGCAGGATGAGCAACTGACGATCGAGTCTGAAAGCGATTTTCAGGTTAAACAGATAGATGAGATTCTGCGTGGAAAAATGGCTAAACGGGGTATTGATGTAGCCTGTCTGGAATCGGGTGAGGTGACGATAACCAACAATCGCGCCCAGCAACCGATCAAGGTGCTGCAGGGTATCGACAAGGATTCGTGCCGCATGATCGTGAAAATGATCAAGGAAACCAAATTAAAGGTACAGGCCGCGATACAGAGTGAGCAGGTACGGGTTACCGGTAAGAAACGTGATGACCTGCAGCAGGTTATGGCCATGTTGCGCGAAGTCGATCTGGACTTGCCGCTGCAGTTTCAGAATTTCCGGGATTAACCCGGATAGGCCTCCTGAAAACGCTGTACAAACGTATCAAACGCATCATCCGGTAAATGATTAATGCCCGCTGCGGCGGCACGACCACCGCCCGTTTCAAATTGTCTGCACAGTGCATCAGCTCCGGCCCTGTTCGAAACCGGTGCCCTGACGCTGACCAGATATCCGCCTTGTGACTTGTGGGTGAGCAGGGCGTGTGCGCGCTGTGGATATTGACGCGCCAGTTCGTTGCCATACACCCCGCTGACACGTCTGGCCCAGGCCGCATCGGGCAACACAAATACCGTGCTGCCGGCCTGTTCGTTTTCTGCCTTCAGCGCTTGCGCCTTTTGCATATCTTCGAGGTAGCCGGATTGCAGCTGTTTGAAACCAGGATCAGCGGCAATAAAATCCAGCGGGTTGGTGTAAGGCAGCATCAGCTGATAGAGCCGGTCCGGATCAAAGTGCAGGTCACTGATGGCACTGCCATAGCCGTTGTAATTGATGTAGGTGCCCAGTTCACGCAACTGATCCAGTTGCTGTTCAGACAGTGATAGCGGCTGGGCAGCTGCGACCGCGCTTTCGTAAAAATTATCACCAAAAGCGGCAGTTACGGCCCAGGCGCGGTATTGGCCGTTCAGAAACTGGTCAACCAGCAGACTGGTGCAGGTGGTCGGGCTGGTATCAATATTTGCCGTCAGACCCGGATGGTCAGGTATTTCACCGGCGTAGTGGTGGTCAAAATACTGTACCTCGGCACCCAGTTGCAGGGCGTCTATCAGCGCATCGCGGTTTTTGTCCAGTGAGATGTCCAGTACGGTAATCTGGTCCCCGGCCTGTGCTTCCACCTGTTGCAGCAGGCTAATATCACGTTTTACCCCGGTTATCCGGGTGCTATCCAGTGGATTTTGCTGGCGTAGCTGGATCAGCGCGCAAATTCCATCGGCATCGCCGTTGAAAACGTCAAAATGTGACATAAAAACAGGCTCTTTTTGTTATCTGAATGGCGACTTGCCGGGTGCTGTGGCAGAATAGCAGCATGCAGAATCTCATGCCAGCCCAGACACAACCCATTCATATACTGTAAGTACTCATGACAACGATCTCCTTGCCTGAATTCAGGCCGGTTCCTGAAGTAATACTGACTGCACGTGACCTTTTCATGTCACGTGATGACCGGCCGCTGTTTGAAAACCTGTCATTTACCCTGAATCCTGGCCGTGTGCAGCAAATAGAGGGCCCGAACGGCTCTGGCAAAACCACTCTGTTACGTATTATGTGCGGCCTGATCCTCGCGGATGAGGGTGATATCGAATTTAACGGCCAGAATATACGCTCGGTGCGGCTCGAATTTCAGGAGCAGCTTGCGTACCTGGGGCATTTGCACGGTATCAAGGAAGAACTGACCGTGATCGAAAACCTGACATTTATGCAAAAACTGTTTTCAAATCAGGATTCAGAACATGACCTGCTGGCCCTGCTGGAGACGGTTGGTCTGGCCGGTTTCGAATATTCCCCGGCCAGAACCTTGTCAGCAGGTCAGCGTCGCAGACTGGGTATTGCGCGGGTGTTGCTCAGTGATGCGGCCATATGGGTAATGGATGAACCCTATACCGCTATGGATCGTAAGGGTATAAAAATGGTCGAGGCTCTGATTTCAGCTCATTGCCAGCGAGGTGGTATTGCACTACTGACATCGCACCAAAGTATGGATTTATCACATCTGTCTGAAACTCCTGTGCTGTTGGGAGGTCAATAAACAATGTTTCGTGCATTTATGGCGATGTTTAACCGTGATTTATTACTGGCCTACCGTCATCGTAGCGAGCTGATTAATCCGCTGTTGTTTTTTGTGATTATTATCAGCCTGTTCCCTTTGGCACTAGGCCCGGAGAGCAGGGTGCTAAGTACCATCGCCTCGGGTGTGGTCTGGGTGTCGGCCTTGCTCGCAGCACTGCTGTCACTGGACACGGTATTCCGCTCAGATTTTCATGATGGCGCGCTGGAACAGATAGTATTAAGCCCACAGCCATTGACGTTGCTGGTATTTGCCAAGGTACTGGCGCACTGGTGTGTGACCGGCGTGCCACTGATTCTGGTATCGCCATTACTGGCTTCCATGTTACATATTAAGGAAGAGGCGCTGGGGACATTGATGTTAACCCTGTTACTGGGTACACCGGTACTGAGCCTGGTTGGCTCTGTTGGTGTCGCGCTAACAGTGGGACTCCGCCGTGGGGGAATGTTATTATCCATCCTGGTATTACCGTTATATATCCCGGTGTTGATTTTTGCAGCCGGGGCGGTTAATGACGCTGCGCTAGGGCTGGATGTATCCGCCCAGCTGGCGTTTCTTGGTTCAATGCTGGTGTTGTCCATAACCCTGACACCGCTGGCTATTGCTGCAGCATTAAGAGTGAGTTTGAATTAAATATGTATACATGGATACACAAGTTTGGCTCGCCCAAACACTTCTATCGCATGGCAGGAAAAATTATTCCGTGGACCGCAGCCTTCACGCTCATCCTGTTTGCGTATGGCTTGTATGGCGCATTGATTACCTCACCACCTGATTACCAGCAAGGTGAAAGTGCACGCATCATGTATGTCCATGTACCGGCGGCATGGATGTCGATGTTTGTGTACATGGTGCTGGCCGTTGCCGGTGCGATAGGTCTGATCTGGCGTATCAAGCTGGCAGATGTAATGGCGCAGGCCTCGGCACCGATCGGTGCATCGTTTACCGTGCTGGCACTGGTGACCGGTTCACTGTGGGGTAAACCTATGTGGGGTACCTGGTGGGCCTGGGATGCGCGGCTGACATCAGAACTAATTTTATTATTTCTTTATCTGGGTTATATGGGACTAACGACAGCAATAGAAGACCGTCGTACCGCTGCACGTGCCGGTGCGATCCTGGCGTTGGTAGGAGCCGTGAATATCCCGATTATTCATTATTCAGTTGACTGGTGGAACACCCTGCATCAGGGTGCAACCGTTACCAAAATGAGTAAACCCTCTATTCACATCGACATGCTTATTCCGTTACTGGTTATGGCCGGTGCATTCAAGCTGTATTACTTCACGATAGTGCTGATCCGTGCGCGTGCCGATGTATTGTTTAATGAACGGCGCTCGTCATGGGTGCGCGAAATTATTGCCAAGGTGAAACTGTGAAAGAATTTTTCCACATGGGTGGGTATGGTTTTTATATCTGGAGCTCTTATGGGCTGACGCTGGTGTTGCTGGTATGGAACTACCTGTCCGCGCGCATGCACCGTAAACAGATCTTGCAGGAATTAAGCAGTCGACAGCGGCGGGAGAAAACCTCATGACACCCAGACGTAGACGTATGACCATGGTGATTATGCTGGTGGTTGGAGTAGGTATTGCGGCCGCTCTGGCCTTTACAGCGTTTCAGCAGAATCTGTTGTATTTCATTGACCCATCAGAAGTGGTACAGGGTAAAGCGCCAGTCAATCGCAGTTTTCGACTCGGCGGGATGGTAAAAGAGGGTAGCTACCAAGTACTGGAAGATGGCCTGACCAGGCGTTTTGAAGTAACCGACTATGAGGAAAGCGTGACCATCATGTATACCGGCATTCTACCGGATCTGTTTCGCGAGGGGCAGGGCATTATTGCCAACGGTAAGCTGAACCAGCAGGGTGTGTTTATTGCATCCGAAGTACTGGCCAAACATGATGAAGAATACATGCCACCTGAAGTCGCAGCCAGTTTGAAAAAACCGGTAATAAATAACTCGAAAGAGGCAAGTAAACCATGATACCGGAACTGGGTGAATTCGCATTGTTGCTGGCGCTGTCTATGGCCGCATTACAAACGGTTCTGCCGATTGCCGGCGCGGCGCGGGGAATTCCCTCCTGGATTTCTGTGGCACGCCCGCTGGCGATGACGCAAGTATTGTTTGTAACCCTGGCCTACGCGCTTCTTACCTATTCGTTTGTAGTAAATGATTTCTCGGTACTGTACGTTGCATCACATTCCAATACCTCATTACCACTGATGTACCGGATTTCTGGCGTGTGGGGTGGGCATGAAGGCTCAATGCTGCTGTGGGCCATGATTCTGGCGGTGTGGACGATTGCCGTATGTCTGTTCAGTCGCAGTGTGCCGGACCACGTGATTGCACGTGTGCTGGGTGTGATGGGTTTTATCAGTTTCGGCATACTGCTTTTTATTGTCATGACCTCGAGTCCGTTTGATCGCCTGTTACCTGCACCGATGGATGGTCGTGATCTTAACCCGCTGTTGCAGGATATAGGCATGGCGATTCATCCGCCTTTGCTGTACATGGGTTATGTTGGTTTCTCTGTGGCTTTTTCATTTGCGATTGCAGCCATGCTCAGCGGTCGCATGGACACTGCCTGGGCACGCTGGTCCCGCCCCTGGACGACGGTGGCGTGGGCCTTTCTGACTATTGGTATTGCTCTGGGCAGCTGGTGGGCCTATTACGAACTGGGCTGGGGCGGATGGTGGTTCTGGGACCCGGTCGAAAACGCCTCGTTCATGCCATGGCTGGTCGGTACCGCACTGATCCATTCGCTGGCCGTTACCGAAAAACGTAGCGTGTTCAAGGCCTGGACTATTCTGCTGGCCGTGTTCGCCTTCTCGCTGAGTCTGCTCGGAACCTTCCTGGTACGCTCAGGCGTATTGACCTCGGTGCATGCGTTTGCTTCAGATCCGGCACGCGGTGTGTTCATACTGATTTTTCTGGCACTGGTGGTGGGTATCTCACTGGCGTTGTATGCCTGGCGTGCGCCGCGCATCCGTAGTGTCGGAATGTTTTCACTGTTTTCGCGCGAAACCTTCATGCTGCTCAATAATATTATTCTGGTGGTCACGGCGGCAAGTATTTTACTGGGTACGCTTTACCCGTTATTTATGGATGCACTGGGTCAGGGCAAAATTTCGGTCGGGCCTCCCTACTTCAACGCTGTATTTATCCCGCTGATGATACCCCTGGCCATTCTGGCCGGGATCGGTGCGCTGACGCGCTGGAAAAGTGATAATGTCATGCGCTTGATACAAAAAACCGGCATACCGCTAATAGGGAGTATTGCTGCGGGCCTGGTTATACCGGCGCTGTTGCTGCCGGAGTTTAAATGGGGTGCCGCACTGGGTGTGGGTGTAGCCATCTGGGTCACCTGGACAACGGTACTGATGTTTGCCGGGCATGCCTTTAGTCGCGGTTTCAATCTGTCACGACTGAAAACCGTCCCACTGCATATCTACGGCATGAGCTTTGCGCATATCGGTGTTGCTGTATTTACAGCGGGTATTGCACTGACCGTATCCTACAGTGTTGAAAAAGATGTGCGTATGCAGATCGGAGACAGTTATGAATTGTCTGGCTACGACTTCAGGCTCAAGGGGATTAATGATTTTACCGGGCCTAACTTTCGTGCAGCACAGGGAGATGTAGAAGTTTATCGTGATGGCAAGCAGGTTGCCCATCTGCTTCCACAGAAGCGTACCTATAACGTACAGAAAATGCCAATGACTGAAGCCGGCATTGATGCCGGTCTGACACGGGACCTGTTTGTTGCACTGGGCGAACCCCTGCCAGGCAATTCCTGGAGTGTACGTCTGTATGTGAAGCCCTTCCTGCGATGGATCTGGCTGGGCGCTATTTTTATGGCCCTGGGTGGCGTGCTGGCAGCCAGTGACAAACGCTATCGACGTGCCCCGGCGATTGCACCGGCGCGAGTAAAATCAACAGCTGATATTAAATCCGCTGAAGGTGCCTCGGCATGACGCGTGCATGGTTACCGTTGGCTATTTTCGCAGTTCTGGTGGCGTTCCTTTACAAAGGTCTGAGCCTGGATCCAAAGAATATTCCTTCTCCACTAATCAATAAGCCGGCACCCGAGTTCAGTCTGCCTCGCCTGTATCAACCCGATGAAGTGCTGAGCAAAAAAGATCTGCTGGGCCGGGTCTGGCTAATGAATGTATGGGCCTCATGGTGCGTCGCCTGCAAACAGGAGCACCCGGTGCTGATGATTTTGGCAAAAAAAAATATCGTGCCGATCGTCGGGCTGAATTACAAGGACACCAATGAAAAAGGCAAGGACTGGCTTAAGCATGGCGGCAACCCGTATAACGTTGTGCTGGTCGATCAGGACGGACGCGCCGGAATCGACTGGGGTGTTTACGGGGTACCCGAATCCTTTTTAGTTGATAAAAAAGGAATGATACGGCACAAGTTTACCGGCCCGCTAACGATCAATTCTATCGAGAATGAGCTCTTGCCTCTGGTCAGGCAACTGAATCAGGAACCATCATGAAACGCATACTTTTGTCTCTACTGATGTTACTGGCATCAGCGTATTCCTACGCCGGTATCGAGGTGCATACCTTTAGCACATCTCAACAGGAAGCGGATTACAAACAACTGATCAATGAACTGCGCTGTCTGGTTTGTCAAAACCAGAACATTGCCGACTCCAATGCCGATCTGGCCAAAGATCTGCGTCGTGAGATCTATGGCATGATTTCAAACGGGCAGAACAGGGATCAGATAGTCACATTCATGACAGATCGCTATGGCGATTTTGTGATGTATCGTCCACCGTTCAAGCCCTCTACGGCCGTATTATGGGCAGGCCCTTTTGTGCTGCTGGGTCTGGGCGTCATTGGCTTGTTGCTGTTTATACGCAAAAGAAAGAACATGCCGGTTAGCGACCAGATCAGTGAGGCCGATCATACCCGGGCCATGGGAATACTCGATAACGATAACGATAACAAGAGTAATAACTCATGACGCTATTCGTATTTATTGCTGCGGTAATGATTCTTGCTGCACTGGCCATCATATCACCCGCATTGTTGGGCCGCATGGGATTACGCCATACTCAAACAGATGATCAAAACATACGTATTGCGCGTGAAAATCTGGCCGAACTAAAAATCGAGCGGGATCAGGGCAGGCTGGATGAGAAAGAATACCAGCAGGCGAGGAAGGAGCTCGAGAGCATCCTGATTCAGGATATTTCTTCAGATGGATCTAATGAAACCGGTGTGCATCATAGTGGCCAGGGTCGTCTGACGCTTGTGGCGTTGTTTGTTCTGGTTCCCGTGTTCGTGAGCGGTGGTTATTTCTTATATGGTAGTCCGGATGCTATCGAGTTTCAGGGCACGCCTGCACACACCAGGATCCAGCCGGGACAGCAACATTCTCTGGATGAGTTGATAGCCAGGCTGGCAAAACGTATGGAAGTCGACCCGGATAATATTGATGGCTGGTTGATGCTGGGACGTTCGTATATGTCGATCCAGAAATACCAGTATGCAAGCAATGCCTACGAACAGGCCTATCGGCTAGACAGCGATAACCCCGAAATAATGTTGTTTTATGCCGATGCACTGGCCATGACCCAGGGCGGTAAGATGTCAGGACAGCCGCTGGAATTAATCAACAAGGCTTTGGCCATGCAACCCGATAATGCCAAGGCCCTGTGGCTGACAGGTATGTCAGAAGCGGAACAGGGTAATTTCCAGAAGGCGATTGACCACTGGCAAAAACTGGTGTCATTACTGAAAGATGAACCTGAATCGCGTGCCGAAGTAGAGGGGCTGATCGCGCTGGCGCGCCAGAAAATGGGTTCACCAGTCACCTCACCAGTCACGACTGCCACGGCACCCGCATCAGCACCGACAGCTGTAGCAAAGGCCAGTATTAAAGTTCGCGTAGAACTGGAGCCGGATCTGGCCGGACAGTTCAAGCCAACGGACACCCTGTTTATCTACGCTCGTGCATTACAGGGGCCACCGATGCCTTTGGCCGCAGTGCGCATGCAGGCCTCAGACCTGCCTGTTGATGTAACACTGGATGAAAGCATGGCGATGATGCCGTCCATGAGCCTGTCTAAATTCCCGCAGGTGCGTATCAGTGCTCGCATATCACCCAGTGGTAACGCGATACGTCAACCGGGCGATCTGATAGGTGAAATGAAACCGGTTACTGTAGGACAGACAGACATTGTGCTGATCAAAATTAACAGTAAGATTGAATGATTTATCGTCTCAATCCGCTATACAAAGCAGGTAGGCAACATGTATATAGGCAGCTGCCTGTGTGGCAAGATACGTTTTGAAATTACCGGCAAGATAGAGAATATCGTTTGCTGCCATTGTTCATTAGTATGATGAATATATCCCCGAATGACAGGGTGAGATTTACTCGTATTGTGTAGCCAGTTCACAGCGTTTCAGATACGCCTCTCGCGCAATTTTCACATCCTCCAGAAAGTATGGCAGTTCCTTCATTAACAAGGCCTGGGGCCCGTCGACCAATGCGCTGGGCGGGTCAGGATGAAAGTCCACCAGTACCATATTGGCACCGGCAATAATGCCTTGTGCGGTCACGTGACTGACATCCAGTATCCCGTCTGGCGCCTGTTCACGGGTGCCGACAGAATGTGACGGGTCGATACAGACCGGCATTCGGGTAAGTCGTTTCAGTACCGGCACCTGCGCAAAATCGACAAAGTTACGGTGCGGATCGCCCATATTGGTTTTCATGCCACGTAATGCAAAAATCACATGACGGTTGCCTTCACTGGCCAGGTATTCTGCTGCATTCAATGACTCCTCCAGCGTAATACCGAAACCACGTTTCAGCAGTACCGGGAAACGGTGTTGCCTGCCCACATGTTTGAGTAATTCGAAGTTTTGTGTATTGCGCGTACCGATTTGCAACATAACACCGGTTGGGTCGCCAGTTTGTTTCAGGGCCTCGGTAATTTCATCGATGTGTGATTCATGTGTGATTTCCATCGCAACGACCTTGATACCGTATTGTCCCGCCAGTTCAAACACCCAGGGCAGACAGGATTTGCCGTGCCCCTGAAACGAGTAGGGGTTGGTGCGTGGCTTGTAGGCACCCATACGGGTACAGGTCTGACCATGTTGCTGCAGTGCCTGCATCGTTTGCTCAACATGTTCAGGTGTGTCGACAGCACAGAGTCCGGCAAAAACGTTCAGTGTATCCTGGCCAAAACGCACGCCATTATAGTCAAAGTGAGTAGGGCGCTGGTCGTCCTTGTGGCGACCGAGAATTCGATATTCCTGTGATACCCGCACCGCACGGTCAACGCAGGGCAGGTTGGCCATGTCATTCAGACTCAGGGTGGCGGTATCACCCACCAGGTAAATTTCCGTTAGTACTTGCTGGTTGCCAATTTCTTCATGCATCCTGGTCTGGATGTTGTTCATGTTTTTCAGGTGAGCCATCAGGCCAACGAATTCTTCGCTGTTACGGTCCGTGTCAGGTGCAAGTATCAATATCATGGTGTCCTCGATTGTTTTCATGTGCTGTTGTCATCAGTATAACGATTGAGTAGCTCCTGGTATGCATCAATGCGACGATCACGCAAATATGGCCAGATGCGTCTGAGCTGCTCTGTTCTGGACAGGTCCAGCTCGGCAATCAGTACACTGTCATGCCCGGCACTGGCCTGTGCCAGTATTTCACCCTGTTGACCGACGATAAAGCTGTTTCCCCAGAAATCGATTTGACCAGATCCCTGTTGTGATACTTCCAGACCGGTGCGATTACAACAAAGCAACGGCAGGTTATTAGCGATAGCATGAGAACGCTGTATGACTTGCCAGGCATCGATCTGGCGTTGTTTTTCTCCGTTGTCATCATTCGCGTCCCAGCCTATCGCCGTTGGATACAGCAGTATATCGGCACCGGCCAGTGTCATCAGACGTGCTGCTTCAGGGAACCACTGGTCCCAGCATACCAGCACGCCCAGTTTTCCAAGGCTGGTGGTAATTGGCGTAAAGCCGAGGTCGCCCGGTGTAAAATAATATTTTTCATGGTAACCCGAATCATCGGGTATATGCATTTTGCGATATTTACCCGCTATTGAGCCATCACTCTCAAGTACAACAGCCGTATTGTGATACAGGCCTTCTGCGTGCCGTTCAAACACTGATGCAACAATGACCACACCGAGTTCAGCAGCCAGCTGCTGCAGGGTTTGTGTTGTGGGACCGGGGACAGGTTCGGCAAGGTCAAATGATTCAGTTGATTCTATCTGACAAAAATACAGGCTGGTATGAAGTTCCTGTAACAGAATCAGACGCGCGCCTTGCGCGGTGGCATTGCGAATACCGGTGATGCTTTTTTGCAGATTAGCAGATGCGTCACTGTCACATTGGTGCTGAATGATGGCACAGCGCAACTTCTGAACCGATTGTTTGTTCGGGTCGCTCATGTTTTCAGTATATCAGTTTGTGATGGTGCAATTTATATTCATTACGCACAGTGCTCGCTGGTGTAACAGTACCCATGGCCAGTTGCATGGTCGCACAATGAACACTGCCATATTGCTGTATCAAGGGCAGGGCATTAATGGTAATAATTTCCCGGTTCGGAAAAACTTCAGATAAACGTTGCTGGCATTCACTATCCCGATCGGACTGATTATAAACCGGCAACAGTATGGCCTGGTTAATGATCAGAAAATTGGCATAGGTGGCTGGTAGCCTGTCACCGTCATCACTCATAATCGCTTCGGGCAGGGGTAATTCGACAAGTTTGTAGGGTTTGCCGTCTGGTTGATACAAGTCCTGTAGTTCTTGCTGCATTTTTTGTAATGACACGTAGTGTGGGTCGGAGGAATCATGGCAGCTGACATAAGCAATGGTGTCCGGACTGCAGAAGCGTGCCAGTGAATCTATATGGCCATCAGTGTCATCTCCAATCAGTTTACCGTGTTGTATGAATAAAATGCGATCATGACCCAGGCAGGATTTTAACATCGCTATTATTTCATCGTGCTCCATGCCTGGATTTCGTTTGCTTTCCAGCTGGCATTGTCGTGTCGTGAGAAGAGTGCCCAGACCATCTGTCTCGATCGCGCCGCCTTCGAGCTCCAGTGTTGAACTAGTAAATTGCGTATCGTTAAATACATTTTTTCGTTGCAGCTGATCATTAACGGCGTTATCCAGATCGGCGGGGTACTTGCCACCCCAGCCATTAAAAGTGAAATTCAGTAGACAGGGTTTATCGTCACAGATGGCCGACAGCGGAGCGTAATCGCGTGTCCAGGTGTCGTTATAGTATTGCACCAGCAGTACCACGCGTTCAGACGGGATGAGTTTATTTTTTAAGAGCTGTGTTACATGCTCGCACAGGATAGTGTCATAGCAGAGAATAATCAGTGTTTGAAAACGACATATCGCCTGCGCCATTTGCAGATAGGTTTTTTCTACCTGGTTCAGCCATGGCTGCCAGTCTGATTGCGGACGTGGCCAGGCGATAAGTATGGCGTCCTGTTCGACCCATTCAGGTAATAGTCTTACGCCCACGTGTTGTAAAAGGTTTGGTTTTTTACTGCGCCATGGCTACAGGGTGAACAACCGATTCGATTACCCGATTGTATTCAAAATATACCGTAAAATTGGCATACTCCCAACGGGTAATGGGGGGCTCACCAACAGCAGCTTTAGTATCCATAGGGTCGCCGAACTCCATTTTTACCTGATTCATTGTAATGGCTCTTTGCGGGATCTGAACCCCTGCAGGTACGTCGCCTATCGATCTCATGTTCATGGTGTCAGCCTGAACACTGGTAACAGGCGCAAAACTGAGCAGGGCCGTCAGAGCCAGTGGGAATAATTGAATCAGACGCATATCCGTACTCCTGAATTGTAGGGTGCTGTATGTCAGCGAAAGTATTCTGCATTCACGGCAAGTGAATGCGATCCTGTAATATTATTTTGTAAGCCCATGAATTACTAGACTAACTATAGCACTCAATCTGCGGATACCAAAGCGGGATATGCGAATTATGAGAAACAGTCCCGCCCGGAGCTCCTTTCAGGGTATTAAAACCCGCGAAGTTTATGATTTATAGCGACATCTGGGCCCGGATTATGGTTTAATTGCTCCCCATGTTTCGTCCAATCGAAGTTTATATTGGCTTGCGCTATGTGCGCGCCAAACGCCGTAATCATTTCATTTCATTTATCTCCATGACCTCCATGATCGGGATAGCGCTGGGTATCTGGGCGCTAATAACGGTACTGTCAGTGATGAATGGTTTTGAACAGGAATTACGTACCCGCATACTGGGCATGGCCTCGCATGCGACGATCGAAGGCCTGTTCGAACCACTGGATAACTGGAAAGAGGTGGCGCGTGTCGCCAGACAGCAATCCGAGGTGATTGGTGTGGCGCCCTATGTAGAAGGTCAGGGTATGGTCAGCCTGCGCCAGTTCAGTCAGGGCGTGGTAGTAAGAGGGATACTGCCTGCTGAAGAGCCTGAAGTCTCAATCGTGAGTGAAAAGCTGAAGTCGGGCAAGCTGACTGATCTCAAGCCGGGCAAGTTTAACGTTATCATCGGTGTCGAACTGGCCCGCTCCCTGTTTGGGACAGACGATATAGAACAGTTTAAGTCACGTAAGCAGCGAGCGATTACCCTGATTATCCCTGAGGCAACCGTCACACCGGCGGGTATGCTGCCGCGCTTTAAACGGTTTACCGTTGTGGGCGTATTTGAAATGGGCATGCACGAGTACGACAGTGCACTGATGCTGATTCATGCTGAAGATGCTGCACGATTATATCGCATCAAGGGCTCGGTGACCGGTGTGCGCCTGAAACTTGAGAATATGTATGAAGCGCCACGTGTCGCACGTGAACTGGTAAACAAGCTGGATGGCAATTACCGGGTCAGGGACTGGAGCCAAAAACATGTCAACCTGTTCGCGGCGATCAACATGGAAAAACGGGTAATGTTTATTATCCTGTTTTTAATTGTTGCCGTGGCGGCGTTCAATATTGTGTCGACGCTGGTGATGGTGGTGACAGACAAGGAGGCCGACATCGCCATCTTGCGTACCCTGGGTGCTTCACCGGGCAGTATAATGTGGATATTTATTGTTCAGGGGGCTGTAATCGGCCTGATTGGTACGCTGCTAGGGCTGGCCACTGGAATACCCACTGCGCTGAACGTGAATGAAATTATCTCGACAATTGAAGGATGGCTGGACATTCGTTTCCTGTCGCCTGACGTGTACTACATCACCGACCTTACTTCTGATATGCAGTGGTCTGATGTGTTTGTTGTGACAGGATTCTCTCTGTTGATCTCATTACTGGCGACTATTTACCCGGCCTGGCGCGCTTCGCGGACACAACCTGCCGAGGCACTGCGTTATGAGTGAGGCCAATAACAATGACCGTCAGATCGTTTTACAATGTCGCAAGCTGTGTAAATCCTTCAGCGAAGGGGGGTTGTCGGTAAAGGTGCTGGATGGTGTTGACCTGACATTATATTCAGGAGAGCAGGTGGCCATCGTTGGCACCTCCGGGTCCGGGAAAAGTACATTGCTGCATATACTCGGAGGCCTGGATAATCCAACTTCCGGTGAAGTAATGGTCGACGATCTGCAAATGAATAAACTGGATGAGCGCACCCGTAGCCAGTTGCGCAACAGAGTGATGGGTTTTATCTACCAGTTTCATCATTTATTACCCGAATTCACCGCACTGGAAAATGTGGCCATGCCACTATTGCTGGCGGGTATGAGTACAGAAGATGCTCGCAAACAGGCTACGGCTATGCTGGAACGAGTTGCACTGGGACACCGTGTTGGCCATAAACCCGGTGAGTTGTCCGGCGGTGAAAGACAACGTGCGGCCGTTGCCCGCGCGCTGGTAAAAACTCCCAAATGTGTATTGGCCGACGAGCCGACCGGCAACCTGGATCATCATACTGCCGGTCAGGTTTACGATCTGATGCTGGAGTTAAATCAGCAGATGGGCACCAGCTTTATTGTTGTGACCCACGATACCAGCCTGGCAGCGCGTATGGATAGAGTCTTGCGACTGGAAGACGGGATACTGGTAGACGACGCATCATAACCTGGCGGTAGTCGAGCTCTGAGTGCACGGGTTAAAAAAGTTACTGATTCGATTTATTACATTTGCGCTTGCTGCGCTGTTTTAGATGCTGAACAATGTGCCAGCGCCAGAGTAGTCGTATGGAAACGTATCCCAGCACTGAACTGACAATGGCAGTAACCAGGCAGCCAAGTAAAAAGGGTTGCCAGATATACCCCAGTTCATTCATCAACCAGTTCATGGACAACTCAAAGTTGAATGCGTGTTTCGGTGTATTCAAAATCCATGCACCGATTTGATAGGTGCCGTAGAACATGGGCCCCATGGTGAGCGGATTGGTAATCCATACCAGTGCGACTGACAGGGGCAGGTTTACCCGGAACAGTATGGCGCCACCGGCCGCCAGTAACATCTGGAACGGCACTGGCATAAAGGCGTTAAACAGGCCAACCGCAAAGGCACCGGCTACAGAACGACGGTTCATGTGCCATAAATTGGGTTCATGCAGCAACTTGCCGAATATCTGCAGGTGTTTATGCTCGCGGATCGTTTTATGATCCGGCATCATTTTTTTAAAGAACTTCCTGGGCATAGCGATTCTGGACTGGTTTAAGTTGTGTATAGCATAAGCGATCGACTGTCTGAGTGCGAATCCATATTACTGATAGGGGCTTGCACGCAGGAAATCTCTGGTCAATACCGACACAGTATTATGTTAATGTAGCGCCATCTGAAAAATTCGTATCACAGGACGTGAGTATGTGGATAAGGACATTGGCCCTGCTGACAGGTGTGGCAGGCTTTCAGCAGTTATCAGAGCTCCCCGACATCATTTGGCTGGCGACGCTGGCCATACTACCGTTAGCACGTTGCTGGCGTTTTCTGATTATTCCTGCCTGGCTGATTACGGGTCTTGCGGTGGCCTGGGGACATGCTGCCTGGCAGTCGCGCTACAGTCTGCCGGCCAATTTACAAGGGCAGGATTTGTTGGTAACCGGCGTTGTCGTATCTATTCCTGAATACGGTGATCGCAATGTACGCTTTCGTTTTGCGGTGGAGTCCCTGTTACTAGATGGCAAGCCAGCAGCCGAAGTAAAGCAACTCCGCTTGTACTGGTATGGCCGAGGCCATCAGCTCAGGGCAGGAGAACGCTGGCAATTTCGCGTACGACTAAAGCGACCGCATGGTTTTATGAATCCGGGCGGCTTTGATTATGAAAGCTGGTTGTTCCAGCAGGGCGTACAGGCTACCGGGTATGTGCGCAAAGATCAGCAAAACCGGATGCTGGACGAGCAGATTTCTGCATCCATTGTCAGCTTGCGACAGGATATGCGTACGCGACTGCTGGCACAGCTGGAGTCCAGCCTTTCTACTGGCCTGATACTTGCGTTGTCACTGGGTGATCGCAGTGAGATAACGCCGCATCAGTGGGAGGTACTCAGGCAAACCGGCACCGGACACCTGCTGGCAATCTCCGGTCTGCATATAGGCCTGATTGCAACACTCGGTTTCTGGCTGGGTCGTTGGCTGGCGTCTGCTTCAGTATGGCTGACTAACCGTATACCGGCACAGCTGTTTGGTGCTGGGCTTGGTTTTTTGCTGGCCCTGATTTACTCATTACTGGCCGGGTTTTCAATACCTACCCAGCGCGCATTGATCATGGTGGCCGTCGTGATGGGGAGCTGGTTGCTACGGCAACCGGTCAGACCCGGGTACAGCCTGTCGCTGGCGCTACGGATCATCCTGGTGCTGGATCCGATGGCCGTATTATCAGCAGGGTTCTGGCTGTCCTTCTCAGCTGTGAGCGTATTGTGGTTTGGTATGGGTCATCGGGTAGTGCGCGAAACCTGGTTGTTGCGTATCTGGCGACCACAATGGCTCATTGCGGTTGGTTTGCTGCCGTTAAGCCTGCTGTTTTTCCAGCAAAGCTCGCTGGTGGCACCTTTGGCCAACCTCATTGCGATACCTGTGGTGGGGCTGCTGGCTGTGCCACTGATTCTGGCGGGCGTATTACTGTCGTGGTTTTCAGGCTATCCGGGCCAGATGTTGCTTTGGGCCGCCGCCTGGATACTGGAGCGAGTCTGGCAGGTACTGGAGTGGTTTGCACAATGGCCAATGGCCAGCTGGAGTCAGGGTGTGTCAACCAGCCTGGTGATGGGTATGGCTGTGACTGGCGCAGTGCTGATATTGATGCCACGCGGCATGCGTATTCGTCGCCTGGGCCTGGTTATGTGGCTGCCCCTGTTCTTGCAACACCCGCCACGACCTGATCCGGGAGCCTACTGGCTGAATCTGATGGATGTAGGTCAGGGTTTGTCCGCAGTCGTGCAAACCCGGCACCATACATTGATATTCGACACAGGCCCTGCATTCAGCTCGCGTTTTGATACCGGCAAGGCTGTGCTAGTGCCGTATCTGTTGCAGGCAGGTATTAATCAGGTTGACCGGTTGATTATCAGTCATGGCGATAATGATCATATTGGCGGTATGGATTCACTGATCAAAGGGGTGTCGGTTGCATCAGTGATGACCAGCGTGCCGGACAAGGTTGCACATAAAGAAACAATTACATGTGAACGTGGCCAGCAATGGATCTGGGATGACGTGACTTTTCGAATCCTGCACCCCTCCGAGCAGATAAAGGGACAAATACGTAAAAAGAGCAATAACCATTCCTGCGTATTACTGATAGCAGGCAAGGGCGGTCGCACGTTAATACCGGGTGATATCGAAAAAAAAGCCGAACGAAAATTATTGAAATATGATATTTCACAGTTGCAGGCCGACATACTGGTTGCACCTCACCACGGTAGTCAGACCTCCTCAACGCGTGCCTTTATTGCAGCCGTTGATCCTTCCTATGTGTTGTTTTCGGCCGGCTACCGCAACCGCTTTCACCACCCGTCGGCCAAAGTGTATGAGCGATACCAGAAGACCGGGGCGGAGCTACTGCGTAGCAGTGAAACCGGCACCATGCAATTTCGGGTCAATCCGGGCAGTGGTATCCAGCAGTCCGGATCGTACCGATTACAGGCCAGACGCTACTGGCATCATAAGTAGCCTGTCTCGGGCAAAACCCATCTTTGTGAGCTGTATAGTTTTACCTGAACAGGAAAACAGGTATTATTCCACAGGCATACAGCGACTATCTCGGCAAGACAGGCTGAAATAAATACAAGTAGTTGATTATTATAATTAATAACCAGAAGGATTAATACCAACGTGTGGGAAATAGTGTTATCCGGGGGCTGGACCATGGTGCCGATTATCGCCTGTTCGGTGATCGCGCTGGCTATCGTTGCAGAACGGTTCTGGACCCTGCAGAAAAAACGGGTCATACCCAAGCATCTGGTCGCCCAGGTGTGGCATTGGCATAACAGCAAACAGCTGGATATGGAGCACATCAAACAGTTGCGCAGTGGCTCACCTCTGGGGCGTGTTCTGGCCTCGGGTCTGGACAACCTTGGCCATGATCGTGAAATCATGAAAGAGGCGATAGAAGAGACTGGCCGCCATGTTATCCACGAGCTGGAACGCTATCTCAATTCACTTGGAACCATTGCCGCAATTACCCCGCTACTGGGTCTGCTGGGAACCGTGATTGGCATGATCAAGGTCTTCACACAGCTGACCAGTAGCGAACTGGGTAATGTGAACAGCCTTGCAGGCGGAATTTCCGAAGCACTGATAACCACTGCGGCAGGCCTGGTAGTTGCCATCCCGACTCTGTTGTTCTATCGCTATTTCCGCGGCCGTATCGATGAGCTGGTTATAAGAATGGAGCAGGAAGCAATCAAGCTGATTGAGGTTTTACATGGTCAGCGTGAAAAAGACTCTTCTGTGGAGAGCTTGAGTTGAACCTGAAACCCAAACAACAAGAAGAGCCGGACATAAACCTTGCTCCGCTGCTTGATGTAGTGTTTTTGTTGCTGATCTTTTTTATGGTATCAACCACCTTCAAGCGTGATACGACCCTGAAGGTGGATTTACCAGAATCCAGTTCTAAGCCAGTGGCCGCAAAAACAGATGTTATCGAACTGACTATTAACAAGGAAGGCCAGTATTACATCGGAAACAGGAAAATCATCAATAGTGAAATCAGTACACTCAAGCGTGCCCTGACCCAGGAAGCTAAAGGCAGCGACAAAACACCATTAGTCATTCGTGCGGATGCGATGACACCTCATCAGTATGTTGTCCGTGCACTGGATGCTGCGCGTCAGTTAGGCATACTGAATCTGTCGATCGCCACCGTGCAGGCAAAAGAATAACAGGTGATGTCTGATCAGCCGCCAGTTCATCCGCCAGTTCAATCCGGGCTGAGTATCTATAGACGTCTATTATCCTATGTAAAACCTCATCGCAAGGTTTTTCTTATTTCCTTACTGGGCATGGTGGTGTTAGCTGGAACAGAGGCTGGTTTTGCCTATTTAATGAAACCGATAATGGATAGTGGTTTTGTTAATCACGATCCAGTCAGTGTACGTACGATCCCTTTATATCTGATTGCGCTGTTTCTACTACGCGGTCTGGCCAGTTATGCTTCGAGTTTTGGTATGCAGTGGGTTGGTCGTGGTGTGATTGCCGATATGCGCGCGCAATTGTTTAGTCATTATCTGCAACTGCCAGCTGGCTATTTCGATCAGCGTAACAGCGGTGATCTGATTTCGGTTATTACCTTTAATATTGAACAGGTAGCCATTGCGATAACCAATGCAATAACCATCCTGGTACGCGACAGCCTGACTGCTCTGGCCTTGCTGGGTTTGATGTTTTATCACAGTGGCCTGCTGACCCTGACCGTGCTATTGATCGGCCCGATTGTTGGGCTGGTGATTTACAAAATCAGCCATCGTTATCGAAAAATCAGTAAAAATGTCCAGCACAGCATGGGTACAGTGACCCATATTACCCAGGAAGTGATTGATGGCCAGCGTGTTGTAAAAACCTTTGGCGGGCATGACTATGAACGGCATCGATTTGATGAAGTGAACCAGAACAACCGTCAGCAGTACCTTAAAATGACTTCGACCCAGTCGATCAGCGTTTCTTTTGTCCAGTTTCTGGCGGCTACCGTGCTGGCCGCCATCATCTACATGGCCACCCGGGATGAGGCCTCCAGCATTGCCACACCCGGCGCATTTATCTCGTTTATTACGGCAATGTTGCTGTTGATGCCAACACTCAAAAGACTGACCACAGTCAATCAGTCTCTACAACGAGGTATAACAGCAGCCGAAAGCGTGTTTGAAATACTGGATACCGACCCCGAGCCTGACAAAGGTACAAAGCAACTGGGTCGTGTAAGGGGAGTCGTTCAGTACCAAAATATTGATTTTACCTATTCAGGTAGTCACGAACGTGTTTTAAAAGACATCTGTTTTAAGATGTCTGCTGGTGAAACTGTGGCGATTGTTGGTCGTTCAGGTAGTGGTAAATCCACATTGGTAAACCTGTTGCCACGTTTTTATGATTCGACAAAAGGAAAAATTCTTGTCGATGGGCATAATATTCATGATTATAGTCTGTTTGACTTGCGCGAACAGATCTCGCTGGTAAGCCAGCATGTCACACTTTTTAATGATACGGTGGCACGAAATATTGACTATGGCCAGCTTGAACAGACCGATGAAAGTCGTATTATTGCTGCAGCCGAGGCGGCACATGCGATGGAGTTTATTCGGGAGCTACCCGACGGTATTCATACACTGGTGGGTGAAGATGGGCTGAATTTGTCAGGTGGACAACGCCAACGTCTGGCTATTGCACGTGCCTTGTTAAAGAATGCACCTATCCTGATTCTGGATGAGGCGACTTCGGCGCTTGATACAGAATCCGAACGACTGGTTCAACAGGGTCTGGAAGAGTTGATGGAAAACCGAACAACTCTGGTTATTGCACATCGGCTGAGCACAGTAGAAAAGGCAGACCGTATACTGGTACTGGATAGTGGCCAACTGGTAGAAAGTGGCACGCATACCGAACTGCTGGAAAAGAACGGGCACTACGCGGCACTCTATCGTATGCAGTTCCAGGATGACTGAGGACAGTTATGAGCCTCTCACTGGAATCTATCTGGTATCGACGTCATCCGGTTGGTTTACTTTTGCTGCCACTGAGCTGGGTGTTTTTTCTGGTAGTTGTGCTGCGTCGATTCTGTTATCGCACAGGTGTACTCAAACAACATAAAATTGCCTGCCCGGTTATTATAGTCGGAAACATTACCGTTGGTGGTACCGGTAAAACACCGCTGGTCATCTGGCTGATTGCGTTCCTGAAAAAGCAGGGATACCACCCGGGTATCATCAGTCGCGGTTATGGCGGGCATGCGAGCACCTGGCCACAGCAGGTACGACCGGACAGTGACCCTTATATGGTTGGTGATGAGCCGGTATTGATGGCACAGCGCTGCCAGTGTCCGGTTGCAGTGGGGCCCGATCGTGTCGGGACCGCTCAAGCCTTGCTGGAACACAATCAATGCGACATCATTGTGTCGGATGACGGTCTGCAGCATTATGCACTGGCACGCGATATAGAGTTTGTTGTGATAGATGGCATCCGTCGCTTTGGAAATAATCGATGTTTACCATCAGGCCCATTACGTGAACCGGTTAGTCGTTTGCGTGAAGCCGATTTCCTGGTGGTCAACGGTCTGGCCAACCGCGGTGAACATGCGATGGAATTGACCGGTACACGACTGATTAATATGCTTGATGATCGACAAACGCGCGAGTTGTCAGACTGGAGTGGGAAACGAGTACACGCGGTAGCCGGTATCGGCAATCCAAAGCGGTTTTTTACTACACTGAACCGCGCCGGTCTGGACCTGGAAAGTCATGCATTTCGGGATCATTATGAATACAATCAGCGGGACCTTGATTTTACGGGTGATAACCCGGTAATTATGACTGAGAAGGACAAGGTCAAGTGTTTACGCTTTGCCAACCGGAATTTCTGGTACCTGCCAGTCGATGCGCAGATCGATGAACGACTGGAAACACCTTTATTGCGTAAACTGAACGCGTTAAACAAACAGCGGTGATATAATACAATTATGGATACAAAACTACTCGATATACTTGTCTGTCCTGTCTGTAAAAGCAAGCTTGTTTATCACAAGCAGGAACAGGAGTTAATTTGTCGTGCCGACCGGCTGGCTTTTCCGATTCGTGATGATATACCGGTCATGCTGGAAGAACAGGCACGCAGCCTGTTTGCCGATGAAGAGATCAAGGCCTGAAATCTGCTGTGACTGATTTCAAGGTCGTTATACCCTCCCGGTATGATTCCAGTCGACTACCCGGTAAGCCTCTGGTAGACATTCGCGGTCGTACGATGATCGAACATGTCTATCGTCAGGCAGAGAAAAGCGGTGCCTCGGAAATTGTCATTGCAACAGATGATCATCGCGTGCAGCAGGTAGCTGAAGCATTTGGCGCCACCGTTGAAATGACGCATGCCAATCATGCCAGTGGCACTGACCGGATTGCGGAGGTAGTAGCCAGACGCGCGTGGGATAAGGATACGATCATCGTCAATTTACAGGGAGATGAGCCACTCATACCGCCGACGCTGATTCATGAGGTTGCGGCAGCACTACAAACCCATCAACAGGCATCTGTGGCGACGCTGGCGACGCCCATTCATAAAAAAAAGGATATCTTCGACCCACATATCGTAAAGGTGGTGATGAACAGCGCTGGCTATGCGCTGTATTTCAGTCGGGCAGCGATACCCTGGGACAGGGATTGTTTCAGCGACCAGGGCAACACCGAACCACCTGCCCACGAGTATTACCGTCATCTCGGCCTGTACGCCTATCGCGCGGCCATGTTACAGAAAATTACCAGCGAACAACCCTGTGTACTGGAACGCGCCGAGCAGCTCGAGCAACTACGTGTACTCTGGCATGGTGATGCGATACATGTCACGGTGATTGATGAACCACCTGGTCACGGTATTGATACACCGGAAGACCTGGAGCGTGTCAGAGCGATTATCGGAACATGACGAAGGAATCATGAGTTTTCAGGAACAGCGCAGGGGTGATTCTGGGTAATCAGATTTGTTACCATTTTACAGGTAGCTCAAGGGCCAGATATTCCGGGTGCGGTGAGCGGCCATCTTCATCAATAATCGGTACAGAAAAGGATAACGGTACACGCCTTCTTGGGTTGCCAAACTGATCACCCTGAATATTCTCCTGCTGAACACTTATTAATATCAGGGTACGGCCATTGTCCAGTATTTCGTGTATAACGCAGGCATGCCCCTGGTGCCGGGTTTCACATCCGAGCAATTTTTCCAGCTGTCCTGCAAGGTCTTCAGGTATGGACATAATTATCCTGCTCAATATTCAGTGCCAGGCCGAAGGCATGATTGTCGTTAACCAGATGGGTATAATGTAAGATATGCTGAAACTATTCAAGAAAACAAGCAGAAAAGTCACACAGGTGGATCCGAATATGGTCAAGGTACTTTTTGTCTGTATGGGCAACATCTGCCGCTCTCCCACCGCGCAGGGTACATTCGAAAAGCGTGTGGAGGAGTCCGGCCTGGCTGACCGGATTTTCAGTGATTCTGCCGGCACCCATGCCTACCATGTCAGTGAGCCGCCGGACCATCGGGCACAGCTCACCGCCCAAAAACGCGGCATCGACCTGAGCAAACAACGCGCCAGACGGTCTGTTGTGGAAGATTTTACCGACTTTGACTTTATTCTGGCAATGGATAAAAGTAATTATCACGATTTACTGAAACAGTGCCCACCAGAACAACAGGGCAAGGTCCATTTGTTTCTGGCATTTGCGGAGCAAACCGACACAGACGAAGTGCCAGACCCTTATTATGGTGGCCATGCAGGGTTTGACCGGGTGTTTGATCTGGTTGAAGAGGCCTCTGTCGGGCTGATGGAACATATCAGAAAACAGCATTCGCTATAGACTGTCTGCTATCTTACTCCTGACTCAGCATGTTATCCCCTCACTCTGATCTTTCAGCCAGGGGAGGGGATACGAATAGTTACTTATCAGCGCTATCGCTACCCGACGGGCGACGTGTTTCAATCTGGGTCAGCCTGGGGTTATCAGGAACGGCTGGTTTCTGCGTACTTTCTGCAGGTTTAGGTGCCGGCCTGGGCTGTTCGGGTGGACGCGCTGCAGCAGCAGGTGCCTCAGGTCGGTTGCCGCTGTTACTTGATGCGGTGGACTGAGCAGCTGTCGGTTTGTCCTGCACAGGTATTGGTGCAGCTTGCGCTGGTCTGGTCTGCACAGGTGTTGGAGCAGTTTGTGCTTGTTTGGCCTGTACTGGTGATGGTGCAGCTGGAGCTGGAGCGGGTTTTACAGGCGCAGGTTTTGTATTCTGTGTATCACTGCGTGGTGCCTGTTGATCGGTAGCTGTTTGAGCAGGTTTAGGGGCGGCTGGCTTGTTATGTGGCTGCGAGGCCTGGTCTGCAGCAGGTGTCCTGGCATCGACAGCTGTCGTGGCCTCTTTAGCCTGGGTCGATGATTGAGCCGGGGTACGCGGAGCAACTGACGAAGGAGCAGAGGACGACTGGTTCTGCGTAGCCGCGCTGGCCACCTGTGAATCAGGCTTTGGCTGTTGTACTGGTTGCGGTGGGCGTGGCTGTGGGCTATTAGCGGTTTCCGAGCCTTGCTGACCAGTTTGCTGCTGATTTTGTTGAGTAGCCTCACCCTGCTCACTCTGTTCAGGTGAACGACGACGTCGACGGCCACCGCGTCGTCCACGGCGGCTACCGCCGCTACGCTGCGGATCCTGAGCCTGGCCTGATTCGGTTCCGGTAGCAGCTGTACTGGTGTTATCTTGTTGGCTGGTGTCTTCGCGGGCTTCCTTTTTTTCCTGGCTGGCCTTGTTCTGATTACCAGTCGCCAGCTTACGTTTTGGCTGATTCTGATTCTGATTTTGGCCGCCGCGACCACGTCCACGTCTTGGTTGATTGCCACCACTCTTGCGTACCTGTTGGCCACCGCGACGGGCTCCGCCTGAACGATTCGACTGGCTGGCTCGGGCCGGTTTTTTATCTTCGCTGGTCTGTTTTGGTTCGCTAGCCTTACCTGTGCCAAACAGGGTGTTCAGCAAACCCTTGATGAGTCCAGGTTCACTCTTGCTTGTCGCATCAGTCTGGGGAGTCGGTGCAGGTCTAGAGGGTGAAACAGTCTTTACGCTGGGTTCTTCAGCAGCAGTGATTATTTCCTTTTCACTCTGCTCTGGTAGTTCCTCGACTGGCTTAACGCGCTTGAAGCTGAGTTCAGATTCATCTACCTCATCCGCACGAACACGCTCAACGCTGTAGTGAGGCGTGTCCATGGTGACGTTGGGAATAAGCGTCAGCGTGACTTTGTGGCGCTGCTCAATTTCGCTGACCGCTGCACGCTTTTCGTTTAACAGGAAGGTGGCTACGGGCACTGGCAGTTGGATCAGTATTTGAGCGGTGCCATCTTTCATGGCTTCTTCTTCCATGATGCGCAGTAACGACAGACCGAGCGATTTAGTGCCACGAATAGTACCCTGGCCACTACAACGCGGGCACACAATCTGACTGGCTTCACCCAGCGAAGCACTCAGTCGTTGGCGCGACATCTCCAGTAGACCAAAGCGGGAGATGCGGCCTATCTGTACGCGCGCACGATCCATTTTCATTGCTTCACGTAGCCGGCCTTCTACTTCACGCTGGTTACGTGACTGGTACATATCTATAAAGTCGATCACCACCAGACCACCCAGGTCGCGCAGGCGTAATTGTCGGGCAATCTCGTCGGCCGCTTCCAGGTTGGTATTGGTGGCGGTTTCTTCAATATCACTACCCTTGGTTGCCCTGGCAGAGTTGATGTCGATCGAGACCATGGCCTCGGTGTGGTCGATCACCACAGAACCACCTGAAGGCAGTCTGACTTCACGGCTATAGGCTGATTCAATCTGGCTTTCAATCTGGTAACGGGTAAACAGCGGTACGCTGTCCTGATAAAATTTAAGCTTGTTCAGGTTATGCGGCATCACCTGCTGCATGAAGTCTTTTGCCTGCTGATAGATTTCTTCACCATCGATCAGGATTTCACCGATATCCTTACGCAGATAGTCACGCAGGGCACGGATGATGACATTGCTTTCCTGGTAAATCAGGAATGGAGCTTTCTTGTCCTTTGACGCTTTTTCTATCGCGTTCCACAGGTTAAGCAGGTAATCCAGATCCCATTGTAGTTCTTCGCTATTTTTACCCACTCCGGCAGTACGGACGATCATGCCCATGCCTTCAGGAAAATTCAGGCTGCTCATGGCCTCGCGCAGTTCGTTGCGATCGTCGCCTTCGATGCGACGTGAAACGCCGCCAGCGCGTGGATTATTGGGCATTAGCACCAGGAATCGACCAGCCAGGCTGATAAAGGTAGTTAACGCAGCACCTTTGTTGCCACGCTCTTCCTTTTCGACCTGGACCACCAGTTCCATGCCTTCCTTGACCACATCTCTGATATTGACGCGTGAGCCGCTGTCGGGCTCTTTCAGAAAGTAACTGCGGGAAATTTCTTTGAGTGGCAGAAATCCATGACGTTCAGACCCGTAGTCTATAAAGGCCGCTTCAAGGCTGGGTTCGACCCGCGTGATGCGTGCCTTGTATATATTGGATTTTTTTTGTTCGCGGCTGGATGTTTCAAGATCCAGATCAAATAATTTCTGGCCATCAACCATAGCCACGCGCAACTCTTCCTGCTGAGTCGCATTCACTAACATTCGCTTCATGTTGTTTCTCTATACTAGAGCGCTCAAACCCGGACGTCTGGCTGTTCTCCAAGAAAGGATACTTAAGTCAGAACGGCACATGCGTGCGTGTATATAAAGGCATGTGGCGCCGGCCATCGTCCCGGGAGCGCTCTATTATTTTATTCTTGTCCATGTTGGGTTGGACAAATAAACCCTTCAAACCAGTAGGCATCTGCCATGTAGCAAATGCCTGTAACTCTCTGCAAACCAGCCACTCCAGATGGACAATTCGCCCAAAACTGTGCATAGCTTTGTTTGCTTTACCTATATAATATAACAGTGTTACGAAATTGCTGCAATTAAGCTGAGCAAGACCCTGTATTATTAAGGATTTATGAAACAAAATTCCCCAAATATCGAGCAATCTGCCGGTAACAGCGTTGAAATGGCTACCATCGATCAGCAAAATGCCGGTCAGCGTATCGATAATTTTTTGCTGGCTCGACTCAAGGGTGTGCCACGCAGTCGCATTTACCGTATTTTACGTAAGGGAGAGGTGCGCGTGAACAAAGGCCGTATCAAAGCCACCTATCGGCTCAAGGCCGGTGATGTGGTCAGAATACCACCTGTGCGGCGCAGTGAGCGGACTGCACTGCAGGACATCAGTCCCGGACTGCGCCAGCTACTACTGGATGCCATTGTGTATGAAGACGATGATTTACTGATACTGGATAAACCATCGGGACTGGCTGTGCATGGTGGCAGTGGAATCAAATCGGGCCTGATAGAGTCAATACGTACCATCAAGCCAGTCTGGACAACGCTGGAGCTGGCACACCGGATAGACCGCGAGACCAGTGGTTGCCTGATTCTGGCTAAACAGCGTTCGAGCCTGAATGCGTTACACGAACTGTTCCGCGAAGGGCAGATAAACAAAGGTTACCTGACACTGGTGGCGGGAATCTGGGATAGTAAAAATACAATGATTGATGCCCCACTGGACCGGAACAACAGGACAGAGGGTGAGCGCAATGTAAAGGTCTCTGAGCAAGGCAAGCGAGCGGTGAGTCATTTCAAATTACTGTCACACTACCGCAAGCAGTTATCCTGCAGCATGCTTGAAGTACGGATTGATACCGGTCGAACTCACCAGATCAGGGTACATGCCGCGTATGCCGGGCATCCGGTTGTGGGTGATGACCGTTATGGTGACCGGGAAATCAATCGCTCATTGCGCAAAATGGGTCTCAAGCGGCTGTTTCTACATGCGCACGACCTTGAATTTCGTTTGCCTGATAGCAACAAGACCATCCACGTACATGCCCCGCTGCCCACGGACCTGAAACAACTACTCGATAAACTGGAATAAACAATGCCTGTAATACGATTAATGATTTTTGACTGGGATGGCACCCTGATGGATTCCGAGTCACATATTGTGGCAAGCATGCATTATGCGATGGACACTATGGGCATTGATCGTCTGCCAGTGAAGGATGTCAGTAATATTATTGGCCTGGGTATGCGTGAAGCACTGGACGCCCTGTTTCCAGCTCAGGCAGATAATGACGATTTTTCCCATGATTTTGTTGCGGCTTATCGCGAATATTTTTTTGCAAAAAATGCTCAGCAGCAATTTTTCGATGGCGCTTTACAGGTTTTGCAAACCATGCGTGAGCGTGGCATGTTACTGGCTGTTGCGACAGGCAAGAGTCAGCGAGGCCTGGACCTGGTATTGCAGCAGCATGGTCTGGAAAATTACTTTGATGTGACACGCTGTGCCGATACAACGGCATCCAAGCCAGACCCACTGATGCTGCAAGAGATTTTACAGGCCTTATCGATTCCGACAGAACAGGCCGTCATGATAGGTGATACCGAGTATGATTTAAGTATGGCTGCGAACGCGGGCACTCATGCCATTGCCGCAAATTATGGTGTGCATGAGTCATCGCGTTTGCTACGATATCAATTACTGGGCAGTCTGGATTCAATAGCGGACTTGCCGGACTTAATGGACATGTGTTGTGAGTAGAGCAGGCATGCCGGAAACAGGATAGAGCAGTTATGAGTGAAATACATTCGGCAGGACCATCGAACCCGTCAAATAAATGGGAGCGGCAATTACTGGAAAAACTATCACTGGCTGCGATTAACGAACAACGCCGCAGCCGACGCTGGGGTATTTTCTTCAAGCTGGCATTTCTGTCATACCTGGTGGTTATTCTGATGCTGTTCTCACTGGATCGGGATGCTCTGGATAATGTTAAACAGGGTAATCACAGTGCTATAGTCGATTTGACCGGGGTGATTGCAGCAGGTGAAGAGGCCAGTGCCGACAAAATTATTAGTTCACTACGTGATGCGTTTAAAGACAAAAAAACCAAAGGCGTGATTCTGCGACTGAACAGCCCGGGTGGCAGTCCGGTACAGGCCAGTTATATTTACAGGGAAATAAAACGACTGCGTAAGAAATACCCTAAAATTCCATTGTATGCCGTGGTTGTCGATATGTGCGCATCGGCCTGTTATTACATTGCCTCGGCAGCCGATAAAATCTACGCAAATGAAAACAGTCTGGTGGGTTCAATCGGAGTCCTGATTAACAGCTTTGGTTACGTGGGCTTAATGGAAAAAATCGGTGTAGAGCGGCGCTTGCTGACTGCCGGTGAGCATAAGGGTATTCTGGACCCGTTTTCACCCGCCAAGCCGGAAGAAACCGATTACATAAAAAGCGTATTGGCCGAATTACATCAACAGTTTATTAATGCGGTAAAAGAGGGACGAGGTGATCGCCTGAAAGATGACCCTATCCTGTTTTCAGGCCTGTTCTGGTCTGGTCTGCGTGGTAAGGACATAGGTCTGGTCGATGATTTTTCCAGCTCGTCCGATGTTGCAAGAGATGTGATAGGTGAAGAGGATATGAAGAACTTCACCACCAAGCGAGATTTGCTGGATCAGCTTGCAGATCGGTTAGGATTGTCATTAGCTAAAGGACTGTTACCCGGTAGCAAAAGCATCCTGGAATACAGATAGCAGGTGATTGACTATCAATGGCTGAACAGAAAATCACTCCCATGGATACACCTGTCGAAATAGCCGGTGCCGGGCCGGCAGGCCTGACCGCAGCTATTCAGCTGGCACAGGCCGGATGCAAGGTGATCGTTCATGAGCGGCATAAAGAGGTCGGTCATCGTTTTGGGCGCGATTTTCAGGGACTGGAGAACTGGACCACAGAAGAAGATGTGTTGTCGTTGTTCAGAAGCCAGGGCCTGACCACCGACTTTGTTACTGGCCCCTGTCACAAGGTCACTGTTTTCGATTACAAGGATCAGATGTATGAATTGCATACAGACGAACCTCTCTTTTATCTGGTAGAACGTGGACCCGGGGCAGGGTCACTGGACAGTGCATTACTCAGACAGGCTATCGGTCTAGGTGTAGATGTACGTTTCAACAGTCGGCTGCGTGAGATGAAAGGAGAGGGTATTCTGGCAGCGGGTCCAGGTGCCGCTGATGCGATTGCAGTAGGTTATCATTTTGACACCGATATGGAAGATGGTTACTGGGCCATCTGTGATGATAATCTTGCGCCACAAGGTTATGCGTATTTACTGGTCATGAAGGGCAGAGGTACGGTTAAAACCTGTATGTTTTCGGGTTTCAAGCAGGAAAAAATGTACGTGCAGCGAACCCTGGATGCATTTGAACGACTGGTTGGTCTGACGATGAAAAACCCGCATGCCCATGGTGGTACGGGGAATTTTCTTCTTCCCCGCAGTGCCTATAGTGGTCTCCATCCATTAGTGGGTGAGCATGCCGGGTTTCAGGATACTTTATGGGGGTTTGGTATGCGCCTGGCCATCGGCTCAGGCAGACTGGCTGCGCGGAGCCTGGTGACCCATGAAAATTATGACAAGTTGTGGAAGCGTGAATTAAAACCACAGCTGGAAGCATCTGTCGTCAACCGTGTTTTATACAGTCTGTGCGGAAACCGGGGCTATCGGCGTGTGCTGAGCATGCTGGTTAACCGGCCGGACATACGCAGCTCGCTGCGTAGACAATATCAAATGTCACTATCAAAGCGACTGGCCAAACCCTGGGCTGTACGCCGCTATACCAGCAAGCGTAAGGATGTCAGTTGTGATCATGTAGATTGCCATTGTATCTGGTGCCGCGGAGAGTGTTGTGAAATGGATTAAGCAACCGCTTGATTATGGCAATGCCAGTCCCGCTTCCATCAACATGCCGGTCAATCGAATCAATGGCAAACCAATCAAGGCCGTCGGATCATCTCCGCGCATGGCTTCAAACAGCGTAATACCCAATGCTTCTGACTTGAAACTGCCCGCGCAGTTGTAGGGCTGTTCGCGCTGCAAGTAACGTTCAATTTGCTGGTCAGTCAATTTTCGAAACACAACCTCAAATGGCACAACATCAAGCTGGTACTGGTTCGTCTTGCTGTTGTACAGGCATAGCCCGGTATAGAAGCGTACGCAACGTCCCGATGCCCGGCATAGTTGCTCGACTGCCCGGTCATGGTTACCCGGTTTACCGAGTATGTCTCCGTCCAGTACGGCCACCTGGTCTGAACCGATGATTAGCGCATCAGCAAACTGGCTGGCAACGGCCTGCGCCTTCGCAACTGACAGACGCTTTACCAGATCCTGTGGCGACTCACCCGGCAAGTGTGTTTCATCCACATCGGGAGCAGTTGTATTGAAAGGTAGTCCCAGACGCTGAAGCAGCTCACGGCGAAAAGGGGAGGTGGAACCCAGGATTAGTTGGGGAGTGGAATCATTCATGTTGGTCAGCTAGCTTGCATATTGGGCCGCGTATGGTGGCATGATCGCAATTCGATAGTCAATTAGACAGTGCAGGCCGCCGCTGATAAAGCCGCTTAAGTCAGTCTGCCTCAATTTCAATCAGGGTTTCATCCGGATTTACACTGTCGCCTTTTTCAACGTTAATGGCCTTGACCGTGCCGGATACGGGAGACTGAATTTCAGTTTCCATTTTCATCGCTTCCGATATTAGTACGGGATCACCTGCCTCGACCTTGTCATCGACCGCCACCAGGATCTCGATGATCGTACCCGGCATTGAGGTGGTGACATGGCCAGGCTCAGTGGCCTTCGGGCGTTTGCTGCCACCACGACCAGTTGTGATGGCGGCATCCTCTCCGTTGGGAGATATCACATCCAGTGTTTCCATCAGCACTTCTTCCGGTACACCATCGACGGTCATGTAAAAGGGGCGGGTTTCGGCATGGTGATGGCCGGTACCGGTTACCTTGATGTGATAGGTTTCGCCATGCAGGGTCAGATTAAATTCAACGGGTGCGGCGCTGGGCTGACCATTGCCTGTGTTAATGGGTTCCAGGGGCTCGGGAACCAGTGTGCCCAGGTTACGTTGTGTCAGAAATTCGCGCCCAATCTCCGGGAACATGGCGTAGATCATCACGTCTTCTTCTGATTTTGCCGTTTCACCAATTTCACTGCGTAGCTGATCCAGTTCATCATCAAGCAGATCGGCCGGGCGAATATCGATGATGTCCTCGTTACCAATGGCCTGCTGCCGGACGATAGTATTGACGTGCCCGGGTGCCTTGCCATAACGGCCCTGTAAATATAGCTTCACTTCGTTGGTAATGGTTTTATAACGCTCCCCGGTAATAACATTCATCGCCGCCTGGGTGCCAACGATTTGTGAGGTGGGGGTCACCAGCGGTGGATAGCCCAGGTCTTCGCGTACGCGCGGCACTTCCAGCAGCACCTCGTTCATTTTATCCAGCGTACCCTGTTCTTTCAGTTGTATATACAGGTTGGAAATCATGCCGCCAGGCACCTGGTTGATCTGTACACGGGTATCGAGACCGGTGAACTCACTTTCAAACTGGTGATATTTCTTGCGCACTTCATGAAAATAGAAGCCGATTTCCTGAAGTAATTCCAGGTTCAGGCCAGTGTCGTACTCCGTATCGCGGAAGGCGGCCACCATGCTTTCGGTAGGAGGGTGGCTGGCACCGCTGGAAAACGCCGAAATAGCAGTATCGATGTGCAGGCAGCCTTTTTCTACAGCCTTTAACTGGCACAGGTCAGACAGGCCAGCGGTGGCATGAGAATGTATATGTAACGGGACTTTCAGTGCATCGACCAGTTTCTCAACCAGTTCCGATGTGACATAGGGCGTGAGCAGGCCGGCCATGTCCTTGATCGCGATACTGTCACAGCCAAAGCTTTCCAGTTCCAGTGCCTGTTCAATAAATAGTTCGATGGTATGGACCGGGCCGGTGGTGTAGCAAATAGCTCCCTGGGCATGTTTGCCACTTTCTTTCACTGCATCGATGGCGACACGCAGGTTACGGTTATCGTTCATCGCATCGAAAACACGAAATACATCGATGCCATTTTCTGCGCAACGGGCAACAAAGGCCTTCACGACGTCATCAGAATAGTGCCGATAGCCGAGCAGGTTCTGGCCGCGTAGCAACATTTGCAAACGTGTTTTGGGGAGTGCCTCACGTAATCTGGCCAGACGTTCCCACGGGTCTTCTTTCAGATAGCGAATACAGGCATCAAAGGTTGCACCGCCCCAGACTTCAAGCGACCAGTATCCGACCTGGTCCAGTTTTTCACAGATGGGCAGCATGTCGTCGATGCGCATGCGCGTCGCAATCAGACTCTGATGAGCGTCGCGTAGGATGGTATCGGTAATGTGTACTTTTGGCATATTCCAGCGCTCTTGAGTTCGGGGTTGTTTTACAGGCCCATATGCGCCGCGAGTGTTGCGGCAATAACAGTGGCCAGTTGTCGGGACGGACGTTTGACCGAATAGTGGGTCAGCTCCGGATTGGCTTCAACAAAGCCGGTATTAAACTGGCCGGCGCGGAAGCTTTCTGATTTCAGTATTTCCAGGTAATACGGAATGGTTGTCTTGACACCGTAGACCATAATATCGTTCAGGGCACGCTCGGATCGTCTGATCATCTGATCCCAGTCCAGCGCCCAGACAGTCAGTTTTGCGCACATGGAATCGTAGTAGGGTGGGATCACATACCCGGTATAGATAGCACTGTCGGTACGCACGCCCGGCCCACCGGCAGCAAAATAGCGTGTGACACGTCCAAAGCTGGGTAGAAAATCGTTCTTCGGGTCTTCGGCGTTAATACGAAACTCAATCGCGAAACCACGGCGCTGCACTTCTTCCTGCTTGTATCTGAGAGGATGGCCTGCAGCGATATTAATCTGCTCCTGCACAATGTCGATGCCGGTGATGACTTCGGTAATCGTATGCTCAACCTGCAGACGGGTATTCATTTCCATAAAATAGAAATCATCATGTTCGTCCAGCAGGAACTCAACCGTACCTGCATTCTCATACCCAACCGCTCTGGCGGCCAGGATGGCCAATTCACCAATATGATTGCGCTGATCATCGTTAAGCTGGGGGGAGGGGGCAATTTCCATCAGTTTCTGGTGGCGGCGCTGGATGCTGCAGTCGCGTTCAAATAGATGGATCACATTGCCGTGACTGTCGGCGAGAATCTGTACTTCAATATGGCGTGGATCAACCACACACTTTTCCATGAAAATATCGGCGCTTCCGAATGCCTTGGTAGCCTCTGACAGCACCCGGTCAAAATTACGCCGCAGTTCTGCTTCACTGTTGCAGCGTCTGATACCCCGTCCACCCCCGCCTGATGTGGCTTTTAGCATCACCGGATAGCCTATTTCCTGTGCCAGTTGTACACCTGCTTCCAGATTAGCCAGATTGCTGTCACTACCAGGTACCACCGGCACTCCGGCTTCAATCATGCTGCGCCGGGCCTCTATTTTGTTGCCCATATGGTGAACCACCTTGCTGTCAGGGCCGATAAAGATAATGCCGCGACGGGCGCATATCTCCGGTAGCAGGGGGTTTTCGGACAGGAAGCCATAGCCCGGGTGCAGCGCATCACAGCCTGTGGCGACCGCAATATTGACCAGCCGATGCATATTCAGATAACCGGCGATGCTGTCAGGGCCTATGTTATAGGCTTCATCGGCCTTTTTGACGTGTAGTGCATAGCGGTCTGGCTCGGCATATATAGCCACCGAGGTAATGCCCATTTCGGCGCAGGCGCGCACAATACGTACGGCAATTTCACCTCGATTAGCAATCAGGATTTTTTTGATCAAGGAACTTTCCCGGTTATTATCGTTGTATCCCATTATAGCTGACAGATGCTGTCAGCAAGCCAGTGGCCAACTATGTAAGGATGTTACTGAAAAAACAAGCCATTTTTTCAAAATGAGCTTTGACAGTACATCCCCTCAGCATATAAAATAGGCCGATTATGCCGACCCATTTGCCAGAAACTGTAGACCCATACCGGCTGGCGAAGAAAGGTGAGTCTCTATCAGGTGATATCGCTGTTGACAGTATGCCGCGTTTGTCACAGATTCTGGTGGAGAAAGAGGCTAGTGTAGCGGTGAAACTGGTGTTCGGTTATGGTGAGCAACGGCGCTTGACCATCAGTGGCACGATCACAACCGACCTGGTACTCAAATGCCAGCGCTGTCTCGGTCCCATGCCGTGGCCGTTACAGCTTGAGTTTACACTGGTTCTGGTGAAGGCCGAAAATCAGGGAGAGATACCACCGGAGTATGAGCAGTACATCATGGAATCTGACAAGATCAGGCTTCCCGAGATGATTGAGGATGAAATACTGCTGAGCATGCCATTAGTGGCAAAGCATGCAACGGAAAATTGTCCCGCTGCAGGGCATATGCAAACGGATACTGCCAGCGATAGTGTCGGGCAGGAAAACGGCAGTGAGACTGAACGGAAAAATCCGTTTGATATCCTGAAGAATTTAAAATCTGAATAATGTTATTCAGGCTTTATTGGTAGTAACGATAATAAATACATGCGCCGGTTACCGGGCTGTGTAAAAACTGAAACTGGAGCAACATCATGGCTGTACAAAAGAGTCGTAGAACCCCGTCAACCCGTGGCATGCGACGCTCGCATGACTCACTGAACGGATCTGCATTGTCCCTGGAGCCTGAAACAGGCGAAACCCATCGTCGCCACCATATCAGCGCTGATGGTTTCTACCGTGGTCGTCAGGTTTTAAGTGACAAAAAATAGTACCTGTCTGCCCTGTTCAAGTCATGAGAGTGCCTTGACCAGGGCGTTTCTGTATTCTGGTATGGCATAACAGGAAGTATTGCAATCGTTATGAGTAAATTCCCGACTATTGCCCTTGATGCGATGGGCGGTGATATAGGACCCGATGTGGTTCTGCCAGCAGCTGTAGAAATCCGCAAGAAATATCCCGAACTCAATCTTATTCTGGTAGGTCAGGAAGATCGCCTGCAGGCTGATTTAGCCAGTCTGGGCGTCAAGCCTGATGAGCGGTTGACGATTCATCATGCCTCGCAAGTGGTGGATATGGATGAGTCCGCTTCCAGTGCCTTACGTGGCAAAAAAGATTCTTCAATGCGTGTGGCGCTCAATCTGGTTAAACAGGGTGATGCCGATGCATGTGTCAGTGCCGGTAATACCGGAGCACTGATGGCAACCGGTCGCTTTGTACTGAAAATGTTGCCAGGCATCGACCGGCCGGCCATTATTTCTGCCTTGCCGAGTATGACCGGGCATAGTCATATGCTTGATCTGGGGGCCAATGTTGACTGTACCTCGGAACAATTATTTCAATTTGCCGTGATGGGTTCAGTGCTATCCAGTGTCGTCGATAACGTAGAACGGCCACGCATCGGCCTGCTCAATATTGGTGAAGAAGAAATCAAGGGTAATGAGCGCGTCAAGCTGGCAGCGCAATTGATATCCGCCAGCAAGCTGAATTATGTGGGTTTTGTTGAAGGCGATGATATTTACAAAGGTGGTGCAGCAGATGTGATTGTCTGCGATGGTTTTATCGGTAATGTGTCGCTGAAGACCAGTGAAGGTCTGGCCAGAATGGTCGGGCATTTCCTGAAGCAGGAATTTAATCGCAATATACTTACACGCTTAATGGCACTTGTATCATTACCGGTTCTAAAGGCATTCAAGCGCCGTATTGATGCGCGTCGTTATAACGGTGCCAGCCTGCTGGGCTTGCGCGGTATCGTGATTAAAAGTCATGGCGGAGCAGATATTCTGGCATTCGGCAATGCCATCGAAATCGCCATAAAAGAAATTCACCAGGCCCTTCCCGAGCGCATCAATGCCGAGCTCGAAGGCATGATGAGTACGGAGCAACCGGCGTGATCTATACACGTATTAGTGGTACAGGTAGTTTCCTGCCAGAAAAGTGTGTGACCAATGCCGATCTGGAGAAGATTGTCGACACCACAGATGACTGGATCGTCTCTCGTACCGGCATACATAAACGACACCTGGCTGCTGATCATGAGACAACCTGTGATCTGGCTGAACATGCGTCACGCAATGCAATTGATGCTGCTGGCCTCACGCCTGCCGACATTGGTCTGATTATTGTAGCTACCACAACTCCTGACCAGGTATTTCCGAGCACAGCCTGTCTGCTACAACAGCGTCTGGATATTCATGGCTGCGCCGCGTTTGATTTACAGGCAGTATGTACCGGGTTTATTTACGCTCTGGGTACCGCAGACAAGTTTATTAGCACGGGCACTACAAAACACGCGCTGGTGGTCGGTGCAGAAACCCTGTCACGCATCACCGACTGGTCTGATCGGACTACCTGTGTACTGTTCGGTGACGGCGCAGGAGCCGTGGTCGTTAGTGCCAGCGACAAGCCAGGTATCATGTCTACCCATTTGCATGCAGACGGGCAGTACGCCAGCTTATTACAGGTGCCTGCCGGGATTTCGTCTGGTTATGATGTGATACGTGAAAACCGGGCTTACATGCAAATGAAGGGCAACGAAGTTTTCAAGGTGGCGGTCAACACTCTGGGTCGGATAGTCGATGAAACCCTGGCGGCTAACCAGCTACAGAAGTCTGATATAGACTGGTTAATACCTCATCAGGCCAATATTCGTATTATTAACGCCACCGCAAAGAAACTGAACATGTCGATGGACCACGTCGTCGTGACGGTTGCTGAGCATGGCAACACTTCGGCCGCATCGGTACCGCTGGCACTGGATACGGCTGTGCGAGATGGTCGCATCAAGCGTGATGAAATATTATTGCTGGAAGCCTTTGGTGGAGGATTCACCTGGGGTTCCGTACTGGTTAAATTTTAACATCTGTTGGTAGTATATAAATGAAATGGGCTTGTATCTTTCCCGGACAGGGATCTCAATCTATCGGTATGTTGGCTGACCTGGCCGAAAACAATTCACTGGTAAATGATTTATTCAGCAGTGCTTCTGAAATTCTGTCTGAGGACTTATGGTCTATTGTCATCAATGGCCCGGAAGAGCGGCTCAACTCTACAGAAATTACCCAACCGGCCATGCTAACGGCGGCCTATGCCGTATGGCGTGTCTGGCTTGAACAAGGCGGACCGCGGCCTGATTTTATGGCAGGCCATAGCCTGGGCGAATATACCGCACTGGTTTGTGCAGATGCGCTGTCGTTTGAAGACGCGGTGATGCTGGTGCATGAGCGCGGAAAATTAATGCAAAACGCGGTACCGGCAGGCAAGGGCGCAATGGCCGCTATTCTGGGTCTGCAAGATGAACAGGTCAGAACAGCCTGTGAGCAGGCTGCGAACGGTCAGGTAGTTGAAGCGGTCAACTATAATTCGCCTGGCCAGGTTGTGATTGCGGGAGAACGAGACGCAGTAGAACGCGCTATTGATGAAGCAAAAGCCGCGGGGGCAAAGCGAGCCATGTTGCTGGCCGTGAGTGTGCCCTCGCATTGTTCACTGATGCATGAGGCAGCAGATCAGCTGGCAGAAAAACTGGCTGCAGTCGATTTCAGCATACCGACTATACCGGTAATACAGAATGTAGATGCACTTGCGCACAATGATACAGATAGCATACGCGCAGCGCTGGCAAGCCAGTTGCATAAGCCGGTACGTTGGGTAGAGAGTATTCAGTATCTGCACCAGCAGGGTGTGACGCGGATGGTAGAGTGTGGCCCAGGCAAGGTGTTGACGGGCCTGAACAAACGTATCGAAAAAACCATGAAGGTGTCACCGGCCAACGGCAGTCAGACTTTGCAGGCTGCTTTGCAGGCGATTGCTGAGTGAATGAGGTGTGTGTTATTTACCCGACTTACTGCATACAGACACACTGTAAATACATCCCTGTACGTTCGACGGCAGCATCCCTGCTGCCGACGGTCTGTATGCAGTAAGTCGGGTAAACAACACACGTCTGTATAACAGGGCGTGCAAAATCAATACAGGAAAAGAGCAATATGATAGCGACACTGGATAATTCAATTGCACTGGTAACGGGCGCCAGTCGCGGCATCGGTCAGGCTATAGCGCTGAAGCTGGGAGCAGAAGGCGCTACTGTAATCGGTACAGCAACCTCTCAGGCAGGTGCTGATGCAATTAGTGCCGTGTTGAAAGAGGCAAATATAAACGGTACCGGTATGGTGCTGGATGTAAAAGATGACGAAAACGTCAGCAGCCTGATTAAGGCGGTTACAGAGCAGTTTGGCGCACCTGCTATATTGGTCAACAACGCCGGCATCACACGCGATAATCTTCTTATGCGTATGAAAGAAGATGAATGGCAATCAATTATTGATACCAACCTGACCTCGGTGTATCGGATGAGCAAGGCCTGCATGCGTGGCATGATGAAAGCACGTCAAGGTCGAATTATAAATATCGCCTCAGTGGTTGGTGTCTCCGGTAACCCGGGTCAGACCAACTATGCGGCATCCAAGGCGGGCATGATAGGCTTTGCAAAATCACTGGCCCGTGAAGTGGGCTCACGCAATATCACTGTCAACACAGTGGCCCCCGGGTTCATTGATACCGATATGACGCGTGAACTTTCTGACGAGCAGCGTACAGCACTTAAAGCACAAATACCGCTCAATCGCCTGGGTGACCCCGCTGATATTGCCAATGCAGTCGTCTTTCTGGCTTCCCCGCAGGCGGCGTATATAACCGGTGAAACCATACATGTAAACGGCGGAATGCTGATGGTGTGATGCTGTTTATAATACGAACTGAATCGCATATGTAACAACTTACATTAAGTGTTAATAATAACTAATTGATAATAAAGAAAATATAATATATGTTTTTTCTTTCATAGTCCTGTAAAATACGGGGTTGAATTATTGGCATGCCGGCGCAGATTCCAATACAATACGCCCGCAGTGGATAAGATATCTATTGCAAACAGTCTTATATAAATGAGGATGAATTTAAAATGAGCTCAATCGACGAACGTGTGAAAAAAATAATCATAGAACAGCTTGGCGTCAGTGAAGACCAGGTCACCAGCGAGGCATCTTTCGTCGATGATCTTGGTGCAGATTCTCTGGATACCGTAGAACTGGTTATGGCACTGGAAGAAGAGTTCGAATGCGAAATTCCTGATGAAGATTCTGCAAAAATCGTTACAGTTCAGGATGCGATTAACTTCGTATCCGCACATATGGACTAATATCCGGTTACTTAAATAAACAGGGCATAGAAAAGTCTGTGCCCTGGCGATCATTTCAACCATCACGTAAGGGGCAACCGTCTTGTCTAAGCGTCGTGTCGTGGTTACAGGCCTGGGAATAATCTCGCCGGTCGGTAACACCATAGAATATGCCTGGAGCAATATTCTTGCTGGTCAATCAGGTATTGAGAACATCACCTCATTTGATGTTTCGGCATTTTCCGTGCGTATCGGCGGTACAATAAATGACTTTGATCCAAAAGAATATATCGCTCCGAAAGATATTAAAAAAATGGACCCTTTTATCCATTATGGTATTGCCGCAGCGGTTCAGGCGATTGATGATGCAGGGCTGGAAACTACTGAAGAAAATCCTGAACGAATTGGTGTTGCTATCGGCTCTGGTATCGGTGGCATTTCCTCTATTGAAAAAAGCCACAACATTTACCTGAAAAGTGGTCCACGTAAGATCTCGCCGTTTTTCATACCACAAAGCATCACTAACATGATTTCGGGCAACCTATCGATCATGTATGGTTATATGGGGCCTAACATCGCTATTGTTACGGCCTGTACCACAGGCACTCATAATATTGGTGAGGCCGGGCGTATGATTGCCTATGGTGATGCAGACGTGATGATTGCAGGTGGCGCTGAAATGGCAACCACTCCATGTAGCCTGGGTGGCTTTGCGGCTGCACGTGCGCTGTCTACCCGGAATGATGATCCGGTTCATGCCAGTCGTCCCTGGGACAAGGACAGGGACGGATTTGTACTGGGTGATGGTGCCGGAGTACTGGTACTGGAAGAATATGAACATGCCAAAAAGCGAGGCGCTCGTATCTACGCTGAGCTGGCCGGTTTTGGTATGAGTGGTGATGCTTACCACATGACTAAGCCTTCCCAGGGGGGCGAGGGTGCCAAACGCTGCATGTTGAATGCGATGCGTGATGCGGGTATCAATAATTCGGAAATTGATTATATCAATGCCCACGGTACCTCGACACCTGCAGGTGACGTAGCAGAGACCAATGGCCTGAAAGCCGCGCTGGGTGAGCATGCAGCGACTACTGCCATCAGTTCGACCAAGTCCATGACCGGGCACTTATTAGGTGCAGCTGGCGGTGTTGAATCCGTATTCAGTATACTGGCCATGCGGGATCAGGTCGCTCCGCCAACTATTAATCTGGATAACCCTGACCCTGAATGCGACCTGGACTATGTACCCCACACGGCGCGTAATATGAAAATCGATGTTTGCATGTCTAATTCATTCGGTTTTGGTGGCACCAACGGAACGCTGATATTCCGTAAACTGGATTAGACTTCTATCAACCTGCCGTTGATGGAGTAACGGTACGCACACTTATGGCAGTCAGTTCACAAATATCCGCAGGTTTATTATCCTCAGGGCATCGCAGATCTGCAGCAGGAACAATCTATAAACAGGTTAATGACGGTTTAACTGACCTGACCAGACTGCATGAGCTAAATTCACAGCGTTATCCTTTTCTGTTACAAAGCATGGCGATCGCGCCAGATCATGACAGCAGTTCCTCACTAACATCGCGTTATGACATTTTATTTGCGTTCCCGGGCGAGACACTCAAAAAACTGGCAGACGGTAGCTGCGTCCATTCCGAAAAAGGCAGAATGCAGGGCGGATTTCTTGACCTGCTGGATCAACACTGGCTGGCCAACAGAACAGAGTTGCCTGCTACGGCATTGCCCTTCAGTGGGGGCTGGTTCCTGTATCTGGGTTATGAACTGGCAGGTGAAATTGAAACGGGTCTGAAGCTGCCTGTAGCGGGTCAGGCATTACCCGTCGCCTGTGCCGTGCGTATCCCGGCCGCAATAATACGGGATCGTGTGCTGGATCAGTTGTGGCTGGTAGCCGAGAAGGATCATGCCGATCTGATCACAGAACTCGAACAGGATATAAGCCAGGTAGTCGCTGATACCACACACATGCCAGGGACCACTATTCAGGATGAGACTGATAAAATAACCGACCCAGTTAAACTGAATGAAGACCAGCCGGATGATTATCTGAATGCGGTAAAACGTATCAAGGAATATATTTTTGAAGGTGACGTATTCCAGGTTAATCTGTCACGCAGCTGTACCGTCATTTGTGTCGCAGCAACCCGGCACCGTTTGCCGGCCTGGCCCGTTTCGGCCAGACCACCATCATCAGCTCTTCTCCTGAACGGCTGGTGCGCACACTGGGCTCACAGATTGATACGCGGCCTATAGCCGGCACCCGCCCGCGAGCGGGTGACAGCTCATCCGATCAGGCGCTTTCAGATGAATTACTGGCACATCCGAAAGAACAGGCCGAACACATCATGCTGATAGACCTGGAGCGTAACGACCTGGGTCGGGTCAGTCAGCCGGGTAGCATACAGGTCAATGAGCTGATGGGACTGGAAAGTTACGCGCATGTGCATCATATTGTCTCTAACATACGCGGAATACTGGTATCCGGCACCACACCGGGTCAGATCATTCGGGCCGTTTTTCCCGGCGGCACGATTACCGGTTGCCCAAAGGTACGCTGCATGGAAATCATTGCCGAACTGGAGCAAACGCCGCGAGGCGCTTACACTGGATCGATGGGCTACCTGAACAACAACGGAGACATGGACCTGAATATCCTGATACGCACTCTGATACAGACGCCTGACAGTATCAGCCTGCGCGCCGGAGCGGGTATCGTTGCCGACTCGGATCCGGTTCTGGAACTGGCCGAGACCCGTGCCAAGGCGCGTGGTCTGCTTATCGCAATAGATAGCTCAAGAAAATGACACGCATTAACGGTGTAGAAACAGAGCAGATCCCGGTATCGGACCGTGGGCTGCAGTATGGTGACGGACTGTTCGAGACCATTGCAATTAATGACGGACAGCCATGCCTGCTGGATCAGCATCTGGCACGCCTGCAGCGGGGCTGTGAACAGCTAAACCTGCCGCGTCCTGATATCAAGCAGCTGGCAGCTGACTGTATTGAACTATCAAAAAATACCACCGGTAAGCTGCTTAAAGTCATACTGACACGCGGTACCGGTGGTCGAGGCTATCGACTACCGGATACCACCGATACTCGCTGTATTCTGAGCCTGCATAACTGGCAGGCGCTACCGGAACAAAACTACCAACAGGGGGTTACGCTGCGCTACTGCACCATCCGTCTGGCGGATCAACCAGCGCTGGCTGGTATCAAACACCTGAACCGGCTGGAACAGGTGCTGGCGCGATCAGAGTGGCATGACCCTGCTATTTTTGAAGGAATTATGCTCAACCAGCAAGGTGAGGTGATTGAATGCATATCCAGCAACCTGTTTATGATCGATCAGTCAGGGGTGTTAATAACACCCGCGCTGGATCATCAGGGCGTCGCAGGGGTCATGCGTGAGCAGGTCATCAACCTGGCAGAATTCCTGAACATACAGCTTTACATTACGCAGATCACTAGCGATGATCTGCAGCGTGCATCAGAAGTCTTTATTAGCAACAGCCTGATTGGTATCCTGCCTGTATGCAAGATAGAAACTACACACTACCAGCCAGGTCCGGTAACCTCACAGTTACGGAACATCCTGCCGGAAATGGTGCTATCGGGTACTAACCCCGGCACCAGGACATGAAGACTCAAATAATAAAATACAGTGTAGTCAGTGTGCTGGTCCTGTTGCTGGCAACAGGTGCCTGGCTGATCACAGATTATAACCGCTTTCTCAATTCCTCAGTGAACACAGGCCAGGAAGATATGCGCCTGGAGGTTCGACCCGGACAGTCGCTCAGGTCTATAGCTGGCGATCTGTATTACCACGGTATGATCGAAGATAAGCATGTTTTCTATTTCAGGGTATTGGCCAGATTGCGTGGCAACGCAGCCCGTATCCACATTGGTGAGTATCTTGTACGTCCAGGTACCACCCCTGCAGCATTGCTGGATCAGCTCAGCAGCGGCAAAGTCATGTTATACAGTCAAACTATCATCGAAGGCTGGAGATTCCGGCAAATGATAGCCTCGTTGCGCCAGAATCCGGCTATTGTTAAAACCGTGCTGGATAAATCTGATCAGGAAATTATGGCAGCCATAGGTCATCCGGAGCAACATCCCGAAGGCCGGTTTTTACCAGAAACCTATCGTTTCCCAAAGGGCACCCGTGATACGGATTTTCTAAAAAGGGTCTATGATGCCATGGCCACGGAGTTGAACCGTCAGTGGCAGGCTCGCGCCAAAAATACCAACTATCCACTCGAAACGGCAGAAGAAATGCTAATTCTGGCCTCCATCGTTGAAAAGGAAACAGGTGTAACAGAGGAGAGGCCACAAATAGCAGGCGTGTTTATAAGACGCCTGTTAAAAAATATGCGCCTGCAAACAGACCCGACGGTAATATATGGTATGGGTGATAAATTTAAGGGTAATTTACGCCGTAGAGACCTGAGGCGCGATACACCCTATAACACCTATACTCGCAAAGGGCTACCACCCACGCCGATAGCATTACCCGGTCGCGGTTCACTCTATGCGGTGGGGCATCCGGATGACAGCAAGACCCTGTATTTTGTTGCGCGTGGTGATGGGCGACACAAGTTTGCGGAAACACTGGATCAGCATAATAATAACGTTATCAAGTACCAACTTGGGGGACGAGCCAGACCCTTTAGCTCAATGCCGGCAAACAAGAAAAAATAAGACTCACTATTTTAGCCCCTTCTCCCCCAGGGAGAAGGTTGGGATGAGGGGATATAAAATCTATCCTCCAGAAAAACTGGACACACCATGAAAAAAACCAGATTCATAACACTGGAAGGCTCCGAAGGCGCTGGCAAGTCCACCAACATGGACTACATACAAAAAGGCCTGCGAGCACAGGGTATCGACATCGTCACGACAAGAGAACCAGGTGGGACCCCGATAGGAGAAGACATCCGACAACTGTTACTTGGCCACAAACATACCGGCATGAGTGATGACACAGAACTATTGTTAATGTTTGCCGCAAGAGCCGAACACCTCGACAAGGTTATACGTCCTGCGCTGGAGAAAGGTCAATGGGTGTTATGCGACCGCTTCACCGACGCAACCTATGCCTACCAGGGCGGTGGCCGTGGAATAGCCTCAGACAGAATCGCAACACTGGAAAACTGGACACAAGCCGAACTACGCCCGGACCTGACCATCTATCTCGATGTACCCATCGAAACTGGCCGACAACGGGCAGGGGATCGCAGCGCACCGGACCGTTTCGAGAAAGAACAGAATGCTTTTTTCAATAAAGCCCGAAAGGTCTACCTTGATCGCGCTGAACAGGAACCAGCGCGATTCAGAGTGATTGACGCCAGTACCTCGCTGGATCAGGTGCAGGTGTATCTGGATGAGGTTCTTCAGGAACTGGTAAGTAAGAAACGATAGCATGACGTGATTATGGTTAAGGATATACAAGTAATGTCTAACTCCTTAACTGGTGTAAAAAGGGCATAAGCATCATAATTTAATTTATAACTAAAATAGTTAGCATATTAAGGTTTAGAGTTAATCAGAGGATCCTGAATCAAAAACGTGTAATGATACTTGACAGCTTGCACTCGTGTTATAAGGTTAATCTATGGTAACAGGACATCATGGCTTGAAATTGAAGCGTAATAATTCCAGGGAATATTAAACATCACAGGAGTAGTGATATGCCAGTATCGATACTTGCCGGGCCAGTCTTGAGACGTACTGAGAATAACCGGATTTGTATATGGTTGGTCACCAATCAGAAGGCAGATGTTAAGGGTTATGTATATCAAGACGCTGATCTGACCAACGTAATAGGAAGAGAAGAGGCTGCACGAAATGGCGCTCCTGATTCCATAAAATTAGGCGATAGATTGCATGTGTATCTTATACAACTTCGCCCGACACAAGCAGATAAATTCCCACTGGATAAAGTACTGCAATACGATCTCACTATAGGAGGAAAGACTCTTGCAGAGCATGGTTTGATTGGTGGAAGTAAAGGGATAAATTATCCCGGGCATAAATTACCCTCATTAATTATACCCAATGTGCTAAAACATGTTCTTTATGGGTCCTGCCGAAAACCACATACTGAGGCAGCCCGCGATAGTTACGGCATCTATGACCAGCTTGCGACAGGCGATGCCGTAGTAGCAAAAAAGGCAAAAAATAAAAATGTACGTCCCTCACATTTGATACTAACAGGCGATCAAATCTATGCAGATGATGTGGCCGGGCCACTACTTGCCAGCCTGGTTACGGACGGCAGGAAATTGACGGGTTGGGACGAATCATTACCGTTAAAAAGTTCCAGGAAAACCAGGACTATTAATGCAGCCGATATTCCCTTGTACGGGCGTAAAAATATTTTAGATAATGAGGTGGCGGGGATTACAAGTAGTAATGGTGAGAACCACCTGATGACATTCGGTGAATATGCTGCAATGTATATCGCTGTATGGAGCGGGAATGAGATAGATTTACCGCCGACAGGATCGATAGAGGATTCATTGTCTGCAGATGTGTACACGATAGATGATTCTGACCTGGAAGATAATTTTGGGACTATCTATTCATCTATATATGATAATGAACTTGTACGACTCATTCCTTTTAACAGAACATTACCAAAAGTTCGACGCTTGATGGCGAATATTTCAACTTTAATGATCTGTGATGACCACGATGTGACAGATGACTGGAACATACGAAAGAAATGGGAGAGAAAGATTAATAATAATCCTCTTGGAAGACGTTTACTATGTAATGCACTAGCTGCATATTGGGCCTTTCAAGGATGGGGTAATAGTCCGGATAGTTTTGATGGGCCATTCATGAATATGATTAGCGAGCATTTAAACAATAAAAAAATACGTGGCGTTACTGCAAAAAAATATGAAGATACGTTACTAGAGACACATTGGCTGTACTCAGTCCCGACTAATCCGCCTATTATTTCACTGGATACCCGTACTCAGCGACAAACGGATAATCAACGTAATCCTGCCAGGCTAGTAGGTACTCAAGGCTTAAAGGATCTAAAAAAGCATTTTAATAAGTATATCAGACCACAATATGATTCCACGATTCGCAAGATCCCGGCAATAATAGTGTCAGCTGCCCCAGTGTTTGGTTTTAAGGCCATTGAGTTTGCACAAAGAAAAGTGTTTGGCACAGGGCTGGCTAGTGTAGAATCCCTGGATTATGAGTCCTGGATAGCAAATAAAAAGGGTTATAATAAATTTGTTTCTACCTTAAACAATGATTTGAAATTATCGTGGGCAGTGTTTCTGTCGGGTGATGTGCATTACTCATTTGTAAAAAAATACAAAAAAGGAAAGCGGGCTAATAAGGGTACTGAAAAGCTGCTTTTCGACGCATATCAATTGACCAGTAGCCCTATCATGAATGCTCCGTCTGTAAAGTACTTGTTTCGGAAGGTGACTGATGAAAAACATGCTGAGCATGCGAGAAAGAATAATTATCTATTACCTGTCTTGCCATACAACTCTAAAAAATATGTTATAGACGAAAATAATATTGGCATGATTTCGTTTGTCGATGGGAAACCAGCAAAAACGATATTTTATTATACTAACAAGAAAAAAATATTGAAGAACTATACATATAATCTGACGGCACCGGTATAGTTTTCCTTTTTTTTAGTAGAAAGAACATTTAATTTTATTGGTTTATATCCGCTAAGTAACAGGAAAAATCAAGTCTAAAAAGTATTTTATAGTTGAGTCACGTGTTGATAACACGTATTACCATGTCAAGTCATCAGGTATTTGATAGCCTGCATATGAATCATTTTCATCAATTTTGTGTTCTTTATCATCAAATAAAATAACGCGATTGCCGTTTCTTTTCTGAATTTTTTCCGCTATAGACTTTGGTACGAGTTCATATCGCCCATCTATCCGGGCAATACCGCATTTCCCCAGTATAAGTTGATGTTTTAAGTTGTTATTAATGTAAATCCTCTTGACCTTGCCATTATGCTGGAAGTTGTAGGCAATATCGCAGTCATCAGTACGGTCTATAGAGTTATTCGTAATGAGCTGACTAATTTCCGCTGAGATGGCCTTTTTCTGTGCCTGCTCATGTCTATCCCTGTTTAATTCACGATCCCGCTCGGCTTTTTCGTTAGTAGTTTGCTGAGCTTTAAGTGCGGTTTCACCAACACTATATGAATTTTTGCTTGAGCGGTTTTGTTTATTCTTCTTATGCTTGTCTTTCTTTGCCTTGTGGACCTGTTGTTTGGTGACCAGGCCGGCTTTTAGTAGTTGTTCCTGAAATGGATTGTTCATTCTGGATCTCACAAATTGACTGATATTGAGGGATAGACGATGATTTTATCGCATTATCATCGGATAGTCCTGCTAATTAGTAACCTGGAATAAATATTAGTAAAAACCGGGGATGAATCCTTAAAACACTCCAACATCAATATAAGATCTCGCAATCTTTTTAATAGAAGTAAAATAGCAAGCTGTGCGCAAGTCATGTACATTTTCTTCTTTTTCCAGAGTATTGCGTATTTGTTGATAGGCCTCACGCATAGTATCATCCAGTCCGGAACGGACCAGATCAAGCTCATCCGCACCTTTGGTTGCGGCATGTTTTAAAGAGTCAGAGACTTTCGAGCCAGTAACTTCTTCCAGCATTGCGGCCATCTGGTGGCCACGTAACTCATCATGACGTTTTTGCATACGACCAAAACGTATATGGGAAATGTTTCGTATCCATTCAAAATAGGAAACCGTCACACCTCCTGCATTGGCATAGGCATCAGGTATTATGATAACGCCTTTCTTGTTAAGTATTTCATCAGCACCGAAAGTAATCGGCCCATTTGCAGCTTCAATAATTAATTTGGCCTTTACTTGACCCGCATTTTCCAGTGTTATCTGGCTTTCAAGGGCTGCAGGAATCAATATATCGCATTCTTTTTCCAGTACAGCCTTACCATCTTCCTCGAAACTGGCAGAAGGAAAATTTTTGATGGTTTTGTGCTGATTGACATGCTGGTACAAGTCTTCAATGACCAGGCCGTCATCATTAATCAGTGCACCATCTCGTTCGATAATGGCCGTTATTTTAACCCCGTCTTCTTCAGACAGGAATTTGGCGGCATGGTAGCCTACATTGCCCAGGCCTTGAATAACACAGGTTTTACCATCAAGGCTGCCACTCATATTGGCTTTTTTCACATCTTCAGCGTGGCGGAAGAACTCCCGTAGCGCATACTGGACACCCCGGCCGGTAGCTTCTACGCGCCCCTGAATACCACCATGATGCACAGGCTTACCGGTAACGCAGGCCACATAGTTAATATCATCAGGATGTAAATGTTTATAGGTATCGGCCATCCAGGCCATTTCGCGCTGGCCAGTACCAATGTCGGGTGCCGGTACATTGGTAGATGGACTGAGAAAACCTTTGCGTACCAGTTCAAGGGTAAAGCGTCGGGTAATCATTTCCATTTCATCACGGTCATACTGGGTCGGGTCAATCATTAATGCACCCTTGGAGCCGCCAAAAGGAACATCAACTATGGCACATTTGTATGTCATCAGGGCGGCAAGGGCTTCCACTTCGTCCTGGTCAGCATGGGGGGCGAAGCGAATGCCACCTTTAGACGGCAGGCGATGGGTGCTGTGGGTAGCGCGCCAGCCAGTGAATACTTCAATTTTACCCCTGATTTTTACCGGAAACTTGACCTGTAATACCGCATTGCAGGATTTTATCGCCAGTGCTGTTCCTTCATCAAGCTTCATTGCAGTCATAGCCTTGTCAACCATAAGATCAACGCTTTCGCGGAAGCTGGGTTCGTTGCCGGTTTGTGTCATTATTTTTCTACCTGTATGATTATTACTTACTGGAGGCGGTGTCTCTAATTAAGAATGCACTCTTAATAGAAAAGCACATATTCAGCAAAATACAAGTAACATGGGTCATTATGAACCAGGTCCTGCTTGTGAGTAGCAACATAAGACCGTAGTTTTATGGCTATTGATAATTTTCTTTATGGCATTCGCATATGAAAGAACAACTTAGACTAGTCTTTTCACCCGTACTCAAACTTTTTGAGAAGGGTAGCGGGCCTTATAAATATAAACCACTAAACCGTAAAATACTGGTTATTATGGGGTTGCTGTTCTCTGGCCTGGCTGCCGGGGTGTTTTACGCTACACCCGGTGATGATATCGGTTATTTACTCCCTGTTATTGTTTTTTCTGCTGTCGGTGTGGTTTGCATTCTTGTAGGCTTCCTCGGGAGTGATCGAGCTGTGTCGAAAATATGGGGTAATCGATGAATATGAAAATAATTAGACGCGCATCACGATGAGCAACACAGGAAAAGCGATCCTGTTATCGGCTCTGGTATTCCCTGGGGCAGGTCATTTCTACCTGAAGAAGAAAATTACCGGTACTGTCCTGGCTGTCTCGGCATTCTTCGGGCTGTATTCTATTGTGTCGAAGATACTGGGACTGGCTCAACAGATAGCCGACAAAATCGTCAGTGGTCAAGTCCAGCCCGACATGGCAATCATTACAGAACTTCTAACCACCCAGTTAGCCGGTGCTGAGACTCAATCACTTAATATGGCTACTACCGTTTTAATTATTGCATGGGTAATTGGCATTGTGGACTCTTATAGAGTGGGTCGGATAGAAGATAAAATACAAGGCAGTTGAATAACACTAGCAGCAGGTATAGCCAGGCTAGAAGCATCGGTGACAGGTACCGATATATCAAGAGGAATGCTAGCGAATTACCTCGAGCCCGTGGGTAAGCTCGACCTGCCCATCCATTCCATCTATCTCCTGAACCAGGCTGGTTTATTCAGCCTGGTTTCAGCTTGCGCTGATATCGTATCAGACAAGTAAAAAGGAGGTGAATACCATGAATGCCACAAAGACAGATACAGTCAGGGTCTGGGACCCGCTGGTACGCTTTTTCCACTGGTCGCTGGTCGCGGGCTTTACGATAGCTTACTTCACTGGAGAGGACTTTATTACCCTGCACAGCTGGGTAGGTTACTTTATTCTGGTGCTGATCGTTATCCGTATAGGCTGGGGGTTTGTCGGTAGTCGCCATGCGCGTTTCAGTGATTTTGTCTATCGACCGGCCACGATAAAACAGTTCCTGAAAGATACCTTACAGGCAAAGGCAAAACGTTACCTGGGCCATAATCCGGCTGGTGGCGCGATGGTGATACTGTTAATGCTGAGTATACTGATTACCGGTTTTACCGGGGTGATGGTACTGGGTGTAGAAGATCAGGCAGGACCAATGGCATCCTGGTTTGTCGGCAGTTCGGATGTCTGGGGTGACATCGCAGAAGAAACGCATGAGTTCTTTGCCAATTTCACAGTATTTCTCGTATTGCTGCATGTGACGGGTGTGTTTATCGAGAGTCTTATTCATAAAGAGAACCTTGTCTCTTCAATGATTAGCGGCTTTAAGCAAGCCAAATCCGTCCAGTAATCAGGAGTGAATGATGATAATAATCTTCCCGTTTGTCCTGTTATTGGCTGGTCTGTTCTCGGGTGCCGTGTGGGCAGATAATGCAGCCGTAAGTGAGATGCTGGACGTGTACATACAACAGGGTGCAGTGCAACCTGATGCACAGGCTGGCAAGGCTATATGGCTTAAGACTTTTATTGCCAGTGACGGATCAATACGTAGCTGCACCACGTGTCATGGCAATGATCTGAAGCAGTCAGGCAAACATGTCAAAACCAAAAAACTGATCAAACCGATGGCACCTTCGGTAAACCCGGATCGCCTGAGCAAAACACGTAATATTCGAAAATGGTTCAGACGAAATTGCAAATGGACCATTGGTCGAGAATGTACTGTGGTTGAAAAGGCCAGTCTTCTGGCCTTCATCAATCAGCAATAAAACACGGGGTGATATCATGAAAGGCAGAAATATTGTAATCAGTAGCATTCTGGTTTTGAGTGTAGCGTCTATCCCCTTTGTCTGGAGCGACGATGACAGCGAGGAATGGCAGGAATACAGTCGTCATTCCACTGGCGTGGCAAAAATCACAAACCCGGTCTATCTACAGGAATGTGGTGACTGTCATATGGCTTACCCGGCGGGCCTGCTGCCAGCAGATGCCTGGCAGCGAGTCATGAACGGTCTTGAAGATCATTTTGGTGACAATGCTGAACTCGACCCCAGCACCCGTAAACAGATCACAGATTATTTAATTGCCAACAGCGCAGATAAATCAGATTATCGTCGTTCGCAACGATTTGCGAAAAGGGATAAAAAGAGCAATGATAATATGCGTATTACCGAAACACCTTACTTCAGGCATGAACACAATGAAATACTGGCCCGTTTGGTAATCACGAATAAAGAGGTCAACAGTTTCAGTAATTGCAATAGCTGTCACCAGAAGGCTGAACAGGCCTCGTTCAAAGAAAGGGATATTCTTATACCTGGCTACGGGCGCTGGGACGATTAAGCGGTTGTATGGTTTATACTATTAATATGAGACGATTAGCTACCTATCTGCTGCGTGCGTTGTTCCCGGTGTTATTACTGAGCCAGGGCGTTGCTGTGCTGGCCGGTGAAGATCATGACGAGGCCCGGCGCTTGCTCAAGTCCGGTGATATTATGTCACTGGAGCAGATACTGGAAAGATTACGGCCTGATTATCCCGGTAAAGTCATCGAAATAGAACTAGACCATGACTCCGGAAAGAGGGTCTATGAAATAGAAATGCTGGGCAGTGATGGCATTGTGCGTGAACTGATTATTGATGCGACAACCGGTACCTTGCTACGTACTGAACGGGAAGACTGAGTATGCGTCTGCTTCTGGCTGAAGACGATGATGCACTGGCTGCAGGCCTGAAAAAAGAGCTGATCGCAGCCGGTTACGCTGTTGATACAGCTGACAACGGTGTAGAGGCCGAGTATCTCGGAAATGAGTCTATCTATGATGTAGTGGTGCTTGATCTAGGCCTGCCACGACGCAGTGGTCTTGAAGTACTGCGTAACTGGCGCAGTAACGGAAACGCGTTACCCGTGATTGTGCTCACCGCTCGCAATGCATGGCATGAGCGTGTTGAGGGCTTTAAAGCGGGTGCCGACGATTACCTGGGTAAACCGTTCCATGCAGAAGAGCTTCTGGCCAGGTTGACGGCCCTGTTACACCGTACCAGCCATATGCCAGGTGGCACGCTAACGGTAAGCGACCTGTTGCTCGATGAAGAGCGACAGACAGTAACCACCCCAGATGGAGAGGCACACAGACTGACCGGAACCGAGTTTAGACTGTTACGCTACATGCTGTTACACCCCGGCAAGGTATTGTCCAAATCACTGCTTACCGAGCACATCTACAACATGGATTCAGATAAAGACAGTAACGTGATCGAGGTCTATATCAGGCGCTTGCGCCAGTTACTGGGTAGTGACCGTATCAAGACCCTGCGAGGCCAGGGCTATGTATTCAGGGACAGCTGATGCGATCCTTACAGTCCAGACTGGGTAGTGGCCTGATACTGAGCCTGATAGCCGTGTTCAGCGTGCTATGGCTGCTGGTCAGTTCCGGTATACAATCCCTGGCAGACGAGTACATAGCATCTCGTTTGCGTCACGATGCAGAAATGCTGCTAAGCACCGTCAATTTTGATGCCAATGGCAACCTGGTGCAGGACGAGACAGGCATTGATCTGGTCTACACCAAACCTTTTTCCGGGCACTACTATCTGATTACATCTGCCGGGCAGGTAATAAGTTCGCGTTCACTGTGGGATCACTCGCTGAGTCATGCAGAGGTCAGCACCGGTCAGATTATACGTAGTTATCAGGATGGCCCGGACAAACAACTGCTATTGGTGATAGATAACGGTTTTAGTAAACAGGGCCGCAGCTTGTCCGTAACCGTGGCGGAAGATCTTAATCCGGTCATACAAAGTATCAGCCAGTTTCAGTCACACTTTGCAATGACTGCACTGGGCCTGTTGTTTCTGCTGGTCATCTTGCAGGCCTTTATACTGCATCACAGCCTGCGCTCTCTTGCACGGGTACGCAGTGAATTAAAACAGCTGCAACAGGGTAAAATCGAGCAACTGGGAACCGATTTGCCCACCGAATTACAGCCACTAGTGAGTGAGGTAAATCACCTGCTCAACATCATGACGCAACAACTGCACCGATCACGAGATGTCCTCGGTGATCTTGCTCATGCAATCAAAAAGCCGTTAACCGTCATGCAGCAGCTAACAGACAAACATCGGGATACCATGCCTGCCGAGCTACAGGAAACGCTGGCAAAACAAATAATCGCGATCAACCGGCTGACAGACCGTATCCTGAAACGAGCGCGCCTCGCCGGTCATCACCACGGGGGTGTGCGGTTCTCGCTGGCGCAGGATCTACCAGACCTGATCAATGCAGTGGAAATCATGTACAGCGAAAAATCCATTTCAATACAGGTCGAAATGGATAAGGAAACAGACTATCAGATCGATCGTGAAGACATGCTGGAACTACTGGGTAACCTGCTGGACAATGCCTGCAAGTGGGCTAACAGTATTGTAAAAATAAGCATCAGGGCTAAATCTGGCATCAGTATCTGTATTGAAGATGATGGTCCTGGAGCCGACCCGGAAATGCTGCAACAACTCGACAAACGTGGCGTACGCCTGGACGAAACAAAACAAGGCTATGGGCTAGGCCTCGCGATCGTCTCCGATATGATCAGGGAATACCAGGGCAGCCTTGTGTTCGGCAGATCAGAAAAGCTGGGGGGGTTCAGGGTTGATGTTACCTTACCTGCTGGCGAGGGATGATAGCTACAGAAAAGAATTAAAAAATTGTATGGCAGGTCATATGTGCAAGGGGTTGGAGATAGCGTAAAGTAATTTTTGTGCAACAACGTGAGAAATCGGGGCTTTCATTGAAATGCTCATGCTTTAGATATTACAACAAAGCACCATCACTGGCTTAAAATCCTTTGAAATATTCAAGTAAAATTCTTTCAGAAGTATGACTTTGCGTCGTATACGGGGATACTTTTTAGCCAGATTTGTTAATCGAGCAGGACGAGTGAATGCAAATTCAGCATACATATTAAAATCATTCTCAAGTGAGGACTTGTTATATTCTGTTAGAAATCCGTATTTATATAGTTTCTTACTTCCTTCTATGTTTGTAGATTCTTTAAGTGCTTGAAGTTTTTCTTCTTCAGTTTTAGCATAGGTAAACCCGTCTGGATTAGCTGCTAACCAGGATAGTTTACTAAATTCATAACGAAACATTAAAATTGAGTTAAACTCATGGTGAAAAGTACTTGATAAATGCATCACACTTTTCTTATGAGTGGAGTCTGTGCCAACAGTTATATAAATTGTCTTATCGAGGTATGTTCCTCCATATGAGATATTAAAGAATTTTAGTTCGCCCAGTACAATTATGTTAGACAAATTATCCTGAAGTATTTCTAGTGGATACTTTTCAATCTCATTAGGTAGTATATTAATGAGTTGCTGCAGGTTATCGGTGGCAGCTTGTGAAGATTCGGCATTACCGGACTGAATTTTCCATAGCAATGGAATATATTGCTCCGAGTCTTTATACAAAATCTTTATTTTAAATAGCTGCTCGATTTTATCAATTTGTTCATCTATCGACAACTGTTTGCTAAAAGTACCAGCTGCTATCGTACTCATAAAATATAGCCCCGTTGTTATCATGAACAACGCAAGGGCTAGCTTGAGTATATTAATGCGCGAAGACAACGGCTGGCTTGATGCGTATTGCAGCACCGGTTCTTACGGTTTTCATAAGTGCCAGGCCTCTGTAAAGCAAGAGTGAGGCTGCAGCAAAGCTGGCAGGGTCATCCGCTATACCGGCTCCAGCGGTGACAATGTCTTCTGCTATGGTGGCTACAATAATAATGCCAGCGCCGAGAATATGGCTAACACCTACTAATTTATCCCAGAAATTGTTTTCCGGAACTGTTTGTTGTGCTGGTGATTGTGCAGGTACTTCATCAACTCTACCGGCTTCACTCTGTTTATTGTTAGGGGTGAGCTCAATTTCAATTTCAAGGCCGTTTGTCACATATATATACCCATTAATACTTCCTTTTATATCCGGCGCTATAATGCTGGATTTAATAACAGGTAATCCGGTTTGGCTAGAGATACTGGCTGAAACTTTTCCTGATGGAGCATAGGGTATCGTCGAGTGGGCAGTAAATCCCACCTCATAATTAATTTCACCAAGTGCTGGATTAAACTCCAGCTTGACCTCAGATAATAAACTACCAAGTACTTTATCAGCCTCACGCTTGGCTGTCAGTTCAAAACCAGTGCTTTTCATGATCATAAAGTCGACAGCCTTCGATGGCTGTACGGTAATTGAGCCTTTCAGACTGATGGTGGCTATGTATGCAGGTGATGCCACAACCTGATCGGGTACTGTATTCAGCTCATATTTAAACGGAATACTGTAAGCCCGGCGTTTAGCCTTCTTTTTAGCCATGTTTGGTTTTGTTTGTAGTTTGCGCTTCGGCTTTGGGGCAGTCGCTTGTTTACCGGTCGGGATATAGATTTTTTGACCAATGAATATAAGATCGGGGTCGTTTATGCGCGTACCGGTGTTGGAAATAACATTATTCTGGTTATTATGTTCAAAAAGTTCCGGCCACTTTAGCGGGTCGCCGAGAAATTTGTTTGATAGGTCCCATAAGGTATCGCCTTGCCTGACGACGTATTGCTTTCCTAACATAATCCAAGCTCCTTTTAGATTGATGTGATAATTCTAGAGTTATGTGGGAATTGGGTCAAGGCTTTAGTGGATATTTCATAACTTATTGTTTTGTATTCTCTATTCTATTCCCTAACCCTCGGTAACCGTTCCTGCGTGACTCTACCGACTACATCACTGTAGTCGACTCCCGGTGGGAGAGGGGACTTCATAGTACTGCCATATTTCATCATATTTCACCCTTCATTTGTCCGAATAACACCCTGCTCATGCCATATCGGCGTTGTTTACTAGCGTCAGTGATAAAACAACATAGGGAGCAGGATATGAGAATGTTAAGCAGGTGGGTTACCGGTAGTGCCTTTATTTTCTATTTGTACTGGTCTGGTGCGTGGCAGATAGCCTACGCCAGTACAGACGCTGAGGTCAGGATGCAGGACATTAGTCAGGGTAGTCTGGTCTTCAGGTCTGAGGGTTCCAAAGCCTACCGACAGGTTCCTGTGGTGTCGACGGATGTGGAGATGAATATCACCGGGATGATTCTGCGTTCACGCCTCAAGCAGACGTTTGAAAATACCTCTGACCAGTGGGTAGAGGCGATCTATGTATTTCCGCTGCCCGAACAGGCTGCTGTTGACCATATGCGTATCAAGGTGGGTGAGCGGGTTATCGAAGGGCAGGTTAAGGAAAAGAATCAGGCACGCAAGATTTATAACAAGGCCAAAGCGGCTGGTAAACGTGCGGCGCTGACTGAGCAGTTACGTCCTAATATGTTTACCAATTCTATCGCCAATATCGGACCGGGCGAAACCATTGTTGTTGAAATTGAGTACCAGCAATTGTTGCAGTACAAAGACGGGCAGTACAGTTTTCGGTTCCCGATGGCTATCACACCCCGTTATACACCGGGGAGAAGTGCTGTAAATGATGAAGCTCGGGCGATGAACAGTGGCTGGTTGACTGAAGAGGGCAATTTACAGGGCAGTGCAGCGATTACTCCCCCTGTTGATATCGGTAACAACAAGCTTAATCCGGTACGGATGAATATTATGCTGGAAAGCGGGTTCCCGTTAGCCCATCTGAAAAGTTCATACCATGCGATAAATTCTACACAGACGGAACCTGGAAAATACCGTATCGGTTTTACCGACGAAGTGGTATACGCGAAACGTGATTTCGTACTGAGCTGGACACCAGAGGCTGGCAAGCAACCCCGTGTAGCGCTGTTTAGTGAAAACAAAGGCACCGACAGTTACCACATGTTAATGGTCATCCCGCCTGAAATGGATAATACATCACAAAAGACCTTGAGTCGTGAGGTGGTCTACATCATTGATACCTCTGGCTCAATGGCTGGTACATCCATACAGCAGGCACGTAAGGCGTTGTTAATGGGTCTGGGTCGCCTGGATATATCATCACGATTCAATATTATCCAGTTCAACTCGGTTACACATATGTTGTTCCAGTCCAGCCAGATGGCAACACCTGAGAATATCAACAAGGCGAAATATTATGTGCGCCAGTTACAGGCTACAGGAGGCACTGAGATGGCGCCGGCCTTACAGGCGGGATTAAATAATCAGGTGTATGACCAGGATATCAGGCAGGTTATTTTTCTGACTGACGGAAGTGTTGGTAATGAAGCAGAATTATTCGTTTATATCAAACAACATCTTGGTAACAGCCGATTGTTTACGGTGGGTATCGGTTCTGCGCCTAATAGTCACTTTATGCGCAAGGTGGCGGAATTCGGTCGCGGGACTTTTTCGTATATCGGCAACGTCAATGATGTCGATGAAATAATGCGTAAGCTGTTTCGTAAGCTTGAAACGCCGCTGATGTCTGATCTGGTAGTGGACTTTCCAGGTAGCAACCTGGTCGACAGTTGGCCGGAACGGATTCCGGATCTATACGATGGAGAACCACTCTTGGTGTTCTGGAAAAGCCCGGGATATGGTATGGGTGAGATTCGCATACACGGTAAGCGTCAAAATATTACATGGGAAAATACATTTCCAATGTCGCTAGCTGGCAGTGGCAAAGGCATCTCACAGCTCTGGGCCAGAAAGAAAATATCAGAACTGATGGGCAGACAACTGACGCAGGGCAGGAACGGAGTACGTAAACAGGTTATTGAGATAGCGCTGGATCATCATCTGGTTAGTCAATACACCAGTCTGGTCGCTGTGGACATTACACCGGTACGATCGATAGCTACATCGCTCACAAAAAGTAAAGTACCGGTCAATCTGCCAACCGGCCAGCACTACACTAAAATCTTCGGCCGTTTGCCACAAACCGCAACACCGGCAGGTATGCAGATCATATCAGGGCTGCTACTGCTGTTACTGGGCTGGCTTGCCAGATGGAAATTAATGTACTGGAGGGTGCGCTCATGAGATTAGCCAGAGAAATGTTGGTTGCGGTTACTGTATTGGTGGTGGCTGCAGGGGTTCTGCAACTGGGGCAGGGGGTTTATATTAAGGCCAAGGCGGTGCTTGCCCAGCACCTACTGGAGCAGGCATGGGCACGGACTCAGGCGGGTGATCATCAGGTAAAGCCCTGGGCCTGGGCTGACACATGGCCACTTGCGCGCATTGTCATACCTTCGCAACACAAGACATATATCTTGCTGGCAGGTGACAGTGGCCGAACACTGGCGTTTGGTCCGGGTCACCATACCGGTTCACCCCTGCCGGGCGAACCGGGCAACAGCATGATTAGTGGTCACCGGGATACGCATTTCAGTTTTTTGCAATATCTGGCCAATGACGATGAGATTATACTGGAAACGGTACATGGTAAAACAAAGCACTATCAGGTGGAACAGGGACGTATTATGAGTGCTGATAACGCGTGGGTGGTTGATGATGATTCGGTGTCACGCCTTACGTTTGTTACCTGCTACCCCTTTAATGCATTGCAGCCGGGTACTGCTATGCGTTATGTTATAACGGCAGTGGAAGTTGATGTAGACGTAGTTAATACGCGGCCAATATCTTTGTAATCAGGTTAACCCCCTCTCCCCCAGGGAGAGGGTTGGGGTGAGAGGGTCAAGACTAGAAAGGCATTATTTTATCCCCTCATCCTGGCCTTCTCCCTGAGGGAGAAGGGGTAATGTCGAATCTCGATATGTTGAAACATCATGAGTAACTTTGAAACAGTCAATAATATACAAATCCACTATGAAGAGTCAGGTGAAGGCGATCCGGTTATATTTCTTCATGGCTTTGGTGAAACCTTATTTACCTGGAGCAAGCTTGTAGCTGAGTTAAGCAAGACTAATCACGTCATTGCTATAGATCTAATGGGTTTTGGAGAATCAGACAAACCTGCAGACAGTTCGCTATATACAATCGAGTATCAGGCCAAATTGGTCGTTCAGTTTATCAAGCAAAAGAAGCTGAAAAATATCGCCCTGATTGGTCATTCCTATGGCGGTGGTGTAACCATGTTGGCAACGGTGATGTTATTAAAGAATGAGGGCGTTATCAGAAAATTGATTATGATAGGGGGGATTGCCTATAAAATGCCGATACCGACCTTTATTAAGCTTCTTCTCATTCCAGTTCTGAGTAAGTTGGCCCTGGCATTAATACCCAAGCGCCGTATGGTCATGCGTATGCTAAATGTAGCATATTATCGAACCAGTAAAATTGAAGAAGGGTTTATCAGTGCCTATGCCAGACCATTGAATGATGCCAGGGCGCGCTCGGCACTGGTTTTTACTGCCCGTCTGATTATACCTGATAACCTGGATGACTTTACGTCACAATATGAAGATATCATGGTTCCTGCGCTGCTTATTTGGGGAGACAAAGATGTTGTTGTTCCTGTTACGATGGGTAAACGGCTCAGTCAGGATCTGCCCGATGCACGACTTGAGGTGTTTGAAGATTGTGGACATGTGCCACAGGAGGAAGAACCTGAAAAAACGCTTTTGCTGATCAGTAAGTTTTTACAGGATGACTGAATCAGTGTCCGACAGGGAAATTCCTTCAGAGATATTTGATTATAATGTCATTGCGAGCCGCGGTTTTTGCGGCGTGGCAATCTTTTTAATCTGGCAGCCAACTTCATGAGATTGCTTCGCTAGAGCATAGAGCCTCTACGGGTCGAGGCACCTTGCAATGACAGTGATTTTTCACTACTGAGGTATTTCCTAAACGTAAAGCAGTTCGTTATCTGTATAGTCTCTACTGGAATTTTCTAAAAGTTTCGCTTCATTATCACGCCGTTTAAGCAAGCCAGGTGATGCATTGTTATCCCACAGGCGTTTCATTGCGCGTATCTGTTGCGCTATACCGTGAAGGTCTTTGTTGGCAACCAGGGGTTTTATTGTCTTCATTTCTGCCCTGCTGGCCCCGGTCATTCTTGTACCCCGATTATAAACCAGCGACAGTAAGGCTGCCTGCGCATCAGCCGGAAGGAGTTCTATTCCAGGATAGGCTTTTAGAGTCTTTTTCGCATAACGAGGCAGGGTTGAGGTGTAGAAAATATCAGATGCGGAATCCAGACTGATGGTGATGTCTCTTAAATTAACAAGTAATTGATTAGCAGCTTCTCCACTAATACCCGCACTGGCAGACAAACGGCTTAGTTCGGGCTCCTGTATCGCAGCAGACCAGTCTTTACTGAATTGGTTTCTGGTTTGTTGGCCAATATCGTAGCCGATACCTATGGTTATACCACTCTTTTCACCCGGCCATATCGGGTGCTGTAGTTTGCGTTTGTAATAGACCCTGGAGGATATTTCACTGCTGATCAGTTCCTCTAACCCTGCCTTTGAAATAGTCAATGCGTATGGTTTGGTATCAGGCACACCGATCCCGGCGCTGTCTAGCAAGTCTTCGATACGGCTCATGGTGCCAACACCAAAAATACCGTCAGCTTCAATGCCTAATCGTTGCTGAATGGCTTTTAGTCGTTCCTTGTCATAGTTCATATGCTGAATCTCCCTGAAATTATTGCATTATTCTTGACCAGGTGTTTGTAGCTATCATAGTAGCAGAACAAATTCAAAGCGCCATTTAGCGCTATTGCCATTGGGGATGTAGGTAATCTGGTATAAACTACAAATATTACTACTGGCTGACAACCACTACCGTATAGAGGGGACTTTTGTGATATTACTTCTATTACGAGTGGGAACAAAAAACATACAGGACAACGCGATATTATGCTTTACCCGTGGACCAAACCAGGCTGGGATCAACTGATAAAGCGGCACCGCGATGGGCGTATGCCTCATGCGCTGCTTATTTCAGGCTTGCCGGGTATCGGTAAGCTGGAGCTGACTCACTCACTGGTAGAAAGCCTGCTATGCCAGCTACCAGATCAGGATGGACAGGCTTGTGGGCAATGTAAGTCTTGTCTGCTTATGGCTGCAGGCACACACCCGGATGCATTTAGTGTGTCGCTGGTCGATGATAAAAAGCAGATCGGTATAAACCAGATTCGTGAGCTGGGTACCCAGTTGGTGCTATCCAGTCAGCTACAAGGTTATCGTACTGCCATCATCCATCCAGCCGCCGCGATGACGCATGCAGCAGCCAACAGTCTGCTCAAGACACTTGAGGAACCGGGGCCTGACACTATTATACTACTGGTTACATCCGATCCGGCACGCCTTCCGGCAACAGTGCGTAGCCGTTGCCAGATGGTAAAATTACCCGTAGCCGAACAAAATCAGGCACAACAATGGTTGCAGGAGCAGGGTGTTGAGCAACCCGAACTGGCGCTGGCACTCGCACAAGGCGCACCCTTGAAAGCCATTGAACTGTCTGAATCAAACCTTTTTGAGACACGTTCGGCCCTGTTTGATGACTTTACCGATTTAGTAAGGGGTGATCTAAGTCCAGTCAAGCTGGCTGCGAACTGGCAGAAAAAAAATGACCAAACCTTGCTTTACCTGCTTGATAGTTGGCTAAGCGACATGGTTCGACTCAAGTTTGAGCAAAACCCGTCGAATTTCAGTAATATGGATTATCAGCAGGGCTTGCAAGGTCTGGCGGGATTGATACAATCAAGGTCATTATTCGGGCATCTGGACCGGGTTAGGCAAGCGCTGGCCTGGCAGGAGTTTTCACTAAATCGTGACCTGCTAATTGAAGACGTATTAATTCCATTGGCACCCGTATGACTGGAATTATAGTCAAGTGATTGAGCGACTAAAGGTAAGAAACCAACATGGCTAAAGCACCAGGACTAGGCGCACGTCAGGGGATACTGTCTCTGGCTATCAAAGATAAAAATGCACTGTATGCAGCATATATGCCGTATGTCAAAAATGGCGGTTTATTTATACCGACCAACAAGCTATACAAGCTGGGTGATGAGGTTTTCATGCTGCTGACGCTGATGGAAGAGGCCGAAAAGCTGCCAGTGGCCGGTAAAATTATCTGGATTACCCCCAAGGGCGCACAGGGGAGTCGTGCTGCCGGAATTGGTGTGCAATTTAGTGAACAGGATCAGGGCAAGACGCGTAATAAAATAGAAGGCTATCTGGGTGGTGCGCTCCAATCAGATCGTCCGACCCATACCATGTAACCACGCTGCCGCTTTTTTCAGGCAAACTAATCTAATGACTACAAATACAATATCGCTGGTGGATTCACATTGCCATCTGGATCGACTTGATCTGAGTCGTGATGAGGGTCAACTGGCTTCTGCATTACTAAGGGCACAAGATCAGGGTGTGCAGCATATGCTGTGTGTGTCAATTGATCTTGAGGCCTGGCCGGCGATGTGTAAGGCGGTTGAGCCATTCGATCAGGTTAGTGTATCGGTGGGTGTGCATCCGAATGAAGATGAGGGCGAAGAACCGAGCGTTGCGACCCTGACAGAACTGGCGCAACACCCCAGGGTGGTTGCTATCGGTGAAACCGGGCTGGATTATTTTCGTAGCGAAGGTGATCTGGACTGGCAACGTGATCGTTTCCGTGTGCATATCGAAGCGGCCAAACAAACCGGTTTACCGCTGATTATTCATACACGCGAGGCACGTGAAGATACGCTGGCTATTATGCAGTCAGAAAACGCGCAACAAGCGGGCGGTGTCATGCACTGTTTTGCAGAAGACTGGGATACCGCCAAACGTGCTATGGATATGGGCTTTTATATTTCCTTTTCAGGTATTGTGACCTTTAAGAATGCGCAGACCCTGAAAGACGTAGCGCAACGTGTACCGGTGGATCGCATGTTGATCGAAACCGATTCACCATATCTGGCGCCGGCACCCTACCGTGGGAAACCGAATGAGCCTTCCTATGTGCGTCATGTTGCCGAGCATATTGCTGAGTTAAGGGGTATGAAGGTCGAGGATATTGCTGCGGTTACCACTGAAAATTTTTATCGGTTGTTTAAGAAGGCTGCAATCTCCTGAGTTGGTAGTAAATCCATAAAGATTGTCGTTTCGAAAAAAATGCGACTCGCAATGATAGTGGTCTATTCTTTAATCCAGAAGCACTGCTGCAATCCACTTATTCGCTGCAATCTGTCCAAATAAATCAGAAAATTCAGCAGTCGGATATTGTTGATCGAGCAGCTCGTATGCAGTTTGTAGTGAATCTCCATCTCGCAGGCTCTGCAACAGGCAGCCCATCTCGGTGGTTAAAAGATCAAGGTGCATATCCAGACCATCACGCCAGATCATTAAGCAGACTTTCTCATCGGGCAGTTCGCTTAGATCGAGGGTTTCAGGCTCTTTTGAAAAGTCACGATTGGCATGCCAGATATTATCAATTGGCCAGACTGAATCGATTAGTTGCATGTTTTCCTGTAAAACAATACACGCATACAGGCTCTGTTCTTCAGTTAGTTCGGCCAGACATTCCAGATCGAATTTCGTTGTATCGTTACCACTGAACACCTTGTGCCAGGAACGTTCCAGACGCAGGACATCAGGCAACCAGGGTAGGTCGTTGGCAAGACTGAGTTTGCTTGCAAACTCAGGAAAAGCGAGCCCATAACGATTCAGGTCTGGGCTGTGTGAAGGGTGCTCCTGAATGTATTGTTCACACACCTGAGTAAAATATGCGTCACCCAACAAGCGTGCGCACACCGGATAGATTTCACGCAAGGCATGAGCTAGCCCCAGACGAATGCTGTCACGGTATATCGCTATATGCGATGGTGCATCCAGTGTCTCGGTAGCATGCACCAGTTCACCGGCGGTTGCCAGTGCCGTTTCATCATATACGGCTGACAATATCTGCTGCTGTATGGTTTGTAAATTGTTCATCAGGCTTGTCCAGTATGTCGCGGGCTATTGCATCGGCATGCCCGGCTTCTTCAAGTAGTACATTAAAATCAGGTATATTCTGGTCCCATTCAATCAGAGTCGGTGCCGGGCCGACTCGCTGCAACGCTTGTTTATACAGTTCCCAAACAGGCTGGTGAACAGGTCTGCTATGTGAGTCGAGCAGGTAAGTACCACGATCTTCGTATCCAGCAAGATGCATTTCTCGTACACGCGATACAGGGATGGCATCCAGATAGTCCTGTGCATTGAACTGATGATTTTCTGCGCTAACATAGATATTGTTGATATCAAGTAACAGGTTGCAGTCAGCACGTTGTACGATTTCATTTAGAAAATCCCACTCGCTGCAGTCAGAGTCACGAAACTGCATATAGCTGGACACATTCTCAACCAGTATCCGTTGTCCAAGGAAATCCTGAACCTGCTGTATTCGATTGCTGACATGTTTAATAGCTTCTTCAGTGAATGGCAGTGGTAACAGCTCATGCATATAGGTTTGCTGTGTCGAAACCCAGGCCAGATGGTCGGAAACCTGTGCTGGTTCAAAGCGCTCGATCATATCGCGCAGGCTTTTCAGGTAGTCCATATTGAGTGGATCAGTGGAGCCCAGAGACATGCCGACACCATGAAACGTGATTGGGTAATTCTCACGTACGCGAGTCAGGTGCTGTATCGGTTCACCGCCGTCGACCAGGTAATTATCAATCAGCACCTCGAACCAGGGTATATCCGGTTGATGCTGTTCGACAAATTCATAATGAGGGGTGCGTAACCCGAGTCCGACACCGGAGAGCGGGTTACGGCACCATTTAGTGGATGATTGCTGAGTGGGACTCATTTTATTGGTATATAGACCTTAGCGCCAACAATTTTGTCACAGGTGCCCTTGGGAAGATAAATCCATTCTGCAGGATCAGCGTTTTTCTTTGCCTGACCGGCACAGCCATGTGTGGCAGTTCCACAGCCATTAGCACCGGCCTTCACAATACCGGCACATTTATCATATCCCTCTTTCCATGTAGGCTTTTTTGCCAGCGCAGGGGTACTGACAAAACTCAGCGCGACTGCGGCTAACAGGGCTTTGTTTACTTTTGATGTTGTTTTGTTCATGGTAACTCTCCATATATTGAGTAATAGTTGTAGCGAAGTTATAAAAGCGCGCTATCAACTATGAAGACCCATACAATCCGTTTTTTATTACACGAGAAATAATTTTATTTTATGTAATATATCGACTATGTCCGGGGTCTATTCAATGTATGGATAACAAACACAAACAATTTGAAGCGCTGGTAAGGGCGTGTTCATCTGACCTGTATCGCTATGCATACTGGCTATGCAAACAATCCAGCCTGGCCGAAGATCTGGTACAGGAGGCCTGTCTGAGAGCGTGGAAATCGTTACATACCCTACAGGATGTAGTCTCTGCACGTGCCTGGCTCATGACGATTGTGCGTAACGAGTTTTATCGGCATTGCAAGAAGAACAAGAGGTTGGTACAGGATTGGGATGAACATATTGATAATCAACTTTCCATGTCGTCATATCAGAAAGATGCAGCAACCGATATCATGGCCTTGAGACAGGCAATTGAACAACTTCCTGGTGAATACAGGGAGTTGTTGGTACTGCAAGTGGATGGAGGCTTTTCAGGGGATGAGATGGCCGAAATAACCGGTATTAGCCGTAATACAGTTATGACCCGTGTATTCAGGGCCAGACAAAAATTACGGTCAATACTGGAGATCCCGGAAATTAAAAAGGTGGACTTGTCATGAATTGCCTGGAATACAGACGATTAGCGCTACAGGATATTAACACCTTACCTGAACAAGCACAGCGTCATCATGACGAGTGTGCATCATGCCAGTCATTTACGCATGAGCTGGCAGGCTTTAATGCATCTCTGAAACAGTCTATGAACGTTGATGTACCGGAAGGTCTGGCAGACCGTATCCTGCTACAACAATCATTCGGTCTGGCCAGGGCGAAACGTAAGCAATCACGGATACGCTTGACAGCTCTGGCAGCCAGTATTGTGCTGGGTCTGGTCCTGTCACTGCGATTGATCTTGCCCGGGACCAATGAACTGGAACAGACAGTACTGGCGCATGTTCATGACGAAATTTCGCACCTGTATGAGAACCGCAAGGTGTCAGGTGAAAAGGTGGGTGAGCTACTGGCCAGTATTGATACACGGGCGATGACCCGTATCAACAATGTACGATATGCCGGCACCTGCCCGATAGGAAAAACATCGGGTGCTCATCTGGTGCTGGAAGGTCAGTCGGGTCCGGTGACCGTTTTATACTTGCCTGAGGCGTCAGTCAGGAAAACCATAACATTCAGTGACGACAGCTTTCAAGGTGTGCTGACGCCGGGCAAGCGTGGCAGTATAGCTGTGATAGGAGATAAACATTCCAACATGGAAGAGCTTCAGGATATCGGGAAACGTATGCAAGCCGTGCTTCGGCCTGCCGCCTGAAACTCTTACTTTTTATATAACTCGTCTACCTGGTTGGTATATTTTTCAAGTATCTGCTTACGGCGTATTTTTAGGGTGGGTGTCATCAGTCCTTCATCGATTGTCCAGGGCTCACGACAGACAATAACTCGCCTTACTTTTGCATAGGCCGGAAACTCGGTTATTTTGTCGGCAATGCGATTAAGTATCAGTTTCTCAAACTTGCTGTTATCGATGGCATCATTCAGCACGGCTGGCATGTCATTGTGGCTGGCCACTTCACGCCATACATCCGGATTGAGTGTGGCCAGCAGGCACAGGAATGCCTTGCCTTCACCATGCAGCATTACCTGTTCAAACAGCGGGTCCATCATGATGGCCATTTCCATATCGGCAGGAGGCATTTTCTCGCCGTTAGACATCACGATTATTTCCTTGATGCGGCCAGTGATGTAAATCTTTTTGTCACGTATTGAGACCTTGTCACCGGTTGCCAGCCACCCCTCTTCATCGATGAGTTCTTTGGTGGCTTCTTCGTTCTTCCAGTAACCCGGCATTACTGCGGGACTGCGGACCTGAAGCTCACCTTCATTACTGATACGTACCTCGACGCCAGGCAGGGGTTCGCCTACACTGGCGGGGTCATTGTCATCTATCTTGTTAACAGCGATGACAGGGGCGTGTTCAGTCAGACCATAACCTTGCGTAAGATTGAGACCAAGGCCGATAAAGGTTTTGGCGACATCCTCGCCCAGTGCGGCACCACCGCATATGGCAAAGCGCAGACGACCTCCCAGCTTGGCCATGACCTTGCTGCCCACCAGTTTATGCAGGAGCGGATTCAGTAATAGCGAAGGAGTCCATCCAGCACGACCCTGTTTGTGCTCGAATGATGCCCAGCCTGTCGCGACGGCTTTTCTGAACAACTTCTGGGCAAAAGGTGGTTTTAGCTCAAGCTGCTCATATATTTTGTTATAAACACGCTCATAAATTCTGGGAACTGATATCATGACGGTGGGCTTGACGGTAAGCAGGTCTTCCGCCAGATCCTGTACCGAGCGGGCATAGGCTACCGCGCATCCGGCGACTATTGCAATATAATATCCGGCAGCTCGTTCCAGCATATGTGACAAAGGCAAAAACGATAACATCGTATCGTCAGGATATACGTCGATACACATCAGTCCATGTTGTGCATCAAACATAATATTGCGGTGCGTTAACATAACCCCTTTGGGTCTGCCGGTTGTGCCAGAGGTGTAAACGATAGTCGCCAGGGTATCCGGCTCTATGGTTACCTGTAATAGCTCAGTTGATTTTTCGGCTAACCATTCACCTGCCGAGAGCAGTCGATCATCTTCAACAGGGGTATGGGATATTTCTTCCAGTGTCAGAACCCGGGTTATGCCCTTGAGTGTATGCAACACACTGCACATACGTTTCCAGTGTATATCGCCCTCAAGGAGTAAAAATTTTGCACCCGAATTTTCCAGTATGTAGGCGACGTTTTCCGGGCGATCTTCAACAAACAGCGGTACTACAACCAGACCAAGGCTCAAGGCCGCCTGATCGAACATGACCCATTCTCGACAGTTACGTAGCATCACAGCTACCCGGTCACCTGGCTGATAGCCTTCTTTTGCCAGCGCCTGCTGCCAGCGTGATACCTCTTTGGCCATATCAGACCAGGTGCAGTTTTCCCATTGCACGCTTATTTTGTCGAAGTAATGATATGCTGTTTTTTCTGGTGAGCGTTTTACGCGCTCACAAAACAGACCGTAAAGGTCACTGGCAGCTGATTCATCTATATAATCTTTTACTTGTGTCATGGCGATTGTCCGCTCCTGATATTTTTCTTTTTAATTATTCGCTTTTGTTTCAGGTGTGTCCTGGTCTGCATCAGCGCCTTGATTATGGTAGCGCTCCCAGCCTGAATCCGGTTTAAAGTTGTTATGGTATTTATCCTGCATCATATTCATGCGCTGCTCAAGTGCTATCGCCGTTTTGTCATGAATATAATGAATCGGTCCACCCCGGAATGGTGCAAAACCGGTACCAAAAATCATGCCGGCATCGAGTAAATCAGCCTCACTCACAACGGATTCATCAATACAGCGCACAGCTTCATTTACATAACGCAGTATCAGACGGTCCTGTACATCGTCTACCGGTATCGGGCTGCCTGATTTTTTGTTGCGTACCGGTTTTCCCTTATGATATCGGTAGAAACCACGCCCGGACTTGCGCCCCAAATGACCGGCGCTGACTTCATCCTGCAGGATATCCGGCACATCGCCACCCAGATGTTCCGATAATATTCGCGCTACAGACAGACAAATGTCCAGCCCAACCGTGTCGGCCAGTTCAACCGGACCCATCGGCATGCCAAAGTCCGTGGCTGCCTTGTCGATCACCTCGGCGGGCACACCTGCTTCAACCAGCCTGACCGCTTCGAGCAGGTAGGGCATCAGGATACGATTGACCAGAAAACCGGGTGAGCTGGCAACGGTCAGTGGTAAGCGACCTATTTGACGGGTAAATGCTGCAGCCTGGTTGATGCGGTCCTGATGAGTATGTTTACCCTGTACCACCTCAACCAGTTGCATTTTGGCGACCGGATTGAAAAAGTGCAGTCCAACCAGTCGCTCAGGTTGTTGCAGGTTTTCACTGAGTTCTTCCAGCGGGATGCTGGATGTATTGGTGGCCAGCAGGGCATCTGCTTTCATGCGCGGTTCCAGTTCTTTAAACAGGTTGCGCTTGGCATCCAGGTCTTCAAAGATAGCTTCTATCACAACATCGGCCTGTTCCACAGCGACACCCTGCGGATCCGGCATCAGGCGATCCATCGCGGCCTGTATTGGCCTGGGTTTCCTGAGCTTTTTACTGAATAACTTGTGGGCACGTGCAATGGCTGGCGCTATGCGTTCCGGTGACCGGTCTTGCAGGCTGACATTCAGACCCCTCATTGCGCACCAGGCGGCGATGTCTCCACCCATAATGCCGGCACCGACCACGTGTACATGACGGGCCTTAAAGTCACTGGCACGCCCCAGGTCTTTAAGCCGGGTTTGCAGAAAAAATACCCGGATCAGATTGCGCGCTGTATCGGTGTTGATAAGACGTGCCACAGAGCGCGCCTCTTTTTCCATCATCGTTACCCGGTTGTCCATCTCATTGCGCCACAAATCAATCAGGGCAAACGGGGCAGGGTAGTGTTTTGGATTAGCTTTTTTGATGACCTGCTTTTTCATGAAACGGGCAACAATCGGGCGCAGCAGACGGTGACCTGAAAGGCGTTGAACCAGTCCGGGTGTCTTGCGGCGTGTTTTGCCAGTCAGTGCGATTTGCTGGGCCGCTATGTCCAGCTGCCGGTGAGGAACCGCCGCATCAATCAGGCCAATGCGTGCAGCTGATCGGGCGCGCAGGCTGCGGCCGGTTAGCATCATGTCCAGTGCATTAAGATGGCCGACCAGTGGTGGTAACCTGACACTGCCACCGTAGCCTGGATGTATGCCAAGGAGGACTTCGGGCAGCCCAATACGGGTGGCATCATCGTCCTGTGCCAGTCGATAGTTACAGGCCAGCGCCATTTCGGTGCCGCCGCCCAGACAAAAGCCGTGTATCACGCACACGGTAGGCCAGGGCAGGGCTTCAATACGATTGAACAGGGCGTGTACCGAGCGAATATATTCATAAGCCGCATCTTCACTATCCAGAGTTGTGAATTCACTGACATCGGCACCGGCAATAAAACCACTTTTCTTGGCTGATCGAAAAATAACACCCACCGGTTTCATTTCCTCAATCTGGTCAAGCACGTTTCCCAGTTCGCTTAACACAGCACTGGACAGGATATTGGTGCTGCTATCAACCAGGTCAAATGTTACCCATGCCAGTCCGCAATCATCCTTCACCAGATCAATATTGGCCGGCTTTGAATTGCTCATGTCGTTCATGATTCCGTCCTTTCCAGTAGCATGGCACCACCCTGGCCACCACCTATACACAATGTGGCCACAGCGCGTTTTTCACCGGTACGCTGTAACACTTTGAGACTGTGTAATACGATACGTGCCCCGGTAGAGCCAACCGGGTGACCGATGCTGACACCCCCGCCATCGACATTCAGGCGTTCTTCATCCACTTTACCCAGCGCAGCATCCAGACCGAGTTCGTTATGACAGTAATCTTCATCCTGCCAGGCGGCCACGCAGGCCATGACCTGCGTGGCAAAGGCTTCATTGATTTCCCAGTTATGAATATCATCCATACCCAGGTCGTTGCGCTGTAGTAACGGCGCCACAGCATGTACCGGTCCCAGACCCATTTGCGCAGGGTCGACACCTGCCCAGTTACAGTCGAGTATCCGGCCGAGTACCGGCAACTGGTATTTTTCGACGGCCTGTTCGCTGGCCAGTACCAGCATTGCAGCGCCATCGGTTATCTGCGCGCTGTTACCGGCAGTAACCTTGCCATAAGGTTTGTCAAAAGCCGGGCGCAGGCGGGCCAGCCTGTCGACGCTGCTGTCACGTCGCAAGCCGGTATCCTCTTCATACACCTTGCCCTTGCTATCGTACAATGCATCAATCTCCTGCATAAGGCCCTGATCAAAGGCATTGGCCAGCCGCATATGGCTACGTACCGCATATTCATCCATTTGTTCGCGACTGATATCAAAACGGAAGGCCAGGTTCTCGGCAGTTTGACCCATGGATAGGCAAACGATCGGGTCGGACAAGCCCTTGAGTAACCCGATGATCGGTGCAAAGTAGGCAGGACGTAGTTGCGACAGGGTGCGCATACGTTGCCCGAATGTGCGAGCCTTGTACCAGCTACCCAGCCAGCGCACCATGCTTTCACGGAACAGCAGTGGAGCATGGCTCATCGCCTCAGTGCCGCCTGCCAGAACCAGGTCTGACACACCAGACGAAATATGTTGTGCAGCACAATCGAGTGCCTGCAGTCCCGAGGCGCAATTGCGCTGTACGGTCCAGGCTGGTACGGCATCACCACAGCCCAGCCGCAGTGAAATGATACGGGCAATATTGACTTCATTCGGGCCGGGCATTACACAGCCGACCACCACCTCATCAAATGCATCTGCCGCAAACGGCATGCGTGAGATGAGCGTCCTGCCTGCCGATTGTGCCATATCCGACGCGCTGAACGGGCCAGGCTGGCCTTCGGCCTTCAGATACGGGGTGCGACACCCGTCAACGACATAAACGGCTCTGCCGGGGTAGGCGGGTTGGTTTGCTGGCATGGGTATCTCCTTATGTAACCTGTCTGATATTAACCTGTCTGTTGTCTGGATAGAGGTTTCACTGGTTGTTCTGATTCAGAAGCTTGCAAATCAAGGTGTGCATCAAAGTCATCCACCTGTATTACCGCCAGACGTGCCTGGTTGGCCAGATCGACCCAATCAGCCTCCTGTTCAGTAATAATATTCAGTGTGCAGGCTTGTTCCAGCAGCTCTTTCTGTTCCAGATTGCCTGCCAGCTGGCCTGATTTCCGGGCTTTACGCAAACGTTTCTCAATCGGCTCTGCGCGCACGGCCTTGATCAACGCATCATCCAGTCTACCCAGTGGTTCCGAGATGTTATCAGGGATATATATTCCTGTAGTCAGACGGTCACGACAGTCTGATGGCGCAAGGATACATTGTGCAACCTGTTGACCCAATTTGTCATTAGGTGCACGACCATGACGGCCAAATGGAAAGATCAGTCTGCGCATGATCCACGCCAGTGGTCGTACCGGAAAGTTACGTAATAACTCTTCCAGGCGTAACTGAATAATGTAAATGGATTCCTCACAACACCAATCCAGCAGCACCCGGTCTTCCACCTGCCGGCCCTGTCGTTCAAAGCGGTGTATCACAGCAGAGGCGATGTAAAGATGGCTGAGTACATCGGCCAGCCTGCCGGACAGTTTTTCACGTCGTTTGAGATCACCACCCATACTCAACATGGCCAGGTCGGCACTCATTGCAAAAGCGGCGGACCAGCGCGTTAGTTTTTGCAGATGTCTGTGTGACGGACCGGATGTGCCGGTGAATACCAGACGCGCACTGGTGATGCCGAGGAACAGGCTGCGCACAACATTGCTCATGCTGAAGCCGAGATGTGCGAACAGGGCGTTATCGAAGGTACGCAGTCCTCGTTTGGTGTCTTCGTCACGTGCGGCCTGCATTTCGGTAAGTACATATGGATGGCAGCGTACGGCACCCTGGCCGAAGATAATCAGACTGCGAGTGAGAATGTTTGCACCCTCAACCGTAATACTGATAGGTACAGCCTGGTAAACGCGAGCCATAAAGTTGGATGGTCCCATACAGATAGCGGCGCCCCCCTGAATATCCATACCGTCATCAACGATCTTGCGCATATGTTCGGTCATGTTGTATTTGACGATTGCAGAGATTACCGAAGGTTGCTCGCCAAGGTCCAGCGCAGTAGTGGTTAACTGTCGGGTCGCATCCAACAGGTAGGTGTAACCGGCAATACGTGCCAGCGGCTCTTCTATGCCCTCGAATTTACCAATCGGCATATTAAACTGACGACGTACTCTGGCATATGCGCCAATTCCGCGGCTTAGCAGTTTACCTGCACCCGTGCTGAGTCCCGGCAGTGAAATGGATCGACCTGCGGCAAGACATTGCATCAGCATGCTCCAGCCCTGGCCAATGCGCTCCTGCCCACCGATAATCCAGTCCATCGGAATAAACACATCATGACCATAGTTAGGACCATTCTGGAACGCGGCATTCAGCGGGTAATGTCGACGACCAATTTCCACGCCTTCTGTATCGGTTGGAATCAGTGCAAGCGTAATACCCAGATCTGTCTGTTCGCCCAGCAAGCGGTCAGGGTCATACAGTTTGAATGCCAGTCCCAGTACCGTTGCGACCGGTCCAAGTGTGATATATCGTTTGTTCCAGTTAAGCCGGATGCCCAGCACCTGCTCGCCTTTATGTTCGCCTTTGCATATGACGCCCGTGTCGGGCATGGCGCCGGCATCACTACCTGCTTCGGGGCCGGTCAGCGCAAAGCAGGGCACTTCCTCGCCCCGGGCCAGGCGTGGCAAATAGTGTTGTTTTTGTTCATCCGTACCATAGCGTAACAATAGTTCGGCTGGCCCCAGTGAATTGGGAACCATCACCGTAACGCCCGCACTGATGCTACGGCTGGCAACTTTGATCACCACATCGGAATGAGCGGTGTGTGAAAAGCCCAGACCACCGTATTCGGTGGGGATTATCATGCCAAAGAAGCCTTTCTTCTTTAAAAAGTCCCACACCGGTTGTGGCAGGTCGTGTAACTGGTGGGTAATTTCCCAGTCATTGATCAATGCGCACAGCTCGTCTGTCGGTCCATCCAGAAAATCACGCTCTTCCTTACTGAGCTCGTGTACAGGCACATCAAGCAGTTTGCGCCAGTGCGGGTTACCGCTGAACAATTCACGATCCCACCATACTGTGCCAGCTTCCAGCGCTTCTTTTTCGGTGCTGGACATGGGCGGCAGGACTTTTTTGAAAATAGCAAATGCAGGAGCGCTGAAAATGTTTCGACGCACAGGAAAGACACACAACGGAACAAATACAGCCAGCCAGCCAATGATAGCGGTTGTTTGCAGGGCCGTGCGAGATGGGTCCATATAAACCCAGATAGACTGCACAGCCAGCAGGCTTAACGCCCAGATCCAGAGATTAACCCTGTGATAGAACATTATCCCTGCAAGCACCAGGAAAGTAACAATCCAGAGTGTTGTAATCATTTTCTGTTCTCCTTATAAATCAAGTCTTACCATCTTCCTTTTTCCCAATCAGCGCCATCAGGGAGTGTACGCTGGCGTACCGTTTCAGCCGCCACTTTTCTGTATCTTCGGGTGTGTCGGCGTCATCTTCTTCATTATCAGTCAGGGCATGAGAAAGGTCATCATTTGGGATGTAACAATCATTTTCATCATTACATATGATGCCTTCTTTACTCCATGGTAATTTGCGATAGATTTCCATGTCTTCCAGTCCCAGATAGGCGTACTTGATAATGTCAAAATAGGGTGAATAATCAAAATCTGAGGGCGTATACAATCTGAAGTTGCGCCTGAACAGGGTAACCCGGCCTTCCTTGCCATGTGAGATAACCGGTAATATCGGGTAATGAACAGATGAGAAAGAGGCAGCAATCAGTGATGAGCAGACACTCCGGGTAGGTATGCCGGCATTATGCTGAAACAGGCTGGAACGCCAGCGGCGCGGTACAATTCCATAAGGTAACACAAAGCGAGCCAGGTCCAGTAACTGACGTACATCATAGTCACAACCGAGGTGACGTACAGCAAAGGCGATTACTTTACCGGCATCGTTTCGGGACAGGCCTTTTGGCCGGCATATACGCAAGTGGTCGTTCTTGTATACTTCCAGGGGTTTAATCACGGTGCCTTCACCCATCAATGCCTCGAGGATGAGCTGGTCTGAAGGGTCTCCATCATAAATAAACTTGATATGTTCGCGTGTGGTTTCATCTTCAATGTCATGAATGCGCCCCAGGTAAATAGCAGCATGTGTCCAGGGGCTTTGGCTTATGGTTTTGATGACATCACTCACCCGACTGCGGCCCTCCACCAGTAATACATCACAGGGACGTATTTCATAGCAGATACGCTCAAAATCACACATGGGTGCGCCGATAGACTCACGTTCATGAGTCAGCCAGCTTGTTATGCCATTACCAATCCATTTTCGTAAACCCACATAACCCCCCGTTTGTTTCTGGAAGACGGCGCTCTATATACCAATATAGACAAACTAATCTGTGTTTAGGTCAATCATCAGCATGCCCGGAGTGTCATCTATATCAATAAGTATCGTTCATAATGCTGTAAAAACTATAAGGAGAAATCTAATCATTAATATAATTAATAAAAACATATAGTTAAATAAAACATATAATGTAAATTATGATATTAGATCAGCATTCAAAGGCAAGCCATAGCCTGTTCAATTAATGACCGATCGGTGTAGAAATGTGGTGAAAATCGAATACCGCCACCACGTGGTACACAGATCACACCGGCACTACTGATTTTTTTATATACGGACTCTACAGTCTGCTTGAGTGGCCGGAAGGTAACGATGCCGGATAGTCTCTCGGCACGGGGGTCGGATATCAGTTCCAGCCCTGAATCAGCCTCGATTTGCTGACATAACCAGCGACTGTTCTCAAGAACCTGGCTTTCGATACTATCCATACCCACTTCATCAATTAAGGACAAACTGGCCTCGGTTGCGTAAACACCCAGTGTATTCGGGCTGCCACACTCAAATCGGCGCGCGCTACTGGCAGGTAGCCAGTCAGTACGACTGAAATCCCCCATTTGTTCTACCATATGCCAGCCAAACTGAGATAGTTTAAGTCGCTCACGTGCTGCAGGTTTACTGTAGAACAGGGCCAGGCCCTCGGGACCCAGCATCCATTTATGCGCATCGGCAACGATAAAATCAGCCTGGCATTGCTGCGTGTCAAAACGTAGTGCACCCAGTTGCTGGATAGCATCCACGCAGAATAGAATACTCCGTTTATTACAGGCAACGCCCAGTACTTCCAGTAATAAACGCAACCCGGTTGCATACTGTACCGCGCTTACGGACAGTAAGCGGGTACGACCGTCCATCGCAGCAATCAGGGCCGCTTCAGGATCAGGGCACTGGATATCAATTTGTCTGACATCAACGCCAAGCGGACAAAGCGATTCCCAGACAATGCGGTTAGACGGGAACTCGTTTGCCGGGATAACTACATTGTCACCATCCTGCCAGTCGATGCCATAGGCAATAACCGATAGTCCTTCGGATGTATTTTTCAGTAACGCTATATCGTCAGTTGACGAGGCATTGACCAGACGAGACATGCGTTCGCGCAGACGGTTTTCAGTCTGGACCCATTCCAGATAACCGAGCGAACCCTGTGTATAATTTTCGTTAGCGAAGTTGCTTACAGCCTTGACTGTACGAGCAGGCCAGGGTGAAACGGCGGCATGATTGAGATGGATAATATTTTTGTCCAGCTGAAACTCTGGGTGCATGGCAGAGGCTTTTTGTTAGTGTAGTCAGGGTAATATAGATAAATGCACAATAGAGTACAACACGTGCATTAAACCGCTCAAAATACGTGGTAGCATGGGGACACCGCAGACTACTACTGTGAGGATGAAAATAGATTCGCCAGGCCATGTTCGTGTATGGTTGCAGGATGCCACGTATTGCAGACGTCATCAAGGAGGAAGGACATGGGTATCGCAACAGAGACGATCATCATACTGGTTATTATTCTGCATCTGTATTTCTTATTGCTGGAAATGTTTTTGTGGGAAAAGCCATATGGAAGAAAGATATTTGGATTAAACCGGCAATTTGCGGTTGAATCAAAGGCTATGGCTGCCAATCAGGGGCTGTATAATGGGTTTCTGGCAGCAGGCCTGATCTGGGGCATGCTTGCAGGGCCGGCAGCAGTATCCATACTCACTTTTTTTCTTATTTGTATTATTATTGCGGGCATTTTTGGTGGACTGACGGTTAGCAGTAAAATAATCTGGATACAGGCGCTGCCGGCTGCCGCTGGTCTGATGCTGGTATTGTTGTAAATTGGTTTGTTACCCATACGGAAACCTGATGAAAAAATACAAACACGAAGCCGATCTGGTTAAGGAAGCGATTAGAGTAGGGATGATTTACGCCGAGAAACGGGGCGTTGCAAAATTTGAGGCTACTGATTCTGCAAAAAATAAAATCGAATACATCTATAAATTACTCGTGCATGACAAACTCATGCAGCCTCTGGTCATAGGCCAGCAGGATCTGCCGCATATCAAGCATAAGTTGTCTGTATGGATAGCAAAACAACTTCCTGCTGACCATCCTTTATTAAAGGATCATTGATTAATTCTGTTTGGTCAGAAGCAATCTGAGGTTTCCCATAATCAGTAGTACTTCTCTGTAGCAATATGGCCAGGTTCGCGTCGCAAATGACGACGCATACTGCGTGCTTCAAGCAGGGTTTTCACATTGCTAATCATATCGGCATTGCCACATAACATGACATGACTTGTGTCGGCCGACAATTCTACGCCAGCGTGTTGTTCGAATTCTCCGCTTTCTATACTGGTGGTCATGCGGGTGTTAATCGTACCCGTTGCTTTTTCGCGGGTAACAAACGGAACAAAGCAGAATTGATCGGGATGTTGCTGCTGCAGGGCTTCAAAATCGGTTCGATAGGCCAGTTTTTCCGGTGTTTTGACAGAATAACCCAGTATAATCTTTTTAAAACGTTCCCATGGTTCAGCTGTTTTCAGAATAGACAGGAAAGGTCCTATACCGGTACCGGTTGCGAGTAACCACAAGTGGGGTACATCAGGTACTTCATTCACAGTCAGAAAGCCGGCAGTACGGTCAGCAACCTGTATGCTGTCACCTTCTTTCAAAGCCGCCAGTCGAGGGCTTAATATGCCATTTTCTACCGTGTTAAAATGAATTTCCAGTAGTGGCTCTTGCGGTGTGTTGACCAATGAATAGGGGCGGGCAACCTGTTCATTGTCGATATCCAGTGCCACGCGTATAAACTGGCCAGCAGTAAAGTCAACTGGATCGGTTTTTATTTTAAGCGAAAACAGGTCATCACACCATTGACGGTTTTCAATAATAGTGCCTTGTAACCATGTAGCCATTTTTATCCCATCTGCTTTAAATCATAATTCAACTCGCGATACCAAGATACCACAAGCCGATGAATAATAGCACTATGCAGAGAATGGCCCGTAACCAGGATTCGCGTAAAAATTTACTTAGCAGCGGACCGACAAAGGCACCGATGGCGGTACCAGACAATAGTAGCGCCAGTAATGAATAGTCAAGTTCAACACCTAAACGCATATAATTAGCAATAGAGCTTATGGAATGAATCGCGATAGCCAGCGCTGAAGTCCCTGCTATAATAAACATGGGCAAACGCATGATTATGCTCATGTACGGAACCAGTAAAAATCCTCCGCCAACTCCGAATGCAGAAGATATTATCGCTATCCCCATGCCTGTGAAAAAAGGCAGCCAGGGATTATAGCTAAAATTTTCTCCGGCAAAGATGAAGTTAATACGATCGAAAGACCAGCTTTGTTGTTTTACACCAATCGAGCAGGGTGCCCCGCCTTGATCGACAAGATGTTCAAAGTTCAGAGAAGCGCGCAGTGTGTGTTGCTCAGTGACCTGTTTTCGCCCGACAAGTTGCCAGGCTATCTGTACGACAATGACTAAAACCAGTATACCGAATACGGGTTTGAACAGCTGCATATCAGACAGGTGACTGACCGACAGGGAACTTCCAATTATTGCGCCAAAAACGCCACCCGCCCCCAGAATCAGCGCCAGACTGATGACTAGTCGCCGCTGTCTGAAGTAGATCGGTACAGCTATCAGCGGGGTAACCAGAGTGAGTGTCTGCGCCATGGGTTTAACCAGGTTGGCATTCTGTAAACCGAGCACCGATATCAGACCAAATGAGGCCAGAATCCCGCCAGCTGCACCAACTGTAGAGAACACAAAGCCAACAAACAATCCCCATACCAGGGGAAGCCAGACAGGAGCAATGATATTAGCGATTTCAAAAGTCACGGCTTATGTATTTGTGCTTATTGAGAGAGGAAAATTTGACTATACCCCAAAAGGGGTTCTATTGTTGTTTATTAGTAGAGTAATGTAAAAAGGTAATGGTGTGGCTAAAATCATATGGGTTGAAGACCAGTCACACTGGATAGATAAATTCCGTGATATCCTGACCAATACAGATCTTGACGGGAAAGCCAATGAGCTAATTATCTATAAATCCAGTGAGGCGGCCGGCCAGCAAATAACATTGATGAAAAAAGAAGAAGGCCCGGATCTGGCACTGCTGGATGCCAGTATGAATGGTAATGATCAGGCAGGGTTTAGCGTATCCAGAGCCTTATTAAAAAAATGGCCAGGCATGCCCATTATCTTTTTTTCTGAATACAGTGGTACCGATATCGAACGAGATGCATTAACCGAACATATGGCCAGTGACTTTATAGCCAAGCACCAGAGCAATGTCGAGCAGGTTTTATGCTGGCGGATTCGTGCAGTGCTGCGCCAGCAAGCGATGGGTGACGGCAGCCTGCAGAGCAGTAGCGATAATGTGCTCAGCAGCGGTGACCTGAAAATGGACCTGGATACCTGGGAGGTGTACTGGAAGGGTGTAAAACTCATGAACCCGGACAACCCGAAAAGACCCCTGGCGCCAACGCCGCGTAAGATATTGCGTTGCCTGGTAGAGCGTACACCCAGACCCGTTTCAACCTGGCAGGTAGCAGAGTATATGGGAGTTGATCCCGACACCTATTCCTATGCAACCTATAGACAACATATTAAAACCTTGCGCAGGGCACTGACGGTGGCCAGTGAACAGGAAGACTTCATGGAATTGAGCAAGCAAGGTCTTGGTATCATAAGTTGTGGTGAGCAGGGGTCATATTGCTGGAAAGCAATAACTTAAGCCTAGATATTTAAGGATTGCATTGGTTCTCCGACATGTTGGGGGATCAATGTACACCTTGCTAAGGAGCATACGTTGACAGGGTTGGTATTAAAATTTCCGTGGATAGGCATTTTCTTCAGCCTTTTAGTGTTGGCTTTCTTTCTGGTGCCAGACCAGTCCTGGTTGACTGCTTATGTAGATCAGACTGTTATTGACAAGCTTAATGATGTCACCATTAGATGGATGATTTTCATACTGCTTGTTGCGGCCTACGCATTCGATTACATACGGTTTAGAAAATCTGGCCGGGACTATAACGACAGGATAAAAAAACAGAATGATCAAATTGATGAACTGTTCAGAAGCCGAAACGAGTTACAAAACAAGGCGCATACCTATTCCGGTCATGCCGATAAGCTGAAACTGTTTATTAGTGAGAAATTACTGGAAAATATAGAATACGATGAAAAATTTCTTCATTTCAAGAATATCGCATCAGAGGTCAGGCACAACGGGGTCATCAGTTATGACAAGGTGGTATCGGTACTGAATGATGCGTTAAGCCAGGAACTGGATGCTGATTTGCAGCAGCAGTATCAGGATGCACTGGACAGCATGATGTACCTTTGGGACTTGCTGGATCTGTCGACAACAGACAATATCGCCATGTACATAGCGAACAAGCTGTATGAATGTGAAGAAATCTATTATCGGCAAGTACTGGATAACAACGAGATCAGCCCTCCGTACCGACCAGTTTTTCCGATAAGAAATGCAGTCATGAAAGCCATATCGGGTCATATAGAAACCGCAGAACCGGCGATACAGGCATCATTACATACTGTAGAAGTGTTTCAATACGATGATAAACAATGCTGGATCAAGCTGGAAGAATCAGGAAACTTCCTTGGTAATGAAAATTACATCGTTCTGGTAATGGAAAACCTGATAAACAATGCCTTGTTCTATACCAGCAAAAGAAAATACTCCAGCAAATATTCACGCGTTTCGATCTCACTGGTAAAAGAGGGCAGAGATGCAGTGATCAGTGTCTTCAACCCGGGTCCGGAAATCCCGGAAGAAGCAAAAGATAAAATTTATACATTGGGCTATTCCACCAAGCGTAGCAAGGGACATCATGGCAAAGGATTGGGGCTGTATTTTGTCAAAGAAATAATCAAGGGATACGAAGGCGAAATTAACTACCATAATGTTCATAGTGTCAGTAATACATATATAATCCGCGTAGAATGTGAATCAAAACCCGTGGTGAATGAAATCATCGAAACGGCCCTCAATGATCTGGAAAAGATCAAGGTTCGCCAGGATGATGGCAGCCTGACTGATGAATCTGTCTGTCTGATCGAAGATCGAATAAAATCAATCGAGGTATCAGATCAGATCGGCAAAAATACACAAGTATTCGATAACCTGGACCAGGGAGGAAAATCCGTCTTGCTTGATCCGACACATGCAGCCAGGCCGGCCTGGTTAATAGAGGTTAATATGAGTCTGACCTCGACTGAAATAAGTTTTAAACCACTGGATACAACTGGCGTTGAATTTACCCTGCGCATCCCGACAGCCGAATCACGGCTTGATTCTGAATATCATGTATCTGACCAGCAGGGTGAATTAGCGGAAGATACAGATGGCTAGACAAGCACAGTGGAGCTGGCTGTTGCTCAATTCTGACTAACAAAGAGTCCCGTGAGGAACTCTTTTTTATTTTTTCAGCCGGGCGTAACGTTTGTTGCCTGTGGACCTTTGGGACCACTTTCCACGTCAAATGTGACCGACTGACCTTCTGTAAGTGACTTAAAGCCGTCACCCTGAATAGCAGAAAAATGTACAAACACATCTGCGCTGCCGTCAGACGGAGCGATAAAGCCAAAACCCTTGGATTCGTTGAACCACTTAACAGTACCTGTAGCCATGTATAAATTACCTTTTAAAAAATGAACAAGTAATTAATTGCAAATCTCAAAAAGGTGAAGTACAGGAGTGATCACGATGGAGCTTCTGATTATACTTAAAGGACGTGCAACCAATTTTTTATGCAGGCGATGTAGTGACTGGACAATATTATCTGATCGAGCAGCACCTGACATACACAAGTATATACGAAAATTTGTATATTTCACCCTGTTTTTGAGCCTGAATAATATACAAAAAGGCTGTACTACACTGACTAAAAATAAATAGGCTATGGAATTATTAATTGCACACACATGTAGACAACAGGCTACTGCAATTTCCTTCAAGCTTACAATACAAAGAAGTACCTTCAGTTGCTCTGGCTAAGCCGTATAACAACAGATTTTCTCAAACTGATGAGCAAAAACCTGTTATTTACACCTTAAAATATAAGGAAATAATAAAAATGGGTAAAAATATCGCTGATGCATATCTTTATCTTATGCGTACCTATGAGCCGGGCGATAAAGTCTATATCTTTGGGTTTAGTCGCGGTGCATATCCTGCCAGGGCACTGGCAGCCTTACTCCATAAATCAGGTTTATTAGCACCTCGCGATGATAACCTGGTGCCGTATGCGATAAAATGTTCAAATATCAGAAGAAAAAATGGATAGCAGAGGGGTTCAAGCGTACTTTTTCTCGCGAATGCCCGGTTCATTTCCTTGGTCTCTGGGACACAGTAAAATCTATAGGCTGGATTTACGATCCAGTAAATCTGCCTTATACGATGAATAACCCAAGTGTTGGCGTTGTAAGACATGCCATTTCAATTGATGAGCGCAGAGCATTATTCAGATCAAATTTATGGGGTGCTGGAACTGACGAACAGGACGTACTGCAGGTCTGGTTTGCAGGCGTACACTCAGATGTTGGTGGGGGCTACCCTGAAAACGAAAGTGGTTTAGCAAAAATAGCTATGCAATGGATGGTAGAGGAAGCACAGAAATTCGGTTTGTTGGTCGATCTCGAGAAATACAAAACAGGTCGTACCTGACGAGATCCATTATAATGAATCCGATAAAGATCTGGAATATCATTACCCACCAAACTACAAAGATAAAATCCATCATTCACTCAAGGGAGTCTGGTGGCTGGCCGAGTTATTGCCAACGTTTGGTTATGACGCAACACTAAAAAGGAAAATACCAGGACCGCCTCCATTGGGCAGGCACCGTAAAATCACGGAAAATGCCCTATTGCATGAAAGTGTACAGGCTCGTCTAGAAGATAATACGCTGGCATATGGGCCAACTAATCTGCCAAAAAATTATCAAATACAGAAAACAGTTTTTTATGATGGCGACAATAAGAAATAGCCCCCAGAGATGAAGAGCACTTAGCTGAAAAGATTAAAATAAAAATGCCCCATGAAGGGGCATTTTTTTACAGCGTGTAATAATGCTTATGCTGTTTTCTTACTGGCACGTTTTTTACGTCTCCTTTTCACTGGCTTGTTTAAGATCTTGTCAGCCTTGGTGAGAACTCCCGTATAGGCCTTTGCGCGCTTAGCCTGGGCTTTCAGGCCTCTTAACTCTTCAGTATTGGCAGATCTGGCTGATGTTGATTTCGCAGCCATTTTTCTAACGGCATTAAGTTCAGCAGTTGTTGCCTTGAATAGTTTCCTTGTAGCTGCATCATCGGATTTTTTCAATTTTGCAGTCGTTGCTTTTTTGCGTTTAATTAATGTGGCTCGTTTTTTACTTAAACGTTTACCTTCTGCACTCAGTTTTTTTGCAATTTTCGACAAAGCCGCAACGGCTTTTGTACCATTATCATTAGCCGCATTTAATGCCGCTAGTGAAGTTTCAATTACCTTCTCGAGAGAAGCACTTTTCACTACAGTTGTTCTGGATTTTGTAGGCATTTGACTTTCCATTAAGTTAATAGAATATATAGTATATATTGGAATATGGGAAATTGTAAAATTTTTCATAAAAAACCTTAAATATTTCAATCCCCGTGTTTTTACAGAACCCTGTATTGATATAAAAGTTGTTAATAAACTATTCTGTTTTCCGGTACATTTACGATACCAGCGTTTAAATATATTCCCTGTAATGCTGTTTTTTTGTCAGTTAATATCCGTTTGCAACATATTTCCTGTAATGATAATGGCATTATTACTGCGCACTAATCCCGGTCAACATCGTTTAAATTGTCGATTGATAATAATGTAACGAGATATTCACTGTTTTGCGATTTTGAAACCACCTCTGTCTCCGTATACCAGTAATATTATCGCAGGACTTGTCAGGGTAATTGTTGCCTGGTGTTCCAGGCCATACGCCATGGATGCTAATAATAAAACGAATTAAACTGGATACGGGTAAGTTACCCCTGAATCCTGCTGATTTTCTATAAATCTGATAAATCACCACAAATACAATAGCTAACAATACATTTATTACTCTATTTTTCAGGAAAAATCCCATCAGATACTGTGACATGACTCACATTAAACCGGTTCCAGCTGTAACTATTCACAGGATTTTTACAAGGGCTTGCTAAAAATACACTAAGCCGATTGAACTGCTATGGGGGCAATCGAACGTATTTTTATAAATGTGAACAGGAGTAAATATAATGACTTTTACAGACTTATTAACAACGTGGTCGGATAATCCAGGTCTTTCTGTGTTTATCTGGGCGATGCTGCTGATAACGGCCATGTACCTGGGTCGTTCATCGGCACATCATCTAATTAGTTCACTATCCCGATCTTTGCGTGGCGTGATGCGTATGACGGCGACCTCTCTGACAGAACTGGAAGGTCGTATGAGTAAACGCAACAAACAGGTTATCTTGCAGGGAGGCCAGCATGAGACCGAGCGGGCCATTGAGCGGGAGTTTCAGCGGGTGAATAAAATCGTTGAACGTGATCTGGGCGCGTTTCCGTCTATTCAGCGCAAGATCACCGATACCATTAACCGTATCGAGAGCGACTATCAGAACTCGAATGAAACACCACCTTCACCACCTGAGTGGCTTGAAGCAGTTGAAACGATATCGAAGATTCAGCGAAATGGTGATTCCACTGTTGATCAAATACTGGCCAATATTCAGGATTCGATTGAAAAGTCCCATGAGGAAACCATCAAGTCCTATCGCAAGAGCAGCCTGGATAAGCTGAATATATTGAAAAAAATGTTGCCGTCGTGGCGCAACCTGTCAGGCACACTCGCGGTGATGGATAAATCAGTTACTGATCTGAGTGAACGTTCTGAATTCATAGACAAGCAGATGTCTATCTATGGAAAAATACGTGCGCAGGATGACATGGTGGCTCGTGCACTGGCTTCTTCTTCGATGACCCAGTTTTTCATTGCAGCGCTGATTCTGGGTATAGCCATAATGGGTGGTGTGATTAACTTTCAGTTGATTGCATTACCGATGTCAGAAATGGTGGGTGGTACGGCCACGATTGCGGGTTGGCGTACAGCCGATATTGCGGCAATGGTGATTATCATGGTTGAAGTAGCAATGGGTGTGTTTCTGCTGGAAGCGCTGCAAATAACCCATTTGTTTGAGCTGATCAGGAATATGGATGACAAAATGCGTAAGCGCATGGTCGTGATCACGTTGACGATACTGACGATACTGGCAACGGTTGAAGCCTCTCTTGCGTATATGCGTGACTTGCTCGCTCTGGATCGTGAGGCACTATCCCAGTCGTTGGCCGGTGTGGCCGCCAGCAATGTTGAGTTCCGCTGGATACCATCGATCGGGCAAATGGTGATGGGCTTCATACTACCGTTTGCGCTGGCCTTTGTTGCGATACCGCTTGAGTCGTTTATTCATTCAAGCCGTACCGTGATAGGCCTGATCAGTTCCAGTGTGATACGTGCCCTGATCTATGTATTCCGACTGGTAGGCCAGTTCACCTGGCAGACAGGAAAAGTGATGATACATGCTTATGACATGATTATTTTCTTGCCTTTGTCGATAGAACAGATGGTAAAAGCCAGCAGACGAAATGGATATAAAGAGAAGGATATTTTTGTTGAAGAAAGTGAAAAACTGGGAGGTTTAAAATCATGAAAATCCTTAAATTGTTAATAGTTTCAGTACTGGGCATGGGTCTGATTGCCTGTGAAGATCAGACTCCTAAAACGAAGGCGATCTATATGCTGATTGATACTTCGGGCACCTATACACGAGAACTCGGTAAGGCGCAGCGTATCACTAATTACCTGCTTGGCACGCTCAATGCGGGTGATTCACTGGCACTGGCGCGTATTGATAGTGGCAGCTTTAGTGAAAAGGATATGATCGCCAAGGTAACCTTCGATATACGTCCGAGTACGGCGACGGCACAGAAATATCAATTCAAGCGCAAGCTGGATGAATTCGTGGCCTCAGCCAAACCCAGTGGTCATACGGATATCAGTGGTGGTGTATTACAAGCCTCCGAGTTTTTACAGGAAACACAGGCAGATGAGAAAATTATATTAATCTTCTCTGACCTGGAAGAAGACCTGGTCAAGGGGCATATCCGCAAGTTCACCATACCGCTGGTTAATATCAGGGTGATTGCATTAAATGTGACCAAGTTGCGTAAGGATAACGTTGACCCCAGAGAGTATCTTAAACGGCTCGATAACTGGGAAAAGCGTGTTTACGAAGGGGGTGGTGCCTGGCAGGTGGTTAATGACCTTGACCGGCTTGAGCGGTTGTTCAAAAGCTGAATCAGAAGTTTTTATATGAAAACAGACGGGGTGATATGTTGAGAGCATATCACCCCTTTTTTTATCCGACGAGATCCAGATAGCGTGTCCGAAACCCAACGCCTAATTGCTCGGCAGTATTCTTACAGGCCTGGATATCGACACCAGGCAGACCTTCTATGGCTGTCATCACGACATGTGGCACCTGGGTTTTTACCATACGGGTAAAATCCAGCATGGCAGGGTAAGCACCCTGTATACCGGGTCGGCAATGTTTGTCATAAACATCCTGATTTTGTGCATTCATGGAAATTGATACAGTGTCAATCAAGCCATGCAGTTGGGGGGTAATATCATGTCTGTATAGCAAATTACCCAGACCATCAGTATTAATCCGTATTTTTACACCTTGATGCTTGAGTAGTCTGGCTACTTCTACAACTACGCCCAGGCGCATTGTGGGTTCACCCAGCCCACAAAAAACAATCTCCTGGTAGTCAGAAGGATCGCCAATGGCATCAATAATATCTTCGATTTCGGGTTCATGGTGTAAACGCAGGTCATAACCCTGTACCGTCCATTCGCCATTAAATTTAGGGCAGAATTTGCAACGCAGGGTACAGCGCCAGGTGATATTCAGGTAGCAGTTGCCGTGTAATTCGTATGCGATGATCTCTTTGGGTGGGCGTGCCATATCGCGGGTATTTACATGCAGGGCATGATCTGTTGCCATGTAGTGTGCATTATTCATAACTGGAATACTAACATACCTGTAATCCGGGAAATTTGATATAAATCAACGTCAGAGCAGATGGTATCTCATGCAGACTGGCCTGCTTCAATCCCGGCTCAATCCCAGTTTAATGAGCCACCTGTCTGATACTCGGTTACCCGGGTTTCGAAGAAATTCTTTTCCTTACGCAGATTGGCCTGTTCATCCAGCCACGGCAGGGTATTTTCAACGCCCGGGAAGGGCTCATCCAGCCCCATCTTCTGTGCTCGGCGGTTGGCTATAAAGCGGAACTGTTCAATATGAGACTCGGCGTTATAACCGAGTATCGGCTCGGGTAGCAGGTAGTGTGCATAACTTGCCTCGGCTGCCTCGGCCTCTTCCCACATCTCGCTTACAGCTTGCGGGTCTAGCGTGATATTTTCTTCCAGTATGATCTGTTTGACCACGCGCATACCAAATGAGGCATGCAACACCTCATCGCGCATAATGTATTGCAGTTGCTCGGCGGTGCCTTTCATTAATCCGCGCCGTTGCAGCGAAAAGATAGGACTGAAGCCATTGTAAAACCAGCAGCCTTCAAAAACGGCTGCGAAAAACAGATAGGCCATCACGAAGTTCATCAGTTCGTCGGGATCACGCAAGTCTATATCTGGTCGGAGTACCGAGTCGAGCCGGCGGTTGGCGATCTGGATCTTCTGGTTGATCTCAGGTACCACGCGGTAACGGTTGTAAATTTCACCCTGATCCAGCCCCAGGGTCTCAATACAGTGCTGGTAGGTCCAGGTATGTAATGATTCTTCATACACCTGGCGTGCCTGATAGATCTGTAACTCCGGGGCGGTCATTTTTTCCATCACCGCTAGACCGATGTTGCGCATGGCCAGAATATCGGAGGTAGTCAGATACGATAATACATTCTCGTACACATGCCGTTCTTCGGTGGTCAGCTTGTGATGGTAGTCGTGGATATCCTGGCTCATATTGATATCCAGCGGCGTCCAGTGATTTTTGTTCGCGTTAAGGAAGTAGTCCCAGGCCCATGGGTATTTGAACGGTGCCAGTTGATTGATATCGGTCATGCCGTTGATGACGCGTTTATCGTTCGGGTTGACCGGCCGGGTATCTGCCGATGGTTCTATGGCCGCTTCTTTTTCAGCACTCTGTGACGATATTTTCTCCAGGCTGGTACGGACAATCTCCGGGGGTACATCCTGGCCGGTAGTGTCGTGGGTTACGGGTTTATTTGCTAATGGATCATCCCAATCTAGCATGGCTTTCTCCTGATATTCTGGTTAGATATTTTATTCTGGTTCCCACGCTCTGCGTGGGAATCCATACCTTGCCTCGATGTAGGCAGTCTGCATTCCCACGCGGAGCGTGGGAACGAGGGCCGATGGCATGGTTAAATTGCCGCAGGGTCAAAAATAAAGATTGCATCCTACTGACACGCCTCACAATCCGGGTCCAGTATCGAGCACGCAGCAGGTGCCTCATTCACGGTCACAACCGCGGGTGCTTTCGTATGTGTCTCAGCTGCCGTAGCCCCCAGCGATCGCAAGTAATAAGTCGTCTTAAGCCCACGCACCCAGGCCAGCTTGTACAGACTGTCCAGTTTGGAACCACTGGGCTCGGCCAGATACAGGTTCAGCGACTGCGCCTGATCGATCCATTTCTGTCGACGTGCGGCTGCTTCAATTAGCCAGCGGCTATCAATCTCAAAGGCAGTCGCATACAGGGACTTGATATCATCAGGTATGCGATCTATTTGCAGTACGGATCCATC
>ENA-ORDP01000007-ORDP01000007.1-marine-sediment-metagenome-genome-assembly--contig:-NODE-7-length-102558-cov-4.418212_pt1 | contig 102558 bp, 95 predicted proteins | sample MGYA00248627_ERZ508539 | MGnify/ENA primary metagenome ERZ508539 (study PRJEB26208, sample SAMN05571518) | marine sediment metagenome | biome: deep sea; feature: Hydrothermal vent; material...
CTGTAAGAACGCTACTTCCCAAGTAAATGTATAGGATAGGAGATTAGTTGCTCCCTCACTTCCCGATGCAAAATTCGCTGAATATTTTCTCAAGCGCCATCTCGTCGATCTCTTTACCGGTCAACTCCCCCAGCGCCTCTTTGGCGTCTTGAAGGTCGACAGCGACAAACTCCCTGCTCATCCCTTCTTTCGCAGTTTCCATGGCGCGCCCTATCGACTGGCTCATCTCGTTGAGCTTTTCCATATGCCGCTCCCTTGTCAGCACCGGCCCGTCATACAGGTTTTCGCCAAGCTTGTCGATCTTCGCCGATATTCGCTTTCTCAGATCGTCGATCCCGTCATTTTTTTTGGCTGAGATTCGTGAGACAACATGAGATGTCCGCTTTTCCACATCACTTGTTTCTAGCCTCAAAACCTTGTCCGACTTGTTCACCACCGGAATTATGGCAGGGCCGCCCGGCTCTTCTTTTGAGCGTAACTCGTCGATGAGATTTATGTCGTCCATCGATAAACGCTCTGCGCCATCGAGAATCAAAAGGACGATATCGGCTTCACGGGCCGCTTGAACCGCCCTTTTCGCGCCCATTCTCTCAGCCTCATCAAGCGCCTCGCGCACACCGGCGGTATCGATTATCCTCACAGCCACACCCTCTATCTGCAGAGTCTCTTCAACGGTATCCCTGGTCGTCCCAGGCTTCTCGGTCACGATTACCCTGTCCCTCTCAAGTAAACAGTTCATCAGGCTCGATTTTCCCACGTTGGGCCTGCCCACAATAGCCACCCCCACACCCTCGCGGTATATCCTGCCAACTCCGTATGTATCTAATAATTTTGACGTTTTATACTGCAATTTTTGAAGTTTCTCTGCCAGAGCGGAATTGTCCAGGATATCCAGCTCCTCCTCTGGAAAATCTATAGACGCTTCAATATCTGAAATAACATCGATCAAACCCTCCTCAATCTCCCCCAGAGCGATCGACAATTGGCCGTCGAGCTGGGAAAAAGCTGTTTTGAACCCTTTAGACGATTTTGATTTAATCAGGTCTATGATGGCTTCGGCCTGAACAAGGTCTATTCTACCGTTTAAAAACGCCCGCTTGGAGAACTCTCCCGGCTCGGCGAGCCTTGCGCCAAGCTCAAGGGTTCTTTTCAGAATTGCTTTAACCGCCGTCGCGCCCCCGTGCCCGGAAATTTCAGCCACATCCTCTCTCGTATAAGTACGTGGGGACAGCATGAGGGTTATCATTGTCTCGTCGATTTTTTCGCCGTTTTGATCGACGACGAATCCATAATAAACCTTATGGGAATCAAAGGTTATAAGCCGCTTTCCCGAAGGCGCCCGGAACATCTGCCCCACAATTGTGATAACTGTGGCCCCTGACAGGCGCACAAGACCGATGGCGCTTTCTCCTGAAGGGGTGGAGATAGCGGCTATCGTCTCCTCCTGCCTTACTTTTCTGGAATCGTCGTTCATTTTTTTAACCATCACTCATCATATTTTACAGGATTAACGTGAATTCAGACATTAATCCCGAAGTTTTTCCCAAACTTTTCTATTTTCCCTTTTTTCCACATGCTCGCGGCCCTGACGCCCGCTCATGGTAAAACCTGATGACTCTTAACATAAGGCTGATAGGCTGGCGTATAATCTGAGGAGAAAAAGAAATCTCCATATCTTATCTGGATCAATCCAATACCAGATATTTTTTTGATTGCTATCTCAAAGGCCAGGAAAAGGCGAAAGCTCCGTTGGCTCGAAACATCAGGGGCGCAGGGGCGTAGATTGGTATTTAAAAGATTTCGGGGAATCGGATCGACAATAAAAAAGCCCGCCCCCTGGCGCATGAAGATTCCACCCCCTTTTCAAATTGCGGCCTTGCGCGCGCGGATTGATAGAGTAAGCTTGATCTACTGGCAGGTTGCTGAGAAACTATTTTCAGTGGCCTGATGTCAGCGGTACATGGAGGCGCCGCCATTTTTCAAGAATGAAAAGCGCTTGAAAAATGAGTAAAAGCGGAAACCGCGTTTTTCGCTTTTCCAGATGAAAAAACCGGGGGAGGACTTCTTCAGCGTACTGCTAGTTGTGGGCCTGAGGGGTTGCCGCCAAGCCCCCCCCATTCCGCCTTGTTTACCTTCTTTCGCCCTGGTCTTTTCGCTTATCCCTGGGAAACACGACTACGCGGCGCCGGGCGCCCTCTCCTTCGCTTATGGTTTCCACCCTGCCGTCATCGGCCAGCGAGGAATGTACTATTTGCCTTTCGGTCGGATTCATCGGGAAAAGACGCACCGGTTTATGTATGCGAACGGCTTTATCGGCGGCGGCAGTGGCGATCTTGAAAACTTTGAACCTCCTTCGCTCCTTGTAATGCTCCGTATCCAGGATGATCCTTATCCGGCTCTCACGTTTTTTGTTGATTATTATGTCGGTAAGATACTGGAGCGAGTCGAGCGTTAAGCCTTTGCGTCCTATCAGAAGGCCCCCGTTATCCGAATCGATCTGAATCAAAAGCCTGTCGGCGAGCCTGTATCCTTTGACTTCGCCACTCATGTTCATCTTGTCGATCACGCCGTTGACGAACGCGACCGCCCTGTCCCGATCTTCGGCCATAACCGGAGAATCGTCCACATCCTCATAGACAGGCGGGACAAACTCCTCTTCGGTCTCCAGTTCATTTTCATTTCCCCCGTCGCCAATATCCAGGTTTTCTTCTTTCGCGTCTTCATTGTCCAGTGAAGGGTTCGGGTCATATTTTCTCCTGGAGTATCCTTTCCCCTCCGGCGGCAGGAGAATCGCGCCTGGCCCTTCCGCCACCCAGGGATGATATTTTGTGGCGCCTGTGACGACACCGTTGGCGGGTGCGGAGGGTGCGGGGGGTGCGGCGGGGGCGGGGGCTTCGACATGAGTGGTTTGCGGCGCCTCCACCGGATTGTGAACCTCCTGAATAGTTTCGGCCAGTTCGTCCACAACCTCTTTTTTTGCTTCCCGCGCGGGCGGCGCTTCTTTAAGTCTACCCTTCAGCTTTACCGTTCTGCCGCCCATGCCCAGGAACATCCTTTTAACTTTCACCTTTTCGATCTCTAGTTTGCCGATGTCGGTTTCACCAAGCTTTTCTAAAAGCTCAGCTTCCGCCTCGGCGTCCGTTTTGCCCTCCACTTCAATCCAATCCATAATGTTCACCTCAATGCGCTTCCGATTCGCGTTTTATAATCCATTGCTGGATAATGGTTAATATGTTGTTAACAAGCCAGTAAATAACAAGACCCGAAGGAAAAGAGAGGAACATGAATGTAAAGACCACAGGCAAAAGCATCATCATTTTGCGTTGCATCGGGTCACCCGCGCTTGGGGTCATCATCTGTTGAACAAGCATGCTCGCCCCCATAAGCACCGGCGTCACGTAATAAGGGTCTTTCATCGCAAGATCGTCAATCCACAATATCCAGCCGGCGCCTTTTAGCTCTATCGATTCAAGCAAGACTTTATACAAAGCGAAAAATATCGGAATCTGCAAAATCATGGGAAGACAACCGCCCAGCGGATTGACCTTATGCTCCTTGTAGAGCGCAAGCATCTCCTGATTGAGTTTTTCTTTGTCGTCTTTGTAAGCCTCCTGAATCTTTTTCAGATGCGGTTGCACCTTCTGAAGCTTCTGCATAGACTTAAAGCCCTTTTGCGTAAGGGGGAAAAACAGGACTTTCGTGGTTATGGTAAGCAGGATCACCGACCATCCCCAGTTGCCTGTCAAGCCATGAAAAAACGTCATCAGCCAAAACAGAGGCTTGGCGATAATATCGAACCAGCCGTAATTGATAATCGACGGTATGCCGTCTCCATATGTTTTTAATAATTTATGTTTTTTCGGACCTGCGAAAAACTTGATATTCACGCGATCACCGGAGACCGACGCTTTATAAACCCACTCCAGCGTAGAATTGGAGTCGTCTATATATCGAGAGATCAGTTTCTGGTTTTTTGTTACTTCAGGGATGGCGAACATCGTGAAATAACGATGAGTCAGAGCCGACCATTTGATCTCACCTTCATATTCTCTGGAAGGATCATCGTCTTCCGGGGCCTCCGCCTTGCGCTGGCTGTTTACCAGAACTATAGGGCCGTTATATGAGTAATAGGAGGTAAAAGCGCTCTTCTCATCGCTAAGCCCGAACCAGACCAGCGAATATACGAACTCGCCCCATTTTGGGGAGCTGATGACAGCAACGGAAAAATCGAACTCATAGCTGTCTGGATAAAACGTATAGCTTTTTCTGATAACAACACCCGACTTGTCCGTAAGCTCGTAATTGATCGTAAAAGGATCATCGCCTGGCCGGAGATTGATCTCTTTTTCTTTTGCGTCAGCGCTGAAAAAAGATGAGTTGACGATTCTGGAAAATTCTTTTCTTGGGAATTTCAGGCCAAGCGTGGGAAAGACCTCAAGCCGCTCGAAAGATTTATCTCCGCTGTCTTGAGCCTCTTTCTCAAGCTCGGCCTGCTTTCGGGCCACAAGAGCGCTGTTGTACACAAGATCGATGTTTTTATGGCTCGCGTCTCTATAGTTTGAAAGCGCATAGCGGCGCAATACCGCTCCTTTATTGGTAAGAACTATATCCGTCACCCCTGTCGATATCCTGATCCTGCTTTCGCGCGATACAGAAGCTGTCGCGTCGGCGGTTTCGGTTGCGCCGGGAAACTCCCCGCCCGTCTCTCCCGTGTCAGAAGGCGCGGGCGTGGAGGGCGCGACAGGGGCAACATCAGCTACAGGCGCCTTCTCTGGTTTATCCTGGTCAGGTTGCCCGGCTTTTACAGGCTCCGCCTCCTTCGACAGGTCGAGCGTCTTATCCTCGCTTGCCTGCATATATGCGCCGAATCGCCATTCGTAGTAGGCGTTGTATGAAATGACAAGAACCATGGCGGTGACCATGGCGATGATAAAATTGCGGTCGATCATCTTATCGACGCCTTATCAGAATGTGGAACCGGATCGAAACCGGCCTTGTGAAACGGCGTGCACCTTAAAAGCCTTTTTGCCGCAAGGCACACACCCCTCAACGCTCCATGTTCTTTCACCGCCTCAACGGCGTACTCAGAGCATGTCGGATGATACCCGCATACGGGAGGCAAAACCGGCGATATTAAAAGCTTGTAGCTTTTAATTAAAAAGATAATAACAAACCGCATAATTTTCCGGGCCATGTTGAGGCGCTACTGTAAAAAGATCGAAAAACGATCCGCAGGCCTTCTTAGCCGGCCGCCTTGTCGGCAAACCGAGCGAATTCTTGTTCCAGGCTTTTATAATCAGACCGTGCGGCTCCCGGATTTACCTGAACCACAAGGTCAATGTTGTTTATCAAACAGGATCTGTTAAGGCGGAAAATCTCGCGCGTTACACGCTTTAAATAATTCCTGTAATGCGCTTTGCCAACCGCCCTTGAAACCACGAGGCCGAGGCGCGACCTGTTAAGACCGTTTTCTTTGAAAATAAAAGTGAGCGATTTAAGGCGCCTTCGTTTTCCATTCTTGAAAACGTTTAAAAACTCGTGTCTTTTTAACAGCCTGTCTTGTTTTGTAAAACGGTAACTACCCTGCTTTAAACCGCCAGGCGTTTCCTTCCCCTCGCTCTTCGTCTTTTTAAAATTGCTCTCCCGCCCCGTGTCTTCATCCGCGCCATAAAACCGTGAGTCCTTTTCCTCCGGATGTTGTGGGGTTGATATGTACGTTTCACTTCCTGTCTCCTTCAGATTTATCCGCAATGGGTACAATCCGCTAAAAATTAATTTTTCATGCTATTACGAAAACCCGATTAGCGTCAAGAGGTTCCTGCCGGAATTAATCCGGCTATGTAACGGGCATGTTTACAATATGCTCTAATTACAGTTTATGCGCCGGATAGAGATGTCCTCGTATAATAATCAGTTAAAAACCTCTTCTATCACCTTAACCGCTCTTGCCACGCCGTTTTCCTGGCGTTCAGACTCTCCTATAATTACAGCTTTATTTACCACAGACTGCGAGCCGCTAACTTTGTTTATTTCCTTTGCTATCCGGTTTGACGTGGTTTTCCAACGGTTTAGCGCCTTCCCACCTGCGCCGCTGTTTTCAGGGGATAGACGACATGATACCCGATAAATTGCACACCACCTCATTGCGGCAGGCTCAACCACCGGCTGTGGCCCAGCCACCGGCTGTGGCCCAGCCACCGGCTGTGGCTCAACCAGTTATTCCGCGTGCGCCCTCATGTGGGCGGACTCATGAGGCCGCCCCTATTCGTTCAGACCGAGCGCTTGTTTTTGTATGGTGAAAATCTCGTTGATCCCCTTGGTGGCCAGCCCCAGCAGGTTGTCGAGGGTGTCTTTACTAAACGGCGTCTTCTCCGCCGTGCCCTGCACTTCTATAAAATCCCCGGAGCCGGTCATCACCACGTTCATATCCACATCCGCCACGCTATCTTCGTCATAGTTTAAATCGAGAGCCGCCTCCCCATCCACGACCCCCACCGATGTGGCCGCGACGAATTCGGTCACCGGCATACTCGCAATAATTTCTTTGTCCACAAGAGAGCGCATGGCGTCGTACATGACGACGAAGGCCCCGGTGATGGCGGCGGTTCTGGTGCCGCCGTCGGCCTGCAGTACATCGCAGTCGATGGTAATAGTTCTTTCACCCAGCAGAGGAAGGTTCACGATCGCCCTTAACGACCTGCCGATGAGACGCTGTATCTCCATCGTCCGGCCACCCGCGCCGCGCCTTTCCCTGTTGGTCCGCTCGACTGTGGCCCTGGGTATCATCGAGTACTCCCCCGTCACCCATCCCTGGCCGGTGTCGCGTAAAAAAAAGGGCACACCTTCGGTCACCGTCGCAAGGCACAAGACCTTTGTATTTCCCGTTTCGATCAAGGCCGATCCTTCGGCGTGGATATTAACCCCCCGCTCTATTTTAGTAGGCCTGCGCTGGTCATGCGCCCTGCCGTCTTCTCTTTTATCCATCACATTTCCTATCTTCAAATAATGTCCACATATCCTATCTTTTCAATTTTCCTGTAACCCAGCATTCTTTTCGCCACACGCAGGCTCCTGCCTGGCGAGTCTGTCACCACTATCTCAATACTTCCCACATTCATATAATCGTCGGTAAAAAGATCATACTGCCCCAGGGCCTCTTTTACTTTAAGCGCTGTTTCCCTGGCCGAGTCGACAAGTATGGTCGCGGTGCCCAAAACCTGGCCTATGGTTTTTTTCAAAAGCGGATAGTGAGTGCAACCAAGCACCAGGGTATCCACTTTTTCGTAAAACATCTCAAGATACTCGGAGGCCACCGCGCGGGTAACAGGGCTGTCGATCCACCCTTCCTCCACCAGCGGGACAAAAAGCGGACACGCCTTGGAAGTCACTTTTGCGCCCGGAAGTTTTCTGTTTATGGCGAATTCGTAGGCTTTAGAATTTATCGTGGCCTCTGTTCCTATAACGCCGATGGCGCCTCCACTGTTTTTTACAGCCGCCTCCACGCCTCCTTCGATAACGCCTATGACCGGGACACTATGCTTCTTAAGCAGGGGGATGACATAGGCCGACGCCGTGTTGCACGCCACCACCACCATTTTCACATCATGTCTCTCAAGATACCTGATGTTGTTCTCTGAATATTTAAGAACCGTCTTCTCCGATTTGCTCCCGTACGGCACCCTGGCTGTGTCGCCAAGATAGACCAGCGGCTCACGGGGAAGCAGATCGTGTATTTGCCGTAGAACAGTAAGTCCGCCAAGGCCGGAATCGAAAATGCCTATGGGCCGGCGGTCGCTCACGACGACTCTCCGCCGTCATCTTTATTCGCTGTTTCACCGGTGAACGATAAGTCAGCTTTTATAGCTCTTGAGATGGAGACATGGCTTATGAAAAAATCTGACTCATGGTCGTTTATTAAAATCTGCGTCTGGTCGATTCCTTCGAAATTGGCCGATAAAGTGTTAACGATGCTGTACACCGCCAGTAGCTCCGTCCATACGCCTCCTGCGAGCTTTTTTCTGAAATCTTCTCCCAGAGATATGATGGCGGTTCGATCATACGCAAAAGCTTCTCTTATTATCATCCCCGCAGGAAACAGCGGGGCGGGGAGACCTTCTGCTGTGAAAAGCAGAGAGAGAGCCTGCTTTATCTGATCTTCAACAGGAGCCTGGCTATTTATGGAGGCTTCCACTTTGACGAGACGCTCTCCGTTTTTATCTGGCGTGAACAAGATTATTTTCCGATTCGGCCCGCCATGCTTAATTACTGCGGTCTTTTTTGTCCCAACGGGGCCGCGCGGCCCTGCGTCCCTGTCTGGGGCAGGATAACTCCAGACTATAATCCCCAAAACCGACAGGATTAATATCCAGAGCCAGTATCCTCGATTAGATTTTTTTTTCACAATAAAACGCCGCTGTTTGAGAGGCCCCTTTAGTTTTATAATTTCCCCGCGTTTTGAAGATACACCTCCACCGCGACAGCGATAGCGTCCGAGATTTTGGTGATATAAACTTCATTTTCAAGACGTATCTCATCAGCCGGATTCGAAAGGTCAATAGGCTCTATTAACACAGCAGGCATAGACAGGCCGCCCAGCAGAAGCTTGTCGCTCGATTCTACTTCGATTTCCCGGCCAGCTCCTGTTTTCTCCAGCTCTCTTTTTATCACCCTGGCCAGCGCAAGGTTTTGCTCTTTAAATGGATAGTTAAGAGACGACCAGACACTATCTATTTCTTCAGCAGTCTTTTTGTTCAGCTCGTTTTGCCCGTATTCGCATATAAAAAGCTTAATCGGATGAGCGCGCGGCCCCATACCGCCATCGGCGTGCAGTCCTATGAAAAGATCGCCCCGGCTTGAGTTGGCGAATTTGATTCTCTCAAGAACAGTTATGTCTCTATCCTCTGACCGGGTGGGTATCGCGTCGATATTTTCGTTGCCGGAAAGTCTTTGCTGTATCAGTTTTGACAGCTTGAGGATTATATTTTTCTCAAGAATATGCTTGGGGCTCCTTGCCCCCAGGTCGCGTCCACCGTGGCCAGGATCAATAATCACCTTGATTGCAGGCGCCACATCCTCTGGATCATCGGTGAGAGATAAATCGCCCCAGCCGTCCTGTCCGTCCTGACCACCCTGCCCGTCCTGTCCGTAGGCTAAAGAGAATAATATGAACGGGAGAAAAACAGCGGTGGACAGGATATGACGATATAGCATCAAATATCGAGCTGTCTTACATCAAGCGCGTGTTCCTGGATAAAATCCCGCCGTGGCTCAACCTGGTCTCCCATAAGCACTGTGAATATCTCTTCTGCGGCGACGGCGTCGTTTATCCTGATCTGCTTTAAAGTCCTTGTTTGCGGGTTCATTGTCGTCTCCCACAGTTGATCCGCGTTCATCTCACCAAGACCTTTGTACCTCTGGATAGATATTCCGTTGTTGCTGGTTTTCATAACATACTCCGCCAGCTCCTCTCTATCTTTCAATACCACTTCCGAATCTTTTTCCCTTAACGTAAACGGAGGCTTATCATATTTTTCGACCTGCCTTCTGATCGCGTGAAGTATTTGGTATTCTGCGGACAGGATCAGATCCCAGTTTATTTTTCTTGAGACGCCAGATTTGGCGTCATACCACTCCAGCGCCATACCGCCATGCTCCTGGTCATCAACGATATTAACCTCGAATCTGGTTTCTTTAAAACCTTCGGATAACCTTTCAAGTTTCTCCCGCTCAAGGAAAAATTCTTTATCCATAATATTCCCATCGAGCATAAGCTCCACAACTTCCTTAGGATATCCTCTGCGGACAAGATTGTTTAACAGCTTTCCGTAATCTATCATTTTGGCGACAAGATTTATGAGAGTCTGCTCGCTAAAAGTCTCGCCGGAGCCTGAAATGACCAGCTCCTTTCCTCTTAAACCGATTTCAAGGAGGTGTTTTTCCAAAGCCTTGTCATCTTTTATATATTGCTCACTTTTTCCTTTTGAAACTTTATAAAGCGGCGGTTGGGCTATGTAGAGGTAACCCCTGCGGATTACTTCCTCCATATGCCTGAAAAACAGGGTTAGCAAAAGAGTGCGGATATGCGATCCGTCAACGTCGGCGTCGGTCATCAGAATAATCTTGTGATACCTTATTTTACTTATATCAAATTCGTTCATTCCGATTCCGGAGCCTATGGCGGTGACAAGTTTTCTAATTTCCTCGCTCGCCAGCATTTTCTCGAATCTTGCTTTTTCAACGTTCAGAATTTTTCCTCTTAGCGGAAGAATGGCCTGATATTTTCTCTCCCGGCCCTGCTTCGCCGACCCGCCCGCCGAGTCTCCCTCCACCAGATACAGCTCGCATAAAGCCGGATCTTTTTCCTGACAATCCGCCAGTTTCCCCGGTAACAAAGAGCTCTCAAGAACGTTTTTTCTTCTCGTAAGCTCTCTCGCCCTTTTAGCCGCCTCTCTGGCCTGTGCGGCCATAGTCGCTTTAGAGACAATAAATCTGCCTTCTTTCGGGTTTTCCTCCAGAAATTGCATTAACTTCTTGTTTACAACCTGCGCCACCAGTCCCTGTACCTCAGCATTTCCAAGCTTTGTTTTCGTCTGGCCTTCAAATTGAGGCTCCGGTATTTTTACCGAAAGAACGGCGGTAAGACCTTCTCGAACATCGTCGCCTGAAATATTCACATCTTTTTTTATAAGACCGTTGGAGATGGCATAAGTGTTTATCGTTCTGGTAAGAGCCGATCTGAAACCTGCGAGATGAGTTCCTCCCTCCCTGGTTCGAATATTGTTGGCAAAAGAGAAAACATCTTCTTTATATCCATCGTTATAGGTCATGGCAAGTTCCACAGTTATACGGTCTTTGCTCTCTTCGATATATATTGGAGGTGTAAAAAGAGTTTTTTTATTTCTGTTTAAATATTCAATAAAAGAGACAATGCCGCCTTCATAATGAAAATCATGCTCTTTGTCCGATCTTTCATCCTTGATACTTATCTTCACGCCCTTGTTAAGAAAACTAAGCTCCCTTAATCTTTCTGAAAGAATTTCGAAATTAAATCTCGTATCTGGAAAAATCTCCTCATCCGCCTTGAAAGTTATTTTTGTTCCAGTCCCGGTCGCCTCGCCCATTTGCTTAAGACTGGCCTCCGGAATTCCCCTAGAGTACGATTGACTGTAAACTTTTCCGTCACGCCTTATCTCCAGATAAAAAGCGGAGGACAATGCGTTGACCACTGAAACGCCTACCCCGTGAAGACCTCCTGAAACTTTGTATGTGTCCTGGTCGAACTTTCCTCCTGCGTGAAGCGTAGTCATTACAACCTCAGCCGCAGATGTATTTGTGTCAGGATGTATGTCTACAGGAATTCCACGGCCATTATCAGAAATGGTTATCGAATTATCGATATGTATGACAACTTCAATATCTGTACAAAACCCGGCGAGAGCTTCGTCGATTGAATTGTCTACAACTTCGAAAACAAGATGGCTTAAACCGCGAATTGTATTATCGCCTATATACATAGCGGGGCGTTTTCTGACCGCTTCAAGCCCTTCTAAAATCTTTATCGATTCTGCCTGGTAGTTATTACTCTTATGTTCATTCATTTAAATAAATAGTAGAAGTAGTAAGGGGAATAAATCTGTGTAAAACCCGGATAAGCCATTGTAGCTTGAGGCGGTTATATTTTCCACAGGTATAACGGCTTTTCCACAAGGAATCGGTAATAGCGCAAACTAAACGGCTTGTTAAAAGATATGTACAACTTTTCCACAGGCGCCTCTACAGATCCATAGTTCTTTTAATTTCGTTTATCTCATTGTATATTTGAGTATTAACCTCTATTTCATGTTTCATCCTGGCCACGGAGTGCATAACTGTCGTATGGTCGCGGCCACCAAAAGAGCGGCCTATTTCAGGCAGAGAGGAGTTTGTATATTCCCGGCATAGATAAGAGGCGACATGCCTGGGAAGAGCTATATTTTTAGACCTTGATTTTGATTTTATCTCGCTTAATTTTATGCCGTAAAAATCGCACACAGCTTTTTGAATCTGGCGAATATCCACCGTCTTTACAGCGTCGTCATAGATGCCTTTTAAGGTGTCTGTCGCAAAATCAATATCGATTTTCGTGCCGGTAAGTGAAGCGTAAGCCATGACTCTGATAAGACAACCTTCCAGCTCTCTTATGTTCGATTTTATTTTCTCCGCAAGAAAAGCGGCGACTTCTTCATCAAGATAAACATTATTGCGCTTTGCTATCTTTTTGAGTATAGCGATTTTTATCTCAAGCTCTGGCGGCTGTATATCGGCTATTAACCCCCACGCAAACCTGGAGCGCAACCGCTCTTCAAGATTTTTCATATCCTTTGGAAACTTGTCCGAAGTGATGACGATCTGTTTTTTAAGCTCGAAAAGAGAGTTAAACGTGTGAAAAAACTCTTCCTGGGTTCTTTCCTTCCCGGCGATAAACTGAATATCGTCAACAAGCAGAACATCAAGGTTTCTATATTTCTTGCGAAACCCTGGCATGGCGCCATGCTGAAGAGAGTTAATAAGCGAATTGACAAATTTCTCGGATGTAAGATAAAGGATGTTGGCGTTTTTATTTTTTTTAAGAACGGCGTGACCGATAGCCTGGAGAAGGTGGGTTTTTCCCAGACCAACCCCTCCATATATAAACAAAGGATTGTAAACACGGCCTATATTCGCCGCCACCGCCATGCAACAAGCGTTACAAAACTCGTTACTTTTCCCGACGACAAAATTATCAAACGTAAATTTGTCATCAAGATACGATTTTGCTTTAACCGCTTTTCTGGTAGTAGAATTGCTTCCCTTGCTCGAGCGGGCTTTAGACGGCTTTGAAGTGACCGTAAAATTGATGCTCACAGGCTTTAAGGCCTTGGCTTGAAAGATTTCCTCCATCTGCTTTTTATAATGCTCTTGTATCCAGTCGATGTAGAAAGTGGACGGAACGGACAGGGTAATAGACTCGTTATTTATGGAGACAAAAGTGATGGGGTCGATCCAGGAGTCGTAATTATGAGGATTAAGTTTTTTCCTTAACTCAGACTTGCAGAAATTCCAGAGTTGAACAGAGAGCATACCCACCTTTTGACCGAATGAAGTAGCCATTCTATGAGCATGTATCTTAAAAGGTCAACAGTATAAATCAAGAAATTTACATTTTTACGTAAACACCTGGCCCGGCTTGTAATTAAAAAATTAATCGGCCAGCTCCGGACGGTTTTTGAATTTGATAATGTAGATATTACGGCTGTAAACGAATAGTCCGGCCGCCTGGCCTACGATAAAAACCGGATCCACCCGGTAAACGGCGTAACTTAGCAGCATGGCCCCGCCGCCCAGGCTAAAATACCAGAACGCCATAGGCACAACGCTCTTGCCCGCTCGCTCCGTCGCTATCCATTGAATAAGAAAACGAAGGGAAAACAAAGTCTGGGCCGTAAATCCTACAATCAGCCAAATCTGCGCATTGGTCATAATTTATCCTTTTTGCCTCGGTCAACCTCAATTAATACAAAACGATTACCACCTTTCGAGGCGGTGTGAGGGATGAAATAATTGTCTATCATCCTTGTTTTTCCGCCAGATATTTTAAGAGCCTCCACCAAAAATCTTTTTTTGGTTATCAGATATCCTTTAGCATCCTCTTGATTAATGGTTTTTACAAATTTATCAAGATCATTTTTGTTCCATAGCGCCGGCGCCGAACGGTCAAGATAGAAAGTAGTCTGAAAGTTTTCAATTTTGTACATCCTGAGCGGGTTTTGCCTGTCAACTATCTTACGGATATTTACAAGGAAATTTTTGTGAGAGTTTCTTGAGTTGAGCTTCGGGACAACAAAGGCATGGGCGAAAATCAATGTGATGAAAAGCCCGGTTATGACCGATATCCAAAGCCCCGTAAAATTGCGGCCTCTATAAAACCTTAAAGCGGTGGCGAATAAAAAGGCGCAAACAACAACCAGGCCTGCGTTCATATATGGATAGAGGGGGGGAACTTCAGTTGTAAACCTTGGCGCGAACGGCAAAATGGCCAATGTGAGAAAAACCAGGAATGAGATAAAAATTCCGAGCCATCCTGTGATGCTCTCCAACATATAATTGTCGTTTAGCCCCCCTTTGAGGTGGACTGCGACATACCTTCCGGTAAGCAGGGCCATGGCCGGATATAGAGGCAGGATATAGTGGTGGTTTTTTGCGCTTATAAGCGAAGCTATGACAACTCCGCCGATAAGCCAGGCTAATATCAGGCCGGATCTCTTGATTTCCAAATTGATCGCTCGAAAGAGGGCGAACGGCAGGACAATGAGCCAGGGAGAAAAATTCACCAGGCTTTCAAGATAAAAAAAGGGGCTGTGGTCTTTTCCCCGCGAATCGGTGATCCTTTGCGCCACCTCCTCGGCGAATATAGCCCCAGCGCCGGTATAAAGGTAGACATAGACAAACCAGGGCAAAACTATAATCATGAAAACCGCAATTCCAGGGAGGTTAAAAAACGATTTTGCGAAACTTGACCTGTTTTTACCGAAAGGCAGAACCAGCATAAAAGCCCCGATCGGGTATAAAAGCGCGAAAGGCCCTTTAACCAAAAATCCAAGAGCGGCTGAGAGCCAGAAACAAAACCCCCATTTTTTTGGGCGATCCGGATTTTGATAAAGCCTGATGAGAAAATAGAATGACAAGGTAATAAAAAATGTGAACAACATATCCAGTTCCGCGAATCTGAGAAAAAACGAGAAAAGATATGATGTGGACAACACAGCCACAGCCAAAACAGCTGTCAATGAGTCAAAAAGCGCAAAACCTATAAGAAAAACAACCATAGCCGTAGCGACCCCGGCTATCGCCGATGGAACCCTGGCTGAAGCTTCTGTCGCTTTTCCGTTGATTTTGAACGAGGCCGCCAGCGCCCAGTAGTAAAGAGGAGGTTTTGTCAGGATTACCTTGTCGTTTACCCTCGGAACGATGTAATCACCCGTTTTTATCATGTTGCGCGCTATGTCGGCCCTGCGCGACTCGGCGTGAGACGCCCAGAAGTTTTTTTGTCCCAGATTTAAAAAACCAAGAACAGTCAGCCCGGTAAAAACGAGAACGGCTGTGGTGAAGAGGGCGCTCGATTTCATCTATATTTTATGACCGTGGCGGCCATATCTCCCTGATCTTGTATGGAAGGCGCCCGGATTGAACAAGAAGGTGGGAGACATGAACGATTCCGGCGCCGAGCGAAGCCAGCGCCGCTAACATGAAAATGTTAACAGCTGTCCTGACTTGAGCGCCTGCGGGGATAAACAAAGAGATTATGAAAAAAGCGGAAAGGGCGAAAATGATTTTGTAAAGACCGATCTTGCGGTTTTTATAGAGATAGAAATAAAACAGATCTAAAAGCCCCTGCTTGAGCCTTCCGAGGGTCGTATATTTGGTTTCGCCGTGAGCTCTTTTGTAAACAGGGCCTTCGATATATCCCATGCTCAAGCCCTCCGTCTCCATAAAGCCGATGAAGAATCTGTGGAACCCTGAAGCGAAATTACGTCCTTTGAAAATGTTCCACCGGTACAAAATAAAAGTGCTCCCCACGTCCACCGCCTTATCCCCGGTAACGGCCCTGCGGAAGATATTGGCCGCTCTGGAGGCGAGCTTGCGGATGAGCGGAACATCTTTGTAAAGTTTCCGAAAATAGACTATGTCGAGCTGTTGACCATCCAGTTTTTCGATCATTTCTGGTATGAAAGCCGGGTCTTTTTCAAGATCGGCGTCCATAGTCACGATACGCTCCCCGGTGGCGAAATCAAACCCCGCCTGATAGGCCACCGTCTGCCCCCGGTTCTCCTCCAGCGAGATAACCGTAAGAGAGGGGAACTCACCTGTCAATTGCTTTAACCGCGCGAATGTCAAGTCGGTGGAGCCGTCGTCTACAATCAGTATTTCTGTCTCCACGCCGATTTTATCCATCACCTCGCAAATCCGTCTGACCAGCGGCTCCACATTTCCCTCTTCGTTATACGCTGGCGCGATAACCGTATATTTCATATGGTCATAATACACAAAATAAAGTATCAGATTATTCTGACATTTTCTCTCATTGATTTTCAAAAAAAAGGGATAAAATATATTATAAAGATATGCCTGGTTTGAAAATTACTGAAATTAAAATTTATCCGTTCGATACCAGCGGGGCCGGGGGCAAGACGCTGGCTATGGCCGAGATTACAGTAAACGACGCTCTTTTGATAAAAGGCTTCCGGGTTGTGCAGGCCAAAGGCGGGGGTTTGTTCGTCGGATTCCCTTGTGTGAAAGGAAAAGATGGTAAATGGCGCGACCAGGTGGCGGCTGTAGACAACCTGGTGAAAACAACGATCCGCGACCGGATAATCGAAGAGTATAAAAACTATGGCGCTTAAAGCGGGGTATTAACGCTATTTTGGATGGTGGCGGACAGGTCTATATTTCCCTTTACAACGTCGTCGATTGTGATTGAGAAAAGAATATCGTTGAAATGGTCGCAAAGCTTCACCCATAGCAGTTGGGTCGAGCAATCGCAGGCTTTAGAGCAATGCGCCAGAGCCGTTTGCTCGTCGATGGAGCACTCGGTGAAGATAAGGCTCTCGTCTACGGCGGAGAAAACGTCTCCTATGGTTATAATCGCCGACGATTTAGCCAGAAGATATCCTCCCCCCGGCCCACGCACAGAGCTTACCAGATCCGCTTTTCTGAGTTTGACGAAAAGTTGCTCCAGATAATTTTGCGATAAATCCTGACGCTCGGCGATAACGCCCAGGGCGATGGGCCGGTTCTCCGGCTGGCTTGCCATGTCCACAAGCGCCTGCACCGCGTAATGCCCTTTTGTTGAAATTTTCATCTTAAGCCACCGTTACTCGATTACGTTTCCTTCGATGGGGCCGACAGCGATCCCATCTTTTTTGAGCGCTTCGATGGCGCTGTCTATAGCGTCCAGCGTCCCGGATATTTCGATGTCGACCGTTCCCTGACCCTGGTCTATTCTCGCCTGACGGATGTTTATAACCACATCATGGTTTATTATCATCGCGCTGTATATCGGGTCGATCACTTTGTCTTGCGGGAGCCGGAGCCGCACCTTGACAGAGCTAACCGTAGAAGGCTCGACAAGCTCAAGTAGCTTATCGTCCCCTTCGATGACATGAGCGCCCCTGCATCTAAGGTCTACGATGGCCCGGTCGATATTTTGATCTTCTCCGGTAAGCTGTACCACAAGCCAGCCGCCGGAGCTTGTGACCAGAGCCTTGAACACGATCGGATCCAGGCCGTAACGGCGCACAAGAGAGTAAATAACAGGCTCTTGCACCAGGTCTTCTGGAAAAGTAAAAGAGAAAAATCTTTTTGCCATTATGATATCAGCTTTTTTTCTTGACGAAAAACTCCCAATCGGTGTCGTTTATCTTGTTGGGCCACGCCAGTATATGATGCCCCTCGCTTTCCATGCTTCTGGGCACGTTCTTTGTCGCAGGCTCATGATCCATGATAATCCGCAGAACTTCGCCCGGATTCATGGTTTCGATTTTCAGCTTCGATTTCACGAAAGTATACGGGCAGACTTCGCCACGGATATCGATTTGCTGATCCGGATTTATTGTCATTTTATTTCTTCCGCAAAATTTAAATCGTTACTATTTTTTCATGCGCCTCGATAGCTTCCACCAGGTCTGAGTAATCTATCAGCTTGCACCCGACCTCCACTCCCCTGGCCGACACATCGTCTTTTAACGCGCTCCAGTTATCGGGCCAGCCGTCCGTCTCTATATTCACTCCTCCCATTGCCCTGCGCCCGCCCGGATTGTTATAAACTCCGTCCTGAATCAGAGCCACATGATCCGCCTGCCCAAAAAGCGCGCAGGCAAGATGTTTCGGAGCCAGGCTTAACGGTTTGGTCACAATGACCAGGGTTTTTTTCATATTACAAATCTTTCAGAAAATCGCCATGGGCGATATCGCACTCGCACGAATCGGGAAGCACAGTGACTATTACTCCTTCGTTAAGCGTTTTGCCAAGCGCCACGGCGCCCGCCACGGCCGCGCCGGAGCTGGAGCCGACCATTATGTTTTCCTGCTCTGCCAGCCTGTTGACCATCTCGTACGCTTTTTCGGTTTTCACCGATATTTTACCGTCCAACTCTGATTGAACGTATATCCCCGGCACAATCGAAGTGGCCATATGCTTTAAGCCCTCGATGCCGTGCAACGACTCCTCCGGCTCTACGGCGTAGCACTTTATCTTTTTACTGTGCGCCTTTAAACCGCGCGAAGTACCCATGACAGTGCCTGTGGTGCCGATCCCGGCGAGGAAATGCGTGACTTTGTGGCCGGTCTGCTCCCATATTTCATTGGCGGTGGTGTGGTAATGGGCTTTCCAGTTCTCGTCGTTGTTGTACTGGTCGGGCCAGAAATAGCCCTCCGGCTCTTGTTTGTAAATCTCGCTGACCATAACAATGGCTCCGTCAGAGCTTTCTATGGGATCGGAATAGACCACTTCGGCGTTATATCGGGACGCCATAAGCTGTTTTCTCTCGTTGCAAATGTTCCCCGGCATAACCAGTTTCACCTTGTAGCCCTTGACAAGGCCGATAAGCGCGTAGGCGACCCCTGTGTTGCCTGATGTGGAGTCGAGAATGGTCATGCCCGGCCTGAGTCTCCCGCTCTTCTCGCCCTGTTCGATCATCCTTAACGCAGGCCTCGCTTTCACGGAGCCGCCGGAATTGTGCCATTCCGCCTTGGCAAAGATCGAAACGCCGGGGCATTGGGCGTCTGCGATATTTTTCAACTCGATAAGCGGTGTGTCGCCAATTCCTTCTAATACGCCGGAGTCTATCTCGTCCGGTTGAAAATATGCGGCGGGCGCTAACTTCGACATTTTTCCCTCGCTAAGTTATTACTATATCTGCGTTTTCGAGTAACAGGCTTACTTCTTTGTCTACGGCAAGCCGGATACCAAACCGATCCAACCTCAAATTATGGCCCCTTACGGAAGGCTCATGCGCTATCAAATCGATGTTTAAATCGCCAAAAATCTCCAGATGTTTGTCTATTTCATACCAGGCCGGCCTGTCCGGCCTGTCTTCTCTGGCTAATCCGCTGGCTGTAAAAACACCTTCATCAATTAAAAGCGCGGACACTTTGTTGCCGTCATCGAGTGTAAGACCCACTCCCATCCGGAGTTTCTCCGCAGTTTTTCCATCGGGCGGCCCGTCGATCACAAGAAGGATATTTTTCATATCTTTATCACGTAAAACTTATGAACCTGTCGCAATCGTGGGCATAGATGGCCAGATCGTACTGGCTACCGTATTTGACTCCTTCAACATTTCCCGGCGCCATATACTGGCTTCGGTTATGTTCGCAAACGGTGATGTTTACACCGTCGTCGATAAGAGAGGTGAAATCGTCCCGCGCAAGATTCATCACACCCGGCGCCATGGCGAATATGTTTACATCGTGCCCTTTGGCGCGCGCGGTTTTAGCCACGCCTATAACGCTCGACACAACAGCCTCGTCCGGGCCTTTATGAACAAGAATCGCAAGTTTCATCTTGTGAGTAAAACCTCATATCGCGGGCACACCGCAAAACTGCTCGTAATCTATAAGCTCGGTCACCGTCGGGTTGTCGCCGCAAACGGGACAATCTTTGTCGCGCCGCAGGTTAAGCTTCCGAAACTCGGTCTTTAACGCGCTGTACAACAACAGTTTTCCGATCAACTGGTCACCGGCTCCCAGAATTTCTTTTATCACTTCGACCGTCTGCAAAGTTCCGATAACACCGGCCAACACCCCCAGCACGCCCGCCTCCTGACAGCTAGGGGACATGCCTGGCGGGGGAGGCTCTGGATAGAGGCACCGGTAACATGGCCCCACGTGTGGTTTGAACACAGTCACCTGCCCTTCAAACCGGAAAATCGAGCCGTGAACGTTTACTTTATTTTTCATAACGCAAGCGTCGTTGACCAGGTAGCGGGTCGGGAAGTTGTCCGAGCCGTCAACGACGATCTGGTAATCATCGATAATATCCATTATGTTCGAAGAAGTGAGCCGCTCGTTTATGACATCCACTTTAACGTCTGGATTAAGTTTTTCGATAAACTGCTTTGCCGATTCGGTCTTTTTCATTCCGATCTTGTCGGAGTTATGGATAATCTGTCTCTGAAGGTTTGACATCTCCACCACGTCAAAATCTACCACGCCGATGTTGCCCACGCCTGCCGCGGCGAGATATTGCAGGATGGGGGAGCCGAGCCCCCCGGCGCCGAGGCAGAGGACTCTTGCGTCTAACAGTTTTTGCTGACCTATCCCGCCTACTTCTGGAAGAATGATGTGGCGCGAGTACCTGTATATCTGCTCGCTAGTAAAGTCGGCCATCTTTTTAAATTCCGCCTTTGGTTATTGCTATCACTCGTTTATGGCCGCTGATGCCGGGCGCGTTTGCAGGGCTGGCCATTTTTATACTCCGCCTTCATTGACCGACCTTGCCAGCCCATCGCTGTCGTAGTCGATTGTGATCGTAAAGTCGGCCATTTTTATATTCCGCTTTATCTCTTTGTAACCATGCGCGCTTTAAACCCCGCCCGCTATGGCCGGGATAATTGAAACGTCGTCGCCATCGCCAAGCTTCGTGCTCTCGCCATCGAGAAACCTTATATCCTCTTCGTTCACATATATATTTATGAACCGGCGAAGTTTGCCCTCCTCGTCGTAGAGACGCTCTTTTAATCCCGGATAGCTTTGCTCCAGGTTGTCGATCATCTCCTTTACGGTTTCGCCGTTTGTCTCCACCTCTCCTTTGTCCCCGGTAATTTTCTGCAATGGAGTAGGGATTCTAACTTTGACAGTAGCCATTAATCCTCCTGATATTTTATTAACCCTTCCGGTATTTTATTAGTCATCCTTCTGCTTTATCAGCCCTTCCGGTATTTTATTAGTCATCCTTCTGCTTTATCAGCCCTTCCGGCGTTTTATTGGCCGTCCCTCCGCTTTATTAACCCTTCCGGCGTTTTATTAGTCCTTCCGGCAATTTATAAATCCTTTTGTATCTCCTCAAAACGCGACAGCTTAGGCTCTATGATTACAGGGTCGGGGAGATGGTTTTCCACCGCCTCGCCGGTCTTTAAACCTTGTCCGGTTATAGAAATGACCGTAACTTCGTCTTTCCCAAGTTTTCCTTGTTGAACAAGCTTTCTGGTGACAGCCACCGTCACGCCGCCGGCTGTTTCGGTGAAGATTCCTTCCGTCCGGGCCAGAAGGCGCATTCCTTCGATAAGCTCCTCATCGGAGACATCCTCTCCCCAGCCGCCTGTCTGTTTGACGACTTTGATGCCGTAGTAGCCGTCGGCGGGGTTGCCTATGGCGATCGACTTTGCGATTGTATTCGGTTTTACCGGCTTGAAATCGATGTCGCCATTTTTAATGGCGGTGGTCACCGGCGAGCATCCAGACGCCTGGGCGGCGAAAATTTTGGTGTTAACCTCTCCGATCAACCCCAGATTTTCAAATTCTTTGAAAGCCTTATGTATCTTGGTGATAAGGCTGGAGCCGGCTACCGGCACGATGACGTTGTCTGGCGCCTTCCAGCCTAGTTGCTCGGCGATCTCATATCCGAAAGTCTTTGACCCGTCGCCGTAGTAGGGACGGATATTAATGTTTACGAACGCCCAGTCAAACACCGTGGCGACTTCGGAGCAGAACCGGTTCACATCGTCGTATGAGCCTTTGATGCCGATAAGCTTCGCCTCGTAAATAGAAGTGCCGAGTATCTTTGTCGCCTCAAGATCGTGGGGGATGAAGATATAGCTTTTCATCCCGGCGCTCGCCGCGTGGGCCGCCACGGAGTTGGCCAGATTACCTGTGGAGGCGCAGGCTATGGTGTCGTATCCGAACTCTTTTGCCTTGTTGACGGCGGCGGCCACCACCCTGTCTTTAAAGCTTAAAGTGGGGTGGCATACCGAATCGTTTTTAATATACAGGTTGTTAAGCCCCAGAACCTTGCCCAGGTTGTCGGCCTTTACAAGAGGTGTATAACCGTTGTGGAGCCCGACGGTCGGCTCGCCGTCTATGGGGATAAGCTCCCGGTAGCGCCACATGTTCGCAGGACGCGATTCTATAAGCTCGCGGGTCAGAACTCTTTTTATACCGTTGTAATCGTAACGAACCTCAAGCGGGCCGAAGCAGTATTCGCAAACATGCACCGGCTCGGAAGGATACTCCCTTCCGCATTCCCTGCACCTCAGTCCCAAAACAAAGCTCATGATCTTACTCTTAAACCACTTGATAATTCAGATACTGATATCAAACAATAAGTACCCGACCAAATAAGTATGGTATAAAGTTAGAATAACCTAGCGCTCTTGTCAAGTATTTATTCATGCAAATTCTCTTTATCAGGAGGGAACCCGCCACGGGCCTGCTGAAACAGGGCCCGACTGTCGAGCTGGCCCGCAACCTGATGCGCTTGAGCCGTATGGCTCTTTGACCGCGACAGAGAATACCGGTGATTTGAGATGGCGCTAACATTAAAATGAACTGTGCAAGACAACCGACTGTTTGACAAAGCATAGAATAGTTCAATAATTGAATTAATGTATTGCTGGAAAGAGATCATGAGCCTGGAGGGAGAAGTAGCGAGAAACAAATAGTACGATAATTGCACTAATATCAGAGCAGTAACCCTCCGCCCTGAGATAAATGCCTAAAAGTGGAGTCTTTCAGCGGGAGCGAGCAATTATATTACAATAATTGTATATATTATATTCGAGATATCACTTTGTATTAATAAGCTATAAATGAATACCTGGCATAAATATAATATCTACCAAGCGTAGAAATGGTGGATTTGCCGTTGAATTCGAAATTTAATCAGCGCCGGGGTCATGGGAGCTATCGTCAAGATCGGCAAGGTCATCGTCATCCGATTTGTTATCTTCAGTTTTCCCTTCCCGTCTCCCGCCAACCTTATTGCGCTTCTTCTCCCGCCAGGTCTTCAGGTAAGAAGCGTAGTGCTCTTTATCAAGTGTGAAGGCTGGAATAACCGACGCATTTCCTGAGTCAGGCTCGATCATGGATCGCATGGAGCTTGTCTGGCCGTAATGCTTAACGGTATGGTCGAACCCTTTTCTGAAAATCGGGCACTGGTCGCTGGGGCAAATCCATAGAAAAGTAGTCCCCCATCCAAGGCCGTCCGAAAAAGTGAAGGGCGGAAGCTCGTACTTCATCATTTCCGTTGCGCAATGAGGGCAGTCAGGCGGCTCGGTGATTTTAATTTCCATGGTGAACCATGTTACCAGCCTCAAGGCCCCGCTTTGAAGTTAATTGTGCAATGTACCGCTATGGCGGAGATATTGAGGCGCGTCTATCTCTCCGGCGAGTAGGTGGAGTTTCAGATTCATGACCGTCACAATTTCTTCTGTTTCCCTGGGTTGCCGCCGGAAGGCTGTGGCCCGGAGGCCATAACGCGCGAGCAAATTATCCAGCGCAAAAACAATTTTTAGAGGTTCCCTTAAGAAAGTTCAGGTTTTATCGATACAATATAAAACATTATCTAAAGGGATTGTTTTGACAAAAAAGGGTAACGGGCGCCGCTAGAGTGTGACAGGGCCGAGCAGAAAAACATTGGGTTCAAAACCCACGGAGTCACCGCTGTCCGGAGGAGCGCGATAAACGATATAGCAAAATATGAATGACCCGATTCCCATCATAAATCTTGAAGCTCAATACAAGCGTCTCAAGCCTGAGATAATGGCGGTCGTTGATGAAGTTTTCGAATCCAGAGCCTTTATTCAGGGAAAGTATGTCAGACAGTTTGAAAACGAATTTTGCGATGCGTTAGGAGTGTCGTATGGCGCCGGGTGCGCGAATGGAACTGCGGCGCTGATACTGGCGCTAAACGCTCTTGGTATTTCCGAAGGCGATGAGGTTATCACCGTAGCGCATACATTTGTGGCCACCGCCGAAGCTATTTGCCAATGCGGCGCAAAGCCTGTCTTTGTGGATATCGATCCTGACACTTATACAATAGATCCAGAAGCGGTCGAATCCGCCATTACCAAAAAAACCAGGGCGATTATTCCGGTGCATATCTACGGCGCCCCATGCGATATGGACTCTATCCTTGATATGGCCAGACAGAAAAATATCGCGGTAATAGAAGATTGTGCTCAAGCGCACCTTGCCACTTACAAAGGAAAATGTGTCGGCGGTCTAGGAGACGCGGGAACATTCAGCTTTTATCCGGGGAAAAATCTGGGCGCGTTCGGTGACGCAGGTTTGGTGACCACAAATAATGATGAAACCGCCAGCCTGATTCATAAACTTCTGGATCATGGCCGAGTCTCAAAACATAAGCACGATATTATCGGATATAACTTCAGGATGGACGGAGTTCAGGCGGCGATCCTGACGGTCAAGCTCCATTATCTCGAAGAATACAATAGCGCAAGACGGGCAAACGCCGCTTTGTACGACAACAGATTACGCGAATCGGGATTTAAAGTTATCGAACCCACACAAGACAGCGAGCCGGTCTATCATTTATATATAGTCGAAGTATCCAACCGTGATGAGGTGGCAGAGTGTTTGAAATCAAACCAAATCGGATACGGCGTTCACTATCCAATACCCCTTCACCTTCAACCAGCGTTTAAAGATTTAGGTTACCGACCAGGAGATTTGCCGGTTACAGAAGCGGCCGCAGGCCGTGTTTTAAGTTTGCCAATGTGTCCTGAGCTGACAGAAGATCAGGTTGAGCGTGTTTGCGATCACTTTTTAGAGATAGCCGAACCGCTATAACCAGCCTCCGCCGATAAAACCCTTTTTACGCCTACCCGCGATTATCGTATACAGTGTCACCGCGCCACTATTAGATTAAGAGATCGCGCGGCACACTTGGGCCCTGCATGGATGCGGAGAAGATTCGCCACCAATATCCCGCCGCAATTTTTGATACATGTCACCGTTCCATAAATCATCAAAGTTATATTCTGGCGCATCCCCGGTCAAAAGCCCGAATGGTAAAACAAAACAGCAGACGCTAAACCGGTTGTCATTTGTTGGATTTACAAAACTACTCCAGGGCAGTGAACATTTCAGCGGTTGATCGAATTCGACAGGCAGTTCGCCAGCCATATCTAAAAGTGTTTTATTGTTAAACATAACCTGTCTAGATAGATTATTTGTCCATATAACATTTTCAGGGGAAAACAAGACTTTGATTTTGGATTTTGATTTGCGTTTTTCTATCTTGCGAACTGTCTCTACAAGATCTTTAGTTGACGCGATTTGCTCTAAATACCTCTGCTTTATATCATCAAACACAGATATCGGGTAAAGATGTAATGCGCGTATTATCACCTCATCAACGCCAAGGTTCTCTCCCAACGTGATAAAGTCTTCCGACTCGCCAAGCGTATCCTCTGTCAAAATCATGGACAAAGACACTTTGAAAGAATTAGCTTTGCTGTCATCTCTGGCTTTGACAAGAGACCGCACGCCATTTAAAACTTTATTATAACTGCCTCCTTTCATAATCAATTCATACGTACGCTCATCAGGGCTGTTAAGAGATACGTTTACTCTGGCGAATTTGGAGACCCTGACAACCTCCACGATATCTTTTGTCAAAAGGTTGCCGTTTGTATTGATAGAGATTGAAGCGGATTCGTTTATCTTTCCGTCAACCCACTCCACAGCCTCTATGAAATCAGGATGCTCGGTAGCCTCACCGAACATGTCCATCTGCCACGTGCAAACAGTCCCGATGAACATTTCCGATAAGTTCTTATAATCATCTAGCGGCCTGCGTTGCAGTTTCCCTTGTGACTCTTTACTGCAAAAATCGCATCGCAAGTTGCACCGGTCAGTAAGGCATACGCCTCCAAAAATGGGCTTGGACTCAAGAATTACTCTTTTATATTTGAACTCAAGAGAGTTCAACTCTCGGTTGTAGGCCCATGGATCATTCCTGTAAACCAGTCTTAATACTTCTTTTTCAATCTGGAATGGATCGGTTTTAGAGAGCTTTGCGCCAACTGAAACGTCTGTGATTGAATATGAATCATCAGAATATATAAGAGCTATTCTCTCTCTCGCAATCTGAGTCGCCACCCTCAAAAGATTGGTATATTTATCAATGGCGCCCCTCCGGTCATCTTGCCTGATATCAAGGCAAACAATCACCGTGTTATATGATCGCGGACGAAGCCCGGCGTTTTTCATCGAATCGAGTGTAAGATATACGTGGTTCGAAGGATATTCTATCAGGTTAAAATGAGGGGCTTTTATAGCCTTCGATATGGGGCTTCTCGCAAAAAGATCTATTGAGCTATCATGACTTATTGATTTGGCAAACTTACCATACTTTGTAAATTTGCTTTCCGGAACCGATCGCAACATTAGCGTTGTGGACCTGGGAGTGAATGTAGACATCGTTTTGGTTAATTGAATATGATTTTTTAGAAAACAAGCCAGCTGAATAACTTCCACATGATCGGCAAAGCAATATTATTATATTTAAATATATCCATTAATAAATCAAGGTGTTATCGGTATTTCATGAAACTTGTACGCATAGAATTGATAACCGCCGCTGTCAATCCGCTGATCCAGGCGGCCAACAATCGATCATACGATTGCTTGAATTGACCTATTGTTTTTTATCGACACTCTTTGACTTAATGATAAGAGAATAAAGCTCCCTGGCCTTGAAATGCTTGGGATTCAGCTGTAGCGTTGCATCAAGCCTGCGAAGGGCAGTGGCTAAATCGCCGTTTGAGTAATCATGAATGGCGTTATGATATAAAGCGGAAAACACGAAATCTTTCGTATTCGATGTAATGGGCCGCTTTTCCAACACCTCTCTTATTCTGTAAGCTTTATCCCGTTCATTATTCTTGTCGGCCCACCAGGACTGGTGATATAGAAGAGTCGCGAACATGGGATCGCTCTCGTCGAGCTGGGATAACGTCTGTGACAATGCCGAAAACAGGTAATGCTCCCTTAGTTTGCCCGACAGGTTGTGAATTAGACCGGGGAAAGGATGATCCCACAAATGGGAGACAAAAGTCAGCGAGCGGGCTTTGTTTTCGCGATCATCATCTCTGCCAAAACTTAAGGCTAGAAGGAAAAAAATGATTAACGAAATGCGGACACTCTGAGCAAGAACTATATGTTCGAACGACTGAAGGGATTGAGCCGCTTCGTGAATCTTTCCAGCTTTGATGTCACCCATAAGCCGGAGAGGGATATATTCGCCCAGAAACTCGTCAAATGCCGAAACGAGGAGCGAAAGCCGCTTTTCTCCATCCTCGTGGAGGCGGTTCATGGCGGCCCTGCAGAACAACTCAAGTCTCAACTCCCACAAACGTTCTTTTGCCTTGATTAGCTCTTGTAGCTCATCCATTATTTTACGAATGAACGTGGCGTCCAGATGCTCCATCCATAGAGGTGTAGTGGGGTGCAATTCCGGCATGGCGCTGGTATAAACCTTGTCATACCATGAGAAGTCCTTGCTCAGGATTCCTCTTTCGAAAGCCATCTGCTCTATTTCGGTTCCCGGATAAATGTGTGTTACTGAAAATCCTTCGATCTTGGACAGCTTGGATAATTTGGATTTTACAAACTCAACGGTCGAGTAGACGTCGTCCCTGGTTTCGTCCGGTAAAGATATCATGAGAAATATGTACGTGCGTATACCCAATTCATGACATGCGTCAATAACGCGAGAGGTCTGCTCGACATTCGTGTTCTTCCTGATAGATTGTAGAACCGTGTTGGAGCCTGACTCCAGGGCGATGTCCAGGCTGATACACCCGCTTTTGGCCATCACCTCCAGCATTTCCAAATTCAGATCGGCCCGAGCCTCGGCATACCATTTAATGTTCAGGCGTCTGCTATCGAGCTCATCGCACAATTCCTTCAAAAACTTTTTGTTTTTGGATATATTCGGATCCTGGAGATGGAATACATCACAGTTATAAGCGATATGTTTTTCCTCAATTTCTTTTGCGACAGAGGCCGCCCGGCGTGTTCTGTATTTTACCTTGCCATAGAGACAGTAAACGCATTTATGCGGGCACCCCCTGCCGACATGGATAGGTAACGCTTTTAGCTGATCCTCTTCGTAATTACGCAGAAGCATAAAGTCGCTATAATTGCCATACGGCAATATCACATCTTCGAACACATCATCGGAAATCAGCAGTTCGTCGAGGTTCATCTCATATGGTCCGTCCTCATTTTCAATAATTTCTCCATTCGCGGAACGAAAGGTAATCCCTTTTACTTTCTCAAGACCACTGTTATTTTCAATGGCGCGGACAAGATTAAGCAAAATGACCTCGCCCTCTCCACGCACGACAATATCCAGCCCGGTTATGGCTTTCAAAGCCTCGTGGGCGGTGTGTGTAAAGTGATGCCCTCCTGCTATTATCAAGCAATCTGGAAGTAGCAGGCGCGTAGCAGTTATCATCTCCCATACCGCGAACCTGTTTTCCGTAGTGGAGGTGAATCCAACGATGTCCGGTTTTTCTGCGCCAAAAAGTGAGCAATGCTCACCTAGTGGGCTAGGATCTTCTGCGCCAAGGAGCGAGCAAAGCGCGCCCTGCGGGTTTGGAGCCGTTGAAAGATCCAGAATTTTCGACCGATAACCTTTCCTGAGAAGATAACTGGACAGAAACAGTAGCGAGACGGGACGCATGCTGTCCCGATCCGGGTAAGCAAGCCCGGGCACGGCCGATGGATTGACCAAAAGAATGTTCATTATGGATATAAAGACGCGTCAGGCGATAGAGAAACGTTAAAGCTCCAGCTCAAGCAAGAGTTCGCGATCTTTAGCGGATCGTGTGTCATAGAACCTCCCGGAACCAGCCGATGACCTGATCGTGACCGGCTCATAATATTTGATTAACTAGCAACATTAGTGTAGCTCACTTTCTCTCTTTTCAAGAGCCTGGTATGTTCATGCCGGCCGCAATCGAAAAAAACCATGTGGAATCTTCAATCAGCGAAGTAACATTTTTCAACGTACCTGGCGCCTTTATCATTTGGTTTACGAAAAATCTCTCTAATTCGCTCCGAAGGATAATCGGGGCCGCGCACCATTTGAAAAGTGCGCTCCATTTCATTCTTGTATTGTAGAAGCGTATCAAGCGGGAGTCCTTTTAAGCTGATACTTGGAGTATATGTGTCGAGATCAAGAAAATCATTCTTTGCCGGGTCTTCTATTAAGCCATTGGCAAGGCACTGATTATAAAATTCGGTGCCTGGAAATGGCGTAGCCACAAATACAGATATGTTGGAAAATTTCTTGCTTTTTTCCCTAATAAAAGTTAACAGGCGCTGGAGTGTTGTTTCAGTTTCGCCCGGCATGCCTATCACAAAATTGCCCAGCGCGAGGAGTTTATGCTTTTCACATAAGTCTATTACTTTTTCAATCTTCTCCATGCTGACTTTTTTCTTGATCACATTGTTTCGCATTTGCTCGTCGGAATGCTCGATTGAAAGGGCTATACCGATAACACCAAGTTTTTTCAAACCCAACAGCAATTCCTCCGTTATATACTTTATTATCAGGCCGCTTGGGATCGTCAGTCTAAAATCTAACTTGCGCCTGGCGATCTCTTCGCAAATTAATACGAGCCGCTCAGAGATAACGTTCGCGGCGTCATCATAAAAAGCTACGCTTTTATACCCCAATCGCTTGACAACATATTCGACCTCGTCCGCCACATCCACCGGAGAGCGCCCACGCCATTTTTTCCCTGAAATAGTATGGGCGCCACAAAAAGTACAACGAAGAGGACAACTTCGGGAAGTTATCAGGGGCATCGGAACGTTATGGGCCTTGTACTGCGTGTGATTAAAAAGCGCCCTCCCCGGCCAAGGCAATTCATCAATATCATTATTAAAGTATTTCCTCTGATTTATTATCGTTGAGCCATTTTTTTTCCAGCACAGCCCGTCGATAGATTCAACAACGGTCATATCGCCGCCATGTAACGCCGTGACCAGATCAGTCATTGGCTTCTCGCCGTCACCGATAATCAAGTAGTCCGCGTCAATGTTTTCGAGAGTATGTCTGGGCAAGCCTGTGGCGTGAACCCCGCCAATCACTATCTTTAATTTACCGTATCGCTTTTTAATTATTTTGGCGATATCCCTTATTCGTCCGAATTGATTTGTAAAACCACCAATGCCAATTAAATCTGGTTTAAGCTTGCCTATTCGCTTCAGGAGGGCGTCATCCCCCATACCCCAAAAGTCGTGAGTTTCGTTTAAAGGCCAGTAATTATCAGGATTTTCGGCGACCATATCGATTATAGACGTATCGCAACCAATGTCGATCAGAGACTGGGCGATATACGCAAGGCCTATAGGAGGAATCATCATGCCCCGCGATGTAAAGCCCTTGCGCGCCAGGATGTTTGGCTTGATTAACAGAACCTTGAAATTCATATCTTGTAATCCAGAATTGATATGCAAGGAACGGTTGGAAGATTGACAAATAAAACCGGCGTTCCTCCTGCCTGATCTACATTCCGCGTATTTTTCATAACGATTCCTATGCCTCCCCAAGTTTGTATAACGACGGTTTCATTAGGTCGCCGGACTCCGGTAAATGATTCCCGCCGTGGCAGTCTCCTCGGAGCTGGCGGCGTTGCGGCCGTCATAAAAAACCTTCACGCCCCGCCTCGCCAGCCCCTCAAAATCGAGGGGAAGGAAAGCCGCGTGCGCAGTTACCATTATAACCGCGTCGATATGGCCTGGCGCGTCGTGGCGTGTCGGCTTAAACCCCGCGTTACCTATATAAGCGTCGCTGAAATAAGGATCGCATAATAAAACCTGCCATCCCAGCCTGCGGGCCGCATCACGAACCAGGTATGCAGGGGATAGGGTATCATTCGGCACATCGGGCCGAAAAGCCAGGCCCATAATCATCAGACGTGTTTCTGGTATCTCGCCGAGGGCGGTCGCGACGCTGGCCACGGCCCGCTCCGCCTGACGGTCGTTGATGGCGCGGGCGCTCTCCATCAGCAAAAGCGGTTTTTCGCGGCGCCGGGCGTCGTTGATCATAAACCAGGGATAGACCGGCGTGCAGTGCCCCCCCACTCCGACGCCCGGCTGGTGCAGGTGCGATTCACGATGGGTGTTGGCGGCGGGAATCACGGTATAGATATCGACACCTGCGGCCGCAAGGTATTCTGATAGCTCGTTGACCAGGGCGATGTTTACATCCCGGTAAGCCATGTCCACCAGCTTTGCCGCCTCGGCGTTCTCAAGCGAGCCGACATCAATGACGCGCCGATCAAAGAGGCGCCGGTAAAAGTCGAGGCCGCCCTCACGGGACGAAGGCCCATAGGCGCCGACGATTTTCGGGACATTGGCGAACTGCCAGAGCGCCTGGCGCGATTTTATCCGCTCCGGGCTATAGACTATAAAAATATCCTCATCGATTTTTCTTCCTTCAGCGGTAAAAACAGGCGCTATTTTCGAGCGAGTGGCGCCGATGGGCAGAGTGGTTTCATACGCCACCAGCGCGCCAGAAGGGAGGCAGTGAGCGAGCGTTTGGGTGACAGACATCACCGCAGACAGATCGATCTGTTTTCGCTCGTCCACCAGAGCGGGCACGATAACGATAACAGCATCCGCAGAGGCCGAAGCTGTGGCCAGGTCGGTGGTAGCCGACAAAAGCCCCGTCTCCACGGCTTTGGCGATGAGGGGCGCCATGCCCTGCTCGTCGAAGGAGACATGCCCGGCGTTTACCTTCTCCACAACAACAGGATCGATATCGACACCGGTCACACGCAGTCCGCGCGAAGACGCCCATGCTGAAAGTGGCTGTCCGACCTTGCCCATCCCGACTATAACCAGGTGGAACGGCTGGCTCACTGCGTTTCCTCTCGCGCCCAGGCTATGGCCCTGCCGCTAAATTTTTCTTCGATCTCCTCAGAGCACCTGTCGCAAGGAGAAGGATAATGGCCAACAGCGTGCTTTCGCCGTAAACGGATCATGGCCTCGCCCCCCCATAGATCCGCAAGCGGTGTGTCAACCGCCGATCCGATGGCCAGATCGCCGTCATAATCGGCGCAACAAGGAGTCACCCTGCCGTCCCACAATACAACCAGCCGCCCCTGCGTCCGTCCCCACAGCTCCTCGCACCGGTTTCGCCGGGGGACTTTAGAAAGAAGGGGTTGCAGTTTCACATAATCGGCCACCCCCCTCCACCTGTCGACAAAAGCAGGTCCCGCGCGCCGTCGTTCATTGCCCGGCGCCGTCATCACAACGCCGATACGAAGGTTTGTTTCGACCTCAGCGCGGGCCGAGACTGCAAGCTCCATCGCCGTGGCTACCTTCGCGAGCGGGAAACGGCGTATCGCTTCATGGCGCCGGGGAGATCCGTCGAGGGAGAATTCGAGGATGTCGAGCCCTGCTGTAATTAACCGCTTTGCCATAGGAGCGTCGAAAGAGGCGCCGTTGACGCAAAGCAATACCGTTTTCACTCCATTTCTTTTTGCATAGGCGATCATGCCGGGCAGTTCCGGGTGCAGAGTCGATTCCCCCCAGTTGTTCAGGCTCACCCTGGTAACGCATTTTGTCGTGTCGATAATTTTTTCGAACAGCGCCCTATCCATAAATCCCTCCGGGCGGCTCATCTTATGGCGTCCGTGGGCGGGACAGACGCCGCACGAGAGGTTGCACGTGTTCGTCGGCTCTACGATCAGGGAGGTAAGAGACTTAATTAAGGCAGGTTCGGCGCGCGCCATATCATTGTTTCCGGCGGAGGACCAGATAGATTTCAGCCGCGTATTCCTTCATGGTTCGGCCCACTTCGAAAAAAGCGGAGAGCAGATCGGGAGACCAGGTTTCCATCTGGGCGTTGGAAAGGGGTTTGATGAAAAACCCTCCATCGTCAATAACCTGAAGACCTGCCGCTGTTGCGTCCGCCACCAGCGCTTTTTTAGTGTAGACACGCCGGTGGCCCAGCTTCTGATCCGCTTTGGAAAGGCCGGTTACGCTCTTGATGAGCCCCATGGCCACACCTATCCGCCGATGAAGGCTCATCGCGTGAGGAACCTGGGCGATAAGAATTCCCTCATCGATCAGCAGATCGGCGCCCGCTTTAAGGGTGGCCACCGGATCTTCCACATGCTCTAGGATATGGGCCTGAATGACAGTGTTAAACAGCCCCAGATCGTTGGGCATCGCCTCAAAAAAAGTATTTACAAAGGTTACATTGTCGCGCGCGCCCATGCGGTCTTTGGCCCGATCTATCTGGGTGGCCGAAGCGTCGATGGCGGTGACACGCTCGAACCGGTCGGCCAGGGTTTGCGTCATGCGTCCGTCAGCGCAACCCATTTCAGCAATGGCCGGGCCCCTGGCGAGATCGGATAGATAGCGGGCGGTATAGTCGATTATAAGGCCGTTGATTCCGTCAAAAGTTGAGAACCATTCGGCCACACCCTCCAGCCTCTGGCGCTCGGTCTCGCTCATCAGGCCGCATTCCAAAAAGAGGCGTGGCGCTGGTCGCAGAAGGCTTCGAAATTTGTGATGGCCACTCCGGCTTCCTGCGCTGTCTCGTACAATTTTAATGTGTGGGCAAAGCTTGCGTCCCATTCCCGGTTAGTCCAGTCGTGCATGATAAACGAGAGAGTCTTGCCGGTCTGTTTCGCCTCGGCCAGAAGATCATGGCAAAAGGAGTAATATCCGGCGGCGGAGCCTGCGCCATATTCCTTGATCCAGGCGGCGTCCTGCCAGCCCTGGTTCGGAATCTCTAGCAACGCCTTTTCTTGTCCGATGTCATACCAGTGCGGCTGGGCCGACAGGGGAGTAGGATTCCATCCATCCGCGTTTCTGCACCATGTCACCGAATATTCGAGCCCGGCGTCGAGAAGAATCTTCACCAGGTCGGGCCGATCCTGCAAACCGAGATGATAACCCCTGGCCCCTTCCACGCCGCGGCAGGCTCGCCCGAAGATGTCGGCGATAAAGCGCGATGTCCTCTCCACCTCTTCACGCGCTCTTTCAGGCGGAACGCCCGGCAGGTGGACAGATGTTCCGTCGTGGCGCCGTTCGTCAATATCCTTGAAAGCGACATGCGACCAGGTATGCTGGGCGAAGCCGAAGAGCGGATTGCCGGCAAACCGCTTAAGATCGGCGAGATTGGTTTCGATACTCTTGCCCAGAAGGAAAAAGGTCGCCGGCAGGTCCGCCTCTGTGTGGACGGCGTAGACCGTTTCGAGGAACTTTCTGGTTATGGCCGGATTGTCGCTTTTCTCGATGGTATAACCGATTACGACTGTCGCCTTCTCTGGCGCCGCCGGGATCAATCGCATTGGAAAGAAGCCTCGGTCTCTTCGCGGAAAATGTTAGTCTTGAACTCTTTACTGTAGCGATCCTTGACCAGGTTCATGTTCTCCTCCCTGTTTTGCCGCCAGGCCATGTGGCGTGTCCGTTGCAGGTCGGCCGAGGTCCAGTGAGGCGATTTCACGTTTGCCATGGAGTAGCGGATATGGGAAGTGTCGAAGCCGTCCACCAGATAGCCGCCATCGATTATTTTGTCGTAAAGCTCACTGCCCGGGATCGGGTTGGCGATGAAGAATCCGACATCGTCGAGTTCCAGCGACAAGGCGTAGTCTACGGTCGCCTTGATATCGTCCATGGTCTCTCCCAAAACGCCGATCATGAAATAGCCGCAGATAGCAAGCCCCAAATCGCGTCCGATGCCGGTAACCTTCCGGGTATAGTCTAGTTGAACCCCTTTCCCCATGTCGTCGAGGTAGCGCTGGTTGGCCGACTCGACGGCAAGATAGAGGGTGTCGCATCCCGAAGCCTTGAAAAGAGGGAGATTTTTTTCGTTTAGCAGTTTTACCTGCATGCCGTGGGGCATCGACCAGTTGACGGAATAATCACGCTCCACCAGTATTTTACAAATATCGAGCCATCGACGCATGTTGGAGAGGCAATTGTAATCTTCGAACTGAATCTCCTCGATGCCATAATTTTTAACAAGAAGATCTATCTCTCCGATCACGTTTTCGGCGCTCCGCACCCTGTAGCCGGACCCTTTGCTGACATTCTTGCCGCAGTAGTGGCAATCGTGAACGCAACCTCTGGAGGTCTCCATCAGCGCATAATGACGTGTGCCGAAACTGCCAGTGCCCACCCCCACCGACGAATAGCTTCTCATCGGCAATATGTCCCATGCAGGGTAGGGAACGGTGTCCAGGTTTTCGATCTGGGATGTTTTCGGTTGAACTACTATGCCCTGTCCGTCGCGATACGCCAGGCCGTCGATGGCCGAAAGTCCCTTTCGCCCCGCCGTAATTGCGGCAAGAAGGGAGACAACGGTCCGCTCTCCCTCTCCGATGACGGCGTAGTCGAGCTCTTGAAAACCGAGGGCCTCGTCAGGAAAACAAGAGGGGTAGCTTCCCCCCAATATAGTGACAATCCGCCGGTTCACCTCTTTGGCGGCGCGGCAGACTTCCATGCTCTCCCACTTGCGGATACTCTGAATGGCCGAAACGCCAACTACTTCCGGATTTACCTCCCGGATACGGGCGACGATCTGCTCGTAGGGCATGCCGTAACGGATAAAGTTTTCGCGCGCCGGCGTCTCGACATCGAAGTGGTCGACGACACAATCGAGAAAAAAAACCTCATGGCCAGCGTTGCGTAATACAGAGGCGATGTAGGCCAGACCAAGAGGATGAACCGCGAATTTTCGCTCAAGACGTGTTTTTATAAGATTGCACGGGGGCTGAACCAGTAATACCCTCATAGAAAAACTCCCTTGTCATTGCTCGACTATTTTACAATACCGCTCCGCCGCATTTTATCATGCTCTTTTAGTTTCCGCTAAATCACCGGGAATCCCTAACCTGTAATCCGCGCTCCAGCAAGGGGATCAGCCCCCTGATGTCGGGTAGCAAGGCATCGGGCCGCTCTCGCTCAAGGACAGCGCGGTTACGAATGCCCGACTCCACCGCTACCGCCACAGCTCCCAGGCTACGGGCTGTCACGATGTCTACTTCGGTATCTCCCACAAAATAGAGAGAGCCGATATAGCCATCCAGAATCCCACTGCGCCGCACCAGCCTTTCCTTGGCGCCCGCGTCTCCCGCGTTGTTGTCTTCAGACAAAACCGCACAGAACAACGACATAAGGCCCAGCCGGTCTAGCTGTCGTATCAACGGGCCGCGCCGATTGCGTAACGTGGCTATATATCTATCGGCTAAGCGGGGCAATGACTTGATTGCCTCCTCGAAAAATGGATGGAGCCGGTCGCGGGCCAAACACTGTTCAGTTTCGATCAGGGCCATTCGCTCATTCCAATAGGCGGCAAAGCGGCGATCCGGCAGGCCTGAGCGGCGTACAATCTCCTTTTCCGGGATACGCTGGCGTTTTAACTCCCAATAACCGGCATCGTCGAGCAAAGGGCCAGTGGCGCCATGTTTGGCCGCCAATGATCGGTAGAGATGGATATAACGGGGGCGAACGTCAAGAATCGGTCCGTCCAGGTCAAAGATTATCTTCATCGATAAATATCTCTTCCCAATAGCGGGTCATTAAAAGACCGGCCTGAAAGTCGGAGCCCGGACGAGCTGTAACTTTAAGGCCGCGCACAAGATCGACAAGCAGGGCGGGGCCGTTGAGGCCGGCGGCGACAGTGAGGGGGAGGGCGCCCGAAAAACGGGGATTGATCTCAATGAACACAGGATCCTGATCGGTCTCCATGTACTGAAGGTTTCCCGGCCCCCGGTAATCAAGGGCGGCTACGATTTTCGCCACAGCCTCCCCGATGGCCTGGTTGTGCAAGGTTTTTCCTTTGTACGACACGCCGCTTTTCACTTCCAGCCGGTAGCGGGGCACATATCCGAGAAGCTGTCCGGCCCGGTCAGTAATGAAATCAACGGTCACCTCCCGCCCCTCCACATAGTTTTGTAACAGCATAGTACCTGCGGGACGAGCGTCGTTGAGGCGGGCCACCTCGGAGCCGTTTTCGAGACGGTTTACATCAACAGAGCCGCGCCCCTCGATTGGCTTTACGATGACCGGAAAGCCCTCGCTCCATTCTGCGTAGCGCTCCAGCGGGATGGTGGGAGGGGTGGCGAGGCCGCACTCAAGAAAAAGCTGGCGCGTCCTTATTTTGTCGAGACATCGGCGTACCGCATCCGGGGGCGCTATCGCCACTTCACATCCAAGAGTGGCCAGATGATCAGTCCCCTCGGCCAGGGCGCCGAATTCGTAATCTACAATTGGAATGAGCAGTTCAATCTTTTGGCTCTTGACAATGGAGCAGACGGCTTCGAAGAAGCCGGGGTCTTCGGCCCGGGGAACGAGATGAAACCGGTCGGCCATAAACCGCCCTGCCGAAAGGGGCTCCATATCCATGACGTGGATCTTCGTTGGATGGCTGTCGTTGACCAGGCGGAGCGCTTTTACAACACCCTGGCAGGTGGCTGTTCCAGCGCCCGATATCAGAACCCTCACCGGCTCTTGATACGTGGCGCTCATGGCAACTCCACCGGCGCGCTGTTTAACGCAAGTGATCGGTCGGCCGCCTCAAGTATCTCCACCACCCGCATGCCGGCCAGCGCGTCGTTGTGCGGGGAGCGGCCATGATCGATACAGTCGATAAAATAGCCTACCTCCCGCGCCAAAGCCTCGCCGGTGGAGAGCAGGGGCGAGCGCATATCCCCCACCCGGTAGGTGGCCAGCATCTGGTAGACCCCCTCGCGGTTAAAAACTTTGACTCCCTTGTCGTAAATCTTGATTTTCTCTTCACGCTCGCCATCGTCCCATACAAGCATCCGCTGATCCCCGCCCACCAGTGTCCGCCGTATCTTAACCGGCGATAACCAGTTAGCGTGGAAGTGGGCGATGAAGTTATCGTTGTACCATAGTGTCAGATAACCGACATCTATATGGCTGTTGAAATGGGAGGAGCCGATGGCGCTGACGGTCGTGGGGCGATCCTTCACAAGATAGTTTATTATTGCCAGGTCATGGGTGGCCAGATCCCACAAGACGTTGACGTCATGCTGAAACATGCCGAGGTTTACCCTGACCGAATCGTAATAGAGCAGGCTTCCCATCTCCCCGCTCTCGACAATCTCTTTCATTTTCATCACCGGGCCTGTAAACAGGAACGTATGATCGGTGATTACGGTCAGGCGCCTCTTGGCCGCCTCGTCAGCGATGCGCCGCGCCTCATCAGAGGTGGCCGCCACAGGCTTTTCCACCCAGACATGCTTGCCATGGCGCAAAGCTGTCATGGTCAGCTCGAAATGGGTGGAGACCGGCGTGGCGATGACTGCAATATCGATATCGGGAGCTGTGAGAATCTGGCTGGCGTGGGCGACCACCTCCGAATGGGGCCAGGACATCTCCGCCTTGGCGCGCTGGTTCGGATCGACTTCCGCGATGCGCTTAACTACGCACTCCGGGTGGCTGGCGAAATTACGAGCCAGGTTCGGCCCCCAGTAGCCATAGCCGACAATACCGATGTTGCGCTTCATCCGCAAGTCCCTCCAATCAACATTCTCTTCATTTCAGAACGGCTTGTGAATGGCCTCCTGGCACAGATGCCCCACAGATAAAGGGCGCGCGGTCAGACCTTATTAGAGCGCCTGTTGCCATACAAATCCGCATTACGAAACATGCTCCTAAGAGCAAAGGGGCGGCGGCGAAGTGACACACACAAACACTTTTCCTGGCCGGGCGCCCTGTTATGCGTATCGACGCGGCGGGAGTGAAACTTAACCGGTGAATCATGGAGTTTCATAAGGTTTCCGCCGATAAAAGACTGAGAATAATCTCACTTTAAGAGCCTGTAGCAACCAAAGAAATATATTGTTTGGCTATTAAAGCCATCCAGATTGGCTGAGCGTTGTTGACCTCGTATCGCGCGATAGAATGATGGCAACGAACTCAAAACAGATGGTTGGCATATCTCAAACCGATATTTCCCATATGTCCCTAGCGCTAGTGTAACCGTACCATGATCGGCCTGTTTCAGCAATAAGATTGGGCATCTCAGGCCGTATGCTACCCGAAGGGCGGCGCGATCTGCTTTGTTCACTAGAACTGCCGCGAAACCTTTGCCGAAGCCAGGGTCTGCCATTTTGAAATCATGGTATCCTCCATAAAACTAAACCTTATTCGGCCAATTATCTTGTTATGGGCAGATTGTCAAAAGATTATCCGGCGAAATTTGTTATTTTGGGTACGGCAAGAAAGGATTTTGTCCTTAAAGCAATTAATAGCCTGAAGAGCCGCGTGACTAATATTGTAGCTGTTGTTAACAATGAAAGAAACAGTCCGTTCCCAGGTCTGGACTATGATGTCAAGAGCTTTGCCGGACATATTACAAAGTTCAACATCTCACTTCTGGCGACTCTCCGGCAAATAAAACCCGGCGTAATAGTTGTTGTTATAGGGGATCAATTCATCCATAAAAATGTGTTCGAAACACTCAAATTCTGGATGCGCTGGCGTCTGCTCAACAAATCCGAGCTTTATGTTTCATATTCCTTCGACCCGGATTTTATTGAGTATTGGGATGAAACGTTTGAGCTTCCAGCTTCTACCAGAGCCTTCGCCGACAAAGACCTTTCGTTGCTCATCATCACACCTCACCCACGACTCGGCTGGATAAACAGGCCCGCCGACTTGACCGTAAAGGTGACCAGGAAAAAAGGCGCTGAACAATACCAGTGGCGATGCCGCATAGATCGAGCCGGAGCGCGTTTCACATCTGAGGATCAAAACTATGTGGCCGACCGGCCCTTGCTGAGCGTATTCGGCCCATCTGAGGTTTTTGGCGTTGCGCTTAACGACGACGAGGTTTTCTCCTGGATCCTTCAGGAGAAATTCAGCTCGTGGAATGTCAGAAATTACGGGGCGCCAGATTACTCGCTTCATCAGTCTTGCCTGGCCCTTGAGGAGAGATTCGGCGCCGAGAAACCGAAAATCGTTATCCTCGGGTTCTCAGCGCGGCGCGATTTTTCAGAAGACGAACTGCTGAAAGCAAAAACTTTGTGCGAGGAACATGACGCCGAATTAATCGTAATTAGCATGGATGGGAAACCTGCTGTTTATTCTGAGTTTTTAAATGAAAACGGGTTTACATGGCCGTCAGCTTCTATAGATCCGGGAAAAGGCGCCGCCGAGGAGAAGGTCATGGCCCATAAAGCCTTGGCCGAAGCGCTGGAGGAGACCATTAAATCGATAATTGCGCGCGAACCACGGAGTAAATAAGGCGGTTAATGAAAATTCATTTGATATCAGCCGTGTGGGGCGATCAATACACAGATCTTTTTCTGAATGTATGTCTCCCGAACCAGCTTACACCAGGCAATTTGCGCGCGTTCGGGGAAACCGACGCAGTATATAAAATCTACACTTCTTCTAAAGACGCGGAAACAATTCTTGATAACCGGTTCTACAAGGAAGTCGAGAGCTTAATGCCAACACAGGTCGTGGCCCTTGATCATCTATTCAGGTCGAGCGGGCATTCGACGCCGATATCGATACTGCTCATGACGCAGTGCCACAAAGCCGCCATAGATTCAGCCAACATGGCAAAAGCCATTCTTGTTTTTCTGCCACCTGACCAAGTCTATTCGGAAGGGGCGTTTGCCAGGCTTATAGAAATAGCCTCTTCGGGCAAACGGGCGGTGACGCTATCTGGAGTCAGACTATCGAAGGAAACTTTCGTTCCGGCATTCAAGGAAAAGTTTACGGACGAAAATGGGCATATGCCCTCCCCTTCGAGGGATTTGGTGGAGCTTGCGCTTGGACATATGCATCCCATAACCGCATCGATGTACATTGACGCTAAAAGTCCCAATGGAGCGCCAACACATCTTTATTGGAAAGTCGGAGCAGAAGGCTTTGTCGCAAGATGTCTGCATCTGCATCCACTTCTTTTGAATCCGGTTTCAAAGTCCAGGCTGATATACGGCAACTTTGATACTGATTACTTTCAAAAGGCCGCGCCTCTGCCTTCCGATTATTACATTGTTACGGATTCGGACGATATAACAGCTTTTGAGATGAGTCCGGTAGATAAAAGCGTCGGGTTTATAGGGGCGTCAAAATTCAACATAATTGGTTATGCCCGTTTTCTGAAACGTAATGGACACCATATCCACAAATATTTTCTAACGGAAGCCATTCGTATCCATTCAACGCAAACGGACGATAACTGGGAAGCAATCGACGCTGAATCCAGTAATATAATCCAAGCGGCGCTTGCGCTAGCGAAACTTCCTGATTCGATTTTGCGTCTCTGGGCCTTCTTATTGGAAAAAATGCGCTAATTTCTGAATCTGGAAAAATAACAATATCAAAGAAATTTATTGGAAGTTATAATGCGGAAACAACAATGTCGGCAAGCGCCTTCGATATAGCGGAAAATCGGTAAATGCCTGGAAATCGTCATTTGGAAAGCTCGTTCATTACGGTCGAACTCACCGCCGAGTTCAAAATCGAAAATGTTCCTGGCCCCTCGCCCATGACAATACATTCCGTAGCGCAGGACGTATCGGGAAGGATCTATTGCTCCGATGAATTCAACCACCGTATTGTTGTCTTGGATAAAGCGGGTAAATGCGTCTTTGTGTTTGGTGGCAAAGGAAACGCCCCTGGAGAGTTCTGGTATCCAAGAGGCTTGGCTCTTGTTGACATTGGCGGTTCGACGCAACTTGCGGTATGTGACGCCTGGAACCATCGGGTACAGCGATTCGACCTGGAAGGGAACTTCATTTCCGCTTTTGGAGCCATTGGTGATGGCGAAAATAACTTTAATGAGCCGGTGGCGGTGATTCCTGGTAATGACGGCTCGCTTCAAATTCTTGAAAAGTGCAATCACAGGGTCAAGAAACATGGCCCAAACGGGGAATATCTCGGCGCATTCGGGGAACTGATGACAAGGGAGACTGAAGCCAAACTCGTCAATCCCACCGATACATATTTCAACGGTGTTCAAAACTCTTATGGATTTAATTATCCTCAAGCTTACGCGGAGATGGAGGACGGGAGCCTGATTTTCGCCGATACCGGCAATCGACGCCTTTGCCGCACCACCGCAGAGGGTGTGTTGCTGGATATATACAAACTGGATGTTGAAGGGAATCCTCCCTATAGATACCCCACAAAAGTCGAGGCGCTTGGAAACGGGATTATCCTCATCTGCGGCGTAAACCTCCCCTTTACTTTTCTGGATTTGGATCGGCCGTGGCTGGAAAGTCAAAACCTGATTGAAGCCGATGAAAACAAACCTCCGGCGTTCTCGCTACAGACAGGCGATGGTGATGTTACGCGAATGCTTTCGGTCGATGGGTGGTCCGGCGCCGTAAAAACATATTCTATTTGCCGGAGTGTCGGCCTGGAGGAGGCTTTACCTTCCCATGAAATACCCGGCGCCGGAGATATAGAGGAAATTCCTTGCTCCTGGACTGAAATGGAAAGTGATAAGTGGCTTTTATTTATCAAACGGAGCCCGCTTTCCGAAAAGAACATCGAGTTCATACGCAAGTATGTGGATGTGAACATTCACTCGGCCAGACTTGCGATGCAAAAGGCGATGGAAATCGAGCCTGACCTTTGTAAAATAATATCTGGCAAGAGCGAATACCGTGAGAAGATTCACGCGGAGACGTTGAAAAAGTCGAATATTAAACCGCTGACGGCCGCGTATAACAGGCTATGCCTGGAATATTATCAATCGAGAAAAAAACACCGAATCTATAGCGCAACCTCAATCTCCAGTATAGCTGGAGCCATAAAAGCCCTTGATGGCGCCAATAAAGACAGGCTCTTGATGTCCGCCCGCAAGGAGCTGTGGAGCTTGCTACAAGGCGAATACTTGAGTATAGAAGACGAATACATGGAGACAATATCGTGGCTTAAAAAACATCTCAAACAACTTGAAACCTTGAATATAGTGGCTGTCGCTCACGCGTTGACAGCGATCTTTTTTCTTATCTATCATCTTTCGTATTTAAGAAAAGCGCTTTTGTTGCTCGACGAGTCCGCGCTGTTTAAGACGCTGGAATGCGAAAGTGAAATAAGAAAATTTGAAAGAATCGGAGATGACACCATTGACTACATACCGGAGACGCTACTTAATTTGATAAGTATGATTAGTGTGAAGTGGGGTTATTATGAAACCGCCGTCACAGCTTATCAATACCAAGCGCAACGCAACGATGAAACTAAATTTCAATACATGATCGCTGTGTTCGATACTTTGGAGCTGTCCGGCTCCGGCGACGAGCGTCTCAGAGAGGTTCTCGCCTCCTCCCGCGAATATATCAAGTCTGAACAAGACGCCATAGAGTATCTAGACAGGTGCTTGAGGGCCGCCTATATTGATGGAGCAAAGCCTGTAATAAAAAAACACGTCCCAGAAAATATAGAGCAAACAGCTTTAGGTGAGCACTGGCGGCCATTAATCAAGGCTTGCGGCTTAATCGAGGAATTTAAGCCTTTATCATTAATTTTATCGGTCGGATCCACCGTATCAGATGAGATCAAAAAAGAATCGATGGAGCCGCCATCGGCTGGAATGGAAATAAGATATGTTACGAGCCTTTCCTTTTATCATTCGGAGACCGGCTCGCCTATCGTGCCAGCCAAGGTTAAAGCTTTGAACGACAACAAGATTATTGTCTCTGAAGTTGGAGGGAGCGTTTATTTATGCGATATCGAAGGGAACTCGAAGTTGTTATGGCGGTCAGATGCGGAAGTATACATAAGTGGGCTGGAAATGATTTCCCAGAATCAAATCATGCTATTGATCGTCGAACAGCCACCTTCAGTCAGATTCAGAAAGCTCGTGATACTCGATTCAGACTCTGGATCGTGTGATGATATAACAAGTGATATCAAGTGCGACATACCAGAAGTTCACACAAGATTTATCATGACTGATGCGGGCAAATATCTGTTTTGCGGTTTTAATAGTTTCGAGCGTGGCAGTAATTTTCAGTTGGTGAGTGAAGAATTTACGAAGAGCGAGCCGCTCGATCCGTCGGCGCTGGCGGAAATTGGAGATATGACAATCCACGACGATGAACTGCTTATTTCTTTACCAAGCGCAAATTCTGTTTATTCATATTCTCTTGACGAAAATCAGGGGGCGTTCCTTGGACTGAAGACGGCATGCCGCCCGGTAGGAGTAGCGCGCGCCAACAAAGATTATTGTTTTGTGACATCCTGCGTCGGCATTGGACTGCAGGTTTATGACAGTCAATCGCAGTTGCTATTTCATCTGGCGCGCTTAAAAAATGGCGAGGAGAGCTATATTCTAAGAGACGCCCATTTATCATTTGTTTCCGATATGTCTTTTGCCGGCGGCGATCTTTTGATGACAGATCATTATAGCGGCAGACTGCATATATTAACGACCTCTTAGGCGTTTTGCTCATTTTTGGTTTTCACATTTATCGAGCTTGATTCTTGGCTCACACTCTTTTCAATGCGGCTTTATTATGTGCGGGATAGCAGGATTACTTCAGTTTGATGGCTCAAAGGTTGACCGGGTTTCGATAAACCGGATGACCGATCTTCTCATCCCGAGAGGGCCTGATGATTACGGAGTTTTTGTCGATGATCCTATAGCTCTTGGCCACACGCGGCTGGCCATTCTCGATTTATCAGCCACCGGAAAACAACCGATGTCATACGCCGATGGCAGGTTCGTAATTACATATAACGGAGAAATATACAACTACCTTGAATTAAAGGACCAGCTTGAAGGGCTGGGCTACCGGTTCACCGGCTCATCTGATACCGAGGTGATTTTAGCGGCGTACGCAAAGTGGGGAGAGGAGTGCCAGAACCGGTTTAACGGCATGTGGGCCTTCGGCATATGGGACAGGCGGGAGAAAACCCTGTTTTTGTCAAGGGACCGGTTTGGGGTAAAACCTCTCCACTATTATCATGATGGCGAACGGTTCTCGTTTGCGTCAGAGATGAAAGCTTTCCTTGCGCTGGGCCGGTTTTCACTTGAATACGACGAGAAGATACTGGCAAAGGCATTGAACAACTTCAGCGAGGTGGAAGGATCGGAAAACACTTTACTACGCGGCGTCAAACGTTTATTGGCAGGCCGCTGTATGGTGATACGCGCCGACGGCGACATAAAAATAAAAAGGTGGTGGAATACTCTTTCATCGATGCAGGCTCCCCGGGGCGGTTTCGCTCAACAGGTCTCGCGCTTCAGGGAACTGTTTTTTGACGCATGTCATATCAGGATGAGAAGTGATGTTCCTGTGGCGGTTAGCCTGAGCGGTGGCCTGGATTCAAGCTCTGTTTTGTGCGCCTTGTCGGCGATCAAAGCTGGAGAGCAATACGCCAACCCGCAGGCTCAACAAGAGTTAAAAGCTTTTGTGGCGTCATTCCCCGGCACCTATCAGGATGAAAAATGCTATGCCGAGGAGGTGGTTCGCCACTCGAACGTCCCGTCTGCCTTTAGCGAGATCGATGTCAACTCCAGCATCGGGCGGCTGGAGGAGGTTTTGTTCGCCTTTGAGGAAGTTTACGATTTACCAAGCGCTCCATGGCTTTTGTACGAGAAAATGAGAGGAAACGGGTTCCGCGTTTCAATTGAGGGGCATGGCGGTGACGAACTATTAGCGGGATACCCCCATTACGCAGGCGAATTTCTGAGACATTCGTTTTACCCTTTCCCAAATCCGATGCGATACAGGCGGCTCTCTTCCACATTCCAGAGGATGTCCGCGAGTAGCATGCCACCGCCCGGGTTTAGCTTTGGAAATGATTTATCGGCTTTAGCGTCCGAGAAAGCGCGGCGAATCCAAAAGACTATAACCTGGACGCTAAAAAAGGGGATCGACGTAAGCGGCGTTAAGCGCGCCGTTGTATATGGATGCGGCCAAGGCGGAGCGCGAGCTCTGGAGCTCACATGTTCCATGGATTGGGAAGTAGCCTATTTCGTGGACAGCGCACCGGAAAAATGGGGCGAAAAATTCGAGGAATTTGAAATCAGATCGCCGGACGCCCTTCTGAAACGCGATTACGACATAATAATGGTCGCTTCAACGCCTGGGAAAAGCCAGATATTCAAAAAGCTTGATGAAATGGGATTCCGATATAAAAAGGATTTCGTTTTTATCACTGATAGTTTGAAAGTCAAACCTGAGCGCCAGCTATGGTCACCATCCACCTTTACAGCCAGATCCGCCAGAAATCCATGGCTCCGCGTGAATCACAACAGTTTTTACCCGCAACTGTCACACAGCGACACGCGCGAGTTAATGCGTCTAGATCCGCCAAGCAGACGGATGTTCGCCGAATTTCATTACACAAACCTTCCATCAATCCTCAGAAATTTTGACAGGTTATCCATGGCCCATGGCGTAGAGGTGCGTTCGCCATTTATGGACTGGCGGGTTGTTTGTTTGACACTGCCTATTCCGTGGCACAGCAAGGTCGGGGGTGGCTTTACAAAAAAATTGCTTCGCCATGCAATGAAAGGAATAATACCCGAAGTGGTGAGAACCAGACCTGATAAACTTGGTTATAACAGTCCTGTTCTCGAATGGGTCGCCGGGCCTCTCAAACCGTTGATCCTAGATTTAACCAACAGCAGGGAATTCCTTGAGTCGCAGGTTTGGAAAGGCCCTGCCATTTGCGATGCCGTGGCGCGCGCCTATACAAAAGATGATTATCAGACTATCAGCCAGTTTTGGGTGTACATTCAGGCTATGTTGCTTATAAAAGTTTTCAAGGATCGACATCGAGCTTTATCTTACGGTGTATAGCGCGGGAAGTTTTCGAGGGACGGCTAAGCGCAATAATCACAGTAAGATGAAATTTCATTTTGATTTTGGTTTTCCTGTCTTTACCGATATCTCGCAATTATCCACGATTACGGTATCTAGAAAATGTATGTAATCGCGTTGATAAGAAAAACCCATATTGTTCAACTGTTCAAAGACGCTTTTTTTGCCATCGCCTGTCGCCACTATGATAAGTTCAAAATCACGCTCAAGAAGGCTGGCTGGCGTCTTGACATCGTATCCGTTTAAAAATTCTCTCCTCCCTATGTTTGCGTTGCTGTCAACAAAGTAAGCGACAACCCAGCCGCATCTTGAAGAAAGCTCCAGCGCAATTTTACCGCCGCTACCGGCTCCGAAGATCGCAACACGTTTTACATCATTATTTATCGCAAAAATATCCGCTCGATGAACGCATCCCTCGTTAAGAGCATATGTAATTCCTTCCTTGTGACAATAGTCGCAGACAGGTTTGTTGAACTTGTTCCGCAAGGTTTGATCGATGTCGTCGTTAAGAACGTTTCCGCAATGATAGTCTTCGTGTTCTTTGGGAAGTCCGCAACATGTCGCCATATTTCCTTCCTCATCAATCACAAGAACATTAAACTGGTCACATGAATAACCCTCAGGAGCGCTTTTTAGCAACCTTTTATATTCGCTAAAAAACAGAAGCTCCTCCATCATTTTCTTTTGCGTGTCCTGGGAAAGGTTGTCATTAAGCCAATCGTTAAAAATCCACCAATCGTTGATAAAAGCGAACATTGGCTCCAGAGATATACCAAGTTTTCTTGCGAAAAACTCGCAATCCTTAATTTCCAGCAAACTGAATTGATAGAGATGGTAATTGATATTTATAAAGTTTTCATACCCATGCTGCTTCAGCTGACGGACAATTTCAGTCATGTTGGTTTTTATTTCTTCAAAGTCAAAGCCGTGAATTTTATCGTAAGAATTCTGGGAAAACCCCGGCATTGAAAACGTTAAAAGCTGAAGGCCGGAAACCAGTTTTTTATCAATATGAGGGACAATGGATCCATTAGTGCTAATTTCATATTTAAGATTGTAATTATGTAGAATATCAATAATCCCGGAAAGGTTCGGATGCAGGAAAGGCTCGCCCTTGTTGAATAAATATATTCTCGTATTTTGATCGATCGCCTTTTCGGCGAACAGTTTTCCGAGGATATCGGAAAACATCCCGGCGCTGATAATTTTCCCGGGCGGGGCGTTTTTATTCCCGGTTATACAATAAGGGCATTTAGCGTTGCACACCCCGGCAATTTCAAAAAATACACGCCCAAAATATTTCATTCTGCATTATACATATTATGGTGGCGCAGTTTGGTAAAACCCCGCCGCGATATATCCATCGGAAAAAGTTTAGCTTGGATGGCCGCCGATGTTTTCGCTACTGCCTGAGTTTTGATAGAAAAAGACCTCGAAGCAGTCTTCTGTCGCGTTGAAATATAAGACATCCTTTACAGAAAAACCATGCGGCGCTTGATGATAGATAGACAGGCCTCCCAACTCTTTGCTGTAAGAGGCGGTTGGCCCGCCCATTGATTTCTCCCTCGAAATGCTTTATTATTTTGCTGGAACTTCATATTATTTTAGATTCTTAAAAGCGTTTTAACAACTTTTGTTGTATAATATTTTTTACCTGCACACCGCTCCCAGACCCCTTTGTATAATCAATTTTGGGCGCAGGATTTTTCTTGAATCGTTTTCATAGCGCTGTTTAACCCCTGTTTCATAAAATGAGCAATTATCGCATTTTATGGATTGGCGGCATGCCTCCATATCCAACCGTGCAGAGATCTTTTTACAACAACAGACCCGGGCTGGTTTACGAGCCATACGAATTACAACAAAAAGAGCTGGTTAAGCTCGGTACCATCTATTCTGACGGGTTCTCCAGAGCTATGCGACTGCTGGGAAACGATGCGAGCGAAATATTTTTTGATGTAGAGATTCTTCAGAAAACCTGGGCGAAAGAGCATGGCGTCTCGTACGGCGAAAAGACCTGGTCTTATGACATTTTGATAAGCCAGATCAAATATATTCGACCGGATGTCATTTATTTCCAGAGCGTCATCCCACTTCCTGGCTTTATTCGCAGAAACCTGAAACGGGAATTCCCGTTCGTCAAGCTTACCGCGATTCACTTCGGATGGCCGGTTCACGAATATGTATTGAAAGATATCGACGTTTTACTTCCGGCGGCCCCTTTCTTACGCGAGCGTTGCCGGCGCATGTCACGCCATTCCCATCTGGTTTATCTTGCGTTCGACGACGCCATTCTCCAGCTTCTTGGCCCTGGCGAAAGTCAAGGGAAAGAAACATACGCCGACCTGGTGTTCGCCGGATCGACAGGATACATGGAAGATCAGTATGGCAATCCGTTCACACACCCACACCACACGGCGCGTTATTTTACGCTTCTCGAACTTCTGAAACGAACGAATATAAATATCTGGGAAGAGTACAATGTCATAAACAGATATCATTTTAAAGAAACGTTGTTCCTGAAGAAAATAAAGCCCTTAATCGAGTGGTGGGTTTCGCTCCAGGATCAAGGCGATCTCCTGGAGGTCTTCTCCCGGAAAGATATAGCATTGATGGAAGCCGGGCGGAATTTCAGCCGTCTGGCTCTCGGCGAACTTTCCAGAAAAACCAGCGGCGTCCTCGGCGATTCTATTCCTTCGGGCCCCCTCAAGAGCATATTTCATGAACGATGCCACGATCCTGTTTTTGGGTTGGACATGTATAAGATTATCCGCCGGTCAAAAATAGCGCTCAATATACATACCGACGTCGCTAAAAATAATGTTGGAAACTACCGCATGTTTGATATCACCGGCGTCAACTCGTGCATGATTATGAACAGAGGGGACAACCTGTCCGATCTGTTCGAGGCTGAGCGTGAGGTTGTGACCTATGGGTCTTTAGACGAATGTGTGGACAAGGCGAACTACCTGCTCGATCACGAAGAGCAACGGCGCGAAATTGCGGAAGCGGGCCATAAACGCACAATGAAAGATCACACACAAAAAGCGCGATGCCACCAGATACACGGGATATTACGCGAGCGACTGCGAACCGGATCAGGGCGCGCCGTAGGAAAAAAAGTAGTTTCGGACTCTCCTGCGATCATGATTAATGTCGTGGCGATCACTAATAAAGCAGTGGAGACCTGGATCAATGTGTCATTGCCCACTCAGCTTTCCAGCAACAACCTTGGTCGTCTCAAGGACGCGCCGAACATTGTTTACACCATCCACGCCAGACAGGAGTCGGCGGATAGAATTGAAAGTAGCGATGTGTATAAAACTCTGTCAAAACTAATGACAGCGCGCCTGGAGACGGTAGAGCAAAGCGAGGCGAAAGATCCGTATATTTCCAAAAGACTGGAGGCGCGATCGATGGATCAGGCGATAGCCGCCAGCGCGGTATTTATTTGGCTCCTGCCAGAAATGGTTTTTTCGGACGGAGCGCTCGATACGGTATATAAAGCCGCCACGGCAGGCAAGGTTATGGCGATGATCCCGGATATCCCTGTGGCCCAAGAGGCCCTGATGCAAGCCCGGGGCGAGTTCGCTGATAATGGCTGTGATGGTTCTGTTGCGTTCACCCCTGCTTCTCTGACGAACATGGCGCTTGAGCGTCTTCAGTTATCTGGTGTAGCGCGTCTGAAGTCACGGTTCGGTTATGCGCGTTTGCGGGCCTTATTGCTTTGGCGAGTAAGCGCGGGCAAAATGCTGGTTCGATCTTCTCTATTGCATCCAATAATGATCAATTTCAATGAGTGGGGGGACAGGCGGATTCCGAAGGCAAGAGGAATTTATTTTGATCACAACTGCGCGCCAGACTCGTACGATTTGTTCTTCCCGGCCGACTCCGCGAAATTCCTGGTTTGCAGTGTGGATGTTGGCGCAGAACGTTCGGTGATCGCGCCACCGGCTGACTGCTCTCAATTCCAGGCCACCGCCAATTATCTGGGCCATTGCATGCGGTTGCATGTTGATGAGCCGTCAACTGTGTGGGAGCCGGATGAACGCTCGTTTGACAGGTCGGTTGGCTGGCTTCTCGTATGGTTAAAACTCAGATCTGTTATCGAAGATATTGCGATTGTATTAAAAGCGCTATCTAAACGCGCGCACAGACACGCAGGAGACGCGCTCGAATACACCCGCTCTCTCCCCGGCGGCCCTCCAGAGGAGATAGCCATTTTAACGACCGCGAGGCCTGAAGCTGTTGAGCTTGTTGTCAGGAAAATGCGCGAAGCTTTCCCGGGCGCTAATATTACTCTGATATCGCAGAAAGGAACGCCGTTCAAAGAGAACGGCCCTCTGGTGGCGCCCGCAATGCCGCAGGGTAAGTTTGCGTTGCGTCATGTTTTTTCAACATGGATGAAAGCCAGGCGCCATGTCAACCCCGATGTAACAGTTGTTATTTACAATAACCCTAAAGGTGAGGGATATTTTGCCGTAAAGCTGTTTGCCCTGCTTTTAGGGGCCAGACGGACCATGGGAATTTACAATATTGAGGACGCGCAGAAAATAGAAACGAAACAAGGGATAGGTTATTTGTTCAATAAACTGATTTTATGGACAGTCGTGTATCCGGTCGCTACGGCGTCTTTGCTGTATTCATATTTTGCTGATAAGCTGAAACAACGCCGTCTCTTGCGGCCAGCGCGCCGCAGAATAAAATAAGCGGAAAAATATGTTGTAGAGGAAATGACGGGAAACGTTGATATCCAAAACTGGCGGCGAGTAATATTTTTCCGCTCGGCCAGACTGCGCGATATTTCAAAAATGCTCGAAGCGCCGTCAATGCGCGAGTTGGCGCCGGATCGGGCGCTGGTTATCGCCCAGGAAGGTGTGGCCGGCGATGATCTGGAAAAGGTTTTCGGCCCGTGCGAGGTGGCTTATATCCCTCCTGCCAGATTTAAATTAGGCAGAGTATCCCCCGGCCTTATCAGAAGACTAAAAAATTTCCGCGCCGATTCATTTATAATTCCATATAACAACGGAGCCCGCCATGGTTACCGGCATATAGAATGGCTCGGCCGGTTACTTCGCGGGCCGCGCGTTATTGGCATCGATCAAAATGGTGGATTACACGAGGTATCGCTAAAAGCTTCATTCGCCAGGAAAAAAAAAGCGGTCGAGGATCGATTGCATCCATGGCTATGGTCCCACCCAAAATATACTCACTTACTTTTCCCCAAACCCTTATATCCTAAAACTCTTTCGATAGATTTCTCGCTTACCTGCAACCTTCGTTGCATGTTTTGTCCAAAAGACGACTTTAAAGGGCCGCATCTCGATCTGAGTAATCTGAAGAAACTTAAGACTCCCATTTATTATGCGAATACAATCGCCATCGGAGGACGAGGCGAGCCTTTGCTACATCCGAAGCTTGGCGAAGCGATGAGATATATCTATTCTGTTAGCCCAAAAAAGGATATTATAGAGCTTGTAACCAACGGAACCGTCTTGTCCAAAGAAAAAGCCCGCCTATTCGGCCCTCGGCTCAAAAGGATGGTCATTTCCCTTAACTCCGCCGATCCTGTCTCATATAGAAAGTATATGAAGTATGACTTGGATAAGACATTGGAAAGAATAAGAGAATTTATGGAAGCGCTCGATGATAGGAAAACGGGAAAAGCGCTACTGAATTTTGTGACCCATAGCGAGAATTACCGGGAGATGCCTTCCTTTGTTCGTCTGGCGCGAGAGTTGGGAATCGGCAAGGTTGAATTCAATCCATACCAGGTCACATGCAAGGAGCATTTGCGTTATGCCTTGTTTAATACAATGGATGAGTATAACGATATCCTGGACGCCGCCAGGGCCGTGGGGCGCGAACTAGGTGTGATTGTGCAGGCATGGAAGTTTAACTGCGGAGAAGTTCATGCCCCTGAGCGTGATGCGCAATGCCCTTTCCTTTATAACGACGCATTTATATCTGTCAATGGTGAGGCTACCCCATGTTGTTATTCGGGAAGCTATGTGATTGGAAATGTATATGAGTCAGGTTTTGAGAAGGTGTGGTTTGGGCCGCAATACCAGAAACTGAGAAAAGAAAAATATCTGGATCATTGTAAAAACGGGTGTGTTCCGTTTCTTCAATATGAAGATTACAAAAGACATTTTTTCGCTGATTTCAAGGAGTCCGAGGAATACAGGGAAATTGAAAGACAGTTTGAAAAAGCAATTTTTAGAGGTTCCCCATAGTCGATAATCCCTTCTTAAGATCGAGTTGTTCTTTCCGATAAGATAGTAATATCCTCAAGCTGAATTGTTGACATGGCCGATTTTATGGTTTTTAATGATAGCTTGGTTTTAACAGGAACCCAAACTATAACATATTGATTCATTAGACTATTATCCCAATGTCACAGGCGCGGCCAAGACAGGCTGTTATTCTAGCAGGTGGAAAGGGTTTAAGGTTACGCCCACTTACACAATCAACTCCCAAGCCGATGATTCTTGTGAATGGGAGGCCATTTTTGGAATACCTGATTGAAAACCTGAAGGAAAACGGTTTTGAAAAAATCCTCCTGCTACTCGGATATTTGCCAGACAAAATCCGAAATCACTTCAAAGATGGGGAATCGTTTGGTGTTTCAATTGAATATTCGGTTACACAAATTGAAAACGACACAGGCGCGCGCATAAAGCGTGCCAGGGATATGCTCGACCCCTGTTTCTTGCTGATGTATTGCGATAACTACTGGCCGTTAAGAGCGGACGAAATGTGGGAGCGTTTCAAGCGTTCGAGAGCCAGCGCTCAGATCACTGTATATTCCAACAAGGATGATTATACGAAAGACAACGTGCGCCTTGGGGAGAACGGAGTGGTGGAGTTTTACGACAAAAGCCGCGCCTCGCATGGTCTGAAGGGAGTGGATATAGGATACGCGTTAATTAAAAGAGACGCAGTTTTTCCCGCCATTGATTCCGGAAACGTATCATTCGAGGGGACTGCATATCCAAAACTTGCTGAAAAAGGAGAATTAACCGCCTTTGTCACCGATCACCGGTATTACAGCATAGGCTCGCGTGACCGCATGCAAACAACCAAACGGTTTCTTGCGCGCCGGCCTGCGGTTATTCTTGATCGGGATGGTGTTCTCAACGAGAAACCGCCAAAGGCGCAATATGTTGAGAAGTGGAGCCAGTTCAAGTGGCTTCCTGGAAGTGTGGAGGCGATCCGGCTTCTAAGGGCCAACGGATACACTATTATAGTCATCACGAACCAGGCGGGTGTCGCCAGGGGCATTATGACAAAACAGGAGGTAGAAGATATACACAAAAAGATGAGCGGGGATCTGGAGAACGCAAACCTTTCCCTCGACGCGATCTATTACTGCCCGCACGGGTGGGATGACGATTGCGAATGCCGTAAGCCACTGCCAGGCATGTTGTATATGGCGCAACGCGAATTCCACCTTGACCTTACAAAGACATACTTTATAGGCGATGATATCAGGGACAAGCAGGCGGGTGACGCTGCGGGATGTCCTTGTCTTCTCGTATCGAAGGATAAATCATTGCTTGACCTTGTTGGCGCCATACTGGGCAATTCGGTAACCGTTTCACAGGCAACCGGATGAAAAAAACGCTGGTTACCGGAAATCTTGGCTACATAGGGTCGGTTCTGACGCCGATGCTGGCCGAACGCGGATATCAAGTGATTGGATATGACGCGAATCTATACGGCAGGGAATGTCTGTTGTACGATCCCCCGGAGCATGGGCTAACGCAAATAACAAAAGATATACGGGACGCCTCCCCCATGGATTTTGAGGGTGTGGATTACGTTATTCATTTATCGGCCTTGTCCAACGATCCTCTCGGAGAGCTTCGGCCGGCCGCCACCGAGGAGATCAACCTCTCAGGGGCGCAACACCTGGCCACAGTGGCCAAGCAAGCCGGCGTGAAACGGTTCATATACGCGTCGTCCCAGAGTATGTACGGCATCTCCGAAACAGGCGGCGAGCTCGACGAGGACAAAAGCGCTAAAAATCCGATCACTTCTTATGCGCGGACGAAATGGCAAATGGAGCAATGGCTGATGGAGCGAATGAACGACGATACGTTTATTGTGACCGCACTCAGGCCATCTACAGTCTTTGGAGCAAGTCCAAAACTAAGGTGCGATATCGTTTTTAACAATCTGGTTGCATGCGGGTATACAACAGGCCGCATCGAAATAAAAAGCGACGGCTCGCCATGGCGGCCGGTCGTTCATGTAAAAGACGTCTGCTCGGCGTTTATCGCCGGAGTCGAGGCGCCCCCAGGGCTTGTCGCTGGACAGGCGTTCAACGTTGGCGTTCCAGAAGGAAACTATACCGTGCGCGATCTTGGCGAAGCGGCGCAACGTTGCGTGCCGGGCGCTGACCTGGTATTTACGGGGGAACACGGGGCCGACTCAAGAACGTACCGGGTAAGCTTTGCAAAGATATTAAAAGTTTTGCGCGATTATTATCAGCCGGAATGGGATCTTGTTCGGGGTGGCCGCGAATTAGTAGAGCTTTTTGATCGTGTCAACTTCAATCAGGAGGATTTTCGCGGCCCGCGTTGCGTACGGCTGGCCCAATTGCGCCGCCTGATGCAAGAAAACAAGCTAACTGAAGATCTGCGGTGGGTCGGGAATTGATTAACAAGATTAATCAGTGCCGGTCATGTGGCGACAAAGGCATCCATAAATTTTTTGATATGGGCGCCCAGCCCTTTGCCAACGCTTTGCTGGCTGATCCTGAAAACGCCGAGCGCCGATACCCACTGGAACTGAGCTGGTGTGAAAATTGCCGCCTCGTGCAACTTAACCATACCGCCGACCCAAAGGAGTTGTTTTCAAACTATGTCTGGGTAACTGGAACCTCATCCACTGCCCAGACTCATGCCAATATGTTTTGTGAAGAAACTCTGTTAAGGGCGCAAAGTTTTGACAACGGATCGTATGTGTTGGAACTGGCCAGCAACGATGGCACCTTCCTGAAACCATTCATGGCAAAAGGAGTAAAGGTTCTGGGTGTTGATCCCGCCGAAAATGTGGTTCAGATGGCCCGCCGGGAAGGCGTCAGGACTCACTGCGGTTTTTTTGGTGATGATCTTGCCAACGAATTGTTAAAAGAACATGGTCCCGCCCGCGTTGTTATAGCCAGAAATGTCTTGCCCCATGTCGCCAATCTTAGCGATTTTGTCCGAGGCATGCGTTCGGTCATGGCGGACGATGGGCTTGCGGTGATCGAGGCGCACTACGGCGCAATTATCCAGCGGCAACTCCATTACGACTCGATATATCACGAGCATCTTTGCTACTTTACCCTTGAAAGCATATCGACCCTGCTCCATAATCATGATCTTGAAATATTTGACATCTCTAAAAGCCCCATCAGCGGAGGATCGCTGATAATTTTCGCGCGAAAAGCGGGGCGCCAGGCATCCATGGCTGTGGAGCGACTGTTGACGCATGAGGCGGAGGCAGGTGTAAATGAGCTGGGTTCATGGGAAAACTTCAGCGCCGACTCGCAAGCGCATAAAAAACTTACAATGAACATCCTCGAAAACCAGCTAGACAGCGGAGCCAGAATCATCGGGTACGGCGCTTCGGCAAGAAGCTCCACCTTGCTTAATTTCTGCGGTATAGGAGCGCAACATTTAAGCGTAATCGCCGATCAAAATCTGATGAAGCAGAAGCTGTACACCGCCGGCTCACATATCCCGATCAGCAGTCCTGAAGAGGTTATGAAAACAAACCCAGATACGGTTTTTATTCTGGCCTGGAATTTTTTACAGGAAATAAAGGGAATTTTATCTGATCGCTTTGGTTTTGGCGGTCGGCTCATTGTCCCCTTTCCGGGAAACCCTTCGGTCATCAGCGGCAAGGGCAAATAATGGAGGCGCGGCAAGGGGGAATCGAGGGTGTGGTTGTCCGCCCCCTGAGGAGGATACCGGACGAGCGTGGAACAATCATGCATGGCGTTCGAAGCGACAATATCCTGAACGAGTTTGGTGAAGTTTATTTCAAGAAACTTTATGCTGGTGTTATCAACGGATGGCATGTCCACAAGACACTGAAACTGAATTACATCTGCGTGTTTGGAATGATCAAGCTGGCGTTATATGACATGAGGGATCATTCGCGGACTTACGAAACATTGCAGGAAATTTTTATCGGCGAAGACAATTACTGCCTTGTGCATATCCCCCCTGGCATAGCTAATGGATCAAAAGGGCTTGGAAGTCCCTTTTCTATCTTGTGCAACGTCGCCTCCGAGCCCCACGACCCAAGCTTAAAATATCTCAGGATAGATCCTCACTCGGGCGAAATCCCTTACGACTGGAGCAGGGGCGATTTCTAAGCTAGCAAATATGGTCAAAAGAATTTCTGTTACCGCAGGATGCAAGAAAATAGTTATTTTTGGCGCGGATCATGGAGGATTCGCAGTAGTTGACCTGGCGGCGATGTGCGGATGGAAAATCATCTGGTTTGTCGATACTGATAAGAGCAAATGGAACAGCTCCATGAGCGGTTACAGGATAAGAAATCCGGAAATTCTTAAAAGTCGCGAATTTGACCTGCTGGTGATCTCCTCATTAGTAGATCATAAGCTTGCGGTTAAATACATGGATGATATCGGATTCGAGCGGGGGAAAGACTATATATTCTCCCAAGATCAGGTGGTGATTAATGATTTTACACTTTCGCTAAAGCTTCCCCATGTTATGGAATCTGGAAAAAAAACTGTAATTTACGGCGCTGGCCAGGGGGGAATGCAGGCAATGGATATGGCGCTACGGTATGGCTGGGAGATCAAGTATTTCGTGGATAGCGCCAGGGCGAAATGGGGCGAATCATTTAGAGGGCATGCTATAATCAGACCCGAGGCGCTGATGAAAAGAGATTTTGATTTAATTATCGTGGCATCGCTTCCCGGCAAGAAGAATATATTTGCGGCGTTGGGCGAAATGGGGTTTGAATACGGCAAAGACTTTATCTTTTTCCAGGATGAGATAACCTGAACAGAATATCGTTTCGATATACCGTACAAACGTTTTTCTCCTACTATGGCTCTCAATTGAAAATATTCTTGACCGGCGGAACGGGCTTTATCGGGTCGGCGGTTATCTTGAGGCTGGCGCAAAAAGGCCATGAGGTTCTCGTTTTAAGCAGGAGCGAAGAGGCGGTAAGCGGCGTAACTCCATTCCAGGAAAATGTTAACGTTCTGGTGTCGGATCTTTCCGATTTAAAAAAAATAAAATATTCACTCAAAGGATTCCGCCCGGATTCCGTTATCCACCTTGCATGGGAAGGGCTTCCCGATTATAGCCAGCGACTATGCAGGAAAAACGTGGAAATGGGGGCTAATTTTTTCAGGCTTCTCGCCGATATGGAAATAAAGAGTGTCTTGTCTTCAGGCAGTTGCTGGGAATACGAACCTCGGCGCGAGCCGTTGACCGAAGACTCCCGAAAGGATAATAAGAGCCCTTTTTCAGCGGCGAAAATCAGGCTTTATGAAGAAGGGCTGGAAATTTTCCGGAAGAAGAGCGCCGCATTTATATGGTTGAGATTATTTTTCGTTTACGGCCCGGGACAAAGATCGACCTCTCTGATTCCCTATACACTCGAATGCGTGGCATTGGGACAGGAGCCTATTATCAAGAGCCCCGGCGCAAGACATGACTTTGTATATATAGATGACGCGGCTGAATGCATCACGATGGCTTTGGAGCGGGAGCTCCCTAATTCGGTGTACAATGTGGGATCTGGAACGCTTACTTCGTGTGGTGAAGTGGCTAAGTTGGCGCTGTCAGTCGCAGGGGCCGAGCCGTTCGAGGACAGGCCGGCGGATGATACCGCAACGGATGAAAGCCTCCACTATCTCGCTGATACATCACGAACGGCGACCGAAGTCGGGTGGACGGCCAGACTGAGCCTTCGCGAAGGAGTAACGCGTACTATGGAAAGCATGGCAAGCTTGAAGAAGAAAGAAGACTGAATGATAATATCCAGAACACCTCTTAGGATTAGCTTCGCTGGAGGAGGAACGGACATCGGCGAATACTACAGCAACGGCTCGGGGCCCGGCGTGGTTGTAAGCGCGGCGATCAACAAATATATTTATATAACTGTAAATAAAAAGTTCGATGATCTTATCAGGGTCAGCTATTCAAGGACAGAAATCGTCGATACCGTCGACAAGGTGGAGCACAATATCATTCGCGAGGCGCTCAAGATCGCTGGAGTTGAAAAGGGAATTGAAATCGTTTACGTGGGGGATATCCCTCTGGGCTCCGCCGGTGTAGGGCTCGGCTCATCAAGTGGTCTTGCTGTTGGAGCGCTAAACGCTCTCTACGCCTTTCAGGGAAAGCACGCGTCAGCAGAGCGGCTGGCCAGAGAGGCGTGCCAAATTGAAATCGATACGCTTCAGCACCCGATCGGCAAGCAAGACCAGTATATAACCGCATATGGCGGTATTAATTATATTCAGTTTAACTCTGACGAGAGTGTGTTCGTTGACCCGGTAATTTGCAGGTTGAATGTCAAAGAAGAGCTCAATAAAAGACTGATGCTCTTTTACACTGGCATAGAGAGGATATCCTCGACGATCCTGAAGGAACAAAAAGCCTCTATCAAAAGTAAACTTGAATACCACCACAAAATGGTTGATATGGCGAAGAGTATCCGGGAATGTCTGATGCGAGGAGATTTCGATTCTATCGGAGAAATCCTGCACGAAGCATGGCTACTCAAGAAAAAACTGGCTTCGGGAATTTCCACAGAGGCGATTGATAAGTGGTATGAGTCAGCGCGGCGCGCCGGAGCGCTGGGCGGCAAGATCGTAGGCGCGGGTGGCGGAGGATTCCTTCTGTTGTACTGCCATGAAGAAAAACAGGATAACGTTCGCCTGGCGTTGTCTGACCTTAAAGAAAGCCCGTTCAAATTCGAGGGGCAGGGAAGCAAGATAATCTACGTACACGACTGACTTGTTCCGGAGAATTAGAAATGAAATTTTGGGTAGAGTCAGGTGATGGCAAACGCGCTGTGGATCTTTACAGCGATGAGGGATTCAAGTTGGCCGCAGAGCTGTGGCTCAAGGCCTCATGTCACCGCAAATTAATGTACGAGCCCACTTGGCTTGGGATTCCTATTATCCAGTATCCCAACGACATTGTAATGATGCAGGAGCTTATCTGGAAATTAAGACCGGATGTTATTGTTGAAACCGGAGTGGCTCACGGGGGCGCGGCGATCCTTTACGCTTCCATATTGGAATTGATTGGCAAAGGCGAGGTTATTGGTATAGATATCGAAATACGGAAATACAACGATATCGCGATTCGAAGCCATCCTTTATCCAAAAGGATAACCTTGATTGAGGAAAACTCGACTGGTAATAAAGCGGTTGAGCGGATCCGGGGGATAGTTGAAGCGAAGCGGACGGTGCTTGTGGCGCTCGATTCAAACCATTCCCGCGCCCATGTTCTGCGCGAAATGGAGCTTTACGGCCCTTTTGTTACGCAAGGAAGCTATATGGTTGTGATGGATGGAGCCCAGGAAATGATGTGGAGTCTTCCTGAGGGCAAAAAAGAGTGGCGCGAAGATAATCCGCTGAAAGCCATTGAGGAATTTGTCGCAGGTAATGACGAATGGAGAATAGACACCTACTACAACCGTCTTGAGGTCACATCGAATCCAAAAGGCTTTCTGCAAAAGGTTGGGGCAAGAAAATAGTTTTACTTTTAGCCGTCAGCGCGAGTTTTGATTATGAACGGAGGCGTTAAAGGAAAAAAAATTCTGGTGACCGGGGCCGGTTCAGGAATAGGCGCCAGCATCGCCCTTGCTTTAGGCCATCACGGGGCCAAAGTAGGAGTTCATTATTCCAGCAGTAAAAAAAAGGCTGAACAAGTCGCCGCCGGAATTCGGGAATCGGGAGGAGAGGCGAAAATATTCAAGGCAGACTTTTTAGAGCCCGGCGCTCCGGAGGATTTAACCAGATCGTTTGCCGAGGAATTCGGAGGAGTCGACGGCCTTGTAAATAACGCAGGCGGCGTCTTCGGTTACGGTCATTTTTCAGAGCTTGACCATACCGATTGGGAGAATACATATACTCTTAACGCAAAAGCTCCTTTTTTTCTTATAAAAGAGGTCTTTGAGGAGATGAAAAAGTCGGGAGGCGGGAGAATAATAAACATCAGCACAGTCTCTGCAAAATATGGAGGCAGTGCGAACAATATCCATTACGCCTCCTCTAAAGCCGCGCTTGACGCGATGACAGCAGGTTTTGCGCGCGCTGGCGCCCCCTTCAACATACTTGTCAACTCGATCAGGTGCGGCGTTATCGATTCGGGAATGCACAACAAGGTTGAAGGATACAGTGAGACCCGCTTCAAGAAGAGGATTAACATGATTCCGCTGAAACGCGCGGGCCGTCCCGAAGACGTAGCGTTGATGGCTCTGCATCTTATCTCCGACGCAGGAAATTTCATTACCGGGGAGTTTATCACCATAGCGGGGGGGGACTAACCTTGAAATCTGGACAAATGAAAAAATATGTTTTCATAACCGGATCGGAAAGCTTTATAGGAAAAGAGCTTATTTCGCAATGCGAAGCCAACGAAATTAAAGTGACCGGGGCCGATTTGGTAAGCGAGGAGACGCCTGGGCGGTTTGCGGTGGATATACGCTCACCCGGAATCAGGGAAGTCATTCCCGAAAGTGTGGACGCTGTTATCCACCTTGCCGCCCTGTCCAGAGACGCGGATTGCCGGGACAACGCTTACGAATGTTTCGACGTCAATGTCATGGGCACGCTAAACCTGATGGACGCCGCCGTCGAGCGAGGGGCCAAGCAGTTTATTTTCGCTTCTACCGAATGGGTATACGACAGTTTCGTTGAAAACGAAACGAAACTGGAAGGCTCGACGATTAACGCAATGAAACTGGATTCAGAATATGCGTTATCTAAACTTGTTAGTGAAGCCAATTTAAGACAGAAATATCTCAAAGGATTCTGCGACGTGATGATCCTGAGGTTCGGGATTATCTATGGTCCTAGAACGGCCAACTGGTCGGCTGTCGAATCGTTGACTTACGCCGTTGGCACGAAAGACGAAGTGTCTGTGGGCTCTCTTGGGACTGCCAGGGCGTTTATTCACGTCTCCGACATCGCATCGGGAATCATCAAGTCTATCGGGGCGGAAGGCTTTAACACAATCAATCTTCAAGGGTCCAGGCTTATTTCCCTTGGTGAAGTCATCGAGACGGCCAAACGAGTTCTAGGCAAAACTCCTGACGTGGCTGAGACCACTCCCGACAGCCCCAGCGTCAGAGCCGTTTCAGGGAGGAAAGCGGGATCGCTTATTGACTGGAGACCGGCCATCGATTTGGAAACTGGTCTTAAGTCCATTCTGCCCGCTCTTGGGCTACAAGCCACGGAATAAAGCGATGCGCGCCGAAAATATTTGCCTGATTTGCGGCTCTTTGGATCATGAAGAAAAGATTTCCTACGATGCGCCCGACAAGTATGAAGAGGCGGCGGGGGTTATTGAAGAGAATTACTTCAGGAAATGGATCAAATGCCTGGGATGCGGATTCCACTATTCAATATATTCCAGGCCTGCGGATATCCTGGATTTACTTTACGAAAAGATATATCGGGATCCCGGCAGTTTTTGGAGGAAAGAGAGCGCCGTCGATATGTTCAGGCGGGTGATAAAGTTGCCTGACGAACAGTCTGAAACCAGACGCAGGGTGAAGTGGATAAAAGAAAAGATGGGAGACGTTTTTGAGGATGGCGTCGCGCCAGCAGGGAAACCTCCTTATGAAATGCTTGATATCGGAGGGGCGACCGGCGTCTTCGCTTACGAATTCAAGGACGATCAATGGCGCTCAAGCGTGGCCGACCCCAGCGAAGAGGGGCGGTTTTTGCAAGAGGAATATCAAATCCCGTATGTCCAGAAAAAGTATATGAGCGGTCTTTTCGATCACAAGTTCGACTTGATATCGCTTGTTTTCAGCCTTGAGCATATTTCCGATCCAGACTCCCTTTTGACCGATGTTAAAGCCGACCTTTCCGAGCGTTCATTCATATATATAGAAGTACCGGACGCGATAGCTTTCGATCTCAAACAGCAAGACGATGATATTTTCAACTCGTGCCATCTCTGGATGTTTGATCCGCACACTCTTTTGCGTCTTATGTCCCGTTGCGGATTTCATGCATATTCACTGGATCGTGTGAAGACGATACGGGGACATTATTCTCTCATGGTTATCGGAGGGCCGGTATGGAAGTGAGGGGGAAAAAATTGAAAGGGACATACGATATCATTTCAACCAAACATGAGGACAACCGTGGTTTTCTTGTACGAACCTTCGACCGGAATCTGCTGAAAGAAAGCGATCTTGCGATAGATTGGGTTCAGGAAAGCCATTCCCACACTAAAACAAAGGGCACACTGCGAGGTTTTCACGTCCAAACGCACCCATATGCTGAAGGGAAATTTATTACCGCTCTCAAGGGGAAAATGTTGTGGATTGTGGTTGACTTAAGAGCAGGTAGTGACACCTTCGGGCAATGGGACAGCGTCACTCTCGAAGGCGGCGCAGGCCGATCCTTGTATGTCAAACGGGGATTCGCTCACGGATGCCTTTCGCTTACCGATAATTGCGACATAATCGTCAAGTCGGACAATGTTTATTCCCAAGCCCATGGGACCGGAATAATATGGAACGACGCCGACTTATGCGTGGAATGGGGTATTGAAGATAATCCTGTGATATCCGTGGCCCATTCGCGTTACGGCACATTCGCCGAGTTTAAAAAAACCTTAGGCGGCATAGAGAAAAGCTGAATGGACAAACTGGTTGTTTCTGATGAAAAAAATGAACGTGTCTGAGATGAGCGAAAAAGCCGCGAACGACCTGCTCATGGTGCGCCTGGGACAGCTTGTCGTTAACGAGAGATACAAAAACGGAGATTTCAAGGTTCCGATTCACCTTGCTTTAGGACACGAAGCCATTGCCGTGGCGGTGAGCCAAACGATGGAGCCCGAAGACCAGCTTGTCCTTTCCCATAGAAACATTCATTACAATCTTGCCAGGTCAGGCTCTGTAAAAGAAGAAATAGACGAATATCTTCTAAAACCCGAGGGAGCCGGGGGGGGATGGCTGGGGTCTATGAACCTATCGCGCAAAAGCGAGGGGGTCGCCTATGCATCCAGCATACTTGGCAACAATTTGCCTGTGGCCTCCGGCATGGCCCTTGCGAATAAAACCAGAGAAAAAGAAAGCGTCGTCATTGTTGTCACCGGCGACGGCGCCATGGAGGAAGGCGCATTTTATGAAAGTCTAACTTTTATGAAAACATTCGGCTTGCGCGTAATAGTTATTGTTGAAGACAACGGCTGGTCTTTGGCGTCCCGCATTCATGAGCGTAGATGTGAAATCGACCTGAATCAACTGGCAAAAGCTTTTGGCATTCGCCACGACACCATGGAGGGCAACGATATTGCCCGGTATATTGAAACGCTTCGAGATATCCGGGAGTGGACGATGGATAAGAATGAGCCGGTGATAGTCCACGTTCTGCTGACCACCCTTGGCCACTGGACAATGAAAACCGAAGATTACCCTGAGGGAAAATTCATCAATTATCACGCCGGGCCGGCGAAGACCGTCAACATTGGCGATGGCCCGGTTATCGAAAATTCGGAAGCCGACCCGGTTTTTGTCCTGAAAAGCCGCTTAGATGAAACTGAGTTCGACAAGCTTGTAAAAAACCAGCTTCAAAACTTGTCTGGAGAGCTTCCATGAATTATGTAGGTTTCGTTAATCAGGAACTAAAAAAAGCGCTCAAGGATAAAAAGGGCGTCATAGTATTCGGACAGAATGTCGGAACCGGATCGTGCGTATCTGGATTGTCCCGTGGAATCGAAAAAGAGACTGGATGCCGTGTTCTCAACACCCAGAATAGCGAAAACACCCTGGTTGGAGCAGGTTTCGGGATGATGAGAAACGGAGTCTCATCCATTTATATAATGAAACAACTCGACTTTCTGCTGTTGGGAATTGATCAGTTGGTTAACACATATAATTATATTCGCGTATTTAAGCCATCCGCGTCGTTTACGATATTGGCCGTCGTGGTGGATAACGGTTATCAGGGAATGCAATCGAGCCTGAACAACCTTGCCGACTTTTGCTCCATAGCCCGCATACCTGGCTACGCTATCACCAACCGGCGCGACGCGGAAAAAATCATCGGCGCGCATCTCGTCTCCCCGGGTTTCAGAATTATCGGCTTAAGCCAGAGATTGTTCGGCAGGGAATTGATCGATTTCGAGCAGGTGATAAGCTGTGAAGCGGACGGCGGCTGGCTCCAGTATACAGACGGCGCGGATGTGACGATAGCATGCTTTAACTTTTCGATCCCCCAGGGCCGTGGTCTCATTGAGGCGTTAAAGGATAAGGGCAAAGAGGCGTCGTTGTTTTCAATTAATTCCTCATCTCCGGTGGAATGGAGCCCGATAATAGCAAACGCCTGTCAAACCGGCGCTATCGTAGTTATCGACGACATTAAAAGCGTCAACTCACCTTCGGTAGACCTCGTGGCGCGCGCGCGCGGTGAAGAGAAAATAAGGACAATAACGCATATTACCAGGGATTTTTCCAGCCTGGACTGGCTTCGTCCGAATGCTGACGAACTGGTCTTGAATAATAAAAATATTATTCATCAGGCGCTCAAGTGATTTAGGTGGATTGAGATGAAAAAATCTGAATACAATTCCGTTACGCTGGTAAACGTGGCCCGCAAAGTTAACCAGGTCCAGTTCCCGATAAGCCTTGGCGTTATAGCAATGATGAGAAAATACGATATCCGTCCTTCGGTTAACCTTATCATCGGATTCCCCTGGGAAACGAAGAGCGACTACAAAGATCGGATGGAGAATATGACGTCGATGCCCGATGAAACGCTGGATTATTACTATCACCTGATCTCCGAGCTTAGACAAAAAGATACCGCTTATCCCGTGTCTGGCGAATATCTTGAGCAGATAGAAAAACTGCATTAATCATGAATGACAATCAACGCAATTCAGCGAAGGGGAGCGTCCGGGTACCGAAACGTTTTCAGATTGAAACAATATATAGTTGCAACGCAAGTTGCGGCATGTGCGCGCTAAGTCTGCCGCCGACGCGGAAAAAGGGGCCCATGTCAATGGGCGTCTTCAAGGCGATTGTCGATGTTATGGCTCCATTCAGCGGTGAGATAGAAAAGGTGGACTTGTTTGGTCTCGGCGAGCCGCTACTCGATCCGCATATCTTCGACAGAATCGCGTACATGAAAAAACGGGGCTTCACAAACCTGGCGATATCCACAAACGCGGACTTGCTCAATGAAGATAAAAGGGAGCGTCTGCTTTATACCGGTGTCGAAACGGTGATATTCAGCGTCGATGGAGTCAGCAAGCGCACCCATGAGAGCATAAGGCCAGGAGTAACATTCGAGAGAGTCGTGGGCAATTGCGCCGCCGCCATAAAACTTAGAGACGATAGCTCATACCCCACAAGGTTTGTTATCAGATTCATAAGACAGGAAAGCAACCTGGACGAGTGGGAGGGATTCAAGGAATACTGGGCGCCAAAACTTTCGTTCGACAAAGGGGACTTGATAATAGCGTACGACATGAACACCATGGGAGGCGAAGTTAGCTCCAAAGAAAATCTTGTCAGTGACAAGATTGACCGGGACATCGAAAAGGCGCCATGCAACCAGGTTTTCGAGCGGCTGATAGTGCTCAGCGACGGAACCGTTCCCCTTTGTTGCGAAGATACGCCCAAGTTCAAGTATGCTCAAGGGTCGGCTCTGGAGACGCCGCCGATCGATATTTTCAACTCGACAGGATTTGAAAACATCAGACGGCTTCACCTGGACGGCGAAAAAAACCGAATACCTCTTTGCGCCCAATGCACGGTGTTATACAGTGAAGGTGGCGTAGAAATTATCGACGCGTATACAACCAGGAACATTGTTTGATGAGTAATAAGGAAATGTCTGAGAGCGCCGCGCCCACCGCGACTGAAAGCCGGAAGCTGATCCCAAAGGAGCTTGCCATAGAGACTGTTTTCGGTTGCAATCTTAGTTGTCCTATGTGTTTTATTGATATGCCAACCAAACGCAAAAAGGGCGTGATGACAATGGAGTTGTTCCACTCCATTGTCGATTCGATGGCCCCTTATGTAAATGAAATCGAAAGAGTCGACCTCTGGTCTCTTGGAGAGCCGCTACTCGACCATCATTTGTTTGAAAGGATAGGGCTACTAAAGGAAAGGGGCTTTTGCAATCTTGCTATCTCGACGAACGCGGATCTGATGGATGCGGACAGGCGGAGGGGCCTGCTTGAGTCTGGCATTGAAACAATTATTATAAGCATTGACGGAATCGACAAGCAAACATACGAAAAGATACGCCATGGCGCGGATTTCGACCGTGTAGTATCCAACACAGAAAATATCATCAAGATGCGCGATGAAGGCGATTACGATACCAGGTTCATCATAAGGTTTATTCGTCAAGCGGACAACTTCGATCAGTGGGAGCGGTTTAAACAATTCTGGAATGCCAGGTTGTCCCAGGAGAAGCGGGATTTCGCCACTCTTTATGATATGCATAATCATGGAGGCTACATCGCCGGCAAAGAAGATCTGATCGGGTGTGACCGGGTGTCCGAAAAGGTGGAGACAAAACCTTGCCATCATATATTCCGGACAATGATTGTGCTTGTGGACGGGTCTTTGGCTTTGTGCTCCGCAGATTTTCTGGAAGCGCAGTTCGACCTTGGAAACCTGCCAGTCCAAAGCCCGATAGAAGCGTTCAACTCCAGGGAGTTTAACGCGATCAGGGACATTCATGCGCTTGGGAACAAACGCAAAATTAAATTGTGCGGCGAATGTACTGTGCTTTACAGCGAACAAACCAGAGAGACCGGCTGGGATCGGGGCATGTAGACGCTAATATGGATCCATCCAAATTAGGCGGCAAATACACGCTGATTATACCCACGCATAACCGCCCCGATAATTTCGCTCAACTCCTGGATTATTTCGAAGTTAATTCGGTGGAATTTCGAATCATCATTTTGGATTCTAGTGATGAGAACGGTGTGACCGCAAACAGCAGGAAAGTAGGGAGTTTTTCCCTGAACGCAGAGCATTTTAGCTACGATCCGGGAATTCCGGTCAACGACAAGCTGATGGATGGGATAAGCAAAGTGGAAACGGAATATTTTTCGATATGCGCTGATGACGATCTTGTTTTCCTTCCTGCGATTGCTGAGAGCGTAGGATATCTGGAGCGAAACCTGGAATATCTTACAGCCCACGGATATTACCTTTCATTTTCAACGGAAGAAAACGATGTAGCCATAAGGGCTGTCACTTACGGAACACCGTCCATAGATTCTCCCGATCCGCTTCACCGATTGTATGATTTTATACGTTATTATCAGCCGACATTTTATGGCGTACACAGGACAGAAGCCATGAAAAAGAATTTTGCGAATATAAATCGCGTGAGGGGGTTCCTCTTTGAAGAGATTATTCATGCCGGCTTAACCGTTATAAACGGAAAAGTGGCGAGGATAAGGCGATTTTATTACGGGCGGCGCGCTGAAAATAATTTCGCCGACCCGGAAAACCCCAAAAATGAAACAGGTCATCCCCTAAAATGGTTCATGAGAGACCCGGAAAACCTGCTAGGGGAATTTGTAAAATACCGTGATGTCATTATCGAAGCTTTGCAAAATACAGGTAAGATTTCAATGAACACTGATGAGTTGCGTCAATATCTCGATTTGTTGCATGGGGGCTATTTGGCCAGCAGTCTGGATCATGAGCGAATATACGCCAAAGCGCGAGAAAAGATCGGGATCGATAAACCGGAAAATAGCAAGAACGCTTCAGACGATACCACCAGCGCGAACTGGCGAGGATTATCTGTTAAGGTGAATTCCGGCGCCAGGCAGACCAGGACGTACCAACTCTACAGAACATTTCTTAGCCATCTCAATGTCAGTCCCCCGGCAAGTCCGCTGTTTAATAATGAAGATGTGTTCGATATGATAAAAAGCTTTGATACGTTCTGAACTCATCTTTTGAGGAAAGTTGATTATCCAGCTATTTATCCATCATCCACCAATCATTGAAGAAAGCCATCATATTGATTTTTTTTAAACCGAATCCATGGAGACTGTCATAGGATTCTTGCGAAAATCCGGTCATCGAAAACGCCAGAAGATCTAGACCGCCAGAAGATCCAGACCGCCTGTCAGGTTTTCGCCAATTTCAGGAAAGATAGCTTTGAATATCAAAAGAAATTAGCACATCGTCAACAATAAAACGATCTAGTAAATGAATAAAATCCTTCCCATAAATCAAACCGCTCTTTTCCAGCTTTCGGAACATTGAGGTTTTCCATGGGATCGAAGATACGATTATCAGGTCATAGTCGTTACGGTCAAGCGTTTCGGGACTTTTAATATCAAGCCCTTCGAAAAAACCGCCTAGTTTGCCCTCGTCACTGTCCACGCAGAAAACAGCTTCCCAACCGCATTTTCCGGCTATCGTCATTGCGGCGGTAGCGCCGGAGCCTGTTCCAAAAATAACGACCCGTTTCACATGGCTCAAATCGGGCAGATCTTTTTCATAGTTAAAGAGGGGTTCGTATCTCTGGTATTTTTTCGACGTGGCGATGATAAATCTGACCGAGTCTATCAAATCATCAGTCTGTTTTTCAACATCGTCCCACTCTAAAGTGAAATCCTCGCTATGGACACGGACAGCCTTTCTGGCATAGCGGTTGTGGATCCTGTTGTAGCCATATTTTGCGTGGCCGGCGTAGTTAAAAATATCGAACCTTCTTGGTTTATCCGCGCCGATTATGTAATTCTCTGTTGTCAGCTCGCAAGCTATGATTTCGTCAGAATCGCGCACGACATGATGATCCTTGAAGTTGGGACAGGCTCTTATGGGATAGTCTCCATCAATCACATATTGGGGTACGCTGGTCTTTATTTTTGGCTTTACCATTAAAGGGTGTAGAAGAAGGTTGCGCGCGATAAATCCTGTTTCGTTAACTTTCCAATATAGCTGGTTCGTGTCTATATTGCTGTTTTTGGAATCGATAAAATACGACCTCGCCACAGGGTGCAGATGATTCAGGGCGAGCGCCACAAGGTCTCTGGCGGGCGCCGGCATATAACCATTATCGTCACTAAACCTGCTAGTAAAAGCGGGCATAAAAGTTTCTTCAGACATGGCAAGCGTGGGCGTAGCGACAACCCCTTTACCTGATGCGCCGATTTCAACAAGACGTGTGAATGCTCCTTCTGAATAAACCTGGTCCGGAGGTAAAAACACCATAAAAGCGTCTTCTTTATTAGATTCGGGAATTGCGATCTGATGACATCTGGTCATTAGCGACATTGAATATGCGCTGTCTGTTGATGGTTTGAGGAAATTGAGCAAGTGTATCTCCGTTTTCATGAATTTGCCGATTTCCTGGAAAAATCTGTTTTCCGAAATCGCCATGGCGTCCTCGGGCCTGGTATATATCTTGTACACGGCTTCAGGGCCTGATTCAAAGAACCCAAGATTACCGGGAGTCAGTTGATTAGGAAGGCATAGGTCGAGAAACATCTTCGTATACTCCTCGCCCCACACAGTCACAAGAAAATGGAGTTTCATGAAATGAGCGCCACCATATACAAAGGATCACGCATCGGCTGTTTTTCTTAACTTGATCATCATTTGAACGTTGTCTACAGATATAGCGTCGAAAAAATAGATATAATCCTCCTGATACCTCAATCCCATATTCTCAAGCTGGCTCATAATATCTTTTTTCCCTGGCATAGACGCTACGATTATCAGATCAAAATCGCGGGCGGCGAGGGAGGAAGGGCTACGGACCTCGGCGCCATTAGTTAACCCGTAGCTTAGTCCAGGGTTGTTGTCGGTAAAATACATAACTTGCCATTTGCATTTATTGGCGAGATTCAGCGCAAGCTTCGCGCCGTATCCTGTTCCAAAAATCACCACGCGTTTAACATGATCCAACGGTATGACATGTCTGTGAGAAGGAAACAACGTTCTTTGCTTCTTATAGTTTTTAGATAAAACTTTCACGATTCTGAATTTCCTTATTACGCTATCCGCCTTGCGCTCGACCTTTTCCCATTCGCTGGTTATTTCCCCATAATGAATCCTGATAGTTTCTCTTACGTACCGGTTGTGTATTCTGTTGTAACCATGCTTGGCCAGCGCGGAGTAGTTATATATGTTGAACTTTCTTTCGCCCCCGATGCCGTCTTTTCTATGAGCAGGACTAAGCTCAAACGCCATGATGTCATCCGAGTCGTTGACTATGTAATAATCTTTGAAGTTGGGGCAGGCCTTAATAGGGTAGTCACCATCAAAAGTACCCTCAGGCACAGCAGTTTTATTCAGCGGCCACATCATCAACGGATGGACAACCAGGCACCTGGCTACTATACCGGAGCCCTCCACCTTGAAATAGAGCTGGTTCATATCCGCGTTGCACCGATCAGAATCGAAAAACCAGGATTGAGCCATGGGATGCAGATGCGATAACGCCAGTTTCACCAGGGGCCTCGATGCGGCTTGCGTATAACCGTCGGCGCCTCGGAACGATCTCTGGAAAGCCGGCCTGAAAGTTTTCCTGTCAAGCCGCATCCCCGCCACACCGACAAAACGTTTGCCCGTGGCGGCTATCTCGATGAGTCTTTGAAACGTTCCCTCGGAATAAACCTGGTCCGGAGGCAGAAACACTATCCGGGCGTCTTCTTTGTTCGACTCTGGAATCGCCCTCTTATGACATTTTGTCACAAGCGCCATCGCCTCGATTCCGTCTTTTAGGGAGTGAATGAAATCCACAGTGTGAATCTCGGTTTTCATTACCTCCGTCAGCTCACGGTAGAAACGATTTTCTTTAATACTCAAAACATCTTCGGGCCTGGTATATATTATATAGACCGCTTCAGGTCCGTTTTTAAAAACCTTGAGATTGCCAGGAGTAAGCTGGTTAGGCAGACACAGATTCAAGAACATGTCCACGTATTCAGCGCCCCACACTGCCACAAGAAAATGGAATTTCAAATTTTATCCTTATTTATCCTTGATGCAATTGGGTTTGAAAGCTCAAGAAGGCTTGTCAGACACGCTCGGTTCCATCCGTAGTCGCGGTAGAGTAAAAATGTCTGAAAACAAGCCCGCTCATACTGAAACCACAATCAGATACTTTGTTGAGAAACTCGTTATATAGCCGGGAATAATGTGGAAGATATTGTTTATGGGTTTCGCCGAAATGTTGGTTGGCCATCTTTTTCATCTTTTCTTCAGGACAGTTATGCTCTATCTGCCACAATGATTCCTTAAAATACTCGTAGTTTAAGTCCCCGAATCTCTCCGAGAGCCCGCGGAAGTTATCTTCAAGCTCCATGTACTCATTTTTCAACTCTTTTAGAATTGGAGCGTTCATAGTGTTGGTCATTCGGGATATTAGATTGCCAAGGTTGATTTGCAATGAGTTTAGCTCCTGGGTGATTGGAAACCGGGAGTAAAGGTTGGCCCAATGGCTCGCCATTGCTTTTGCGGCAGGATCGATAAAAGTGTATTTGGGTGGTTTGGAAAAGTCGCTGGACTCTATTAATCGATCCTCCTCTTTGAGCCTGCGATAAAGTTTCGTTCCCGGAACAAGCATCAGGACATTCGCAAGTTGCATCAGGCTATCGGTCAACTTGTATTTTCTCAGGAACTCGATATTTTCAAGGAGCGACTGTTTTGTGGAATTAGGCCCGAACATTATAAAGCCCACAAGAACGTAAAAAAGGTCAAGATCGCGGAGAATTTCCATCGTGCGGATATTGTCCTCCGCAGTAGCTGGTTTATCATAATAATTCAACTCATCATCAGTTCCCGCCTCCGCTCCTGGGATGATCACGTCGATACCGGCTTTTTTAAAAAACCGCAGTAACTTGATGTCGTCCTCGCCTTTCATCGAATCGCAACGCATATATATTTTTGCGGAAAGTGAAAGCCTGCGGTCGATGATCTGCCTGCATATCTCTCTGGTTCTTCGTTTTCCCCGCGCGCCGGGATCCTCAAAGGAGCTGTCTGAAAAGTTAAAAAGCCTGACGCCGTAATCGTTAACGAGAAGCTCCAGCTCATCAACTACATTTGTAGGAGACCTCCCTCTCCAACGTCTCGTTCCTGTCGCCTTGCCCAGATCGTTCACCGCGCAGAAGCTACACGTGCCTGCGCATCCTCTGGACGTGAACATTCGTATTGATTCCGTGATGCGCCCATCCACCGGATCCCTGTTGCAGTCCATGATAAAGTCCCTCGCCGCAAAGGGTAGAATGTCCAGGTCAGTTGCGCCAGGACGCAACGCGTTTTTGATAACATGGCCTGTTTTATCTCTCCATACGAGACCGTCAATCTTTTTGTAATCGTCCTCCTGGTTTTCCAGAGCTTCAATCAACTCCAGTAATACATATTCGCCATCGCCGATAACGATGAAGTCAAAAAGCTGTTCATTTATAAGAATATCTTCGGCGATCATTACTAAAAACGGTCCGCCAAGCACAATAACGGCGTCTTTGTTATTCTCTTTCAACTCGCGGGCCGCAGATTTTACGTTGTTGAAATTAACCATGTTAAGTTGGAAACCGAACACGTCGGCGCTAATCGACGCGACGCGCTTGATTTCATTCATCCCCCGGCTGGCGAAGCATTGATGAAACTGCACACTTGTCCCCTTCTGGCGAATAAAAGATCCCAAAGAGGCGAGACCCAGCGGGATTTCCTGCTCGTACTGGTAGTCACCGTCCATTACTACATTCACAAGAGCCAGCTTCAGGTCGTGGTTCATGGGTCAATATCCAGTGTGCCCGGGCTCGAAAAAATATTTTCAATTGTCCACTCAATGTCGGGAGGAGTGAGTCCCATCCGATCCTTGAGCCCACTAATATTCAGGGCGGTCTTCTTTCCAGTTTGATGCTCGAAACCGGGAAAAGTTTTCGCCTCGACCGGTTGAATCAGAGACGGGTCGGCGCCCAGTGAAGCCGCGCCGATGCGGGCCGCTTCCTCATATGTGACATCACGGGCGCCTGACGCGTGAACGACGCCTACCGGCTGTAGGTCGAGGACGCGCTCGATCACTGATACTGCGAACGAAAGCGGAATAGGCGAGATGTACATATCTAAAAACGGATGTATAACCTCTCCGCGATTTAAAGCCTTCCTCCATTCTGAAAACAGCTTGTCCGCCGGGCCCACGACCTTCGTAAAACGGATTACACAGATGCGGGCGCCCAGGCCCGAAATAAGCCGCTCCACCACCGCTTTTTGGCGGCCATATTCCGTGGCGGGAGACACCGGATCATCCGGCGCGGGAAAAGGTTTTGCCCCATCGAACACTTTGTCAGAAGAAATGAAAACTACATAGGAGTTGAGCGCGGCCAGCGTATTGATTAAAGAGCAAATTCCGCGTATATTGACTTTCTCAGTCTCAGCGCGGCGTTCCTGACATTTCTTGAGGCTTGTAACGCCAGCGCATATTACAGCCGCTCTCGGCGCGGCCCCGGGTTCCCATGAGGAGTTGTCCTCCTCAAGATCAAGAAAAGGATTTTTCGCGGAGACAGATTTTTTTCGCCTGGTTGTCCCCATGATATTCATTCCCGACGCTTCAAGCTTCGAAACAAGCGCATTACCGATAAGGCCGTCCGACCCGACAACAAGAATGCTTTTCTTTAACTCCGCTTCAACCGTATGGCCGGTGGAGCGCGTAATGCTTTTTTCTTTCATGGCAGTCATTGTCATCAGGTCTTGACAAAAGATAAATAGTGATAAGGGGCGCCCCAGTTCGATCTCAGTACCTGCGCTTTTTCATATTCTACCATCAAACAATTGTAATTTCCGGTTTTCAAGGCCGTGATTATGTTTCTGATGTCATCACTGAGCCTTTCGAGATTCTCATTATCGAACCCGGTTAAATATTCGTCAAAAAGCTCTGGATAACTTATCGCGTCCAACGCGCCTGCGCGCGCCTCATCCGACGCATAATCCGAAATGGTTTTTGTTAGGCCGGCGACCGCATTTATAACATCATCCGAGGCTGGTTGCGCGCTTGTTCCATCCATTTTTCTCCCGGAAATTATGAACGGGAGAACCCTGGCCCAGTCCGAAAGAGCGCGCTTGTTTATCTCTTTTGCTTCGGGTCTGTTTTTATACCAGTTAAAATGGCCGTTTAATATCCATTTTGGGGAAGTGGAGAGCGTTTCTAGCCCCGACACCTGGAGTAGCGGTAAGAGTTCCTGAAAGCTCCAGAAATATTTGTCTATTATGAACGGCTGAACAAGCATGTCTTTCCACCAGGCCTCAAATGGCCGTGTCGATTGAAGCTTGCTGAAGTCATAACCAAAGAGTGTCTGCGCGATTTCAAGCGATTCGTGATCCTGTGGATCCACCGATTTTAACTCGCACGCCCGCCACAACACCGCGCGTTTTATCAGCTCCACCAGCGCCCCGTACCTGTCGTTGAACGAAATCACGCCGATTCCTCCCGGGACCAGCAGTTTACTTATTTTTTCGATCATTTCTTCGCGGTTGGGAAGGGAAAAAAGAAATCCTTCGGCCAAAACAATATCAAACTTTTTTGAGGAACTGTAATCCGCGATTCCACACTGCTCTAGAGAAACGATATTTTGAGAAAGCCCGAATTTGTCAAAAAGCATTTCAAGCCGGGGTAGCGCTTGTCCGTTCGGCTCGACCAGCGTAAGTTTTGCGCCCGCGTCCGCCAGGACAAGCGAGTTTTCCCCCGAATTGCATCCGAACTCCAAAACAGATTTTCCTTTAAACGTAAGAAACGGAATCCCTAGATGACGCTCATAAAGATTTTTACGGTTTAAGATGAGCCCGTTCCATACCTTCTTATTTTCAATGGCGAAGGGGACGGGATTAAACTGGTTTTTCTGGTAGTAATCAACCATCGAAGCGTGCTTGCGAATATTTTTCATAAGGGCGTTACTCAATATCAAACGAAAGCCATGTGCCCGTTATCAGTTTCAAGATAATCGATAATAAATTTGTTTTTATCGTTGGACACGCAATGATGATCGCAATGTTTCAACGGGTCAATCTTGTAGAAGCGGCTTTTATCCTCAAACCAAAAATCCATGAAGCGTTGATTCTTGATGCAACCAAGGAGACCTCCATTAAAGTTGTACGCCTTGTCCTGGCACGAGTAGACGTTGCAATCGGCGCCAATAACAGGAAGAATCTGCAGGTAGGGGCACCACCTGTAATCTTTGTTGAACTTCTCCTCGAGCAGGTGGTAGGAGTCGTAAATCTCGAAGCCGGGCTCTAACAACTCCTCGGTCGCTTTCCTGATCTGCTCTTTGGCCTGTTCGTAAAATACTTTATGGTATTCGTTGTTTTTCGGTCCGTTATCGCCGACTATACATGGAGATATTTTTACAGTGTTCGCGCCCACATTTTTCAGCCTTGAAGTTAATTCGAAAATGTGATTGAAGTTGGCGTTGTTCACTATAATAACGCCACCTATATAACAAGCTCCACGAAGTTTTTTGAACGCCGCGATGTTATTCATTACGTTTGTAAATTCGCCGTTCCTGACGCCCCTGTATTTGGAATAGCTTTCGTCGTCCCAACCGTCGATCGATACGCGCAACCACGCGCCATGCTCGGCGAATATCTCCGCTAGATCACCCTTTAAGCGCGAGCCATTTGTCAGGGCCGCGAATTTTATAGATGTCGCCGAAAGCTTGGTCACCGTCTCGAACAGGTGTGGATAATAAAACGGATCCCCGCCCCCGCTAAAGGTTATCGCCCTGACCCCCATCTTCTCGCAGTCGTCGATGATTTCGAGCATCTTCTCCCTGGGAATACTGTCCTTTCGAGACATGTCCTTTCCCAGTTGAAGATTATCCGATCTATAAGCGCAATACACGCAATGATGGGCGCAGATATTTGTTGGCTTGATTCTGATATGTATCGGCCCAGTAATATTTTCCGTATCTTTGGCAAGAGAGTCGAGTTTTTCCTTGTAGTGGAAAATTTTCATTTTTGAGTAAAGCTTTTCCATGAATTACGCCACTTATTCGAAATAAATGAATTCATATTCTCCGGAGTAGCGGGCCTTTTCACAAAGCCACGCCCATCCCTCCGGCCGCAAAAATATTTCGCAAGTCAATGCCCAGCTTTGAAGGTTGAATAGCTCCCTCTCCGTGCGAAAGCTTTCAACCACGAAATATTTGTTTTTGCCTACCCTCTCCATCTCTCTTAGCGCCAGATCCAGTTTGCCAATGGTAAGGTTGTGCAATGTGGTGATGGAGATCACAAGATCGAAATCCTTATCCTCATAAGGCAACTCCTCCTCCGCGCTTCTTTGAAAAAGCAGTGGCTTCACTCCATCGATTGCGTTTTCTATGGCATATTCGGAAATGTCAAACCCTGCCAGCTGGGCTTTTGGCAGAAGCTTGGTGAATTCATATAAAAGGAAACCTTTCCCGCATCCTATGTCGAGTATCTTCGCGTCATCCGGAAGGGAGTACGTCTCAATCAGTTTTTCCGCCACTACAGACCATCTGCCGTCATACTTGTATCCGCCATAACCGTGCCGCCGGGAGCCGTCCCAGAAATCGTACCCGTATTCACGGGCCACTTTCATGCAGGCTATCTTGTCGTCGTTCATTCTGGCGATATACTCGCGTTTTGTTCGTTTATGCAACGGCGTTACAATAGAAAGAGTTTTATTCATAATTCAACCCGATTTAACGTCAATAAGCTCAAGCGCGGTTTGCGCCACGTTTGCCGCAGTGATACCGAAACCTTCCATTAGCTCCTTTTGCGATCCGAAGTTGTCGCTGAATGTATCGGGCACACCTATTCTTTTAAACTTTTTCGGTTGGCCGAAATCGGCCTCGGCCACGATTTCGGCCACCGAGCTTCCCAACCCGCCGATGACCGTTCCCTCCTCCACGGTAATCAAAGCCGGAACCTCGGCCAGTCTTTCAATAATAGCCTTTGTATCCAGCGGTTTTATAGTATGGATGTGGAGAATGCCCGCCTCGACACCTTTTGAGGCCAGGCTCCTTGCGGCGTCCAGCGATATTTGTAAAGTCACGCCTGTCGTGATGATCAATATATCCTTTCCTTCACGAACCCTGATTGATTTACCAATCTTATACTCCTGGTCGTCCGGTGTCACAATATGATCGCCACCTTTAGCGAGACGGATGTAAACGGGCCCGTCGTGCTCGACGGTCAACTCCATAAGTCGGGCAATCTCTTTTGCGTCGGCCGGAGCCAGAATTGTCATGTTTGGTATAGTCCGTAAAATCGCAATATCCTCGACGGCCAGGTGGGTAGGGCCCAGGGGCGCGTAAACAAGGCCTCCGCCGTTTCCAATCAGGCGCACGTTAAGGTTGTGGAGGCACAGGTCGAGAACTATCTGCTCAAAGCAACGCCTGGTAAGGAATACGCTTATGGTATTAACATAAGGTATGTTTCCCTCCATCGCCAGGCCCGCCGCCATGCCGATGATATGTTGCTCACTGATTCCTTCCATAAAAAATCTTTCCGGAATATTATTTTTAAACTCATCCAGTGTGTTAACACCCAGGTCCGACCCGATGAAGATCACACGGTCGTCGCGCCTGGCCAGATCGTATACGGAATTAAGGCAGGTCTTGCGCACCGTCAAGCCTCCAGAGCTTTCAAAAGTAAATCGATGTCCTGGTCGCTAATCTTGTTCTTGTGATGCCACTCCATGTTGTTTTCTGTAAATGGAGCCCCTTTTCCTTTGACCGTGTGACAGATGACAGCCGTAGGTTTACCCTTCCTGGCCGGAGCGTTTTTGAATGCGGATAACAGGCCGCCCACATCATGGCCGTCCACTTCCACGACACCAAAGCCGAAACCGCGCCATTTATCGGCGAACGGCTCAAGATCGAGAACTTCAGAGGTGGAGCCATAGGCCTGTGATTTATTGTAATCGACGATAGCGACAAGGTTTTCGAGTCCGTGCTTGCTGGCGCTCATCGCTCCTTCCCATATCGAGCCCTCACCGCACTCCCCGTCTCCCAGGAGAACGTAAACATTATAATCCATCCGCCGTAGCCTCGCGTTCAGAGCCATTCCGATGCCAATTGACAGGCCGTGGCCGAGGCTACCGGTGGACGCCTCAACACCCGGAATATTGAACTCGGGATGACCGCCGAGAAGGCCATCATATTTGCAAAACCTCTCAAGCTCCGAACAGGAAAAAAAACCTTTATCCGCAAGCATGACATATAGCGCGGCGCAACCGTGTCCCTTGCTCAAAATAAAACGATCACGCCCATTCCATTCCGGGGCTCCAGGTTTAAATTTCATGACCTTGTCATAAAGAACAGTGATGATCTCCACAATGGAAAACGCCGGGCCCAAATGGCCTCTGCCTGCGGAGCCGAGGGTTTTGACAATCATTCTGCGAAGCCCGAGCGAACGTTCGTCAAGTCCGCTGTTATTTTTCCCGTTCATTTTTCAATTGAAGCAAGGGGGGTGTTTGTAACTTTCGATAATATATCCTAAAAGCGAATTCGCCTTTTCAAGCTGGCGCTCCTTTACAATGGCCGCGCGCTCGCCGTTTGGACTCATGCCCAACCTGTCCAGGCGTCCTGGAAGGAATTCGTTCAGGAAAATCATGATCCATTTCATCCCAAATAGAGGATACAAAGCTCGAAGCCTTATATCCAGTTGGCCGCTTTGCCCGAATATTTTCATGGAGCCCTCTATGAACCTGAGCTTAAGTTCGTCGTCGAGATTCATTCCCGGGTGATACAAAAAGTCGGAAATCAGTTTTGCTGGATCATCCCATCCGAAATATTCGAAATCAACGAATTTCAGCTGTCCGTCTTCCATTCGCCGGGCGTTGTGAAAGCCGAAATCGGAAGGGCTGAGAATCCGTTGAGCCAAAGGCAAAGATTCTGCGTAATCGATTCCGTTTACTTCCAGATACTTCTCCGCCCAGCCGGAGAGCTTAATAAAAGCCGGAGAGAAATCGGTCGAAAGAAAGTTTCGTAAGCGCTGGTTTTTTTCCACCGCTTTTAGGCTGTCTATCCGTTTTTGGATATTTACGGTCAGCTCTGTCAGTGAAAAGCAGGCTTCCGAGGCCGGGTAAAGTTCGCCGCTTCCCTCAGCGCCCGATATTTTATTAAGTTTGAGCAAAAACTCCAGCGCCTGATCTATATCCGCCTCACTTATCTGGCCGCTATCGACCTCGTTGGCGCCGATATATTCGTAGATGGCCACATCGTTTTCAAAATCGGCTGAGACAGGCTCTGGAATCGAGCGAATGCCGTTGTCCCAGAGAAACCGCAAGGCGGAAAACTCCACAAAACCCCTGCTACGCCCTTCCATGGTCTTGCCATTATAAAACTTGGCGGCGAATCGTTTTTTGCCATACGTCCTCATAAGGTAGACAAAGCTGTTTTTTCCCTTGCCTATCATTTCGGCGGAGAATACGCGCTCGTTGACAAGACGCTCAAGAGTTTTGACGCCGAAGCCTTTGCCGACGCTGATGAAGTAACATATGATTTCATCCCAGGAGCGGAACACCAATGAGCCTTCCGGAATTGAATCCGGCGCACTGGGGCAAAAAAGGATTTTTTGAACATCGCCGGGAAAGGTCGCTTCTAAAAAGGTCTCCTCCAGGTCATCGATAAAATGAGTAAGCCCGAGGCTTTTTATCCTGCTAATCTTCTCCAGCCTGGACGATTCGAAGTGAACCCTCTCTTTATCGACGCCAATGTCTTCATCCCCGTAAAAACCGCGCTCTTGCATCCACGACATCGCCGCTTCCCTCAGGTTGATCCCGCCAGGCTCAGATGCGGCGTATTCGGTTTTATGGCTAACGATATATGTCCGATATCTTTTTTCGGCACACAGCCTGAAAAACTCCTCGACACCGTTGAAAGGTCTGGCGCTTGAAATTCCCGGCCCATAGGCCTCGGCCTGGACAGCCATCCACTTCAATTCCCCGTCCTGAGTTTTTCTGACGGCGTCGCGAATAAGTTTTTTATTTTTCTCCTGGCCGGAATCGATAAACCCTTTGCGGATAGCGATATCGTAAATCAGCTCGTCGTATTTGACGATGGTGTTGTCAAAATCGACTCCTATTTTCAGGGGGTTTTCCATCTATAGTCCGTCAAATAAAGTTTGCGTGAGCTGGCGGGCTCTTCAAATTCGTAAGATAACTATTGATAGAATCCATCCTGCAATTTATCCTGCATCGAGACGCGTCCATTTCGTTTTCCACCCATTCAAGCGACGACCTTCTTTTCTCACCCTCCCAGATTTCTTTGAAGGATCGCTCATAAATATTACCGTAAAGAAAACGCTCGTCGGACAAATACACGCTACATCCCCATATGTTTCCGCCCGCGTCGATGTATGACCAGAACGGAAGAGCCAGACACCGGTTATATCCCTTGCCGGATGTGTCATGTTTTCTCATTGCGTTAACCCGCACTACTACACAAAATTCGCTAGTATTGTATTTTTCCATTTCTTCGGCGAGCCTTGCGCTCTCTTCGTAACCCACACTTGCGTATGTTTTTATTCCACTCATCGGGTGTTGCGAGAAAGGCTTTACCACCAGGTAATCCATCCCTATGTCTCTTGCAATTTTGGCCAAATTGTCGACGCCGCTTCTGTTTTCCGGCAGAAGAACCATCTGCATACCCAAAGCGATGGGATAACCGTTGGCGTCCTTTATCTTTTTCGCCGTCGCCATATTCTCCACAACCTGATCGAAATCCTCCATTTTGGTCTTATGGATTATCGAATACGTTTCCCTGTCACCGGCGTTCAAGCTGACTTTGATCCACTCCAGCTCTCCCAGGATTTTTTCGGCGAGGCCCGATTTCAATAGCACGCCGTTCGTCGTTATCGAAGCGTCTATACCCGAAGCTTTCGTATGCGCGGCGAGTTCGGCTATATTTTTGTACAAAAGAGGCTCGCCTTCTCCACCGTACATTACGCTTTTTAGACCGAGACCCCCCAGTTCGGTTATACGCTCCTTGATGATCTGTATATCCAGGCTTCTGGCCTGGTATTTCATAAAGTCGAGTCCGCAAAAAGAACACCTGTGGTTGCACGCGCCTGTCGGGCTTATTTCCATGTATACCGGATATGTGTTTTTTCCGTCCAGCCAATCGCTAAGACGGGACACATGATAGCCAAGCTTGTGTCCATCCAGTCCGAATTTATCCATTATGTCTACGCTCGCCCGCCTGACTCGCCCAGCGCTGTCCATAACTGCGGGATAGTGTCCGAGTGCGCGCCGCAAACATAAAAGCTTTTTCCACCGTCGGCCACTGTCCGGGCCAGCATAGTTTTTAACGGGCGAAAATAATAGGCCGGGTTGTCTTTTGGCGGCTCTTGCCGGTAGTCACCTGGAAGGGGGCGCAAATCACAAACAAGCGACATAAACTTTCCGATGGATCTGCCTTCGGATCGGGCGGCGTTCCTGGCCATGGCAAGCGCCTTTAAAAAAACTTCCGGGCCCATAACAGAGCTTCCGAAATTCATGACCACCCCGCCTTCGAGTTTCTCCACTTCATGGACGAACTTTAAAAAATCGGTATAGCTGGTCGCGCCATATGCCGCGCCGTCGCAGTTGGGATGCTCATGAGTAATGTCGTACCCTATCCCCACGTGGCATGTCACCGGAACGCCGAGCCGGTATCCTGCGGCAAAGAGGCTTATGTCGCGGCGCTCCATCCCCTCTTCCTCTATAGCTTTTCCGATAGCCTCTCCAAGCCCAAGATTCCGTTTATACCCGCCGGTTACAATATCGTTTATCCTCGCAGTCTCCTCCCACAACCCGAATTGACCTTCAGAGATGTAACGGGCAACGCTCTCCGTGGTTTCACCGGTCAGGGCCAGCTCGAAATCGTGGATGATTCCCGCTCCGTTAGTGGCCAGAAGTGTCACAAAGCCTTTCTCCATCATATCTATGATATACCGTTGCACGCCGCTTCGTAACACGTGCGCCCCGATAATCATGATGGTGGCCATCTTGTTTTCGCGCGCCTTGCGAATGCCTTCAGCTACTTTTTCCAGCCCGGCGAAATCGGCCTCGCGCGGCTCCAGGTTTTTGATGGAGGCAACGTCCATATCGCTTTTGCGTTGCGACAACGGTTTGAGTCTCAATCTGGATCTGTCGAAAAGGCCGGAATCGCTCATTTGCGGTAAGTCTGTATCATCGGCTCAACTCCGGTCTGCGGTGGGCCGGCCCTCGCGGAGCCTGACATCGCCGATGTGGACAAGATCCATCCAATAGTGAAGAACCGCCGCGTGGCAGGTCTCGGCATGGCCGAAATCCTCTGCGGGCAGGTAGAGGTTTAGCGAGCCCATCGCGCGCAACGGGTTGTCTGGAGACATTGCCGATAGCGTGATGACGGTCATATCCAGGCTTCTGGCCACGCGGGTGGCGTTAAGAATGTTTTTCGACTGGCCGGAGCTACTGATGCCCACAAGCATGTCATCGCGGTTGCCCCTGTCCCTAAGGGGTGTTGCGTAGACTTCATCATACCCGATATCGTTGGCCATCGCGGTGATAAGCGACAGGTCGGAGAACACCTGTGTGTGAACGAGGGCGTTTTTGGCAAGGTCGGAAGCCATGTGGCTGGCGATCGAGGCGCTGGCCCCGTTACCGATCAGATAGAGGATATTTTTTTCAGACCGCAACTCACTGGTCCATTTTTTCCACAAGGAAAATCCGTCATCGGGGCTTACATTTTCGCCTTTATCATCCGTAATCTCAAGGGCCGAAAGGTACCTGTCTATTTTTCCCCTTTCGTCACTCCAGTTTATGTCAGCCATAATATCTCTCTGCGTTCAAGGCCTAGCTCATCAAAGAAGTTACATGCCTGTAAAGGCTTGAAGGTTCAATTGACGTTTTGTTGCCCATGATAGCGCACGCTTCGGCGCCGGCTACGTTTCCGATAAAACCGATTATGTCCATAGGGGCGCCCAGAGCCGCGCATGGGGCGGTAAGCGACAGCAATGCGTCTCCCGCTCCAATTCTGTCCACCATTTTGACGGAGAAAGCCGGAATGTTGGTGAAACCGTGGCTCCGGTCGTAGGCGATGCATCCGTTTTTTCCTCTGGTAACTATGAACTTGTCACATGATACCCTTTCGGCCGATTTGAGAGCCAGTTCCATTATATCAGAACTCATATCCCTGTTGTCGAGACGGACTTCCGGCTCGGCGATGGATACGAAATCCGCCCTGGGGTATTTCGAGATCATGTTGAATCCCATGTTGCCCGCGTTCGCCTGAGTGTTTACAGCCAGAAAGCGCGCCTTCTCACAAAGAATGGAGACGGCCCTGTCTGTTATAAGCCCGTGCCCATAATCGGCCACGACGACGACGTCGTACTTCGGTAGCGCCTCTTCAAGCTTGGCGCAAAACGAGTCTTCCTCGGCCTTATCCGGCGCATTGTTTTTCATGACGTATACTTCAAGAAGCTTTGTGGCCAGGTACTCTTCCATAAAGCGTCTCTTGACAATAGTTGGGGCTTGCCGTTTGTGAATAAAATCTGACGCGATGTTCTCGTACAAGCTGTTTTTGATAAAATCCCAATACGAGTCACGTTCGCCCATGGAGCTTAGCAGGCCTACTTTGTCGCAAAAGTTGGATAAATGGTTGGCGACCGCCAGGATTCCTCCGGCGTATGTCTCTTTGTAATTGTAATTAACGGCCAGAACCGCCTCCTTGCTGGCCTTGCCGATCTGGGAGCAGAAAACATACTCGTCTATTATGGTCTCCCCGATGGTGAGTATTTTCAGGGAACGGATATCGTGAAGATAACCGATGATTTTCTCCGGTGTGTATTTTTCACGGAAATTTTTAAGGAACTCGACCGCTTCAGGGGAAAAGATGTCCATATAACGGTTTATAAGCGTCGTGGCGCTGTATGTCTCTTCGTCGGTTAAAACCATTTCGCCATCGACGCTTTTAATGGCCTCCTCTTCTTGCTCTATGGCGATGGAGTGATCCCGTTTGCCGTTGCTGTGAACTACCCCTTTGACATATTTGGATGGTTTTAACGCCTTGATTGTCTCTACGGCGCTGGGCCATTTGTTGATAGCCACATAATCGACGCAATTTAGAGCCGCCAAAGCCTCCGCCCGCAAAAATTCTGGAAAAGCCGGCCTGTGAGGGCCTTTATTGACAAACCGGTCGGGGGTAACGGTGACAACCAGCATCTCCCCCAGTTTTCTGGCGGCTTCAAGATGCTTTATATGTCCGATGTGGAGAAGGTCGAACACCCCGTGGCAATGGACGACCGCCCCGCCCTCGGCGCGCCTGGCGCCGACAATATCGACAATCTCTTCGAGGGGTTTGATTTTATTATTTAATCTCATGCGCCTGTATATTTAATTAAAGTCGGGTGGCCCAACTATTATGCTCTTATCGACTATAATCGCTATAACTTTAGAAAAATCAGTACAGTAACTATTATCCAAGAATCTTGTATCTCATAATCCCATCACCATTGGAATAGTTTTATCATTTGATAGCGACATAGCGCAATAGCCAGGGCGCCCGGCCAGGGCGCCGTAACCAAGCCTAACAAAACATATGTTAATATTTATACTTAATTATGGGGCCATATATCCGATAATTTTAGTTATAAGATCGCAAAATAGAGCCCTTAATGATTTATGATCTCCTGTGTACGGATGAGCGAAGGCGTGGCGGCCGCATTAGGCTTCGCCAGTACTCATAGTATATTCAATCTTATCGCCTGATTTGAAATTATGAAAATAAGTTTCATCATAATCAGCGGAGGCTCCCGTGTTGAATCTATGGAGCGGCTACTGCGCTCAATTGAAAAGCAGGGCCTGCCTGACGCGGAAACAGTTGTTATAGGAGATATCAAGGGTCTATTCGGTGAGGGTATAATCCTTATAAATGAGCCACAGCTTGCCAGAACTGCGGCCATCTGCAAAATGAGAAATATTGGCGTTGAAAAATCGAGCGGCTCTGTGGTTGTCCTGCTCGATGACGATATGGAGCTTACGGACGGATGGTATGCGGCTATCAAGAAAAGGTTATCCGGCGATGATTGGGATATTGCCGGTTGCCGCGTGACGGGCCCCTCCGGCGGGCGATGGTACGACTGGAACTGGGCCAGCCGGGAGGATCCATTATGCCCGCCCAGAATGATCGAGTACGGCCAGACGAGCGAAAACCTGTATATAAGCGGTTGCCTTATGATTATCCGGCGCCATGTTTTCGATAAGGTCAGGTTCAACGAAAACCTTTTAAACCACCAGCGCGATGATGTCGATTTCTGCCATCGCGCCATCGGCTCAGGTTTCAAATTCGAATGCTGGCCGGAGGCTGTAGCTGTCCACCACCTTGAGCCGGAAGGGCGAAGCGCATCCGACCCGGGCTCCGGCTCCAGCGGTTTCGCCAAAGCTGTTTACATGTTCAGAAAAGGCGCATTTTCCGAAGCTCTCACGCTTTTTCATGAACTGGCGCCATCAGCCCAGGTTTTGTATCATCTTTGTCTTGCGTTAAAAGAGATGGGCATGCTGGAGGAGGCCGCTCGTGAATTCAAAAAACTTTTAAAAGCGCTTAACGCTAACGATCCTAAAGAGCGCAGGTTTTATTATTCGGCGAATTTTCATCTGGGCGTTATAAGGGAGCAAGAGGGCAAACCAGAAGAGGCGCAACTCCATTACAGAGAAACTCTGGCCGGGTTCCCGGAGCATTACAAGGCGGCCCTCGGACTTTCCAGAATGGCGTCAGCCGGATCGGCGCTATGAAAATAGTAATCGCCAATTGTGTCGGGATAGATAGCGACGGCTGGTTCATTATTCCATATCCAAGCCGCTGGACGACTTCGGCCAAAGATCATAGCGATGCGTTCACCTATTATCCAAAAGACCTCGGATATCTGACAGCGCTGTTAAAGCAAAACACCAATCACAAGGTGAAGCTTGTAGACGCCTGCCTCGACAGGCAGAACAAAGAAGAGTACGCCGAGACGATAATAAAAGAAAAACCGGACTGGCTCGTCATGGAAAGCTCCACGCGCACATTTAATGAAGATATCTGGGTAGCGCAAGAAGTGAAAAAAGAGATCGGAGCAAAAATCATGATGACAGGACAGCATCCAAGCGCGTTTGCGGACGAAACATCAAAGCATTGCGACGTAGTTATCAAAGGTGAGTACCTGGCCCCGGCGCTTCACTTTTTTAATCACGGTGGGAACGGCGCCGGTTCGGGAGTAATAGACTTTAATAAAACCAACCTTATGGATGTGTCGCGATTACCGTTTCCAGAGGATGTCGATGTCAGCCGATACGATTACGCCCTTAAGGCCGACCCGATATGTCGTTACAGGGAAATCCAGTTATACACGTCAAGAGGATGTCCTTACAGTTGCGTTTTCTGCGTAGCCAGCCATACATATTACGGCGGCCCGGACTGGAGGCCGAGACCTGTCAAATCGATTATTGGCGAGATGCGCTTTCTCTATGAAAAGTATCCTGAGCTTGAGGGGATGTTTTTTGATGATGAAATCCATAACGCCAGCATAAAAAGAGTAAAAGAGCTGTCCAAAGCGATTGTCAAGGCGGGCTTTGATGACAGACGCTACAACGCGATGTGCGCCTACCATACCTTCGACCGCGAGTCGCTGGAGCTTATGAAAAGAGCGGGCTACTACCTGGTGCGGGTGGGGATAGAGACGGCAAGCGACGAAGTGGCGGACGGATTAAACCTGCGCGGCAAATACAGACCGGCCAAACTGGAGAAATTTTTAAACGACGCAAAACAGATCGGCATGGAAGTCTACGGCACGTTCACTGTGGGCGGCCCGCGATCGAGCCGGGAAGAGGACAGGAAAACAATCCGCCTGATGGAGGGGCTTATAGAAGACAACTATTTGTCCGACTGCCAGATTTCCATCTGCACACCGCAACCGGGAGCGCCCTTTTATGAATGGGCCGTGGAAAATGGAGCGCTTTCTAGAAAAACGTGGAGCGAGTTTGATGGCGGTGTATCCAGCGTATTAAGCCTGCCCGGCTATAGCGGCGAGTCTATCGATCAAATCCGTCGCGAGGCGCTCACCGCGTACGACAGGGCAAGGAGCGTTCGCGACAAACAGCTTTTTCAGAATAACTGGAATGAACAGTCGGATAGAATCGGGCCAGCGCCTGAAAAACTGCTTATCTTCCGGTCGAGCCGGGACTGGCATCTGCGGATGTTGCTTGAAGCGGTCGGCGCTAAATGGCCCGGAGCTGATATAGCCATGTTGTGTCATGAAAAGTTTATTGTAAGTTATAAGCAAGATTTTCCACGGTTAGAATTTATTCCTTACTTGCATGAAGGTTTTTTAAACGCACAGCGGCTTGGTGAGTCGTCTTTGGCGGCCATGAAAAAATTCGACCCGGACGCCGCCCTGATCCCGTCCAACGTTTATCATTGCCGAGGCTATGGGAATGTGACCTTGATAGCGGAAAAATTAAAAATTAAATCTGTATTGTTCGTAAACTCTCTGGGGTTGATAAGGTCGGCGGGCTCCTGATTAGCGCAGGTTAAATTTTTTTCTAAAAGCTTCCCTCACTTTTTCAATTCCATAGTTGGCCAGTAGATAATCACGCGCCTTTTCCGCTCTCGCCCGCCGCTCATCGGCGGAAGCTTCGTAAACGTCACGTAGCGCGGCGGATATCCGGTCCGGGCTGGAGTAAGCGCATTTTTGTCCCTCCGCGTAGTAACCGGGATTCGAGCAAAACAACTGTGGCGCCTCTTCATGTTTGATTCGCCAATAGCCCCCTTCGGTAAGTATGCTCGCATGCCCTCCCCAGCAATTCGCCGTAACCGGAGTCATCGCCAGAATCGCCTCCGTCACCGGCAGTCCCAGCCCTTCCCCCAGACTAGCGGATATGTACGCGTCGTAAGTTGAATAAACGTTAAGCAAATCACCCCTATCCATTTTAGTTATTTCAATCTTGATATCTTCGCGTGGAGATATCCAGCCGCAATCAGGCGAAGTTTTAATGGTCAAAGTCGCTGACCCCGGCTCAGGGAAAGCGCGCATGAACCCTGCCATCAACAGATGGAACCCTTTGCGGAAATGCGCTTCGCCGCATGAAAAAAACCGGAACGGCCCGTTGGGTCTCCAGTCAGATTTTTGATGCGCGTCATCGATATCCAGGGCTGGAGGCATTTTGAAAACGGGGGCTTTAACGCCGCTCGCTTCAAGCAGAATTTTTACGTGATCGGTTGTCGTCCAGATTTCATCGAAACGATTCAGACGATTCACCCACTCTTCGGGATAACGGCTCCACTCATGAGCGGGCAAAGCGATATTGAACGCGCCGGGAACAGGGGTAAAGCGGGGGCCTATGGTGTTTGACAGCGCCCATTTGTTTTTGAAATCATTCAGATTCGATTCGTCTGTTAACGGGCGTTCGTTCACATTTAAACCGAGCGCCTCTAAAGTAAGCCTGTAGAGCCTGCCTATGACAACGTAGCTTTGGAGCGAAAAATCGGTTATCAGCTCGATCGATCCGTCTGGCCCCGGCCTGGTTTCGTTCATACTTTGGCGCTATATAATTTTTTGTTTTTTCGGCGCTTGGCCCTGCAATATTAACCTATGCCGGGATAAATCTAAAATTTTCCTGTTATATGGGAGCATACGCCAGAGGGAAATCGTAAATCCGCAGACAGGCGCGCGATGGTGAGTTGTGGGTTGGGACGAGGCTTAAATAGCGCTCTTTTATAACTTGCTTGACATACCGCGCCTGGGCAATCTAATCTTAGAAACTCAGGTTCGGCGGTTGAGCTGTAAACCTGTCACCTATCATTTGCGGAGAGTTATGGTGGACGAGAAAACCGGGCACAACATAGAGCGCGAATTGATCGAGGCTTTTATGGCCGCGTTAAAAAAAGGGATGACGGCGGAAGAGTTTTTTGCAATGGCCGACTCGACTATGGAGCATCTAAGAGGAAAAGCAAAAAACGAAACGATTGAAAAGATCATCAACGATACGGCCACTCCACAAGATGTCCAGAAGATGATCGATTCGCTCAATAAATAACTCGCGCCTGTCACTTTTTATGGGCCGCGCCGATCAGCTCCCTGTATCCTCCGGCCCCGCCGGCCCCGCCGGTCGCGTCGGCCCCCAGCTCTTTTAGTAAAACTTTCAGGTCATCGATTAACTTTACGCAAATGGACGGATCGATAAAATTCATTGTGCCTATCTGCACAGCCGAGGCTCCCGCAAGCGCGAACTCCACAATATCTTCGGCGGATGAAATTCCGCCTATGCCGAAAATCGGGATATTGACCGCCTCGTAACATTGCCACACCATCCGCACCGCTATCGGCTTTATGGCGGGCCCGCTCAAGCCGCCCGTGATGTTGGCCAGAACCGGTTTACGGGATCGTATGTCAATCGCCATGCCGGGCACGGTGTTTATAACGCTGATCCCGTCCGCGCCGCGCGCTTGGCACACTCTGGCGAACTCGGCGATGTCGGCCACGTCGGGCGTCAACTTTACTATCAAAGGTTTGCTGGTGACATCTCTGCAGGCGCTTACCACTTTTTCGGTAGTTTTTAAATCCTTTCCGAAAGCGGCGCCTCCCTTTTCCACGTTAGGGCACGATATGTTCATCTCCAGCCCGTGAACACCGGCAGTATCGTCAAGCCTCTCCGCCATCGCGACGTATTCGTCGATAGTGTCGCCGAAAAAGTTGACGATTACCGAGGTGTCTATCTTCGCAAGCTTTGGAAGCTTTTGACCGGCGAATTTGTCAAAACCGATGTTTTGTAACCCGATGGCGTTTAGCATCCCTGATGGCGTCTCACAAATCCTGGGAGCCGGGTTACCGGCCTTCGGTTTTAGCGAAAGACCTTTGGTGACGAACCCGCCCAGGAGGGAGACATCGAAAAACTTTTCATACAACAGCCCGTACCCGAACGTTCCGGAAGCGGCGAGAACCGGATTTTTAAGCTCGATCCCGGCGACGGTATTCGATAGATTAATATCTTTACTCATATTGTAACTTCGGTAACGTCGAACACGGGCCCTTTACCGCAAACCGTCGTGTACCTCTTCTCTCCCGCAATTTTAGTAACGCATCCCAGGCAGGCGCCGAATCCGCACGCCATCTGGCTCTCCAGCGAAGCGTAACATGATATCCCCCTGTCTACGGCTATTTCGGCGACCGCTTTCATCATAGGCGACGGGCCGCAGGTGAACATCGTCTCCGGCTGAGCGCCATTTTCAAGCTTACTTTTAATTAGGCCGGTGACGACGCCACGGTAACCTTCCGATCCGTCCTCTGTCGCCGTCATCACCTTGACCCCGGCTTTCAGAAAAAAATCCTTGTAGAGTAAAAACCTGTTTGAGCGCGCGCCAAGAAATAAAATAATATTGTCCAGCTCTTTTAATTGATGAGCCATTCCGATAAACGGGGCCACACCTGTGCCGCCAGCCACTATCCAGAGGCGCGAGCCGTTTCCAGGCATGGTAAAACCGGCGCCAAACGGGCCTAGAACGTCTACAATGCCGCCCGGAGCCAATGACGCAAGCAGGCGGGTTCCACGTCCCGTCACCTGGATCACGAATCCGAATCTCGATCCGTCCGGCTCAAAATCCGCGACGCTCATCGGCCTTCTTAGCAACGGATCGGTGGAAGCCGAGACCTGAAGCATCATGAACTGTCCGGGAGTAATGACGCCGACAGGCTTATCCGGCTCTAGTGATAAATAATAGAAACCTTCCGCCAATATTTTTATTTCCCGGACTGTACAGTTCACGCTTGACCTTTATTCTAGTTGGATATCGAGTCGATAGTTATGCTTATCCTGCCTATGTACCGCACTAACTGTATCTGATTTTCTATCTCTCCGCCGACAAGCTTGATATGTGTAGCGTCCGCCACGTCCTGTCCCAGCGTCGGGTCCATGGCGACCCATTCGCCGACATATACCTCCGGCCAGGCGTGGTATAAAAAGCCTTCGTTCTTTTTAGAGTATACGAGGCCGGACGCGACTCTGGCCGGGACGCCTACGCTTCTGGCAAACGCTGTAAAAAGGTTCGTGTGGCTCTGGCACTCCCCCTGTTTAGACAACAAAACATCTATGGCGGTAAAAGAGTCTACCAGCTTTTTCTCGACGTTTTTATATACCCATCCATTTATTTTCCGGGCCGCTTGCCATGCGTCTTTCTCGCCGCCGATAATCTTCCTGGCGACGCTGATAATCATTTTGTTATCCGATTGAATCTCAGGCGACGGCTTAAGATCGTCCGGCTTGGCCGATGAGGCTTCGGCTATGGACAGAAACTTTTCAGGGCTTTTCTTTTTGATAGTCACCGGCGCCGTGAAAGAGCGTCTGCGCGACTTGTCTGTTTTACGCTCTGGCGAACCTATCGACTGCCTGTAATCATTCGGCAAGAGGCCGGGGTTTTTCAGCCCTCCAATGGAAAGTTTCAAAGTTTTGATCCGGGCCGGATTTTTTATTGGTTTATCGGGGGTAATCAGGCTGAAAGTAATCAGGCTCGTGATCGGCACGTAAGCCTTCTGGAATTTTAACGCCTCCGATTCACTCGCCCTTACAGAAACGAAATTCATGAAGCTTTCCTCGCGGATAGTCACTCCGCTTTTCGTAACATAACTTCTGGTCTTGACTCCCTGTATCGACGATTCGACGATGTAGACATCGACCGGCCTTCCATCAACGGTCATTTTCTTTTTCCCGATAACCTCGAACGTCAGGTTGTCTGTCGCTCTTAGCGCGGAGATGAAAATCGGAACGGTGACTTTGAAACCAACTTTTAGTTTATCTGATAAAGAAAAACCAATCGAGTTACCAAAATATGTATTCGGCTCGATTTTAACGGTTTTATACGAAGTTCCCCCGGCGCCGGTGATGGCCAGCTGTAATTTTCCATTTTTCACAACTCCAGTAGTGCGCTGGCGCTGGCTCTGGATTGTTTGCAGATAGATAAATTTGACAAGTTTTTTAGCGCCGCTCAAATAAGTGGTGTTTGAAAAAGACATATCCTGGGATATGTCCATGACCTTCATTTTTATCACGGCCCTGTCGGTTACTCTGTACCCTGCGTCTCCTTTTTCGATTTTCTGATAGGAAAACCCTATCTTCTGATTGTTGAAAAGAATGTTCATCCACTCTTCGGAGATTAACTCGTTGTAATTTCCGAGTTCGGGCGAGGCTTTGGGAGCGCTCCAGAGAACTGATGGAGAGGCGAGGAGAAAAACCAGCGCGAGCGGGATTAAGAAGCGCTTACTTGTTTTCATATAATCAGTTTAGCCAGAGGAAGCCTCAAAATATTCCTGAAGGCTTAAAACTCCCATCTCCTTTTCGGCGGAGGACTCTATGGCGGTTACAGCCGCCTTCGCCGCCTGAATGGTGGTGAAATAGGGCACGTTCATGGTCAGCGCGGTGCGCCGGATGGTGAACGAGTCGCGAATCGATTTCTTCCCGAAAGTTGTGTTTATCACCATGTCAACCGCTCCTTCGGAGATTCGGTCTACGCAGTCGGGTTTCCCCTCGCCAACCTTGTGTATCATATCCACTTTAAGCCCTGCTTTCTCCAGAGCCAGAGCTGTCCCCGTGGTCGCAATGACGCTGAAACCAAGGCCGACGAGCCTTTTTCCCACCTCTACAGCCAGCGTCTTATCCTCGTCCATAATCGACATCAGCGCCACCCCCGAACCGGGAAGAGCGGAGCCGGCGGCGATTGAAGCTTTGGCGAAAGCCTGGCCGAATGTACGGTCGATTCCCATGACCTCGCCTGTCGATTTCATCTCAGGCCCAAGAATGGTGTCTACGTTGGAAAATTTGGCGAACGGAAACACCGACTCTTTCACGGCTATATGCGAAAATTCCGGCTCTTTTGTAAATCCAAGCTCTTTTAATGTTTTACCGGCCATGACTCTCGCCGCAAGTTGCGCCACCGGCGCCCCGATAGCCTTGGAGACGAAAGGAACCGTGCGGGACGCGCGCGGATTGGCTTCAAGTATATAGATATCGCCATCTTGAATGGCGAACTGGATGTTTATAAGACCGATGGTCCCAAGCTCTAAAGCAAGGGCTTTCGTCTGCTTTTTTATTTCGGCGATGACTTTTTCATCCACACTGTGGGGCGGCAGACAGCAGGCCGAATCGCCGGAGTGGACGCCCGCCTGTTCGATATGCTCCATGACACCGGCCACAACGACGGTTTGCCCGTCACAGATGGCGTCAACGTCAAGCTCGATGGCCGATCCTAGAAACTTGTCTATCAGAACCGGATGATCCGGGGACGCGCTTACGGCGTTGGCCATGTAGAAGCTTAACGATTCATCGTCATGGACTATCTCCATCGCCCGTCCGCCCAGGACGTACGACGGACGCACAACGACCGGATAGCCGATATCGCCCGCCACTTTCAGGGCCTCGTCCGGGTTGGTGGCGATTCCGTTCTCCGGCTGCTTGAGGTTTAGTTTATCGAGCAGGGCCTTGAAGCTTTCGCGATCCTCGGCGCGATGGATCGACGCAGGCGACGTGCCGATGATCGGGGCTCCCGCCTTTTCCAGCCTTAACGCAAGGTTTAACGGTGTCTGGCCGCCGAACTGGACAATCACTCCGTCCGGGTTTTCAAGCTTTATGATCGCCATCACATCCTCGAAAGTGAGCGGCTCGAAGTAGAGCCGGTCGGACGTGTCGTAATCGGTGGAGACTGTCTCCGGGTTGCAGTTGACCATGATCGTCTCAAAGCCGTCTTTTTTAAGACCGATAACGCCGTGAACACAACAGTAATCAAACTCTATCCCCTGCCCTATCCGGTTCGGCCCTCCGCCCAGGATCATTATTTTTTTCTTGCCGGTGACCTCCGCCTCGCACTCTTCTTCATAGGTGGAGTAAAGATATGGGGTATTGGCGTCAAATTCGGCGGCGCATGTGTCCACCCGTTTGAAGACAGGCTCGATTCCGGCCTTTATCCTGCGGTTCCGGATATCGTCCTCTGTCACGCCTGCGAGTTGAGAAAGCCGTTTGTCTGAAAACCCGAGCGTTTTTAGCTCTCGTAAACGCCCATTGCTTTCGATTCCATTTTCAGCGACATCGGTTTCAGTATCTATAATCTGTTTTATGTTATGCAAAAACCATCGGTCTATCCCGGTCAACTTATAAAGCCGGTCGATGGACCAGCCCGCTCTTATCGCCTCGCCCACGCTCCATAGCCTGTCCTCCGACGCAAACTCAAGCTTTCGTCTCAGCGTATCCTCGTCCGGCTCCGGTTTCGCGTCAAACCCGAACGAGCCGGTTTCAAGCGACCGCATCGCCTTTTGCAGTGATTCCTTGAAAGTCCTGCCGATGCTCATCGCCTCTCCCACCGATTTCATCTGGGTATCGATACGGCAGTCGGCTGACGGGAATTTCTCGAACGCGAACCGGGGAACTTTAACGACGCAATAGTCTATAGCAGGCTCAAAGCAAGAAGGCGTTTGCCCTGTAATGTCGTTTCTGATCTCATCCAGTGTGTAGCCGACGCTCAGTTTCGCGGCGATCCTGGCGATGGGGAAACCGGTGGCTTTTGAAGCCAGCGCCGACGAGCGGGATACCCTCGGATTCATTTCGATTATAAACAGCTCGCCGTTTTCCGGGTTGACGGCGAACTGGATGTTCGAGCCGCCGGTCTCCACGCCGATTTCCCGGATGATGTCTATGGCGGCGTTTCGCATGATCTGGTATTCCTTGTCCGTAAGGGTCTGCGCCGGGGCGACGGTGATCGAATCGCCGGTGTGCATTCCCATCGGGTCGAAGTTTTCAATCGAGCAGACGATGACGACGTTGTCTTTTAAATCGCGCATGATCTCAAGCTCGTACTCTTTCCATCCGGTGACAGACTGCTCGATGAGAATCTGGCTTACCGGGCTTGCGTTAAGTCCTACGCGGCATTTATCTTCGTACTCTTTTTTTGTGTACGCCGCGCTCCCGCCCGTGCCGCCCAAGGTGAAAGCGGGCCGTATTATAGCCGGAAGCTTTACCGTATCAATCGCCGCCATCGCTTCGTCCATGTTGTGGGCCAGCGCGGAGACGGGGACGTTAAGGCCGATACGCTCCATCGCCTGCTTAAAAAGGTTTCTATCCTCCGCTTTTTTTATCGCGTCGAGTTTCGCCCCGATAAGCTCCACATTAAATTTATCGAGAACGCCGCTTTCGGCAAGCGCGACGGAGACGTTAAGCGCGGTCTGGCCGCCGACTGTCGGCAGGAGCGCGTCCGGTTTTTCCCTCTCAATAATTTTTGTGATCGCTTCCGGCGTCACCGGCTCTATATACGTGCGGTCCGCCATATCCGGATCGGTCATGATGGTGGCCGGGTTGGAGTTGACCAGGCATACCTTGTAGCCCTCTTCGCGAAGAGCCTTGCACGCCTGCGCGCCGGAATAATCGAACTCGCACGCCTGGCCTATCACAATCGGCCCCGCGCCGATAATCATTATTTTTTTTATGTCATCTCGTTTAGGCATTTTTTACTCTTAATCAATTTGACCTCCCCCGATCCTCTCGGCATGACAGCGCAGGATACGTCGACATTCAAAAGATTCTCTTCCACTTTTTAAATTTTGTCACTTCTAACGGTTTGCCAGCGTTATTTTTCGCCGTCCGTTTAATCTCACTTAGAATATGGTTTTTTTTCATCATCGGTTTTTCTTTACTTATGCCGCCACGTATTCGCGGATTTCCACCTGGACACCGGTTTTAGCGGCTTCCTCTGCGGAGGAGAGGAGGGTTTTTACTGTTTCCTCATCCAGATATTCCTCGCCGCAGTTTTGACATACACGCGCCGGCGCCCCTTTGATGACAAGTGTCATATCACCGCGCTCAAGCGTAATCGTGGCTTTACCAGGTTCAGTTTCTCCATTTTTACAAATTACGCATTTCATAATTATTTTCTCCGTTTAAAGCCTGATTCCCATTTAACAGGATCTGGTTCATATACAGTGATTATGATTATTTCATCATCCTCTGCTTTATCGGCGGCGGCTATATGAATGGGGCGGGAGCCACGCCAGCCTAAAATTAATCTGCTTGGATAGGGTTTATCATTCGGATATTCCTCGATTGTTTTCCCTGAATCCAACACATGCCGGACATCCACGTCGCTGATCCGCCGTTCATACATTCTACGAACCGCATGAGCTCGAAAAACCAATTTTGGAAAGGTCATAACCTGAAAAATCTCTTAATTTAAATATCAACTTTTCCGCGATTTATAAATTTCTTTCACGTCTATCTGGCGCGACCGCTCGTACCGGACACTCATGGCGTTTAGAGCGAACAGGAACTCTTCAATGCCTTCTCCGCCATTTTTCCTGATCCGCTTCATTTCCGACTTTATGAATTTCAAAGAGCCGGAGGGGTGGTGGCAGAATCCGTTGGTAAGGAGCCAGTTTTTTTCAAACTGAACAATCCGGCCTTCGAAAATATCGCCTTTTCGCAACAGTCCGGCTCTTTCCTGGTCGCTGATGACATAATTTTTGTTGGCGAGTAGCGCCGTCGCTTTTATTTTTCCGTTTTTAGACGATTTGACAAGAAAAACGTCCTGTATATGTTCTTTTATGGCGTCTATCATCGCAAGCTCAATGTCGGAGCCGCGCGCCATTTCTTCGCGATAAACATCAATGACCGTTTGCCCTTTCTCGTTGGCCGGCTGGGTGAACAAGAACCATTCGAGAAAAGAGGTCATGTGTGTCTCATACTGCTGGTCGTCGGTATAAATAGAGCCTGCTTTCGCCTCATATACGCCGTTGGCTTCGCGGGCCATTTTCTCGAACCTTGCGTCCGATGAGAATCTGGACATGTTTTCGAGTAAAGATCTGAACGCGCTATAAAGGTCATTCTCATTTTTTTCAAACAAAGTCATCTGATATTTCCGAAAAGTTTAAAGGGAGCCTCTAATAATTACTTTCGTAGCGAAATCGAGCGAAAAGCCGTCAGGCAAGGCGGCGAGACAAAAAGACCCGCAAGCGTAGTAATGCTACGCTGAGGATGATTTTGACTCGACAACGAAGCATGGCGCCTTTTACAGCCGATTGTAGCAGAAATGGATTATTAGAGGTTCCCTAAAAAGTATAGTCAAGCGTTGGCCCGTTTGCGCCCGCTCGCAATCATCATATCCGCGAACCTGGCGAACAGGTAGGAGGAATCATGAGGGCCGGGTGAGGCTTCGGGATGGTATTGGACGCTGAAAACGGCCATCGTCCTGCTTTTCACACCCTCCACCGTCCGATCATTCAGGTTTAAATGGGTAAGCTTAAGGCCGCCGGGAAGAGAATCTGGATCGACGGCGAAGTTGTGGTTCTGGGAGGTTATCTCCACTTTTTTTGTGGAAAGATCCATCACCGGGTGGTTGGCGCCATGATGGCCGAATTTCAGTTTATACGTCCTGGCGCCCAATGCGAGGCAGATTATCTGGTGCCCCAGGCAGATTCCGAAAACCGGTTTGACGCCGATCAATTTTTTCACGGTTTCTATGACGTATGTAACCGCTGACGGGTCGCCCGGCCCGTTGCTTAAAAAAACACCGTCAGGATCGCGGCTCAATATTTCGTCGGCGCCGGTGTTTGCGGGAACCACGGTAACTTGCGCGCCTATATCATCGAAGTTGCGCAGGATGTTCTGTTTGATCCCAAGATCGATGGCTACGACATTAAACTTCGGTTTATCGGAGCCTGGCGCGAAACCAGATTTCAGCTCCCACAGGCCGCCGCTCCACAAGTACGCCTGTTTGCAAGTGACTCGTTTCACACAGTCCACTCCGTCGAGCCCCTTCAGGCGGGCGGCTCTTTTTTTGATATCGTCTGCATCACCGCCATCGCTGTTTATGATCCCCGGCATGGCGCCTTTTTTTCTGATATGCCGGGTCAGCGCGCGTGTGTCTATCCCCTGTATGCCGACGACGCTGTTCTCTTTAAGATAAGTCCCCAGCGGTTTGCGCCGCCGCCAGTTAGACGTGATCGCGCTCTCTTCTTTTACGATAAACCCGCGAACAAAAGGTTTACGAGACTCTACATCCTCATCGTTAACTCCCACGTTGCCGATCAAAGGATAGGTCATGCTCACGATCTGCCCTTCATACGAGGGGTCGGTGAGAATCTCCTGGTATCCGGTCATCGAAGTGTTAAAGACCACTTCACCGGAAGCCTCGCCGACGGCGCCAAAAGATTTCCCGGCGAAGACCCGCCCGTCGCGCATTACAAGATAAGCGTCAGACATTTATCATCCTGACCGGTATCAGCATTTGCTTACTACTTTTCCTTTGACGATGGTGTAGACAGCTTTGCCTTTTAGCTCCCGTCCGGCAAACGGGGTGTTGCGTCCCTTCGATTTAAATTTTGAAGGATCGACTGTCCATTCAAGGCCGGGGTCTATGATGGTCACGTCCGCCACCGCGCCCGGCTTTAGCGTTCCTCTATCGATTCCGATTATTCCAGCAGGTTTATAACTCATCGCCTCAATAAGTTTCGCCGGTGTCATATGGCCGCCATGAACCAGCGCCATGCTCAACCCCAGCGACGTTTCAAGCCCTACTATGCCGAAAGCGGCGTTGTCAAACTCGACCTCCTTTTCAAAAAGGCTGTGGGGCGCATGGTCGGATGCGATGCAGTCTATAGCTCCATCGCTTAAGCCTTCGATGATCGCGGTGACGTCCGAATCTGTACGTAGAGGAGGCGCCATCTTCGCGTTGGTGTTGTATCCCCGGCACGCATCTTCTGTGATGGAGAAATGGTGGGGCGCGGCTTCGGCGGTGACCTTTACACCCCGGTCTTTGGCGTGGCGTATAAGCTGGACACATCCTGCGGTGGAGACATGGCACAAATGAATGGGCGCTTTGCAATACTCGGCGATGGAGATATCGCGGGCGGTAATAACGTCTTCAGCGATGGCCGGAGCTCCTGTAAGCCCCAGATCAGAGGAGACTTCCCCCTCGTTCAACGAGCCATTCTGCGAGATGGCGCTGTCGTCGGCATGCTCCATTATTGTAAGGCCGAACATGGAGGCGTATTGCATGGCGGCGCGAAGAACGGAGCCGTTCATTATGCATTTGCCGTCGTCGGAGAGGGCGGCCACGCCAAGCTGGGCCATTTCGCCGATGTCGGCCAGCGCCTCGCCTTTTAACCCACGGGTTACCGCGCCGATAGGGTGGACGTTGACCAGCGCGGATTTTGCCTTGTCGAGAATAAATTCGGTCACAGACCCGCAGTCGTTTACAGGATTAGTGTTTGCCATGCAGGCGACAGAAGTAAACCCGCCCACAGCCGCAGAACGGGCGCCCGTTTCGATGGTTTCTTTATATTCGTATCCAGGCTCCCTGAAATGAGTATGAATATCGATAAGCCCCGGCGCCACCCATTTCCCTTTTGCGTCGATGATTTTACGGGAGCCGTCGCTGATCTTCTTTTTGACTGCGGAGATTTTTCCTTTTTCGATGAGAAGATCGAACTGACCGTCGACGCCATTGGCCGGGTCGATGACGCGACCGTTTTTAATCAGGAGATCAGTCATTTATCTGCAGTCCCCCGCCCAGCAAAAGATAGAGTATCGCCATACGCACCGCCACGCCGTTGGTCACCTGATCGAGGATGACAGACCAGGGCCCTTCGGCCACTTCCGGCGATATTTCCACACCCTGGTTTATAGGCCCAGGATGCAGAACCAGCGCTTCTTTTTTCGCTTTTTTCATCCGCTCCAGCCCCAGGCCGAAAAGCTTTGAATACTCCCGGACATTGGGAAACCCTATCCGCTCCAGTCTTTCGGTCTGAACCCTAAGCGCCATGATGACATCCGCCCCATCGACCGCCTCATCGAGCGAGGATGTTACTTTGTCGGCTATCTTCTCGATATTTACAGGAAGCAAAGTGGCCGGGCCGCAGGCGGTGACGCTCATGCCAACTTTGCGCATGGCTATCATGTTCGATTTGGCCACCCTGCTGTTTAATATATCTCCGATTATCGAAACCTTCAGCCCTTCGAGCCGCTCTTTTTTCTCCTGGATCGTCATCAGGTCGAGCAGGCACTGGCTCGGATGCTCGTGCCGCCCGTCGCCCGCGTTGACCACGGGGCATTCTATCCACTCCGTCATCATGGAAGGAACCCCGGCAAAACCGCTTCTTACAACCAGCATGTCCGGCTTCATCGCGTCGAGGTTGTAAACCATGTCTTTTAAAGACTCCCCCTTGGACAGCGAAGATCCGGCGGCGCTTATATTGATGACATCGGCGGATAGCCGTTTGCCTGCGATCTCGAAACTTGTCCGGGTTCGGGTGGACGGCTCCGTGAAAAAATTGATGACGGTTCTGCCTCTTAAAGTGGGGGTTTTTTTTACATCCCTCTCCGAGATTGCTTTCATTACTTTGGCCGTTTCGATAATCTGGCCGATATCGGAGCTGGAAAGATCGGTCATTGAAATGAGATGGCGATGGTAGAGGTCTTGTTCAGCCATTTTGTCCTCCACCGTCGGCGTTATCCCCAAGGCCGCTCAGGACAATATCTTTCCCGTCGCATTCCAGGAACCGGACGCGGATTTTCTCGACATATTGCGTGGGGACGTTTTTCCCGCAGTAATCGGGCCGTATGGGAAGCTCGCGGTGCCCCCGGTCTATGAGAACGGCCAGTTGTATTTCTTTCGGGCGGCCCATGTCGAAAAGATGGGTGATCGCGGCGTTGATTGTCCTGCCTGTGAACAAAACGTCGTCCACCAAAAGGACTGTCATGTTATCTATCGAGAAAGGCACCTGCGTGATTTTCGCGGCGAGAACCGCCCCTTTCTGTTTGAAATCGTCCCTGTACAAGGTGGGGTCCAGAGTTCCGACAGGAATTTCGGCGCCCGTAATTCTTTTAAGCTCGGACGACAGCCGCTGGGCCAGCACGCCACCGCGCGTGACCACACCTACAATTACGAGATTTTCAAGGTTCCTGTTTTTTTCCACGATTTCATGCGCCATCCGGGTGATGACCTGATGTTGCTTCTGGGCGGTCAGGATGACGCTCTGGTCAGATTTATCCAGGTCGTCGCTTGTAGGAGACCCTCCGCTTTTCTTTTTTTTGTCGGCCAAAATAAAATCCTGTGGTCATATCGGGAGGTAAAACAAGATTCACCACCGGTGGCCTCGGCAAAAGAGGTCGGTTTCGGAGATCTTCTTAGCCTCACCGGACTAAATTAAAGACACTGCCGCATCGCCACAACTCTACCAGATGGGCATAGGGGGCGCAACAGGCAGTTTGTTTTAAAACGTAATTACGAGGCCAAACCAATCGCAATAACAGGAAAACTACCAGACAGGTGAGCATGACAAGAACGCTCCCGTTCATATTATTAGCAGGTATCGCCCTTTCCTTTTCTATCTTCGTGTCGGATGGGTGCGCCCGACCAAGCTCCTCCAATAACAATAGAACTGAAGACGGCGGATTCTGCGGGGAATCGACCAAAGCTGTATGCTCAGCCGGCACCGATTGTATCGTAGGCGGATGCTCCAGCCAGGTATGCCAGGGCGCCAACGAGCCTCCGATAATTAC
>ENA-ORDP01000008-ORDP01000008.1-marine-sediment-metagenome-genome-assembly--contig:-NODE-8-length-99013-cov-12.747165_pt1 | contig 99013 bp, 108 predicted proteins | sample MGYA00248627_ERZ508539 | MGnify/ENA primary metagenome ERZ508539 (study PRJEB26208, sample SAMN05571518) | marine sediment metagenome | biome: deep sea; feature: Hydrothermal vent; material...
AGCGTAATGGCTGGGACAGGGTGAAGGCCTGAACATTTAAACGAAGGAAAAGTCAATTCAATGACACATCAAAACAGTACACAGGTTTAAACAAAAGATACGCGAACTCACCAACCGCAACCGGGGGGTGAGTATGCAATATCAGTTGTATAAATTGAGGCTTTACCTGCGTGGCTGGATTAACTATTACGGTATTGCAAACGCATACCAGAAATGTGTTGGTCTAGATCACTGGATAAGGCGACGTGTACGAATGTGTTACTGGTGTCAGTGGCGTAAGCCGCGGACAAAAGTAAACAACCTGTTATCCCGTGGCGTGAACATCGACACAGCCGTAACTTGTGGCAGCACAAGAAAAGGTCCGTGGCGAAGTTCAAAAACACCGGGTATACAGCAGGCGTTGAGCAATAACTATTTAAAAGAAGAAGGTCTGTTCTCATTGAGGGAGGGTTGGATAAAGGTTCATTATCCTAACGGATAAGTTAAGTGAACCGCCCTGTGCGGAGCCGCATGCAGGGTGGTGTGGGGAGGGCTGATTAGATATCAGTCCTTACCCGATTTAGGCGATTTTCTCTTGAAATAGGCTAGATTGTATACCATAATTACACCATATTGGTTTTATTTGGAGATCTTTAATGCCTGCAATTACCCTAAAAAATATACCAGATTCCCTCTATGCACAATTAAAAACTGCGGCGAGTGTTCATCACAGAAGCTTAAATAGCGAAATCCTCTACTGCGTAGAGCGCACACTTGGGACACATAAAATCAATGCTTCTGAACACATTGAGATGGCCAGAAAATTAAGAGCCAAAACTGCACAGCATAATCTTACAGACCAGGAACTGAATGATTTTAAAAATGAAGGTCGCCCATGATTGTTGCGGACACCAACATTATTTCTTACTTGTATATTTCGGGTGATCGCTCTCAACAAAGTGAGGATTTATTATCTTTCGATTCTAATTGGGTTGCACCCATATTATGGCGTAGTGAATTCAGAAATGTCTTAGCCCAATATTTACGAAAAAATTTATTAAATATAGATGAAATTTTACTCATCATTCAGCAAGCAGAAAAATTACTGACTGATCATGAATATGAAATTTCATCTGCACATATTATGCAACTCGTTAAAAGTAGCCAGTGCTCTGCATATGATTGTGAGTTTATTGCCTTAGCACAATATCTGGATGTTCCTCTTATTACAACAGACAAAAAAATTCTTCGGGAATTTCCAGAGATTACCCAAACCGCTGAATCTTACCTCGCCTAACGTCAAGCATCAGCGGCGCGCGCCTTTGGCGCGTCCGCTGGATGCTCTTGTTGGGCGCTTTCGCTTAAATCGTTTTCCGGTATTTAACGCCTTAGACATACCATAGAAAATCTCATATTCTTTTTCTGTTTTAATTTTTGGGGAAACATTCGAATAACTTCTATCAAGAAAGCACCAGTGAATAAATGGTTCGTCAGACTCAGTTCGTTCAATATAGCAAACCACATTTAACTCATAAAGAAATTGCAAGAATTCATCAGGTGACTTCATGAATTTAGGTGGTTGACCGCCTGAGCTTCTCATGAATTCAATATGTGCTTCAAATGCGGCCAAGTATTCATCGTAAGTAAATCTATTTTTTCCTTCTAAGAATTCAAAAAACTTCAGGAATGTCTCATAGTTTTTAGGTGAATAATAAAAAGCAATTTGATCTTTTACTTCTCCAAGCAAATAATCAGCATAATTTCTGCGAAATACGCTATCGTCAAAATCCTTTATTAAAAATGATCGGCTTTTATCTTTAGATGTCTCAATAAAACGTTCCTGCAACATTGATAACATCGTTACAATGTCACGTGGACGATAAAGCGCAAACCTTAGAAAGCTAATAAAAGATGATGGCTTTTCAAATTGTACGCGAGTGTTGGGCGTGTCGTATGGAAAATAGTAATCCCATGCATCCCCTGGCTTCAATTCATTTTCTTCTGTCTGGTCATGCGCAAGCAGTTTGTCCGACACAGAAAATAAGTCACTACTTCTGTGATCTCTATAGGTTGTATTCCATTTGAGAAGTACCGCGTTATCTCTTATTTTTGTATTCTGATTCTGTAGGCCCAATGAAGCATAGATGTCAGGCCGAATTAGTAAAACCGCTCTTAAACGCCCCGAAGAATCACGAATGCTTGGGAAAAAATCGTTATTAATTTCCCAAACTGCATTTGCTAATCCTTTAATGCATTCCAAGTACTCCTCGTAAGGTATTGCTGTTGGTCTAATATCGATTCCATCAATAAATACTATATGATTTTTTTTCAACTTTAATGATTGTAACGCAGACTCGAAGTTCTTTTGGATATACAAAAGATTAGTCTGGAACCTTGACTCACTAAACTGGATACTTTCTTTTTGCTCACCAACTGCTTTAGCGTATTTAGATAGTAGCTCGGCGGCCAGTTTAGATTCTTGCACAAATTGTAGAGCATGAATTATTTCAGGAGAAAATGCATGTAAGTAATATTCCTGAATCGCGCCATGAAGAGCCTTGAACTTGCTGAATTTTGAGAATAAGGCGTCGTTACCTTCTTTGTTATATATTTGTTCAGCTAGTAGCAAGTATATAATTACTTTCCAAATGGCAGCGTAGTCAGACAGAGCAAGGTGCTTTTCATTTTTCAGGGTTATAAATTTCTGGTATTCAGTTTCTCTTATGTATCTCAATGAACATGCTGAATTTGCATACTCATTATTTGCCATATACACAGCATAGGCTGTTTTCCCAGTTCCCTTATCGCCAACTAGAAAAGTTGTAGACGGACAAGCGATATTATCTAAATACTCATTCCGCATAAACAAGTGGTTAAACAACTCCTTGTTCTCACGCCGTTTATAGTTCTCAGCATCGCTAAACCCGAACTTGAGATCTTTTATTTGCTTCAACTCATTCTCCTTTTCTAGTATGCGTGAGTATTAAACGCCTAACAGTATAATGGGCTGCGTCATTACTATTGAGTAATAGGCCGCATCGGCCTATTGTGCGAATGGCCGATGCGGTCTAGTATTGAACGTAGCATATCCATTTCAGGGCAGGCCGCCCGTTAATTGTGACAAGGAGGGTTTATATGTCTGATCCCCACATCCCCACCCCTGATGCTTTTTCAGTAACTACCTGATCTGCCTTGATAAAAAATCTATACCCGAGAAGCAGAAACGGCGGCATGTGAAGCGCATCAAGGCGTTCATTAACGCGCAAAACGGGCAGAAGATCAAGAGTCTTACAACCAATGATGTAGGTAAAGAGGATTAGGGATCAAGACGCTTGCTTCATAATACTTTCTACTACTGTATTAACTGTGCGAGTAAGCCCCCTACCCTCTCTTTTCCTGATCTGATCCGGTCGTTATGCGGCAGCTGTTTCAACCTTACCAGGTAGATTGGTCAGGACAAGTTTCTTAAGTTCTACCTTGTTATTCGCATTGTCGATGTCTATGCCAACAAGCTTGCCATTGGCGTCATAATCGAGAACGACAACCTTCCGAGATCTCACGACTTTCAGCGCTCGGACATTCAGACAAATCTATATACAGCGAGTCGGTATCCGGATAATAATTAAGCTTCATGGCTTAAAACCTCGGCCTGGAAACGCTCCGTGAACTTGTACATATTCATCTGCGTTACTTTCCGTCGGCTCATGGTAGCGGTGAGATTAGACGAACGGTGATGTCGGCGTTGGGCGATCAGGAGTTGGTGTTTGAGAGATAGATTCTCGGTAACAATGACCTTGGTGCCACCGGTCTGGCGAGTTTGATGAGCAGGGTAAGCAGATGCAGGAACAGAATCAGGCTGGTCTTCATCGGACCGATCACCGGCTTGGCTGGGTCGCACAAGACTGCAAATCGCAGCATTTTGTGCTACAAATAACAATTCGCCATGCACAGGGTGAGTAGTTACAGAATTAGATAATCTAAATCAGGCTGCCAGGCACCAGCCGTCATCACATTCTTCAAAATCTCTTCGTTGAATTTCTGCAAGCTCACGATCTAAACGTGCGATTTCTTCTGTTATTTCACGCAAACTGCCATACCATCAACCTGTTCCAGGTACAGCCCGCGTAACAGTTTGTCAGCAGGCGAACTGATATCACCACGTTCATTTCTTTTCTTAAAAAACGTACCGCATCACCTGTTAACGCAGGCATGTGATGCACAAGATCAAGACCAATAGCCCTGTGCAAACCCTCTAGATTATGAATAGCCACAGCATCACCTTCTTTTGTTTCAAGCACATCAAAACCTCCACGCAAGTAGATATTAGGCAACCCGCAATCAGTATAGTGATACATTTCAATACATATTGTGGGTGTCCCTATTTACCGCTATTTTCGGCAGGGACTCGTTTAGGCTATTGACCGGGGCGGGCTAATGGGTGACCCCTATTTTGCTTTCTGAGTACACATACTTCATGCAGTATATCGCTATTCATCAACAGGCAATGGTTTTTCGATGGTAATAGCCTGTTCGTGCATTGATATATATCCCCCCGCAGTCAAGTCCCGCATAACCCGGCAGATCATCTCCCGGGATGCACCGGCTGCGTTGGCTATATCCTGATTGGTAAGTTTTTTCTCGATCAGGAGCTTGTCATCCCGCCTTTCGGCCATGTTATTTAATAATTTAGCCACCCGTCCGTAAACATCCAGGAAGACCAAATCGCGCACACTGTCGGTCAACTCCCGAATATGGCGGGACATGGACCGCATCAAGTCAATGGCGATCTGGGGGTTGCGCAATAGACAATCGTGGAAGGCCTGTCTCGGTAAAGTGGCGAGCTTAATAGGTTCCAGGGCCGCGACTGAGGCAGAGCGAGGTTGCTGGTCGATGAGCGCCAACTCCCCAAAGCTTTCGCCAGGCCCCATAATATTCACAATAGCCTCTTTGCCCTGATCACCGATAACATACACCTTGACCTTACCGCTGACCACGATATAAAGGTAATCGGCGGCATCACCCTCATTCAGGACCGTAGCCCTTTTAGAGTATGTGCGTAAAACAATTTTACTGGCGATCTTTTTCAATTCCTCATGAGGAAGATTTTTAAAGATCGGCACATCTTTCAGTGCGTTTAGCTGTTGGTTTATGGGCATCAGCCCTCTCCAGGGTATTGATACCTCCCCAGCTTCAATGTTGGGGAGGCTTATGGGTTTTATTATAGCAGGCTATTGAAAACCTAGCCCGTCGGGATATTGAGGGCGAGCTCCACGATATCCTGTTGCAACAAGATCAATTGAAACTAAGGCGGATTTTCGAACTCGACTATAGCCTTAGCCACGGTCTATGGCAGGAACCGAGCCACGGGAAATACCGCTTACGCATCGTAATATCGACCCAACCCACTTATTGACCTGCTATGACAACCGTGTGATTTTGATCAGTTTCATCGTGATTGCGATACCAAGACCGATCATTTTGATCAAGCGCAAAAAATAAGGCTCTCCCGGACATATGCTAGTGCAACAACTCTTACGTCATACACGGGTTGCCTCCCTGTACCGCATTTCATCCACAGATTCTCCATAGGTGGTGATGTTTCATTCACCGTATTGGCGGAGCGCAGGATTTACCGTGGGCAACGCCTTGCCTTTGGCCTAAGGTGCTGGAACAATACGGCCCTGAAATTAGGGCATGGACTGCTACAAGGAGCCCCACACCATGCGTCAGTTAATGTTGCTCACCGCCCTATGGGTGTTGACCGTGCCCGCCAGCCAGGCCGAGATCAAGACCGAAGATATTGAATACAAGTCTGGTGACACCATCATGAAGGGTTATATTGCCTACGACGATAGCATCACCGCTAAACGTCCAGGGGTGCTGGTGGTCCATGAATGGTGTGGCCATGATGCCTATGCCCGCCGTCGTACACGCATGAACACCGGTCGGCGCACAAACAGCCCCAACACCTTTGCTGGCGCAGTAGCCGGTGTAACCAAACAGCCCCATAAAACCGGCGATGGAAGACACATTCAATATCTGGCCGCTACGGCGTTGCATCATGCGCGGCGCCACAGCCTTCACCATGTGCGCCGCGCTCCACCAGGCCCGTCGCGATGGCCCGGCCTATGCCCTCTGAGCCGCCGATAATCAGCGCTAACTTGTTACGGTAATATTCTTTAACTGCCATGGCGCGATAGTGTACCGTAAAAGCAAGGTGCCTTTGGCAAACCCAGGTCAAAGTATCGTTCCTATCGTTAGTAGTGCGTGTTAGCATCACGCCTTAACCCGAGGTTTTTTACGCCCCCTACAATATTTGCACCTATACTACATGTCTCCTCACAACATAGAATATATCTTCACCTTTCCAGACGGCAGTGAATACCGATTTACGGTGGCGATGGGAGAAAGCCATAAATGCGCAGACTCACAGGACGAGACGCTTCCAGACTGGACCCGTCTGGAGTTCAAACAGTGCCCCCATTGCCCCCTGGACAATGATGCCTCCCCCCACTGTCCCGTGGCGACCACTATCCGCCCAATGGTTGAGTTCGCGAGCCAGTTGCCATCGATACAGGAAGTGGCCTTGGAAGTCAGAAGCCCCGATCGGAACATACATCTGAACACAACAGCGCAGAACGGCTTTAGCTCCCTGCTGGGACTGCTCATTGCCACCTCCGACTGTCCCTATGCCATCCCCTTTCGACCTATGGCCCGATTTCACTTACCCCAACCCAGCTGTGAAGAAACCAGTTTCCGCGCGGTGTCGACCTATCTGTTATCACAATATTTTAAATATCGGCGCGGCGGTCAACCAGACTGGGATTTACATGGTCTTAAGGAGATCTATTCTAATATTATAACGGTCAATAGTAGTCTGGCAAAACGGCTAAAGCCGGCGGTATCAGAAGACGCGCCCTTGAACGCTGTTGCAATCCTCAACGCCTTCGCGCTCATTGTACCTATGGCCATCGACGATGCGGAAGAGGAATTTAAGTATCTATTCGAACACATATAGATCGGACTTGATGTGCGATAAAATATAGACATGTACTTAGTCAGGCAACGTAAAATAAAACCGTGTACCTCGGTCACCATCGGATGCAAAAGATAGCGTACCTTGATGACGATCCTCAATAATTTCTTTGCAGGACAACAACCCCAGACCTGCCCCGCCCACTTTAGTCGTTACCGCCTCGGCAAACAACAGCGGCTCCATCTCTTTGTCTATACCTGTCCCTCGATCTTGCACTGCAACCTCGGTCTTGCCATCAAGCTGTAGCACAGTAATAGCAATGGTATCCCCCGGCGCGCTGGCTTCCGCAGCATTAATGATTAAATTGTGCAAAACGCGGCGTATATCCAGCCGATTAAACCGGCTCATTGCGGTGGACATATCGACCTTTAGCTGAATATCTATATTATGTAATTGAGGATGTCTGGCATGATCGGCAACCGATTCTTTTACTAACTCCAATATGTCGGCCCTTTCCAATTCATACTTCACATTAATTTTTTTAATGCGGCCAAGACTCTGGTTGATCAGGCTAGACAGTTCATCGGTCACCCGCACCACCAGTGCCAACTGGTTGCGTAGCTGTTCCAATGAGGGTTCATCGACCACTTCTCTAGTGGCGCCATTCTCCAGTCTCTCGATATGGTCCTCAAAGAATCCCTCCACTAACCCTAAAGGTGTCAGACAATGACGCATATCATGGGCGAGGATGGACATACTCTTGATGTCGGCAGAGATGATCTGCAGATCATTTCGAATCCGACTTGACAGAGTTTGAATCATTGACCGCAAGGCCACAGGCTCTGTGGTCAAATAGTTATCGAATTCAAGTCGAGACACTTCGATAAGCAGTGTTTCGCTCAGCGCCTTGGCAGAAGCCGAGCGCGGCTTGGAGTCTATCAGGGCCATCTCCCCCAGATAGGCGCCAGGCCCAAGCTCGGCAATTTGCCGATTACGCTTGTACACCATCATCTTCCCCATCAAAATGAGGTACATACTTTCTTCGTTAGAGCCCTCTTGAAACAGAATATCTCCATTATTTAAATAGGTCTCGTTACACTGCTCGCATAGCACACGTAATGTCGCATCCTGAAAGGACTGAAAAAGGTCTATTTCCTTAAGCAAGGCCAGTTTGTCTTCAATGTCCATGCAAAGATTCATTATCGCACTATCCATTCATCTGGATGAGGCCTTAAATAGACCTGTCGACCAAAATAGTCGTCGGGGAAATACCGAAGATGGTGCCGAATCATTACAATGGGGACCATGCGGGGCAAGTGACCAGAACGATAACGGTCAATCAGGCCGAGTAGCTCGGGCCTGTCTTCGGGGTTGATTCGTCCGCCAAAGTGCTGCGCTACCTGGGTGAGCACCCGGCCGTGACCTCGACGTGTCGCGGGCGCAGCCATCAGTGTCATGAATTTTTCAATGTAGCGATGAGCCCACTGGTCGATTGGGCGGCGGACATTTAGCTTAACCATCTCGTTGAGAATTTTCAAATATTCCGGGTCTCTTGCCATCAAGCTCAACTCGTGTTGAACCTGATATTTTTCGACCTTCGCAAATGCGAATCCCGGCCCCATGTATTTTTGCCATCGGTAGTAAGCATCGGGCGGTATATTAACTGATGCGACAGCCAACTGTTATGGGCGCAGCATAAAACGTGTTCCGGCGTAACTCAACACCGCGCCGTCGGCCTGAATTTGTTCCAGGCGTGGCCCGGCCTTGACCCGTTGGCCCTCTCGATATACCTGTAAATCTATCATCACGAAACGACGCTTGGGGTCCTGCGAATAGGAAACAACATTTAGAACCATGTCAGAGAATTGTTTCCGGTAATCAAGGGGTAATTCCGTTAATTCCACGACAAGGTCTGCGCCGCCAACGGGTGCCGGCTCTCCATGAACCTCCACTTGGCCATTGACTGTATCTGGGTTGGTCGATGACTGTTGGGAAACCCCCAACTTCGCTTCAACCGGCTTAGGGGCAGAGGGTGGTTGGGTCATGGGCAGCGCAATTTTCGGGCCAGGGTCGGGGCTGGTAAATACATATAGGCCAACGGTCACAGCCACTACCACCAATGCCGGAATGATCCACCACCACAGCTTCTTGCGACGATCGTAAAACTGAACCTCTGCGGTGGAGAGGGTGGGGACCTGACCTAACACACGTTCGCGTTCAGACTTTCGCAATGCATCGAGAATATAAGACATCTGTCTAACCGTTACGCATTTTCAATTTTGTGAGTACCGGAATAACCGGACTATGCAATGCAGTATTTAAATGGATCAAGGTCTCAATATCCACAACCCCATCATCGCGCAAGGATCGGCCTTTTTGGAACGAAATCACCCTAAGCTTAAGCGCATTATCAAAATAGCGTCCATCGTCTGCATTGGAATCGGGTTCATCGTTTCTCTCATCCAAACCGTTTAAACGTCTGCGCAGCCACAGCACTTCATCGGAATAGGTGCCTGGAACGATTTGCTCTACCCCTGCGGGTGACGACCATACCAGTATGAATTCCCCCAGCCAGTAGGGCTCCAGAGTCTTAAGAGCAACAGTCTGGGTATTCTTGCCAATGAGTAGTTTGGCCTCGTCGCCTATCAGGGATTGTAACACCGCGTAACGCTGAGTACCGGAGGTGGTTGCCAACTTCAATATGACGGGACGATTGTAGCGACGCAGATTTTGCCAACTACCCTTTTCTGTCAGGCAGTATAGTCGGCTGGTCTGGATTGATTCGCAGGCCCTATTGGGGTCATTGACGTGGCGTGCAATTCCCCACAGAGACAACAAATAATCGAACGCTTCTAATTTACCTTCATTTTCTACATTCTGGGACAACATCCATGAAAGGTCCTTCCTGGTTTCCTGGCCAGACACAATATGGGGGGTCCAGCCCTGCCATTTTTCCTGGGCCCAAACGAGTCCACCCTGCAGGCTTTGACTCACTGACCCTCTCACATTGGCAAATAATCCCGCCACGCCAATGCCCGCAGCAAAGGTGGCTATAAGTGCGGCACTGTATCCCCAGCGGCGAAGATTAAAATGCTTGCCCGGCTCTTTCGCCAGGACCTCTTTGGCCGCCCGGGTCACCACCCGAGGGCCTATGGTCCATGACTCCTTGGTATAGGCCCCTAATAGGGCGCGGTCACAAATAATATTGACCAGCCTGGGTATACCGCCAGAGTAACGATATACGCGGTTAAGGGCCAGCGGAGTGAACAGAGCTCGCTTGATACCCGCTACGGCCAAACGGTATTTAATGTATTCGCGAGTCTCTTCCTTTCCCAAAGGTTGCAAGTGATAGCGAGCAGTAATGCGCTGTTGCAATTGGCGTAAGCCCTTGTGCGCTAACATCGTTCCTAACTCGGGCTGGCCAATAAGCACGATGCGCAGCAACTTATCCCGATTGGTTTCCAGGTTGGTCAGCAAGCGTATCTGTTCGAGCACCCCCGAGCTAAGATTCTGCGCCTCATCAATGATGAGCACCGATCGACTGCCTTCGGCATGACACTTTAGCAGGTGGGCATTAAGACCATCTACCAATTCCTTAAGTGTCTGCTGTGGTGAATAATCGATGCGCAGCTCATCACAAATACTGGATACCAGGCCCTTTTCAGATACCCTGGGGTTGAGAATAAGGGCAACATCGACGTTTTCCGGGACCTGTTCCAGGAATCCCCGGCACAGGGTGGTCTTGCCTGTACCCACCTCTCCGGTGAGCTGAACAAACCCCCCACCTTCTTGTATTCCGTAGAGCAAATGGGCCAGGGCTTCCCGATGGCGCTTGCTCATAAAGAGGAAGCGCGGGTCGGGGGCAATAGAGAAGGGTGGCTCGGACAACCCAAAAAACGCGGTATACATCGGGTGTGCCTATTTCCGCTGCATGGTATTGCAAGCCATCATAATCGTTACTCCGGTCATCGCAGTCCTGATCTGTAGTCCGGGGATTATATGTGATTTGGCGGATACGGACACGCCACCGTAGGCTCAGTGCGCGAGGTTTCCTGCTAAACTCCCGGATGACCACCAACGCCCCGACTCAGGACCCAGGTCACGCATGGCCTCCAACAAACGTACCAATGCAACAAACTGCTGGCCAAGATCGGCATACAGACTTTCCAGGCCCTGGCCTCCGGCTGTAGCGAGAGTCTGATAGGCCCCCTGACCCAGGCCAACAAAATACTGAACACTCACATTCAACCGCTCTGCCCGCATTGGAAACAGACCCGATAAAATCAGGCAATGGTCGCCCACCTCTTGCAATCTTTGGCTCTGGCACCGACCCTGGGATAGCTGCCCTTTCATATAATCTACGGCCAGAATGCGCGTTACCATGTCGGGCTTATTGCAGTATCGCATCAACATGAATACCAGATAGCTTTCAACGTCTTCGGCAAATTGTAGACCGGCCGAAAACTGGGCGTCATTGACCAGGGCATACCACTGGGCGGTTTCAGATTTCTGCGTGACGAGTCTATTCATGCTGAACACAGCCCCTTTCGCAAGGCTAATGCTTCTATATCGGCACCTTTAACACAAAACATAATACTCGAAACACCTTTATTATTGGCTTTGGCCTGGCACAGATCCATAGCTATCAAGCAAATATCCGGTCAATTTGATTGTAATGTAGAGCGAAAAATTACACCCGTTCCGCACTGAGGTATCCATCAAGGACCGCAACAACAGGCACTGCGACCTTGTTAGCTATAAGGCCATAATGACTGGAGCTTTTTGAAGGCGCCTTGAATGCTATTCTCCTCTACAATGGGAAAGGTCCCCCTGGCAGAAGTCTCTCTCCTGACCTCTATGATTAATTTTTTTAAATTGTCCTCTGCCAGGCGTATTTTGGATTCATCTTCGACCACCTGGGAAACCTCCATGCGTTTAATGCCCGTACCAATGAGCTTTCCCATCAACTGCTCACAAGCAGGCGTGAGCGAAAGCCCCGCTTTACCCATGTGTTGTATTGCTGCTTTAGTAAGCCGCCTTTTTAGTCTAAACGTTTTAGCTGCCATGCGTCTCCCAAACCAGCATTACCAGGCTTCAAGAGTGCAATGGTGGGGCCTTTCAATGAACCATCAACCATAGGCTCTATGGATGGAGGAGCTTAGCCTAGGCATTTTTCAGCACCACACGATAACACTGCAGGGTATTTCGCAAAAAACAATGGGCAGAACCCCACAGGTAGAGACGAAAGCGGCGGTAATCCTTCTCCCCAAATTTATTCACAATGAAGTCTATGTTTTGATCAAATCTTTCTGCCCAATGCTTAAACGACAAATAATAACTGTGACGATCATCCCAGACACCACGCATCTGAAATGGAGTGTCTGCCACCGCCTTTAGGAAGTCGTGTAGCACGAAAAAAGAGTGATTCCCGGGATAAATATGCTGATAGATGAACGACGAGTGTTCGTATTTTACTGTATAGGCGCTTGCATCCAGATAGACATGCCCACCGGGTTTCAGCAAGCTGGAGAATTGCTTCAGCACTCGCCGGTAATCAGGCAAGTGCTCCATAATCCCCATGAGCACAATAGCATCATACTTTTTGTCCGAATTATAAGAAAGAATGTCGGCAAACTGGGTTGATACGGGCAACTCCAGCTCATTACTCAGTCTATTCATGTACTCCAGTGACTGCTCAGAAATAGTTATGGCATCAATTTGAATGCCCTTCTTTCCCGCATACTCCGAAAATGCGCCCCAACCCGGACCTACCTCGAGCACATTGCTGCCGGCGCTGAGTTCACACTGCTCAATACAAAAATCAAACTTACGCCGCACTGCCAACTCAATGGGCTCGTCCTTGTCCTTAAAATTGGCCTGCGTATAGCAACGGGTCTTTTCGTCAAGAAAAGACAAGTAAAACGACGGGTCCCGTTCATAGTGGTGGCTGATGGCCGACTTGTTCAATGAAACCTGGCCAATAATAATCGGTTTTAGGAATCGCCACAGCCAGGAAAAAAGGTGCTTGTCAGAAAGAAATTCACGAAGATCATAGATCTTAATCAGGTCTCCTTGAACATCAAACGAACCATTGATGTAGGCATTGGCCACAATCCCTTCGTCAAGAGAAGCAAGCGCCTTTAGCCCCATTGAATTCTTGACTATAAAGCGAAATTCCGGGCAGCCTTCTCCAAAGAGATAACAGCGATGATCGGGTAATTCAATTTCAAACGCGACGGGAGGATGTGAAATCCTTGAAAAGATCAGGTTGAGCAGTCGATTGTCAGTAGAGTACTCAGGTTCAGTTGTCGTGGACGATTGTCTCGTGGTGGCTGTGGGCATCATAACTCTCCTCCTTCTCTCATTGTGATCAGCAATGTTAGCTGTAGGTTAACAAAAAACCATTCCAAGCCCTGCATTATTATATGCCTAGAGTATATGCTTATTGTTCAATCTCATAATAACATTGATTCTGAGCGTTCCAACAGTTCTTTGGCCTGCACCAAATCCACTGTATCCAGACCTTCCGAGAAACTATTATACAGATCGGACAATATTTGTCCTGCAGTTTTGGCATCGCCACTGTCCAGCAATAAACGACTCATGCCGATTGCAGCACGCAACTCCCACCCTTTTGCCTTCTGCGCCCGGGCAATGTCAAGGGCCCTCTGAAAGCAGTCCTGCGCCTCGTCAAGAGCAGAGGGATCCTGTCCCAACAGCAATTCCCCACGCAGACGGTAGAGTTCGCCTTCATAGACGACTTCGCCCCTATTGTGCACCATATTAATGGCCCGAACCAGACAACCCAGACCTTCCTCCCAGGCCCGATTTTGCAAACAGGCCTCTGCCAACATGGAGAGAAAGTAGGTATGCGCAAGTTCCGCACCTGCCGACTGATGGGCATCAATGGCTTTGCGAATGGTATCGACACTATCCGGCTCCTGGCCGCTTTCTGCCCAGCCGACCAACATGATACCAATTGCCTTCCAATAGGCGAACCGGCAGCGGGTCGAAATCTCTATGCATTCAAATACCTCTTTGGCCGTGTCCGTTCTTTCCTGGCGATGCTGTCTAACACGCGCCAGGAAATTTAGCGCGATCACCAGACTATGGGGGTGGTCCAATGATCGCGCCAAGTCTACCGCAGCCTGCGCCTGGCGCAATGACTGATCTGGCAGGCCCAACATCCATAAGGCCAATGCCAGATAGCCCATACTGACAACCACTAGATCGTAACCATATATTGCGGCGCGCGAAGGCTGCTGCGAATCCTGAAATGCAATGACCTGCTCAAGATAAAATCGGGTGCGCACCAAATCTCCGGCCATGAACAGAGTATTGCCGAGCATATAATTTGCTTCGTGCAATCGAACGGGATCGGTATTAGCTTTGGCGCGAGACATGAACTGCTGCGCCAATTCCATGGCCACGGGAATATTGCCGCAGGCACCAAAGAAACGCCACAGTCCAAACAGGGCCATAAATAACGCACCATCGGACTGTTCGGTGCTCTCACACAGATCCTTGGCCCGTGAGAAAGCCTTCTCCGCCTCCGGTGTCGCATAGCCCTTGGTCACTGCATGGGCATTACCCGAGATCAGCTGCAATTTGAGTTCTATGCTCTTGGTCTCATCATCGCCGGACCCGCCTTGCAGCAGTTCTAATCCCCGCCTTGAATGATGTATGGCCTCTACATTTGCAGATCGATCCATCGCGCGACGCCCCGCCTCAAGCCAAAACTCGATAGCCTTTGGCTTTATGCCGGCCTGCGTATAATGCTCAGCGATGACCTCGGGTTGGTTGCCACGCATAACCTGGTAATCCTCTTCCATTGTCTGCGCGATGCGAAGATGGAATTGGCGCCGATTCCGTTTTAGCAGGGTATGATATGCCGCATCCCGAATTAGAACGTGCTTAAAACTATACTCTGTCTCTGGTTTGTCCATATTACGTTGGACCAATCCAGCTGCCTCGAGCCGATCAAGCGCTTCTTTTACTACATGAGGTTTTTCATGCGTGATGCGGCAAATACACTCAGGGCTAAACTTCCTGCCCACCACGGCCCCGGCCTGAGCAATATCTTTTGCCTGACCGAGACGATCTAAACGCGCCATCAGTAGATCCTGCAAAGTCTCTGGAATCTCCAACGGAGGTAGCTCAAAGCTTGCTGTATACGCGCCACCTTCCTCCAATAACTTGCTATCCTCAAGCACCATCTTAGTCGACTCCTCAACAAACAAGGGTATACCATCGGTCTTTTCTATGAGCCCCCGGATAATGGCATCAGGCAAACTTATCGTGCCCGCCATAGCCTCTATCATGCTCTCGACATCTGATGCCTCCAATCGCCCAAGGTTTACATGGGTCATGTCCGTATTTCCATTGCTCAGAATAAAAGCTCCCGGCCGTGTGGCCATAAGCAGCATAATGGGGGCCTTCATCCCACCTTCAATCAAAAGCTGTAACAAAGCCAACGTAGAAGGATCAATCCAGTGCAAGTCTTCAACAACGAGCAAGACTGGCTTCCTCTGTGCATGCGCTTGCAACAACTGCAGCAATATCTCTTGAGCCTTCCTCCTTTGTTCTTCCGGGCCAAGTTCCTGATAGACTACTCGATTACTCACATCCAGTGACAATAAGGACGCTAGAACTAAAATAACGTCAAGGTTGTCAATCTTTGGTAAGAGGGCCACTTCAAGCTTATTCCATTTCTCCTCGTCGCTATCCGTTACCGAAAAATGGAATTGCTGCTGCAAAAATTCGATAACTGGATAAAATGCGCTATTTTGAAATCTGTGCGCACAATTAATATTGATCATCTCATAAGCACCCGCCACGAGATGATCTTGCAGGGCATTTATCAACCTGGTTTTACCGACTCCCGGTTCGCCTGTGACAACTACAATTTGCCCCTGGGTGGGTTTGATCTTAGACCACAAGCCCAATAGATTCTCTATCTCTTTCAATCGGCCCACCAACGGTGTCAGACCCACCGTCAACGCAACATCAAACCGATCCCGTGCGGCGCTTTCGCAGAGCACTTTATAGGTGAGTATTTTACGAGACAGGCCCTTTAGTGTACGGCACCCAATTTTTTCAAATTCAAACAAACCTCTTACCAACCGAAATACCTTCTCACTAACAACAATGGTGTCAGGCTCTGCAATAGCCTGCAGCCGTGCAGCAATATTAGGCGTTTCACCTACAATTGCGACCTGTTTCGGATTATCGACAGCACCCATAACGCCAGCCACAACTAATCCGGCGTCAATACCTATGCGCACAGCCAAGTCATCGGCCCCCAACTGTTTAGAGCGTAACCCCAATTGCGAAATTTTACCGACGATATCTAAAGCAGAATAAATGGCACACTGGGTGGCATCTTCCAGTGCATGTGGATACCCATAATAGGCCACAACACCATCCCCCAAATAATCAGATACAAATCCTCCGTACTGCTTGATAGCATCAACGCAATGCTGCTGATAGCTTCGCATCACGTCACGCAAGTCTTCTGGGTCGAGAGACTCAGACAACGAGATAGAACCCACCATGTCACAGAACAACACGGTGACGTGTCGGCGCTCTCCCTTGTCTTCAGGTGTTTGCATAGCGGACCGGGTGATTAAGGAAGCTCTGATTAATTCGTCATTCCGGCCGTAGCGAAGCGAAGAACCGGAATCCAGAGTAGTAAAATCAATATATTACTGGATTCCCGCTTTCGCGGGAATGACCGGAACGGAATTAATCAGAGGTTCCTTAGTTTACAAAATGGTGGGGGGTGAATTCCAGACCATAAGCCTCTACAGTTGCTCTACCAGCTTTTCACTAAGCTTTATAACCCTGTTTGCCAGGGTTGTCATGACGACCCTGTTAAAATACAACTGGCATAGGGGTGACGCCAAGTCTAGCATTGTCGTGTTGACACTTATCAATAATACACCATTTTTAGCGGTAACCGATGCTGAACGCACCGAACGGGTGACGTAGCCCACTTCTCCAAAACAATCCCCTTTACCCATCTCATTGATTGTCTTACCCCGTTTGCTGACCTCGGTGGTCCCAGCAGCGATAATATAAAAATATTCATCGTCCTCGCCCTCGGTGATGATGGCTTCGCCAGGCTTGACCCGCCGCCACATGCTGGCGCGCACAAACTCCCAAATCTGAGCATCGGGAAAGTCCCCAAAAAAATCCAGCTGTCTGGCCACACAGAATCTCTCATCCTCGCCAATGAGACGGCCAGGCATGTCTAAAGCAACAGAAAGGCCACTCAGATCAAAGGCCAGATCAAGACCCATTTTGTATCGAGACTCAGGATTTTTATGTATTGCCTTAGCCAATATGGCAACCAACTCTTCAGGAACCTTCGGTCCGAATTCCTTAACATCGGGAGGATCTTGTTCAACAATCTTGTTGTTTATCACGGAAATATTGTCGCCCTCAAAGGCCTTTCTCCCGGTCAGCAGCTCATACATAACGATGCCTAAAGAATAGATATCAGTTTGTCCAGTGACGGGCTCATCCAATACCTGTTCGGGAGACATATAACGTGGCGTACCCATGGTTCCCGAGACCTGAGATATCTCCATATCGGTCACCCTGGCAACCCCAAAATCGCTGATTTTGACCTTATCCTGATCAACATCATATAGGATGTTGCCGGGCTTTATATCCCGATGAATGACTCCTTCACGGTGAGCATAGTCCAGAGCCGTTGCGCACTTGAATATTATTTCAACGACTTTCTCTATAGGCAACAACTTGTCAGGACAACAAAACTTATCGAGTGTTTCACCACTCGCAATGTATTCCATGACCAAATAATAACCCGCGTCATCAAAAGCGGCGTCATACATTTCAACAATGTTGGGATGTGTCAACAGGCCTGCGGCGTGGATCTCGTTAAAGAAGAGTTTTCTATACATTTCGGCGTCCATGCCCGATGCCATCTCAGTCTGGCATATTTTTATCGCCACATCATGATCAGAAAATGAATCATGGCCCAGATAAATCACGCCCATATTGCCCCGACCAATTTCCTTGATCAGATCGTAACGGCCTATCTTTCTGGGAGGTGGCACCATGCTAGCAATAAGCTTAGCACAGATAATATCTACCGGTCGGTGCGCACCTTTTGTTTGGCGCGAAGTTCAACGCGCTGTGCAAGTCTTCGTTCCTCGGCGCCTTCTTTAACCGTTATGGTTGCCTCTCCAAATAGCACCTGCTTTAAAAAGCGAAAAGCAAATTTTAACAATGTATAATCATCGGACAGATAACGATTCATTTCATCATCGTCTATTTCAAAGATGTCCTGAAATCCCTCGGCACGAACAAATTCCCGAAACCGATCCATGTCGTAACTACACATAAAGAACAACTGGAAACTCTTTGTCGAGGGTTTGCCAATGGCAGGGCCGCTGGAACGCTTTTTGAGAATGACCTGATACCATTCCCGGTTCATTTCGTCGTATTCTTCTACGCCCTGTTCCTTGCGATATTGTCCGATGGTCAGCTTGTTATCTTCATCATGGCCCTTGCAATGATCCTCTTTCACCAGGCAGTAATGGTGTTCATCGACAGGGGAATCCTTTTTGCGCATGGCCATTAAACCAACAGGGTAGTACCGGCATGCCGAAGGACGATTTTCGTATACGCTGCAACCCTCTTTATTCATCAACAGGCAGACCGGTTCTTCGTCCTGGGTCTTGAGCTTGATCCCTGGCATGCCACTGGCATCCATCTCGAAGGGCACTGTGTATTTGGCTAACACATCCGTGGTCGATATCCCGAAGTGCTTCTTTAACCTCAGAACGTCATAAGGCGTCAGGGTGATGTCCGCCAACTTGCAACAGGCGTTATAACAGGAGACCCCTTTATGGCAACGAAACTGTATGCTGGCATCATTATTCAGCAACTCAGGGATAAGGGGGCTTTCATGGGGGGGCTGGGGGATTTCCTGACTCATGGTACTCTCCGGCATCGCAGATACGTATTAACCAGTATTCCCACTAGAGAAAAAAAAGTCCGGGCACCAATACTGGTGCCCGGACTCTCCCCTACGGGAACTACCTGTTAACTTACTTAAACAGCTTGCTCTTATCGACAAGGTCCTTATGGGCACGCTTGAAGCAAGTATAAGTCTTTGTTTCCTTGTCATAAATCGAGTTCACGAAGCATTTCCAGTTTTCCTCGTCTACAAAATTGTAGTCCGTCCGGTAGTAGAAACCCGGATAGCGGGATTCCTCACGGAACTGGATGTGTTTCATGTGAGCCTCAGCCGTCAGGATACGATGATAGTTCTCCCAGGCCCGCAGTAATTCATGCAGATCCTTGGCACGCATTTTAGCGGCATCTTCCTTCAACATGGTCAGCTTCTCTTCCGCTACGTCGAGCATATGGCCATTGGTGTTGTAGTACGTAGCAATACCAGCGACATACTCGTCCATGATCTTCTGCAAGCGGAACTGCAACATCTTCGGCGTGATGTAGTGGGGGTTGATATCGATAGCGGTGGTGTAGTCCTTGTGCTCAAGGAAGGTCTTGACCGGCTGATAGATCTCGGCGACCAGATCATCGACAGAGGTGTCGAGCTCCGGAGTGAGGTCCTTGTTGTCCAGGCAGTACTGAACCATGGCCTTGGCCGCCAAACGCCCTTCGGCATGGGAACCGGAAGAGAACTTGTGGCCAGAGGCGCCCACGCCATCGCCAGCGGTGAACAAACCCTTTATCGTGGTCATGGAGCGGTAACCCCAGTTCCAGCCGCCAGGCAGATGATCCGGCACACCGGCTTCGGTCTCTTCGGTCGGGGCGCCGACGTCGGTCGGACCCGACACCCAGATGCCACAACAACCGGAGTGGGAACCCAGCAGGTAGGGTTCGGTGGGCATCAACTCGGAGTTCTTCTTTTCCGGCTCAATATTTTCACCGGCCCAGATACCACACTGGCCGATACACATGTCGAGGAAGTCTTCCCAAGCTTCCGCCTCCAGATGCTTGACCTCACGGGGAGACAGGGTCTCACGCAGGGCTGCCAGGGCGGTTACGGTGTCCATGTAGATGGGACCGCGGCCTTCCTTCATCTCGTGCAACATCAGGTGGTTACGCAGACAGGAGGCTGGAACGGCGGCTTGGCCATAGGGAGGATAGTCGTTGAGCATCTCCTTGTTGCGGTCCATATAGACTTCGCCGTTGGCATTGATGGCCTTGGCCTTAAACAGCAGGAACCAGGCACCCACCGGGCCGTAACCGTCCTTGAAGCGGGCGGGTACGAAACGGTTTTCCATCAAGGTCAACTCGGCACCGGCCTCGGCCGCCATGGCGTAGGTGGACCCGGCGTTCCACACCGGGTACCAGGCACGACCCTGACCTTCACCCACAGAGCGGGGACGGAACAGGTTCACGCAACCCCCCGCAGCCAGCAGGCAGGCCTTGAACTTGTACACATAGACCTGGTTTTCACGGGTGGAAAAACCCACGGCACCGGCAATGCGGTGAGGATCATTCTTATCGTTCACCAGCTTGACGATGAAGATACGCTCTTGAATGTTTTCTACGCCCATGGCCTTCTTGGTGGCCTCGGCGACGATCCACTTGTAGGATTCACCATTGATCATGATCTGCCACTTACCGGAACGCACCGGCTTGCCGCCGTCTTTTAACGGGGTCAGGCCCTTGGAACCGTCATGGCGCTCACCATTTTCGTCAAGCTTCCAGATCGGCAAGCCCCATTCTTCGAACAGGTGCACCGAGTCATCCACGCAACGGCCCAGATCGTAGGTCAGGTCATCACGGGTAATGCCCATGAGGTCGTTGGACACCATGCGGGCATAATCCGCAGGATCCTGCTCACCGATGTAGGTATTAATCGCGGACAGGCCCTGGGCCACCGCACCGGAACGATCCATGGCGGCCTTATCCACCAACTTGATCTTCAAGTCTGTACCTTCGGCCCAACGCATGATTTCATAACCGGCACCACAACAGGCCATGCCACCACCGATCAACAGGATATCGACTTCTTCTTCGATAACCTCGGGATTTCCAAATTCACCAGCCATTTTTTTTACCTCAAAATTAGGTGTTCAACGTAAGTTCGTACTTACGCACAAATCAATTCGCTACGATCACATTCGCACAGGCCACCATTAAAAAAGCCCGGTTCAGCAATCTTGCTCATGTCTGCTTCCGGTTTGCCGCCGTAGGGATCAATGGAACCTTCCGGGGTGGTGCGAATGGGGAACTTGAACCGCTTCTTGGTGCCATTACGAAACTTGATGGTCCACATAATGGAATCAGTACCGCGTAAGGGCTGTACCGAGGCGCCCAGGGGCACGATGTCCGCATAGGGGCGTGCTTCAATGGCGTTTTGAGGACAGATCTTAATGCAGGAATAACATTCCCAACACTGTTCCGGCTCCTGGTTATAGGCCTTCATGGCATGACCTGTCTCTGAACCGTCACGGTCAAGCATCATCAGGTCGTGGGGGCAGATATACATGCAAGCAGTCTTGTCCTGACCCTTGCAGCCATCACACTTATCAGTACGTACGAAAGTAGGCATTGCTGGACTCCATCATTTCTGGTTAATTTCGAGTATCTGTTACTGCTATTGCGCCGCATAAATTCTGTCTGCGACGTGATCCATTCGGTGGACTGATCCGGCCTTAACGTAGTGGGCAGCAGGCAACCACCCTCACCTGGAGGATTACCACAGGCAGTCTTCCAGGCAAAACCACCGTTTCCAAATACCGGGTCAGGCGGATGGGTAAATCTATAGAGTTCGCTACCACAACACTAATTAGAATTTCAATCCCTGACATAAGCAACCTTTATTGTCTGCTACTGGAACTATTCCCGACTTTTACGGTTGGTTATAGGCAGTGTGCCTCAATGCCCGGCACGGCCCCCACTTAACGACCAGAGCGTCTGGCTTAACTCGCCTGAGACCGATAGTAGTCGATCAGGATCTGAGCCACCTCTGGACGGGAAAATTCCTTCGGTGGGGCCTTACCCTGACCCAGCATTTCCCGCACCTTGGTACCGGATAACAGCACAAAATCTTCTTTGCTGTGATCTGGAGCCTCACGCATCATCACCACCTTGTTGAGCTTGTTAGACCAGGCGGTATGGTCAGCCTCGAAGATCTCGATCTCCAATGCCCCTTCGGGGACCTCGTTGTGGAAAATGGACTGGGCATCGAAGGCGCCATAAAAATCGCCGACACCGGCATGATCGCGGCCGATAATAAAATGGGTCGCCCCCATGTTCTGGCGGAAAACGGCGTGCAACACCGCCTCGCGGGGTCCGGCGTAGAGCATATCGAAACCGTAACCGGTGACCATGACACTGTTGGGGGGGAAATACAGTTCCACCATCTTACGGATAGCCGCATCACGCACCGGCGCCGGGATGTCCCCCGGTTTCAGCTGGCCCAGTAGCATATGAATCACCAGACCATCACAACCCAGTCGGTCCATGGCCATATGACACAACTCTTCGTGGGCCAGGTGCATGGGGTTGCGGGTTTGAAAAGCCACAATTTTCTTCCAACCATGCTCGACAATCTCATTGCGGATCTCCACCGCAGTACGGAAGGTATCGGGGAAATCGGCCTGAAAATATGAGAAACTCAAGACCTGAATGGGACCGGAAACGACATACTTGCCCAGGCTCATGAAGGTGCTGACGCCAGGATGATCCCCATCCGCAGTACCGAAAATCTTCTCGGCCATCATGGTCAACTCGTCATCACTGACCCCTTCGATATTCTCCACGTCCATCACTGCCATGATGGGATGCCCCTCCACATTAGGGTCACGCAGGGCAATGCGTTTAGCGTCCTTAATGGCTTCAATGTTGTTGGTCAAATTGAGCACCGGTACCGGCCAGAACAGGCCGTCGGTGGTCTTCATATTTTGCGCTACGCTAAGGGCATCGGCCAGATTCATATATCCGGTCAACGGATTGAAATACCCGGCGCCCAGCATGACCGCATTGGCGGCAGCGGCAGAATTGAGTGTCAACGAAGGCAGACTTTCCGCCTCATGGGCCAGGGCCTCATGGGCCTTGGAATCGTAGATGAACAGGGGATTCAGGCTGTCTGAACCGTGGGGTTTAATCATGATCGGCCTCCTCTATAGAACCGTTATCTTTTTCAAATAGCCTCCACACAGACGGACTCCATGACAAGTGGACGTCCGATCCCAAATGGTCGGCAGGCTTTATGGTATGAAGGGCGCGGATTCTATAATGTATTGCACTTCGGGTGTCATCAAAATAATTAAGTGGCCTATGGAAAATAACTATGGAGGCCAACAACAACCCCATATCCATTGAGGCCAAATAACGCTTTCGGCTCAGTTTATTGGGCAGCTAAGCAAGCAAGTCCTATGGGATTAGGTTACAGTAACCCACCAACACACCACTGATATAAACCGGCGGCTGAACAACTAAAATAGACTTTGCGATCCGTTGGCAAAAGGTATAGATGAGCATTAAAGTCAGGTATTTTGCCAGTTTACGGGAAAAGATGGGCCGCGAAGAGGACCAACTCGACGCCCTGGGGGTTAACACAGTAGCGGATGTCTGGACTCGGGCTGCCCGTGGCCAGGCCATGCCCCCTAATACCCTTGCCGCAGTAAACCTGGAGTATGGCGATCTCACTACATCAGTGGCGGACGGAGACGAAGTCGCCTTTTTCCCGCCGGTGACCGGGGGATAACCCGGCAGATTTACCAACCTATTCCTAGATAATCAAGCATTTTTGCCCCTAACATCAGCGGTCTATAGAAGAACTGGGCACTTTAATTGGGATGCATCACCGGCGCAGTGTTTTACACCACAGAGTTTCTTATGCCGCTGCGCGGCCGCAGATCTACAAGTGACAAGATTCTAAGCTAGCATATAAATCAATGACTTAGAAATTTGTCACCTGGAAGGTCACAGAGTTGCAGCACATACCCTTTTCTCTGTGCCCTCTGTGGTGAAGAATAAGCTGCGGTTGATCAGGGCTGGGTGGTAACTTTGTCTGGAGCCTTAACGCTGGGTGGTGTGGTCTCGATCTTTTTGGCCTCGGTTTTGGTCGCCTTCGTTCCAGCCATTTCGGGCGTGGTGTTTTTAGGTGCCTCGGGTTTGAGGTCCAGGCCATCGCGATGCGCTACGGCCTGTCGATATCGCTTCAATTCCGCTGCAAATTTTTCCGCGACCTTTTTACGTTCCGCCGTACGATCTTTATTGTCCTTCTCATAGGCCAGGGTCTGGGCTTTCACAGCGTCAAGTTGCTTCTGAAAATCTGCCTGCAGTCTTTTATTCTGGGTACTCTTTAACTGCTTGCCTAAGTCCTCTACCTTGGCCTTCAATTTCCCCATAAAATTATTATTTGCCTGTACTATTATATCAATATGGGCCAGTTTCTCATCACGGGTGCGAATAAGGTTTGCCTCCGACTCATAGATCGTCAGAATAAGCTGGTCTGCTTCGTGTTGCTTCTTTTTGTAAAAACGCTCATCTTCTTTTTGTTTTATCGCCGCCTTCTCATCTTCCAACTCCTTGCCCGTCTTTGGCACCGCAATCTCTTTACGTTTGTAGCCCTGTTCGTCAAGCTCGGTAACCTTGGACTGGGCGCATTCATCTGCCGCCCTATCACCATAGTGCCACTTACCGTCGATATCCTGGCATTTTGAAATAACAGATTTAGACCCGGTTTCTGCCGCCCACGCGGAGGCCACGAGTAACACGAATACAACACCAATCCATATCTTCATCATCGATCTAGGTCCCATTTAAGGTTTGTCTATCTACAGAGAGACTCGATTTGATCCCGGTCCCATCATTCCCGCGAAGCTTGTGCGAAACTTGCCCAGACACCGATCAGGGAGTGAGAACCCAAATAATACATGATAGAGTAAAATACGCGCACACTGAAACTCCGTCCCACCAGGTGGCCTGAAATTTGGACTGGATAGCGCTCGGCACCCTCTTTATCATTTCCTTGGTCGCGAATATTTTCTCCGCCTTCTCCGGTGGTGGCGCCGGCCTCATCCAGCTACCGGTACTGATCTTTCTTGGCCTGCCCTTCACGGTCGCATTGGCCACCCATAAAGCCGCCACCGTGGCCCTGGGTATCGGCGCCACTCTGCGTCACATGCGCACGGATTCTCTGGAGTGGCGACTTTCCCTATGGATCGTGGCATGGGGTATTCCCGGGGTTGTGCTAGGCGCCACTGTTATCTTCTATGTGCCGGAACGCTGGGCAGTGCTCGCGCTGGGACTACTTACCCTAGGTTTAGGCCTGTACTCTACCACCAACAAGCAGCTTGGACAGCATCACAACCCAAGGCATCGAAATCTAAAGGGTATGCTCTTGGGGGGGCTGATACTGTTTATTATTGGCGCATTAAACGGCTCACTGACCTCTGGCACCGGACTATTTTGCACCCTTTGGTTGATACTGTGGTTCGGCCTTGACTACCGGCGTGCGGTGGCCTACACCCTGGTATTAGTGGGCCTGACCTGGAACGGCGCCGGTGCCATTACCCTGGGCGCACTCGGCAATATCCAATGGTCCTGGCTTACCCCCTTACTGGTGGGCTCATTTCTAGGAGGCTATATTGGCGCTCACCTCGCCATTCAACACGGTAACCGCTGGATCAAACGTGGCTTCGAAGTCATCACTATACTGGTGGGCCTGAGCCTGATCCTCAAGTAAAATACAGGCTTTATCAGGCCCTTGGGGTTCAGGTCTGTGCGTTTGGTCCGATAAGCAAATAACAGGGAATGATCTGTCCCGAACCAGGACCCACCATGGCCACCCATAAAATCCCCGCAGCTAAGCTTGAGATAGGCATGTATGTCTCACGTCTGGACAGACCCTGGCGTGAAACCCCCTTTTTATTCCAGGGTTTTTATGTCCAGGATCAGGAAGAACTCGACACCCTCAATAAACTCTGCAAAGACGTATTCATCCTTACCGGCGAAGACATTCCAGGCGAGGTCCAGGAGCCGGTTGGTGACCGGGCCGCCGCCGACACTTCAGAACTCAAGGAGATCCTCGGCCAGCAACCGACTCACACAGGCGAACATGAAAAACCGTTCGTGGAAGAATTAAGTTCGGCAAAAAAACATCATGAGGATGTTAGCCGCTTGGCCCACGAGGCCTGGGAGAGCCTGCAAAAAGGCGAAGCGGTGAATCTGGAAATCATGCAGGAATCAATATCAGTCATGACCGAAAGCGTATTAAGGAATCCGGATGCCTTTGTGTGGCTGTCGAAGGTCAAAAAATATGATTCCTATACCTATGCCCATGCGGTCAATGTCTCTGTTTGGGCAACGGTTTTAGGAAAGAGGCTCCTGTTGCCCCAAGAAAAATTAGAAGCCCTGGCCCTCGGGGGGCTACTGTTGGACGTGGGGAATATCCGCCTGCCTAAAAAACTGCTGGAAAAACGCGAACGTTTATCGAATGACGAATGGGACACCATCAAGACCCACGTCATTCACAGCATCGCCCTCATTCAGCGCTCCAAGGAAGTCAGTCAACATGTCATAGACATGGTGGCCTCCCACCATGAACGCTATGACGGTAGCGGTTATCCCAAAGGCCTGGAGGGAGATGAAATCCCCCTACTGGGTCAGATTGCAGGTATCGTCGACGCCTACGTCTCAGTCACCTTTCCCCGCGCCGGTCTCAATGCAGTACCTTCTGATTTCGCCACCAATGTGCTATTCAAGCAACGCAATAAATATTTCAAAGCAGATTTAGTAGATGAGCTCATTGGTTGCGTAGGACTCTACCCTCCGGGCTCACTGATTGAACTCAACACTGGTCAGGTGGCAATAGTCGTCACACAAAACTCCCAATGGAGACTACGCCCACGTATCATGCTGATCCTCGATAAAAACAAAAAACCGTTTGCTACCTACCCCATCATCGACCTCATGAAAGAAACCGAAGATGAGGACGGTAATCACCTGTCGATAAAAACCGGTATTCGGGATGGTGCGTACGCAATCGACCTGAGCAAGTTGCCTTTTTAGGTCTTTGCGGCAAGAATTTAGTTAACTGTGTCTTGCTTTCGGAAGATCAACCATGCACCAAACAAAAACATAGGCGCGGACAGTAGCTGACCCATGGTCAACCACTCGAAAGCCAGATAGCCCAGGTGGGCGTCGGGTTCACGCACAAACTCCACCACAAAACGGAACACCGAATACAGGATCAGAAACAGGCCCGACACCGCACCCCTGGCCCGTGGATTGGATGAATACCACCACAGTACCGCAAACATCACCACGCCCTCCAGGCCCGCCTCATATAACTGAGAAGGATGCCGTGGCAATGGACCATCGGCAGGAAACACCACCCCCCAGGGACCATCGGTTACCCGTCCCCATAATTCTTGATTGATAAAATTTCCGATACGGCCTGCCCCCAGACCCACGGGCACCACTGGGGCCACAAAGTCGGCAACGGTAAAGAAATGACGTTTGGTCTGACGGCCAAACCAGATCATGGCGACGATGACGCCAATGAGCCCACCGTGGAAAGACATGCCACCAGTCCAGACATAAAAAACTTCGAGTGGATGACTCATATAATAAGCCGGATTGTAGAACAGGACATAGCCCAATCGCCCACCGGCGATGACACCAATGACCGTATAGAAAACCAGGTCACCGACTTCCTGGCGTGTCCATTGCACATCCTCACCCCGGCTACGTAGCAGCAATAACCACCACGCCCCGACAAAACCAATCAGGTACATCAGCCCATACCAGTGAATCGATAGGGGGCCTAGATGAATGGCAACGGGATCAATTTGAGGATGAACGAACATATAGTGAATTCCCGGCAGTAACTACGACAAACTAATGTGTTGGGCACACGGCCCCAAATGGGCATTGCGCTCACCTTGGACAATAGACTGTAAGACAAAAAATCAGCTATTTTTTGACCCAATTACCAGACAAATTTTTGATATATTGGCCGGGGGGCGTCATATCCATGGCCTTACGACCGGCCTGAGTTTCCACCGATTGCAAACTCGTGCCATGGCGTTGGGCAATAGATTGATAACTGACCCTGCGTTTTGCATTGATCTCAGCCACCATGGCTTTCACAGCATCAGGGGCATCAGGCTTAACAAGCCCTAAATAACCATTTGGCATCTCCCCCACATCACCCTGAACCTTAGTCTGTTGTAATTCCGCAGCAAACAGGGAAGTGACGCAAAGCATGCCCGCTAAAAAAATAACTTGTGCAACATGCCTCGGCAAGCTAAATGAATCCTTCTTGAACATAGTGTCTACCCCCTAAACCTAAAACAGTCCGGATTCCTTTGAAAATACTGCATCTAATTCCCTGTCAACCTTAATCCGAATCTCGTGTTCAATTTTTACGTTTAGATTTACGGTGATGGGCTTATCCGGTACGGCGAGTTCTACCTTCGGTTGACAAGCAGCCATGGTGAACAGAAACGCAGTTAGAACAGACTGATTAACAATATTTTTCATAAATCCGCCTCTGGCATATAAGCGATGCCGACAATAATAGTAGCACCCCTCCTAAACAGTATCCACTATTCGGATTTGCGTTCCTTTGAACTGTAATATTGCCGTACAGCACCCTCAAGGTAGTCTGTCAGATTGGCAACATAATTCATACTTCGCACAAGATCAAATACATTATTTTCGAGATTTAAATTTAGCTCAATGGGTGGATATTCTTTCGCATCAGGATTTCGGCCCTTCACATGAGCGAAGGTATTGGCGGTCCCATCCGCACTCATCTTAATCGCAGCAGTTAAGGAGTCGTAGCGATAATTTTCAAAAATCTTATAAGAAATTTCCAGACCAAGACTGCTCGCGCCCAGACGTTTAGCCCCCCCTTCAGGGGGCTGAAGACGGATCACACCACCCGGGGGACGGGCCCTCAAACGTCCCCCATTAATAGTGACCCCCTGCCGGGTGGTAATGATCGGTAATTGACCATCCAAATATCCACTCGCCTCCATCCCAAACTGCGGTTGTAATTTAACAAGCTTGGCTAAGTCCAGGTGTTGAATGTCAATGGTGTAGGGTGGGCTGGGATACCCATCCTGATACCGATATTGTTTAATAGAGAGACGGCCACCCAGTTGTGTCCAGGCAACATCATCAAGTATCGCGACAAGTCCCGCTTCGTTCTGAGGCAGAATGACGCGCGCCTTAAACGTCAAATCATCTATGCTGCCCATCTCCGCCAGGTTAGGCACAAGTCGAGGCACTCTAACGGCGATCGCAAAACGTCCACCTCGCCATGCATCATCGGCAGGACTATAGCGAACCACTGCTTTATCAATAAGCTGCAAATTTACCGTTGGCACAAACACTTCATCCAACAACACATCCCGAATCTTTAGTGCAGCAGTTTCTAACAGGTCCAAATTATATTGGCCATCCACTTCACGCACGTTTCCCACCACCCTATGGGTGGTTTCCAATGAAGTCTGTTTCTGAATCCCCGTAGCGGACACCGATGACGAACCCGATGGGTTGACTGATGGCAACTCAAACTGCCCCGACACCACTAGGCCCTTGTCAGCAACAAACTGTATGGCGCCTCGCTCCAGGGACAGGCCCACATGTCCCTTAATGGCAAGCTGTTTGCCCGCATTAAATAATTGCGCAGCAGAAGCATTCAGCTCCCATTCTGTATTGAGGCGAACATCATGAATAAAATCATCGGATTGCCCCTCCAGGATCTGGGGCAAGCTGGCATTGAATTTCACCGCCACAGTTCCAGACCAACCCATGCCCGGCACATCTTTAACCCACGTCGATATCACCCGCCCCAATCCACCAAGCCGAAACAGCAATTCACCCGTGAGCGCTACCCGATCCTTCTCCCTGGGAGTGGACAACAGATCTGCAACCCATACTGCTTGAGTCGCCTTACGATTCTCATATAGTTCAAGCCGCATCTGTCCCGTCGCTTGAAACATCGCCTTGAGTTGGTGACCCGCAGGCTCTTGTCTAACCAGGACCTGTAAGCTATCAACTTGGCGCTGCACGTCTACAGACAGAACCATGTCGGCCTGCTCCGTTTTAGGATAAGAATAGTAGACTTGAAATTCCTTGAGGCTCAGCTTGGCCACCGGTATATCTGTCACCCATGGCCCCGCCCAAGGCAAGCGGGCTGCCCTAGTGGGCATGGTCAAAGTGGTGGGCTCGACATCCAACCTGCCTGCCCCAACCTTTAGAGACTCAATACGACCCCGCCACAAGGTCTCCAGGTGATAGCTTAAACGGATGTCCTTAAGCAACAAGCTATAGCGTTTGCCGCTGTCGTAGAACTCAAAACCAAGATGGGAGATGCGGCCCTGCCGGGTCCCCGGATAACCTGCTTTGACACTGATCTGGGCGAAACCCTGATCCTTAAGTATGGCCTTTACGACTTGTGCCGTAATGAGTGGCAAAAACAGATACAAGACGCCGACCAGGATGAAGGCAGTAATAACAATGACCTTGAGTGTTTTTTTTGTGCGTGACATGATCCTAACTGTCTATACTCATAAGAACACCCCTGATTGTTGGGGCTTTCCTTTACCGGCGTCGGGCGTACAAGGACGTATTTACCGCGCGTCCCGGGAAAGTATGCCGGGTAATTTTACGTACTCCTTTGTAAGTATTGAGCCACAACAAAACGAGGGCAAGTATGAACAAAGTCTCCAGCATGTTGATCATTGGCATCACCACCCTCTTCCTCGGCGCCTGCGAAACCACGGCTAAGCGAGTAGAGCGCCATCAAGACCTGTTTAAAGCCCTATCAACCCCACACCAGGGGCTTATACTGTCCGGAAAAATTCAGGTCGGGTTTACCACCGATGAAGTATTTCTTGCCTGGGGCCGCCCCACCCGCAAATCTGTCAGCGAAGATGGACAGGGCCAGAATGAAACCTGGGTCTATACGGTCACCCGCACCGCCATCCAATATTACCCGGTGCATCACTATCAGCACATATCCTACAGGTGGCGCCACATAAATGAACCCTACTACTTTCAATACGGCTATGTGAGCAAGGACGTGGTGTTTGCAAACGGCCAGGTAAGTGCCTGGGCCGTGTACACTCCCCCGGTACCCCTACGCGACTATTAGACCGAAATGGGTGTTGTATTATAGTTGACTAAAAGAGTCAACTATAATACAACACCCATGGCCTCTGAACAACAATTCGCCCATCCCTACACCAATCGACTGGTTGACGAGACCAGTCCCTATCTACAGCAACATGCCCATAATCCAGTGGATTGGTACCCCTGGAGCGAGGAGGCCACAACAAAGGCGCACCAGGAAGATAGACCCATCCTTCTGCCGTTTGTGGCCTTTGAGTTTCTTGTACTTTCGACGAACCCAAGTCGCCAGCCGCTGATTGAAATAATTAATCAACTTACGCATCTCGATTTTGTAAAACCAGAAGGTAAGTCCATAAGCTTCTCTTATGAGCTGGTTTTTATGATATCAGCAAGATGACCATGAAGCATATTAGCCATCCTCTCATCGCCCCATTCGTTCCAGTGAATACAAACTCGGTCGGCATCTGATGTTACCTCGAGATAATCATCTTTCCAGATGTCAGCAATTTTGTGCAGAATAGTATTAAGGTCTTCATTTATCTTGCCTTGCTCCACAACAAGCCTCCAGCCAGGAGGAAAATCTGAATCAGGGTCAGCTTCTCGTTGTTGTAGCTTCCATTGACATGTCGGCACCTTGTTATAGTTAAGACAATATGAAGACAAATTTTTTCTTTTGAACTTTGGCGGCTCGGTCAAATCTTCTGATTCCCAGTAAGGAACATCTCTTGTGGTTCTGTCAATCGTTATCCCGAGTTCCTTGGCGCGCCGTCGAGCTTTTTTTATATCTTTGAAGTTTATTAGCCACATAAGGATGCTAGCAATAAGGATAACGAATCCACCAAAGATAAATGGGAGAGCATAATTCATATTATTAAATACCGATCTAACTAAATAGGTTAATAGGAGCCTGCTTGTTTCATAATACTTTTCGCTACGGTCACAGAGAAAACATGTAGTCAAAGCTTGCCTGCATCACCCTTCATGCTATGCAAAATAAGGAGATATGCCCAGAATCGTAGCAATAAATCGTGGTCTACCCGGCCGAGTGAGGCTGACTCAGGTACGAGATTATTAAACCGGCCACCGCCTCATTAGCGAGGATTACGTGGAAGCACATTGACATCAGTACGCGCCTCTACTACCTCATAGTCCACCCCTTCAGGGGGCAAGGTCTGGGTATATTGCCAGGAACCGTTAGCCGCCCGCCATTTATAAACATAGAAAACCTTCTTTTGTTTGTATATGCCCGCCTGATCCAGCAAATCAATAGATTGTTCGCGCAAGTCGGAGCTCCACCACAATGTGATTGCGGCACCACCAAGAATCCATAGGGTGACTATAATAAATAGTCTCATACTTTATGGGTCTGTGTTGAACATGCGCATAGGTGAATCCCAGTTTCGAGCGCTTGGTTCACTCTACTGGGCGTGATGGACGCAGTTGACGTACCAAAAATTTAAATATACCAAATCCTAGCCAGACAAAGGCAATTGGAAACAACACCGTCTGTAATAAAAATACCACGATCAGATTGATGGCATGTTCACTGGCGTGGGAAAGCTTCTCCTTATAGCGGCTAATTCGACCGTCTAAACTAATGGACTTGGTGGTATTTTCGTAATACTGGGACAGGCGGTCAATAAAACTCGTCGCCGCCGACGTCCCATCGGATCGAGGCTTGACATCGTTAATGGCCCGAATCTCATCCCGCGTATCACCCAACACTTGTGACGATGACTGATACTGTTCGGCAAGAAATATTTCAAAGGTATGTTCGTTCATGATCGTCACCACCGGTAACACAAACCGCAGGAACACGATCACCAGGGCGAATCGAAAAATCAGGGAACGTATCCGTCGGCTGAATTTCTGGGGCCACCATAGCGCCCACATCACCAGTAAAGCAGCAACAAGCACCATAACATTCATCGCCCACCAGGCACTCATCTGCATCAATATTTTTTGTGCTCCCAGGGAAGTGGTGGCGATTAACATCACATGAGCAAACTGTTCTACCAAGTCATTGATAGGGTCAAAGATCTGCCCTGGGGCAAACACCAACCCTAGCCCCGCCGGCTGCAAGGCCACCTCAGTGCCCTGTGCTACCGAGATTAATCCATTGAGCCCACGGGCAATCGCAAAGGTGACAAAGGCGCGTTTAAATGCGGCATCGTTATATCTTTTGCCAAGATCATCGATGCTACGTGAAAACGTCAACACCAACAGGGCCGTCACTAATATACTGAGTAGAATCTTATAGTGCCGCAGGTGACTCAGGTTGTCACCCGTGGCGCCCACAGTAGTGGTTAAGGTAGGTATATCTTTGGTGGATTTTGCCAATCTAATTCCCCGATTTAGCACCCAGCTTTAGGTCCACGAATGAAATATTTCAATAATTGCTCCCCATATTAACATCAAATAAGCCCCGAAATAGCCGCCGGGCCTGCTACGATGACCCCCTATCGGCGGAAATTTCTGCATTTAGTGACATATGCACAGTACCCAGAAACCCCAACCGATAGGCTGATCCAATCAGGTGGTTACGACTCACGCCAATAACTCAAATTCAACATGCTCACAGAGATTCCATCCACTTCAAACCATACTGGGGACATCCGGCGTCGCTGGTTTAATGACGCCACTGTGGACTTATTTTTGTGGCAAGGGAAGACAGATGAAATCCTCGGGTTTCAGTTTTGCTATAACAAATATAATCAGGAACGCATGATCAGTTGGTTTGCGGACTCCGGGTATCAGCATTGCCACGTCGATAATGGTGAGGTCTCGCCAAAACGAAACATGTCGCCCATCCTGCTAGCAAACACAACCCCCTACAACCACAACTTGGTTTATCGCTTTTGCGCCAGTGCCATCAATATTGATTCAAAAATCACAGACTCTGTAGCACAACACCTTCACCACTTTTTGGAACTGTCAACGAGTTAACGGGGGGTCAGATGCGACGAGCTTTGCTCGGCGCGAAATGGCACTTAAGCAACAACGCCCGGAACGTTATCAATTTATTTCGGGAAAGTCGAACAATTTATGGATGTCCTTTTCTCCCTGTTGAATTTCAAGGAACCTCTGGTCATTTAGTTTTTTATTATGCGCGCCTTAAAAAACTGACGAACTTTCGAAGTATTTCTTTCAAATACCCACCAGAGCGCATAACTCACGGAAAATATAGTTATCATCCAGAGAAAATATTGTATCACCCCATAAGAATTCAAAGTAAGTTGCCTTTTTGAATAAAAAATCGCATAAATCAACATAACTATCGGGAAATGAAATAAATACAAAGTATAGGATATTTCAGATAACCATTTTGAGAATCCAGCAATATACTTGCGGTATCGAGAAGAAACAGATTTATTATTTATTGAGATAAGAAAAAGACTAAATAAAATCCCGACAAAAAGATCGCTCGGTATATTTAACGTCGTATGGATGATAGACATTTTACTATCTACTAGCGAAACCATGAATAGCCCAAAAGACACAACAACAAACCACAAACTATATGTAGATTGCTGTTTGTAATACGCAACATGTACAATTACACCTAACAACCAGATGACAAACCCAACCAATAAACTCTGAGCAATAAAATAAACTATAAATAGAAGTAGCAATCCTATAATTAGCCTTCTTTTAAATGAAGCATTTACTCTACCCATTACAATCATTATAAAAGGGAAGAGAATGTAGTACCAAAACTCGTTTGTCAGGCTCCAAAGTGGCCCATTGGTGCCAAATACAGGTGCGTAGATTTTTTGTAAAAAAAATGCATTGGCGAAAAAGGTAGAAATAGATGATGAGTATTCTTTGCTGGGATAAGGGCCAGAGTTTAATATTGAATAATATTCGCCTGATAGTATCTGCGGGTAACTATCTGCTAATACTTGATCCATTAAATATGTAAAAACTAATGCAGGAATAAGAACAACCCAGAGCCTGGATAGCCTTGCTAATAAATAATTAGCAAATCTAAAATGATCACCTCGACTCAGTATGGAACCACCAACGAAAAATCCACTTAGTACAAAAAACACCATCACAGCCTCGTGTCCGAGGCTAGTTAAAAAATAAAATATTTTTTCGATTGCATTGCTGTTGCTTAACTGAGCATGATCAATAAACATTGCTGCACGAAGGTGTCCACTAACCACAGCTAATGCGCTTAGCCCCCTGATCAAATCTAACCATACAAACCGGTTATCATGCTTCATGCATCATCAATATATTCGAAGTTAATTCATGATGAATCATAACACTTGGTCGCTAACGAAGTCCCCATCCAAATTTCTTATTTTCACAACTTTCGATGGCACTCCCATATTTATGCTCCAGGGCTATAAATCTTTCGCCACCACACTTCCCAGGCACAATACAACGTCTTCACCTATAGTTACCCAAGGCACTACTTTTGCACGCACCATTCGGGTCAGGTACCCGTTTTTGCTAATATTTTAGTTGAAATTGATGCCTGCCCCGAATGGTAGTTCGGCCGCGTGATTTTATACCAGACGCAACCTCTACCTGAGAATCACTGTCGGTTTATCCATCGTTACAGATCTAACATTTGAAGGACTCAACGACTATGGACTGAAAGTCCTCCTACTCAAGGATGATACTCCCTGTGTCGCCACTCAACGGGTTAGGTGATGTTCCAAATATTCCTGTACCATCTCAAGTTCCGGATGACGATACTTTGCCACCCATATCTATGTGAACCGTGAGAATACTTACCGAATGTCCACTTCGTCGCTGATCTTTCATAAAGCTTAGCGTACCATATGTGTGCAGCAGCTAAAGCCTCGCTCTAAAGTGCATAGTTTTGACTAGCGTCCTGGGACAACAAAGCATTACACTAATCCTGCGGCTGATTCTACTTTTCTTCAATTTTCACAGATGGGCTCAATAATTCCTACCAGGGAGATTCTAATATTAATAGGAAGAAAACAATAATCTGATGAATGCATTTGAAGCCACTAATCACTACTTGCGTAATTCCATGGAAGTCATGGAGCTGGAAGAACGCGTCCAGAAATTGCTACTGCAGCCGGATAGACAGGTCACCGTTGAAGTTGCTGTTGAACTGGATAACGGAAACATTGGAAATTATGTTGGATTTCGCAGCCAACATTCAAATGCCCGCGGGCCCTATAAGGGGGGGTTGCGTTATCACCCAAGCGTTGATATGAATCACGCTAACTCACTGGCTTCGTTAATGACCTGGAAAACTGCACTGGTTGATATTCCTTATGGCGGTGCCAAGGGTGGCATAAATTGCGATCCTCAAAAACTCAGCGAAACAGAAGTCGAGCGTATTACCCGAAAATTCGTTGACAACATTCATGATGTCATCGGACCTACTGTAGATATACCTGCACCTGACGTGAACACCAGCGCCAGGGAAATGGCATGGATCATGAGCCAGTATTCAAAATTGCATGGTTTTTCACCCGGCGTAGTTACCGGCAAACCTCTCGATCTATTCGGCGCCCAAGGAAGAGAAGAAGCCACCGGAAGAGGTGTATGGGTAATCTGCGAAGAGGTGCTGAAAGCTACAAAGCGTGAAACAGGTAACTGTAGATTTGTTATTCAGGGTTTTGGCAATGTCGGATCATATGCTGCCAAGTTCATTTCAGAAGCAGGCGGCAAAGTCATTGCCGTATCCGATGTAAATGGCGCTATATTCAACGGTAATGGCCTTGATGTTCCTACACTTATATCTCTGGTTAAACAAGGACAATCAGTAAGCGGCTATAAGGAAGCAGATTCTATCAGCCATGATGAATTGCTCAGGCTTGAGTGCGATGTCCTCATACCCGCAGCGCTTGGCGAAGTTTTCGTCAAGGATAATGCCGATGAAATTCAGGCAAAAATTATTGTCGAGGCTGCCAATGGGCCAACCATGCCAGAAGCCGACGAAATCTTTAACCAGCGTGACATTCTGGTTGTACCCGATATTCTGGCTAATGCCGGTGGCGTCACCTGCTCTTACTTCGAATGGGTGCAGAATATGCAGTATTTCAAGTGGGATCTGAGTAAAACCAGAAAAGAACTGGATAAAGTAATGCGAGAATCATCACGCACCGTCTTTAACCTTGCCAGTTCACATGACATCTCATTGCGTACGGCCGCCTTCATTATTGCTATCGGGCGTGTCGGAAAAGCCAGGGTATTGCAGGGAATATAGCGATGAACCTATGCACAGAATCCTATTGTGAAAACCCCCTGTTTGCCGGGCTGGACGATGAAGAAGTCCAGGAAATTCTGCAGGCAACTCGCAGTCGCTGGTATGGCAAAGATGAAATTATTTTCAGCGAAGGCGATATAAGCAGGTCTCTTTACCTGATGGATGAAGGATCCGTTGACATAAAGAAAAGATTCGATGACCAGGAGCATATAATCGCCAAGCTGCATGCGCGAACGATATTCGGTGAAATGGCCCTAACCTCAGAAGACCCAAGGAGTGCTTCCGTTATCGCCCTTGAACGCGTGCATATACGCGAATTATCCGCGAGTGACTTCAATAATATGCTGCGGAATCATAATGTTACTGCAGGCAAAATCACGATAAATATCGCCAGGATACTCACCGGCCGAATGAACAAGCTGTTACAAAAATTTAATGAGCTAAGCAATGACATCAAGAAACCCGGCCTTGCCAAGACAGATCTAAATACTTTTAAGCGACAAATATTCTCTGATTGGAGCTTTTAGCGTTCTCTAAGGGCACTCCTATTTAAGCGGTCAGGATTATCTATCAAATTGGCATCACCAGATTGATCGCATCTGGAATAACCTCTATGTGGGCAGGTAAATGGGTTGAGACATCTCCATCTAACTGAACGGGTTCCCCAGCCTCACCCGAGATCGAAATAGTGGTTCCGGTCACAATACGAATATCAAGCAATGATCCAATGCGGTTATTAAATAAAGCTGCACTGTAGCGCACAAAATTCCAACGCCCCGATCGCTCGAACAGACAAACATGCAGCACCGGCTGCGTGAACCTGGCCGACGGGTCCAACACATATCGGCCTGCGTAATAACGGCCATTGGCCACAACTACCGAGGCAGCACGATAGTCAATCCCGTCGATGGTGACATCCAGGAGATGATCAGCACCAGCAATCAATTGTATGATGGCCTCGACGAGGTAGGCGCCCTTTCCCAATAAATGTTTTAACCCTAGATTGACCCCGGCAACAACGCGTGCATCATATCCGACCCCCACCATGGCGATGAACACACGCCCATTGACACGACCCAGACTAATTTTTTTAATGGCCCCCCGCAAGATCGTCCCGGCAATCTGTTGTGGCGCTGCACTCAATCCAATCTCGGCAGCAATCACATTAGCGGTGCCCATGGGCAACAAGGCCAAAGGGGTGTCGCGTCCCAGCAAACCGTTGGCCACCTCATTGATCGTGCCATCACCACCGGCGGCCACGATCACATCCACGTCTTTCGTGTCACGGGTAAGGGCTTCGGCGTCACCGGGCCGGCTAGTAGGACGTAGCGTCACCTCACTACCCGACCCTTGCAACAGCGCAATCACGGCCTGCAGGCGCCGTCGTCGTCGACCCCCAGCGGTGGGATTATAGATGACGTCGATATGCCGTCTTTGCTGCGCGGGGGTTTCCATAGCTAATAGGGTAACAGTGTCTGGCTCAACGGGACATTATTCCCTATCACATCAAAACACCTTAAATATAGCAGGATCGAATATAATCAGTCCTTCGCTAGGTCAGAGAATATACCCCCATGAAAAGTCTTTGGAACGATAATAATGCCACACAATATCAAGATGCCCTGGGCCTAAGGGTCTATAGCTCGCGCTTGCTGGGGCAAGACCCGAACCTGGTACTGCACGGCGGCGGCAATACCTCTGTCAAGATCACCGAAACCAATCTTGTTGGCGATAAAGAGGAACGTCTCTACGTCAAGGGCAGTGGCTGGGATCTGGCGACCATCGAGGCTGCTGGTTTTACGCCGCTACGCATGGCCCATTTACTCAAACTGGCCAAACTGGAGCACCTCTCCGATCCGCAGATGGTGAACGAACTCAAGACCCAGATGACCGACGCTAGCGCACCATCACCCTCGGTCGAAACCATCCTCCATGCCACCCTGCCCTACAAATATGTTGAACACACCCATGCGGATGCCATCGTTTCCATCACCAATACTGTCGAAGGTGAGCAGCGTATTCGTAGCATCTATGGTGATAGGGTGGTCATCATCCCCTATGTGATGCCGGGCTTTGATCTGGCGCGACTCTGTGCCCAGCGCTTTGCCACCGAGGCCCATGACGACACACTGGGCATGGTGCTTCTAAACCATGGCATCTTTTCCTTTGCCGATAGCGCCAAATTGTCCTATGAGCGCATGATCGATTTGGTGGCCTTGGCCGAGGACTATCTTGCCAGCAAGAATGCATGGGGGGTATCGCTAGCTGCACCCAGGCCAAGCAAGGCGCCGATACGGGGCCAAATGGCAGCTCTACGCCGGGACATCTCTCGAGTAGCGGGTTTTCCCATGATTGTCGCCCACCAGAACAACGACAAGGGCCTCGCATTTGCCCAACACCCGGAGGTGGGCACCCTCTCCCAACAGGGACCGGCGACACCGGACCATGTGATCCGCACCAAATACATGCCCATGCTGGGTCGCGATGCCGATGGGTTTGCCAGTCACTATAAAAAGTACTTTGACACCCACGCCCCCCATGCCAAACAACCCAAGACCATGCTCGACCCGACGCCGCGGGTTGTCCTCGACCCCGAGCTGGGACTGTGCACTGTTGGCCGTAGCGCCAAGGATGCAGACATTACCGCCGACATCTATGACCACACCATTGACGTGATTTTACGGGCCACAGCCCTTGGGGGGTTTAAAGCCCTGCCCCCAGAACACCTTTTCGATATGGAGTACTGGGATCTGGAACAGGCCAAACTAAACCAGTCCGGCGCACTCCCCGTCTTTGCCGGGGAAGTCGCACTGATTACCGGCGGCGCCTCCGGTATAGGCAAGGCCTGCGTGGACGCCATGCTCAAACGTGGCGCCGCCGTCATTGCCCTGGACATCAACGCCGACATTGCCACGCTGCATCAAGGAAAAGATTATCGCGGCATCCAGTGTGACGTTTCCGATGGACTGCAACTGAATAGCGCATTAGAAACCGGGATAGCGGCCTTCGGCGGTCTCGACATGCTGGTCCTCAACGCCGGTGTGTTCCCCGGAGGCAAACGCATCGCTTCTCTTGAAGACGATGAATGGCATCAGGTGTTCAAAGTAAATCTCGACGCCAATCTGGCCCTGATGCGGGAATGCCACCCGCTACTCAAACTCGCGCCTCGAAACGGCCGCGTGGTCATCATGGGGTCCAAGAATGTCCTCGCCCCTGGACCTGGAGCTGCGGCCTATTCGGCCTCCAAGTCCGCCCTGGTCCAACTCATGCGCATCGCCGCTCTGGAATGGGCGGAAGACGGTATCCGCATCAATGCCCTGCACCCCGACGCGGTATTCGACACCGCCATCTGGACCGGTGAAGTACTCGCCGCGCGGGCCGGTCACTATGGTATGAACGTGGATGACTACAAGCGTAAGAACCTGCTTAAAACCGAAATCTGCAGCCAGGATGTCGCGGAGCTGGCCGCCGAGATGTGTGGGCCGCTATTTGCCAAGACCACCGCCGCCCAAGTGCCCATCGATGGCGGCAATGAGCGGGTGATCTGACGTATTGCGCTTGTTCACCACAGAGGACACGGAGATCACAGAGCAAAAATTGTTGGGTTTAATTAGTCATTTAAGATGTTTGCGCAAAAATTGCGCGGTACGTTGCATGGCGTCCTTGGAGGCCAAATCGTCGGCAAAGGTGCGTACATTGGGTGGGCGAAAGTCGAAACCACGGCCGACACCAGGATAAACAATGAGCCGGATATCCCGTTTTTTCTCCTTAAGAGATTCATAGACGAAGATAATGGGGCGTTGCCTCTGATATTGGTCGTGCTCACCCATGAAGATCAAGGCTGGAACCTTGAGGTCCTCTGCCTCGGGGGCATACTTATAAATCTGCATGGGTTCTGCGGCATTGGGATCCTGAAGGTGTGGATAATAGGACACCCAGCAGGCCACCTCTTTGTCCTGTTTCTTGTAAGTCACCAAGGCCTTGAGCGTGATATAACCGCCACGGGTATGAGATACCGTACAGATCTTCTTGCCTTTAACCTGAGGCAAGGTGAGTAGGAACTCAATACCGCGGGCAGCATCTTTCTCAACTTTGTAATCGTGCTCGATAGGAAATTTGTCGATAAAATTAGCGAACCACAAGTCCGGCGCCAGCACCACAAAGCCCCGTGCCGCCAAACGCCGTGGATGAAGTAAGGTCAATTCATCCAAACCACGACGGCCATGTTGAAACAATACCCCTGGATATTGTTTACCGTCCTTGGGGCGAAACAAATAGGCAGGGACCTCCGTATCACCGCTTTTGTAGCTCATGCGCTCCATCACCACCTTGTGGTTTTGCGGTACCGGGATCTGCCCTTCCTCCCACCAAGCATCATCCCACCACCATTTTTTTTCATCCTGTGGATACAGATATCGCACCCAACTCTTGTCATAGGTATAGCCCCAGGGCTCGGCGGCAAATACTGACGTGGACATCAAGCAAAACAGGAAAATAAAACTGCGCATAGCTTATGATCTCTCGATTGATAATTGCTCTAAACTTAGTAGAAAAAATACTAGCGAAACCAAGGGGGTCGGAGTAAATTGGAAAGTCACTCCGACCCCCTTGGTTTCGCCGGGCTAACAGTGTAAATCATCTACATGTCACCCTCTAATCCAGGAACCACACTGTTACCGATATTAGCCTTGTTGCTTGCGGCCACACTGTGGGGAGTGCTTTGGTATCCGTTACGGTTGCTGGAACAAGTCGGTTTGCAGGGGCTATGGACAACCTTAATCATGTATTGTGCCGCATCCTTAGTCGGGATCATATTGGCTGTCCGGCACTTCCATGAATTTTCACGCTGTCCTGGATTATTGCTACTAATAGGAATTTCAAATGGATGGACCAACGTTGCATTTATTATTGCCATCCTTGATGGCAACGTCGTCAGGGTATTACTCCTGTTTTACCTGTCTCCCTTGTGGACAGTGATCCTGGGATGGTTAGTGCTCGGTGAACGGATATCGGTTTTAGCGGCCACATCGATTGGCATTGCCATGTCAGGTGCATTATTGATGCTGTGGGAACCTTCACTGGGTTTCCCGTGGCCTCGTGATGGCACTGATGTGTTGGCAATTTCAGCAGGCTTCGCCTTTGCTGTGTCCAATGTTCTGGTCAGAAAAGCACAGAATGTATCCGTCACAACCAAAACCACAGCCACTTGGATTGGAGTCGCTGCCCTTGCAGGCTTTTTGCTTTTATACAAATCTGCGCCAACACCCGCTGTAGACAGCGATGTCCTCATGGGCGCCATTATATTAGGCATAGGGGGCATCGTCATCATGACGCTGGCGGTTCAATATGGGGTGACTCATATGCCAGTGCATCGTTCAGCCGTTATTTTACTATTTGAAATAGTGGCAGGCGCCCTCTCCTCGCAACTGCTCACGGATGAAATTGTATTGCCCATTGAGTGGGCAGGCGGTGTGCTGATTATTTTCGCGGCTTACTTATCGGCCCACCAAGCAGTAAAAGCCAAATAGTGGATAAAGGGTTCTGATCCGAGCGGCACTTGCTATACACCAAAAACATCGTCGTTCCAGGTACACTGGCAGCAGGTAGATTGATAAAAGTTATCGCCCTTGCTGGCATTCCTTGAATATCAACGCCTGGCATGTCGAACAAATAGATCTATCCAGGTGGTTATAAATACTATGAATTGCCAGCGTTTTGGAATCAAAAAAATGATCACTCCCTATTTTTCTGATAAAACACGATTTTGCGGCGAACTCATAAACCGACGACTTCAAGTCCATAAAATAGAGGCCCCCTCCCTTCATCATCAAACGGTTATTTTCTGTCACTAGTGCTTCAGCACCGGCAAGATCTATGAAATTGATACCACTTGCCTCAATTAAAATATGATTGATGTTTTCATCCTCTGATATCTTGGCGATACGCTTCTGGATATGATTGATGGAACCGAAGTAAATAGACATATCGATTCTCATAATTTTTAGCTGTGGACATTGTTTAAGTGGCTTTTTTTTGATGTTAATTAACTTTCTGTTTTGACTCCCAGGCAAACCATCAAAGGACAATATTGGGATGTGCGGCGTCGATGTTTTAGCCAAAAATAAGACAAGCGACAGAATGACACCGAGATAGATAGCAAATTCCAGCTCAAGGAACAGGGTGGCAAAAAAGGTCGTTAACAATATCGCCGACTCTGATTTACTGAATGTTAAAGTCTGTTTAATGTGACGAAAATCGACAAGATTATAAGCCACCAGCAAGATAATACCGCCCATAGACGAGATGGGAAGATAGGCCGTCAAAGGCGCGATGAGTAACACGATAATCATCAAAATGATGGCCGCAAAAATAGCAGAAAGCGGTGTCTTGGCGCCGGACGCATAATTGATACCGGAACGCGTGAATGAACCGGAACCCGCATAGCTGGAAAAGAAGCTGCCGAATATGTTGGACATACCCTGGCCAATAAACTCCTGATTAGGATCAATTCGTTGATTTGACTTCGCCGCCACTGCGCGACTAATCGATACTGCTTCGATCAAACCCAGCAAAGCGACCGCAAAAGCTTCTGGTGCTAATGTTTTGATGGCCGAGAAGGAAAACTCTGGTACCGATAATGGAGGCAAATGCGCGGGTATCTCACCAACCAACTTGATTTCCGTTGTAAAATCTTTCAAGAAAACTGCAACAACGCTACCAACAATCATCCCAATAAGCAGATTGGGTGACTTAGGCATCACTTTTTTTGACAAAATAGCAACAAACAATGTGACCAACGCAATCACAACAAGATAAATATTCGTCCCCCCCATCCCCTGAAAAAGATCAGCCCAAGTGTGGAGGAATGATTCTCCCTTGGGGACGTAAACACCAATAATGTGTTTCATCTGGCTGGTTGCAATCAATATGGCCGCACCCGCTGTAAAACCAATGACAACGGTGTGGGATACAAAATTGACCAGCGCACCAAACCGCACCAAGCCAAACACAAGCTGATAAACCCCCGCTAGAAATGTAAGTGTCAATACTGATGTTAAAAACTCGGGAGTACCCGGTTCAGCGTGATGACTAATCGCGGCAAAAATAACAATGGAGATGGCGGTTGTAGGGCCCGATACTAAATGGAAAGAAGAGCCAAACAGGGCAGCAATAATCGGTGTCACCATTGCGGTATAAAGACCATACTCAGGCGGCAAGCCTGCAATGGTGGCAAATGCGACACCCTGTGGCAGCACAATAACAGCCCCTGTCAGACCCGATATAAAATCGGCTTTAACAGTCGCTTTTGTGGTCAATTTAAACCAGACAAGAAAAGGAAATAGTGATGTTAATTTCATTTAAGCACTCAATTGAAAATATGTTTTTCCGAATCACAATCGCCGCTGTTCCATTTATAGAAGGGATAGGGCATGAACTGCACTGTTCGGACCTCGCAGAACAAAGATCCATCTTCGGCAAAAAAATGTCTTAATCACAACCATTCGCAATTGCTTTCTGGACAGGCGAGCTAACGGCTCAGGGAGCCTGATCCCACCTGAAAATGCGAACTGTTGCGCCCGGCTGGACATTTTCTTCCAGGTCTTGCGGATAATGCCGAGCCACTTTCCCTCGTCATATTTGGGATGCTTGTTAATGAACCCCGGCATGTAGTGCTCGACGAAGGCCAAGTCGGCCACGTTTTCCAACAACTGCGTGTCCGGATTTTCCTTTAACTTTTCCTTGCCATTGCCTATTTTACCCTGTCGATGGCGTCTTCACCACTCAGCCCACCTGTGCCAGCAGATCGGCCGCAGTATGGGCATGGGATTTACACAACCCTTGCGCCATTGCAGGTAACCGACGGAGCCCATTGAATAGGCATCATGGGGGGTTTCCAGCACCGGATATGCTACGCATTAATCGTCAACTTCATTTGCATGAAGCTATGCCTTGGAGGCAGAACAACCCTTTTATTATGACAAGGGGCGCCGGAGTAACGAAGAAATCATGTTGAAATAACGACATTCTTGTATAGTAGCCGTTTAAGCACACGCGGCGTATCACAAAGGCGCCTCTCTGGTCTAAGTATCCCGTCTCCGTGGAGGGAGGGTGTCCATAATTGTTCCCAATGGGGGGTATAGTTGCGCGCATTTTTTCGCACAATACTGAGTAGCACACGGGACCTGGCGCCCATCGTACTGGTGATCCTCTTTTTCCAGGTCGTGGTGCTGGAACAGCCCCTATCCAAACTCACCGGCTTAATTGGCGGCACACTATTGGTTGTCCTGGGGCTGACTTTCTTTCTGCGTGGCCTGAACATGGCCTTATTCCCCATCGGCGAATCCATGGCCTACGATTTTGCCCGCAAGGGTAGTCTGTTTTGGTTGCTGGCCTTCTCCTTTGCACTGGGCTTTGGCACCACCATCGCCGAGCCGGCGTTGATTGTGGTTGCCAAAGAAGCAGCCAAGATAGCAGCGGCGAGTGGTCAAATCCTGGATTCCGATTCGGCGCGCGTATCCTATGCCTTTGGGTTACGCCTCAGCGTCGGCCTCGCTGTGGGCGTGGCAACCCTGATAGGTGTCATTCGCATCCTGCGAGGTTGGCCCATCCACATTGTAATGGTTGTGGGTTACGTCATCGTCATGATCATGACCATATTTGCCCCGAAAGAAATCATCGGCATTGCCTATGACGCGGGTGGCGTGACCACATCAACGATTACCGTACCCCTGGTGACTGCCCTCGGCGTAGGGCTGGCGTCCAGCATCAAAGGTCGAAATCCCATGGTAGACGGCTTTGGCTTGATCGCCATTGCATCTATAACGCCTATGGTCTTCGTCATGGCTTATGGGATGTTAAACTGATGATTAATTTCGACGCCTTCCTCCACGCTCTGTTTGGCACCCTGCGCGACGTGGTGCCCATTATCGTAATCATCATTGCCTTTCAGACGTTCGTTATTCGAAAACGGGTGCCACACCTCAAGCGGGTGCTAATAGGATTCGTCTACGTGGTCCTGGGGATGACATTATTTCTGGAAGGCCTGGAAACAGCCCTGTTTCCTATCGGCAAATTGATGGCAGAGCAACTGACTGACCCGGTGTTCGTCCATGGCAGTATCGGGCCTTTCGCCGATGCGTTGAGGTGGCAGAACTTTAAGTGGGTCTACTTATTTGCTGCAACCATTGGATTCGCGACCACCATTGCCGAACCTGCCTTAATCGCAGTGGCTACCAAGGCCAAAGAAGTGTCCGCCGGCGCTATTACAGTATGGGGATTGCGGATTGCGGTTGCCGTGGGTGTCGCCATTGGTGTGGCACTGGGTAGTTTCCGAATTATCGCCGGAATTCCGCTGCACTATTTTATTCTCAGCGGCTACGTCATTGTGGTCGTACAGACCCTGTTTGCTCCAAGGCTGATCATCGCCTTGGCCTATGATAGCGGCGGTGTCACCACGTCAACAGTTACCGTACCGGTCATCGCCGCACTCGGATTAGGACTGGCCACAACCGTTCCTGGCCGTAGCCCCCTCATTGATGGTTTCGGTCTTATCGCCCATGCCAGCCTGTTCCCCATTATGTCGGTGATGGGTTATGCCCAGTTGGTTGAATGGCGGCTCAAACGCAGAACCGCCACCGCAAAGGGAGGAGACACATGACTACTGGCTCAACTGAAAACTATTTAGCCATGAAGATAATCGGCCTGTTACTAAGGCGAAATAAACATGGGAAACTTGAAGAGGAGTAACGACCATGCATTTTAAGATGATTATTAGTCTGGTGGATGATGACAAGACCGATGCCATCATGGACGCCGCACGCGAAGCCGGCGCCACCGGTGCAACGGTAATTAATCACGCCCGGGGAGAGGGACTTAAACCCAGCAAAACATTTTTTGGTCTCGAACTGGAGACCCAGCGGGATATGTTGATTTTTTTGGTGGAAGAGCACCTCAGCCGAAAGATTCTGGAAAAGGTTGCCGAGGTAGGCAAGTTTGACGAAAATGTCGGCAGCGGTATTGCCTTTCAAATTGATGTCGATGATGTCATTGGGGTAGGCAAACAAATTCGTAAATTGACTGATGTTGTTGAGGAGGAACTATAATGAATGAAAGAAAGTTAATCAGGGTCGCGGATGTGATGAAGAACGATGCCCACATCATCGATGGGATGGACACCATCCGCGACGCCATACATTTAATGAAGGAAAATCAAGTCAAGACCCTCATTGTGGATAGGCGTCACGACGATGACGAATACGGCATCCTGTTGGTGGCCGATATCGCCCGTAGTGTACTTGCAAAAGACCGTGCGCCGGAGCGAATCAACGTCTATGAAATTATGTCAAAGCCGGTTATCAGCGTACCACCGCAAATGGACATACGCTACTGCGCACGAATGTTTAACCAATTCCAATTGACCCGTGCCCCAGTGGCCGAAGATGGAAAAATAATTGGCATGGTGAGCTTTACCGATATGGTATTAAAGGGGCTTTACGATTTGTACTGAGTATCCTACTTCCGTGCACCAAGCAACGGTGATCGCCCCCAATACGGGCCTGGCGACCCGCAGCCTTTGCTTATTCACTAACAGCGCACCCAGTTCGCGCATACGCTGACTTGATAACTTTCAAATTGGGTAAGGCCGCCCGCAATTTACGTTGGTGCATATCGCCCAATAACTGATCCAACTCCCGAGCAATATCCAATGAGGCTTCTATCTCACTGACGCAGCTATTGAAATCGGCTGTAATTTTAGCATTCATTATCTTGTCATCCCCTTGCATTTTATGGGTGTGCCGGTCTCGCGGGGCAGTCCCCCACAAGCTTATGGGTACATAGTAGTCACCCAGCGCTTACATATAGCTTACATATCGGCCAATACCAAAGATCTTTGAGTGACTTTCGGTATCAAAGGCACAAATTTAATGACAAACGGCTGGATCCAAAGAACTGAGAGGAATAACGGGGTTACAGTGGTCTAAATACTCTTTTGCCACGTCTCAAAAAATTCCTGTTGCTCTTTGACCGAGGCCACTTCCACATCTGGACCGGTATCAAATATATTAACCAAATCATCCGGTCCACTCAGTTCGCCCATACGCAGTTTGTAGGCGTTCACCCCCGAACCTGTTTCCAAGCACAATCCCGAAGGGTACACATGCCGACTGGCGCCATAACACACAGGCGTCAATCCGGGCCCGGCCAACTCCTCTCGTAGCTCAACAAGGGCGCTCCAAAAGTCCAGGGCCTCGACCTCAAACTCCTGCCCACCCATGCTGAGGACAAGATGACAGACTCTGCCATCCTGGCTGAGCTTAAATGTCCCTTTGTTTGATTGGCCATCAACAGGCACCACTTCGATATCTATATTATTCATGGAGTCAACCCAGACTGAGGTGGAATCTTATTGAACTTGCCATATAACAGCTTTAGCCAAACGACCAGCACAAGCACATACAAACCGATCATCGAAAAAAAGTGGTCATTATTGAGTCGCACAGGATCTGATATGTTGGCCATAAACACAAGGTGGGTCACAGCGATGATAAAACAGTTGGTGAATACACCGAAAAATTGCATCCATGCGGACATGGATCTAATACTTTGGGCCTTTCTTTCTTCCGCTAACCAATATTCCCTTTTGGGGAAACTGATAAGCCTCACCGGGAATCGACTGAATATGACCGGCATGAGCAAGAAAACCACCGTGTTAACAATCAGGCTTAAACCGCCTATCACTACATTGGCATCCTTTTTATGCCAGGCATTTGGCACACCTCCATCCCCAAAATTGACAGCCACATAATCCGGCAATTGAGGCAGATAGTAGTATTGCAAGTATAGGCCCACTAACATGGTGGTGATAAGTAATGCTTTCATAGCCCAGGGAACCTCTTAATGACCCTCAATCGCCAAGACGCCAGGCTGAGACCGCTTATTTTCAAAAGAAAATGCTTGGCGTCTTGGCGGCTCAAGTTCAATTGTTCAATATATTCCTAGTTATAGCACATCAAAATGAACCCGTGTTTTCCATAAAGGATTCGTAATGTTTTTACTGATCATTTTTGAGCACAAAATCACCCGTTGGGCCTTGCGCAGAAAACTCTACTCCTTCGTCCAAGTCATTAAACAGGTCTGTGTTAAAAGCTTTGTCTCTACCCGGAAATCAAGCTCGCTTTGCACTGACCACAGCTTCCGTCGCTGCAACCATAGGCCGGTGACAGGCCGGTTCGCAACGCGGTTTCCAAAAGGCTATCGTTGCCCTCAACAAAATAGTCGTGTCCACTAGACTGCAACAGCACATAGGCCGACATCAAGCGTCGGCTAAGATATATTGTCACCAAAGGCATCTTTACTGCCGTATTAATGCTAAGCTTAAACCTCAAATACAGACCTCGCAAAGATGTGCCATAGACCACAACCGCTCTTCTAGAACAGCCGTAACAAGGTTGGCATACCGGCAAAACAACCACCATGCTCAATTCTGGGGTCGAGGCGCGAGTGCAGTACGCCTAATGACACAATACCAATACAATCATTGCGGGAACCACACCATCTCCGGCATGCACACCATCGCCACACTTCGCCACCAGGTGGGTGTTGCCACGCTATTATTGGGCGCCCTGCTCAGTGCGGTACCGGCCCTCACAAAAGCCCACCACCTGCTAGGAGAGTACAAACTCAACTGCGACTCCACCTTCCCCTGCCCGCCAGAGCTACAACGCCGAATTGACCTCTGGATTGAAGTGTTCTCAAAGTATCGCAAGGGTCAGGTCATACTCCATGATTCCAAACGGCCCGAACGCATCTACGCCGTCATGGACGCGGGGCTCAACTGCTCCAGGCGTCGCGAACCGTCCAAGATCAGGAAAAAACGCAGAAAGATTGCGGCAAATCTACGTCAGGTCGCCACTAAGCTAGAGAAAAAACATCCCTTAAGTAACTACGAGAGTCATTTAGCAAAGATGTTTAAGGGCCAAAAGCCATCTGAATTACGCAGCGCAGCACGCCGGATCCGCTGCCAGGATGGCAACCGGGACCGATTCGCCGAGGCACTGCAACGCTATGGCAACTATAAAAATATAGTTGTTGCGGGTCTGCGTGACGCCAAACTACCCGCCGACATACAGTATTTACCATTCGTAGAATCCGGATATAACCCCATGGCCTACTCACGGGTTGGGGCCGCAGGTATGTGGCAGATCATGCCCCGGACTGCCCGTAAACTGGGTCTACAACTTGGCAGCACCATAGATGAACGCCTCGACCCACAAATGGCCACCACTGCGGCTGTTCAATATTTCAAACGCAGCCACAAAATCCTGGGCAAGGCGGCGCGCAAAAAGAACATCACTGCCGATACCAGTCTCTATCCTTTCGTGATCACCTCCTATAACTACGGCATCACCGGTATGCGTCGGGCGATACTTAAGATGGGTCCGGATTTTGTCAAGGTAATTCAAAAATATCAGGCTCGCACCTTTCGGGTTGCAGTTAAAAACTTTTACGCAAGTTTTCTAGCCGCGCGTCATGTTGCCCGCAACGCATCACAGTATTTCCCTGGAATACGTTTAAATTCACCCATACATTTTCAAGAGATCTTGATTGGTAAATCAACATCGGTGAAACGATTGACTAAACTGCTCGATATAAACAAAAAACAACTACGAAGACTCAACCCCAGTCTGACCCGTAATGTGTGGGCAGGCCGTCGATATATTCCTAAGGGCTTTATGTTGCGACTGCCCTTTCGCAACCAGGGCTATGGCAAGCAACTCAAACTGTTAGCCCAGCTACCCTCGGAAAAACCCCGCATGGCCGAAAGCGACTATCGTGTCCAACGTGGTGATACCGCCTGCCGTGTCGCCAGCGCCCATCGAGTTAAGTGCAGAAACCTCATTGCGATCAACGGCCTCGGTCGGCGGGCAACGATTTATGTGGGCCAAATTCTAAAAATCCCAGAGTCCAAACAAAAACCTAAGGTAGCAACCATCGCCAAAATTAAACCCAAGGCAGTCAAGGTCGCCAGTGCCTCCAGTCTTGAACCGAAGATGGTCGTGGAACCTCCAATAAAATTGGAGGCCAAAGATATTCAAGTGCCACTGGCCCATGCCCCGGGAGAATTATCACCGGCGGATCTTGCCAAGGCCTTCGGTATTGGTGAAGACCTCTACATTGAGGTGCTGCCCAAGGCGGGCAGCAAGCTTTACCGCATTCGCATTGAACCGGAAGAGACCTTGGGGCACTACGCCGACTGGCTGGGAATTGGAAGCGCCAGACCGTTGCGTGAGATGAATGGAATTAGCGCATCAAGAAATCTAAGGATCGGCGCAAAATTAAAGCTGCCTGTAAAAAGTGAGAAACAACTCAAGCGTTTTGAGCGGCGTCGTATCAGCTTTCACCGCAGCCTGGAGACTCAGTTCCAGGAACATTACAGGATTACAGGCAAGGAAGAGTACCAAGTCAAAAGGGGAGACAACGGTTGGGTTATTTCAAAAAGGACCGAGGTACCGTTATGGTTGTTACGCCGGTTCAACCCGGAACTCTTATTCCGCCCACCCCAGATAGGCGAGACCGTTTATCTGCCGGTGATGGAACCCCGCAAGCAGGGTTAAGACTGCGCGTAAACCATAAGAATTCTTCGGCACAAAGAACTCACAAGAAAGCGTTAACGCTTTAATATATAAACTTTCTCAACTAGCGAGGTCAGCCCTCGATCACGGAATCTCGCATTCTCAGCCAATATGTCCTGCTCTAACAAGGGATCGATCGTAAACGCATCACCAAACAAACCGTGGATCTCTTCGCTATGCACCGAGAACGGTGGGCCATCCATTTGTGATTGGGGATACTCCATGCTGACCATAAGCATCTTGGCGGTCTTGGGTATGTGTTCGATAAGCATGCGGGTGTAATTACGGCGCAAAGCGGGCGGCAGAGCGATCAATGCCGCACGATCATAGACCGCATCAATGCCTGCCAGATCCTCTTCCCCTAGGTCGAAGGCGTTACCACGCAGGATTTCGATATTGCCGCCCCGCCAGGCGGTAAATTTGGATTGGGTTTGCTTGACAGGTACAAGATCCGATTCCGCAAAGAAAGACCCAACGGCAATTTCACTGAATTCGACCCCCAAGACCCGATAGCCCTGTTGTTGCAACCACAGCATGTCCACCGACTTGCCGCACAGGGGGACAAATATCTTCGCCCCAGGACCCAACCCGAGACGTCCAACGTAAGCAACCAGATGGGGATTAACGTCGCCTCGGTGAAAACCGATTTGATCATTCTGCCATCGTTGCTCCCAAAATCTTTTATCCATAGAAGTAATTAAGTACGCAGACCTACCCCTTTGTGCAACAGATAGATGCCAATGCTAAATAAGATACAAACAAAAAGGCCGATAATGACAAACGCAATGCCAACGTTAATATCTGACACCCCTAAGATTCCGTAACGAAAGGCATTGACCATATAAAGTATGGGATTGACCAGTGAAGCTTTCTGCCAAAACTCGGGTAATAGGTTGATGGAGTAAAACACCCCGCCTAAATAAGTCAGCGGTGTGAGCACAAAGGTGGGCACAATAGAAATGTCATCGAAGCTCTTTGCAAAAATGGCGTTAATGAATCCTCCCAGGGCAAATGCCACGGAGGTCAGGACCACCACTGCGGCGGTAATAAATAAATTATGGATGTACAAATCTGTAAAAAATAGTGACACCAAAGTCACCAATGCGCCCACTATCAAACCGCGCGCCACTCCACCCAAGGTATAGCCCAACAAGATGACATAATGGGGTACCGGGGCTACTAACACCTCTTCCACACTACACTGAAACTTGGCACTGTAAAAAGAAGACACCACATTGGCGTAAGAACTGGTAATAATAGACATCATGATGAGACCGGGTACGATGTACTCCATATAATCAAACCCACCCATCTCGCCGATGCGAGGCCCAATCAAGTTCCCGAAGATTATGAAATACAGGACCATGGTGATGGCTGGTGGCAAAATAGTCTGCACCCAGATGCGGGTGAAACGCACCATCTCCTTAAAGAGTATGGTCTTAAAGGCAATAAAGTTCTGTCTAGTGCGCATGGGCCTTAACCGTAGAAGGCATGGAATCGTCGGTTTTCACCAAACCCAAAAACAGTTCTTCCAAACGATTGGTCTTGTTGCGCATGCTCAGCACTTCAATACCTTTGGCGGACAGACAGGTAAATATCTCGTTGATGACCTGCTCTTTTGAAACATCCACCTCCAGAGTTCGATCATCTATTTTTCGCAGGACGCAGCCGGGGGCCTCGGGTAAAATACCGATGGGCTTGGCCAAGTCCAACACGAAAGTCTCTCTATCAAGCTGGGCAATAAGATTTTTCATGCTGGTGTCTTGCACAATACGTCCGTTATCGATAATGGCAAGATTGCGACACAGGCTTTCCGCCTCTTCCAGATAGTGGGTGGTGAGAATAATGGTGGTGCCGCTGGCGTTAATCTCACGCAGAAATTCCCACATGCTGCGGCGTAACTCGATATCCACTCCTGCGGTAGGTTCGTCCAGAATCAGCAGACGCGGCTCATGAACCAGGGCACGGGCAATCATCAGGCGCCGCTTCATTCCACCAGACAACAGCCTTGCTTGAACGTTACGTTTTCCCCATAAACCCAGCTTTTTCAGGTAATGCTCAGCACGTTCGTAGGCCAACCTGCGCTCCAGACCATAGTACCCCGCCTGATTAACAACAATGTGTTTAATCTTCTCAAACACATTGAAATTAAATTCTTGTGGTACCAAACCAATACACGCCTTCACCAACACCCGCGCAGTGTCGAGATCGTGATCAAAAACCATAACCTTGCCCGCTGTCTTGTTGACCAGGGAACAGATGATGCCAATGGCGGTGGACTTGCCCGCACCGTTGGGGCCCAACAGGCCAAAAAAATCACCCTCTTCGACTTCAAGATCAATGCCTTTAAGGGCATAAACCTCACCATCACCAGGGTAGACTTTCTCCAGATTTCTGATTGAAATTGCATTCACGTTAGACAGTAAATCCTGATAACTATTTTGAGCCTTTTTCTTTTGATTCCGGCCTGTGCTGTTCCTTCACCTCGGTAACGACACGACGCCTTAACCAGCCACCCATTTTTTGCATGAACTCTCGCCAACTCGATCTGCCGCTGCGGGCCAATTCACCTACCGCCTCGCGAGCTTTGGGCATAAAGGTGTCATACAAAAGATGTCGCAGGCTATCCCTATTGAGAGTCCCTACCCATATAAACAGGCTGGTGGAAAACACGAGGAACAAAAGAAATATTGCCCCCACTACCGGGAGCGGTACACCCGCCGCAGCCTCCAGAAATGCCTTGATACGTTCGTGGACATAGATCATGAATTCCATGGTGGCCAACGCCGCAGTGAGTAGTATGAGTACTCCCACGACACCGTAGCGAAATAACTTAGACCTTTGTTGAATTCGATCCTTGATCGAAAACAACAGGGCCAGACTGGTGGCGATTAGTAAAAGTGAGATTAACATGTGTACTTCTAATGTTTAGAAACTCTATTTACTAAATGAGTCCATTGGTTCCCTGACATATTTTTCTGGACCGTCAACAGCAGGGATGCTGCCGTCGAACGTACAGGGACGTATTTACCGCGTGTCCCGGAAAAATATGTCGGGGAACTTTCGTACTCCTTTGTAATTAATTTCATCAAAACCACAAAGGACAGTGGGGCTAACTGCTTACACAACGCCCATATATGGGGTCGACTCTGACCAAGATCAAGCAATAGCTGTATGGGCGGTGCTTAAATACCCATGGCGCGACGGGCAATGAGGTTCTTGATCGGTGTGGCCCGATTCATCAGCTCCAGACCCATATTCCGCAAGCGAGGCAGGGGTGCCACGCTGGCGCCAAAAAACCGATAAAAACCCTCCATGGCGGCCATCATGACCAGATTGCCGCCCTTACGCCGACGCTCATACCGTCGCAGCATATTGTGACTACCAATATCTTTTTTGGCCTCAAGTGCCATAGCAACTACCTCCACCAGGTCGGCCACATCGGCCAGACCCAGATTGGCGCCTTGCCCTGCCAAAGGGTGAATGGTGTGAGCAGCATCGCCCGCTAGCACCAAACGCTGGCCTATATAGGATTCGGCATGGGCCAAGGACAGGGGAAATGCGGCACGCTCACTGATCAACTTCACTGCGCCCAACCGCCTTTCCAGTGCGTCGCCCAGGGCTGCGTTAAAGTCATCGGCAGCCAGAGACATGAGCTCGTCGGCCTTGGCATCATTATTGCTCCAGACGATGGAGCAACAACCCCTTTCCAAGGGCAAAAAAGCCAGCGGACCGGTAGGCAAAAATCGTTGCCACGCGGTTTCCTGGTGGGGCAGTTCGGTCTGCACGGTGGCGACTATGGCTTGCTGCCCATAGGACCATCCTCGCGTCTCAATACCCGCATGCTGTCTTAGCTGTGAGCGAGCGCCATCGGCACCCACCAAGAGTGTGGTGACCGCAGTAACGTCACCAGCGAGTCTCAGGGTCACCGCCTCTTGCCCATCGACAATCTCGCCGATAGTCTGATTTAGCAGCAAACAGACATTTTGCTGACTTCGAGCCCTGTCCAGAAGGGCAGTGATGATCACACTATTTTCTATGGTATGCCCAAGGTAGGGTTCGCCCAGTTCCGCGCTATCGAAATGGATCTCGCCTCGACCACCGGCATCCCATACCCGCATATCCCGGAACGGACTTACCCGCCGCTCGACCATGCCCTGCCACGCACTTAAGGACTTAAAAATATTTTCTGAGGCCCGGGTGATGGCGCTCACCCGTAGATCATATTCTGCTTTATCTCCATCATTTTGGGTCCCTGGTGCACGCGCATCGATGAGACCGACGCGCAATTTTAAACCACCCAGGGCGCAGGCCAGGGTCGCGCCGACGATACCGGCGCCGACAATCAGGACATCAAATTGTTGTGATTTTGACTCGGTCATACTGATTTTATCAAAGCGAATTATACAATAACTGAGATCACCCCATTATTGCAGGCTCAGACCCCGGGCCAATCGAGGTAGTTTCCCGGCCAATCCCATGGTGCGATGCACCAGACTGCGTTTTAAGGGTGGGAAAAGATCCACTGCTATGAGCCCAACATTTCGGACCACGGTCAGCGGGAAAAAATCGTTCGAAAAAACACGTACCAGACCATTGGTAAAAGACGTCACTACAAAATTGTCACGCTTGCGCCAACGGGCATAATGCTCCAGGAGCAATCTGCCACCCATATCCTGGCCGGCGTCATGGCCATCACATAAAACCTGGGCCAACACCGCCACATCACGCAGCCCGAGATTAAAACCCTGGCCAGCAACAGGATGCAAGGCATGGGCGGCATTGCCGATGAGGGCCACCCGAGAGCGGACATGTTCGTCCACCTGAATGAGGGACAAGGGGTAGGCGTCACGCTTGCCCACCTTTACAAATGAACTCAGGCGGTCTCCGAAGTGGTTGTGCAAACGTTTTAGAAATTCATCATCACTCAGGCTAAGCAGGGCATCCGCCTCCTGTGGATTGACGCTCCACACCAGGGAATAACACTTATCCGCCATGGGTAACAAGGCCACCGGACCGTTGGGCGTAAAACGTTCAAATGCCACATTGTGATGAACGTTCTTGATGCTGACATTGGCCACCACCGCAATCTGTCCATAGTCCACCCGCCGCACAGCAATACCCAACTTCTCTCGTGCATCGGAACGCCCACCATCGGCGATAACAACGAGTTTGCTGCGGAACTCTTGTTTCTCACCTTGCATTTCAATGCTCACGGTTGCAGCGTCTGCGCCGACTTTGATCGCCTTCATGGTGGCCGGACAAATAACACTGATATTTTTAAATCCCTGCATGACGCCGAGCAGGGCCTCACCGATTACCCGATTTTTTATCACATAACCCAGGGCTTCGACTCCGGTGTCCTTTCTATCCAGCCTTGCAAAACCAAACTTACCCCGCTCCGAAATATGTATCTGATGAATGGGCGTTGCACTCCGGGCCTCAATGCCCGGCCATACCCCCATACCCTCGAAAATACGCCGCGACCCGTAAGCCAGGGCAACACTACGATCGTCATAACTGGGCTGACCGGCGTCACCCAAGGCGACCGCCTCGATAACCGCGATGCGCAAACCCGTGGGGCCCAAGGCCACCGCAAGACTGGCGCCCACCATCCCGCCACCCACAATGCTTACATCATAGTCAGGGGATCCAGGAGCCGCTTTATCATCCATTCATAATGGCCTCTATTTCATCGACCGTCTTGGGTATACCGCCACTGAGCACATCGTTGCCGCTGCGGGTAATTAATATATCATCCTCAATTCGGACACCGATACCCCACCAACGTTTATCCACATCCTTACTACCAGAAGCAATATACAAACCCGGCTCAACTGTCAGGGTCATCCCCGGTTCCAGCAGGCGCCACTCGTCTTCTACCTTGTAATCACCCACATCGTGCACATCCATACCCAGCCAATGACCAGTACGGTGCATATAAAAACGACGATAGTCTTTTTGTTCAATGAGCTGATTCCGGTTGCCATTTAACAATTTAAGATCGACCAGCCCATCTACTAAGACCTGAACCGCTTTTTCATGGGGCTCGTTCCAGTGATTACCGGGCTGCACCGATTCTATGGCGGCCAGTTGTGCCGCCAGCACCACTTCGTAGAGGGCTTTTTGTTCGGCGCTGAACTTGCCATTAACGGGAAAGCTTCGGGTAATATCGGCGGCATAACAATCAAACTCGGCCCCGGCATCAATCAGCATCATGTCGCCGTCCTCCAGCCTGGCGTTGTTATCAATATAGTGAAGGATGCAAGCATTAGGGCCGGAGGCAACAATGGGGGGATAGGCCGGGAACTGACCCCCACCGCGTTTAAATTCGTACTCTAGCTCCGCCTGAAGTTCGTATTCCATCATCCCTGGACGACAGACCTGCATGGCCCGGCGATGGGCGGCCACTGACACCTTGCAGGCCCGTCTCAAATTCTTGACCTCATCGGGCTGTTTGATCAATCGCAGTTCGTGCAATATGTGGCTCAAATCCACAAACTCTCCAGGGGCACTGACACCGGTCCGACCTTTTGACCTCACCTCGTTCACCCAGTTGAGCAGGCTTTGATCAAAATCGGGGTAACGCCCCATAGTGCAGAACACCTTCTCTCGATTTTCCAACAGACCCGGCATAATGTCGCCCATGTCCTCGATGGGAAAGGCATCATCGGCGCCATAAATTTCACAGGCCCCTTCCAGGCCGGCGCGATGACCCTCCCAGATTTCCTTTTCCAGATCTCGCTCTCGACAAAAAAGGATGCATTCCCCATGCTCGCGGCCCGGTACAAGCACCACCACCGCCTCAGGTTCGGGGAAATGTGTAAGATAGTAAAAATCACTATCCGGACGAAACGGAAAATCCACATCACGATTTCGATTGCGCACGGGTGCCGTAGGCACGATGGCAATCCCACCCTTCATGATCTGCATCACTTCTATGCGGCGCTTGGCAAACAAATTTTTATTCATGGTTGTGCATCAGGCATCAGGTTCGTCGCAGGCTAATCTGCACTAGTGGATCAACTTGGGCTGTTTGGCGCTGTTGGCTGGCTGCATCTCTTCGTAGATAAGCTGAACGCCAGTACGCACATATTCAACCAATTCCGTCAGAGCTCGCTCCTGTCCTTCGTTATCCAATTCGTTGCCCGGCACCATCTCTGAAATTTCCAACAGGTCTTTGACAATCTCGCCAGCATCACCGGGTAGATTGCCAAGGTCGATAATACCACCCTCTACCAAACCATAGAGAAATCCCCGGCACCATCCCGCCAACACATCAGTCTGTCTGTCCAGTTCTTCGTCATTCTCGTCAGGCAGTAACAGCACGAATTCACCCATGGCTTCCTCCAATAATTCATGAGTCTGCTGGCGCAGGCTGACTAGGTGGCCAATGATCGTCTGGCCCTCAAGCGAATCAAGCCCATACTGACTAAAAGCACCCTGTAACATTTCGGCAACATCGCCCTCTTGTGTAGCGCAAGCTAGGCCAGATACCAACCCATGGGCTTCTGCCGCATCGATGGGCAGGCCACAATTTGTCAATAGTTCGGTCAATTCCTCATAAATCGCCATATTTACCCACTCTCAATGCCCGCTTAAATAGCGGGCGATCTGCATCGGCTGCGGGGGACAGAAAAATAGGGCCTCCCAGTAGCAGAGATATATAGTATTATTATAAATACGCCAAGGTGCAATATAGTGGGCTGGCGACAACAAACGTTGACCCGCCCCAGTGTCAGCCCTATATTTCACCCCAGGCCACAAGAGGAAGCGCCGTGTTAGACGAAGAAATCGAGATACTGGAAGACCAAATATCGTCCCTGGTGGAACTTTGCAGAAAGCTTCGCGAAGAGAACAGTACATTGAAGGTCGGCGAAAAGGGGCTCACTGAGGATAACGTGCGCTTGGGCGAAAAAAACCGGCTAGCGCGCATAAAAATTGAGTCTATTATCGGCAAACTCAAGGCACTGGAGCCTCAATAAGTGAAGCGTCTACAAGAAGGTGTCGATGTATCCATCATGGGGAAAAAGTTCTCGGTGGCCTGCTCAGAAGAAGAACGGGATGAACTGTCTGCGGCGGCCAAATACCTGGATCAAAAGATGAACAGCATTCAACGTAGCGGAAAAGTTATCGGCCTGGACCGTTGCGCCATAATGGCGGCACTCAATATCTCCCATGAGCTATTAAATTTGCGTGATGACACAGGTCTATCAGAAGGATTTGAATCAAAATTAAAGCTATTACAGGAGAAGGTCACAACCGTATTACATGAGCAAAAGGAGCTGAAACTGTAACAGCTGACAAGTTTGGCGCCACCTGCGGTGTTCGTGATTTTCCGTAGACGCCTTAGAACCTAATATTACATATTGGGGACCACTATTGTAGGCACTGTTGTGCACGTCCGGGTCAACCGGAAAGCCTGATGTTCCTCGTAGGTCCCCACTTGAACCGTCTGGTTCAAGGTAGACGGGGTTCACGGCACAGGTGGGGGGCGCCTCCTACCCTCTCGCATACTATCTACACAACTGCCATGAAATCGAAAGCGAATCTACGCAAGACATTGCGTCAACGTCGGCATATCCTGAGTGATGCTGAACAAGACGAGGCCGCACAAAAATTGGCTGTTCAGATAAACAAACATCCACTATTTCGGCGTAGTCGGCATGTTGCGATCTACTACCCAAACGATGGCGAAATTGACCCCAGTATTATTTTAAACATGGCATGGCGGCAAAAAAAATATTGTTATCTTCCAATATTATGGCCACTAGGTGAAAACCAACTTCGCTTTGCCCCGATTACCCCGAAAAGTCGTCTGGCACTCAACCGCTTTGATATCCCCGAGCCCACGACAACATCCCGAAAAATAAAATCTGCACGTCACCTGGACCTTATACTATTACCTCTGGTCGCTGCAGACCGGCACGGCAACAGACTAGGCATGGGGGGTGGGTTTTATGACAAGAGTCTGGCATTTCTGCATAGGCGGCGTAGCTGGAAACAACCCCATATCATCGGTATTGCCTACGACTTCCAGATTGTAGACAATCTCCCCTCTGATCCATGGGATGTCCAATTGGATGCCCTGATCACTGACACCAACAGCTTTAACTGCATCCCTGGCTAAGGCCCTGGTTTTCTAGAACCTTAATATACACTGCTGTGACTACAGCCCACAAATCAGCAAGACGCCATGAGCCACGCCGTCACTATTAAACTGAAATCTACCGGCAAGATCATTGCCCATAGTGATGACCCTGAAAAAATGACCCAACTAGAGGGTCATTGGTATTTTCATCCAGATGCAGTGAACCGATCCGCGCTGGAAACCAGTGATCGAATCTATACCTGCCCCCATAAGGGGGTGTGTTTCTGGGTCGACATGAAAACAAAGCGAAGCTACATAAACGATGTTGCCTGGATCTACCCACATCCCCTGCCAGATTACCAGCACATCGAAGGCTGGTATGGATTTTATCTTGAACACAAAAACTATACTTGCGAGAGCCACAACCTTTGATCCAAAATGTAAGCACCATGACCCCAAGAGCGATTTCGCCAAAATAGTCTGTGCGAATTTATTCGCGCAACGGTGGTAATATTTACGCGCATCGTGCGAATAAATTCGCACCTACAGATTACGTGGCAAATCACGGGGAATACACCCTCAGTGATTTAATAGGAGAAGAAAAATGATTTACCCAAAAAACTTACTACAACTCATGCTAAGCGTTAGCGCATTCATGGTGCCTTCTGGGGCGGGAGCGGGAACAGGAACGGGGGCCGCCGATGCTGCCAACCCGGTGGTGCGCATTACCACCAACATGGGCGAAATGGAAATAGAACTCAACCCCAAGGCCGCACCCAAAACGGTAGAGAACTTTCTTAACTACGTAAATGATGGATTCTATAATGGCACAATCTTCCACCGGGTTATGAAAGCTTTTATGATCCAGGGTGGTGGTTTCACGCCAGGCATGAATCATAAAACTGGGTCCGCTCCCATCGAAAACGAAGCCGACAACGGTCTCAAGAATCGACGCGGTAGCATTGCCATGGCGCGTACCGGCGATCCGCATTCAGCATCGTCACAATTCTTCATCAACGCAAAAGATAATGCCTTTCTTGATCATACTGCCAAGACTCCAGACGGCTGGGGTTATACTGTGTTTGGCATGCTCACCAAGGGCATGAAGACCCTGGAAGCCATCGAAGGGGTCGCCACAGGGACCCAGTCTGGCCACGGAGATGTACCCAAAGAAGATGTCATGATTGAAAAGATAGAAGTTGTTAAATAATTTATTGGTCCTCTTCACCTGAATATAGAGATACCTCCGCATAGCTTATGCGGGGGCTCTATACATCGAGTTCTACCAGGCCTTAACCTGGGCAACCCTTAGCCACTACAACGGTCTTAAGAAATGAAATCTGTAGTTGTCAGGAAAACCAAGCGACTTTCCAGCGGGCACCTTTGGGTATTCTCCAATGAACTGGCGGAAAAACCTACCGGCTTTGAACCTGGTGAACTGGTGGAACTCATCAGCACCCAGGGTGAGTTTTTGGCCATGGCCTATATCAATCCTCACAGCCTCATTGCGGCGCGCATTCTTTGTCGGCAACGGATAGCAATAGATACCGATTTTTTGAACCAGAGGATTGCAGATGCCATAGCCTTTCGGAAAAGGCTGTATGGCAATGTCGACAGCGGTCGACTGGTGTTTGCCGAATCCGACGGTTTACCCGGACTGGTTATCGATCGATATACGGATACCGTTGTCATCCAGTCCACTACAGCGGGGATAGATCGCCTTTTAGACCCGATTGTAGATGCAGTGAACGGACTCCTTTCCCCACGTTGCATCGTGTTGCGTAATGACACCGCCATAAGACGGCTCGAGGGTATTACAGAATCCAAACAGGTATTAAAAGGAAAGCTTCAACCTTTAGCCATCATTAACGAGGCCGGGGTTCAATTCGAGATAGATTGCTGGGAGGGACAGAAAACCGGGTTCTTCATGGACCAAAAAGAGAATCGAGTTGCCTTTGCCGACCTTGTTTCTGGGGGCGAAGGCCTGGACTTATGCAGTAACGTGGGGGCATGGGCCATACATATGGCAAAAAGGGGTGTCAAGGTAAAATGCATTGACATCGCTCAACGCGCCATAGAACAAGTCAATCGCCAAGCCAAACTCAATGGGCTTGAGGACCAGGTACAAGCTGAATGTGGCAATGTGTTCGACTATCTGGGCCAGACAGCCGCAAAAAGCTATGATGCTATAGTTCTCGACCCACCCGCCTTTGCCAAGAGCAAGGCCAAGATTCGAAATGCCCTTAAGGCCTACCAAACCATAAATGGGGCCGCCATGTCAGCGTTAAAGACAGGGGGTTTGCTGGCAACATCGTCTTGTTCTTACCACATCAATCTGCCGGACTTTATCCAGATATTACAACAGGCCGCCAAAATCAGCGGCGTAAAAACACGTATCATAGAGATCCGCTCACAGGCCAAAGACCACCCTTCCCTGTTGGCCATGCCAGAAACGCGCTATTTAAAGTGCGTATTCTTGCAAAGGATATAGGGAGAAACGGGATCGAAGGGTTCTTATCTAAAAGGGCGCTTGACCACCAAACCCACTGCGCGACGAGTCCCCACTCCCACCTCCCAATCCCCATGGGCGTCATACATGAACTCAGGAGGACTCCATGCCTTGGTGTGAGCATCTCCTGGAAAGTGGGTCTCATCGACGGCTGCGGGTGCAGCGTCTAGTCCCGACAGGAGTTGATTCAGGGTCTGAATGCCGGGCAAAATTATAGCCGCCCCCAAAGTCTCACTAATTTCCGGTTCCACGGTGATTTGACGTTCGTGCTGAGCGCCGGGTTTTTCCTCGGCCATAACACTGGTGGCGCTAAACAACAAAATGAGGATTGTAACCCTGGGCATTATGCACCCAAAATGTCCCTCTTCAAGCGGCACTCTAAATCTGGTGACGATATTTTGGTTGGCTGCCATCTCTACCTCCCCCAACACCCTTTAGTTCTGGTTCAGAGTATAGACCAATGTCGCTCGATTTACCGCACAACTAAAAGGACTATTGGCAGATCAAAATCTGCCTACAGAAGGGCGGTCAATGAAAGGTTCCCAAACTTCAGGGGACAAAACAATCTCTGACAGGCACGCGAACGACAAGTGTGCATAAATATCCGACAATTGAACAGGCGCCCAACTATCTGACCGTCCATCAACCCGGCTTAGCCTCATCCGCATAGCACCTGCTTCTGACCTCTTTTTCTATGGATATGTCTCAAAAATACTGACGTGAACCTTACTTTATGGGTAAGATAGAAAAAAGGGGGCCAAACACATGGCAAAAATTAATAGCAGTACAACCACATTAGGCTGGGGTGGGCTCATAGTGCGGCTGTTGGCCGCGTTCGTCCTGGTGCTGGCCACCTATAACCCAGAGGGTAAATCCTATTACCACTGGGTCTCTCAAAATCTGGACAGCCCTAATGCCATTATGGCCTTTGCTGGGGTCGCGCTACTGATTGGCTGGGCCATTTTTATCCGTGCCACGCTACGTTCACTGGGTGTGATCGGCGTTGCCCTTACGGTGGCTTTTTTTGGCACCTTGGGATGGTTTTTAATTGAACAGGACATTATCTCGCTAAACAATATCCGTGTGTTCACCTATATTATATTGATTATGGTGAGCCTGGTAATAGGCATAGGCATGTCCTGGTCCTTTATCCGCAGGCGCATGACGGGACAACTTGATGTGGACGACGTCGACTAAGACAAAAACAAACGATAGGCGGGATTATCGGTTTCGTCTATGTAGGCATAACCGAGGGACTTGAGGAATTTCCGGAATGCCCGTGAATCCTTGGGTGGCACCTGCATACCCACCAACACCCGGCCAAAATCGGCACCATGGTTGCGGTAGTGAAACATGCTGATGTTCCAGGTTTGACCCATCTTGGTCAGAAAATTCAACAAAGCGCCGGGGCGTTCCGGGAATTCAAAACGATAGACGATCTCGTGGTCCGTGGGGGCATGCCCACCCACTAAGTGGCGCACATGGACCTTGGCCATTTCATTATCGGTAAGGTCCAATGCGCTGTAACCGTGGGCCTTGAGTTTCTTTACCAAGGCCTTTAGTTCTTCACCATCGCTAATCTCAATGCCCGCGAAGACATGGGCCTCAACAGAACCTGCGTAACGATAGTTAAACTCGGTAATGCCCCGCTTGCCGATGAGCGAACAAAAACGCCGAAAACTACCCGGTTGCTCCGGGATGGTAACCGCCAAAACAGCCTCACGCCGCTCACCCAGTTCCGCCCGTTCCGCAACATGACGTAGACGGTCAAAATTCATATTGGCGCCGGAGGCCAAGGCTACAAATTCTTTAGAACTGAGCTTTCTTTTAACCACATACTTTTTCAGACCGGCTACCGCCAAGGCGCCGGCCGGCTCCATAATGGTACGGGTATCTTCAAAAATATCCTTAATCGCAGCGCAGATTTCATCTGTACTCACGCAGATAATTTCATCTACTAATTTGCGCACCAAAGAAAAGGTCTCTTTCCCCACCTGGCGCACTGCCACACCATCGGCAAAGATACCCACTTGATCTAACTTTACCCGGCGTCTGGCCTTGAGTGATTGATACATGGCATCGGCATCGGAAGGTTCCACACCAATAATCTTCACTCCCTTGTGGACCGCTTTCACATAGGCGGCGATACCCGAAATCAACCCACCGCCACCCACCGGAACAAATATGGCATCCAGACCGCCCTTGTGCTGCTTGATGATCTCCTGGCCAATGGTCCCCTGACCGGCGATGACATCCGGGTCGTCATAGGGGTGAATGAAGGTCAAACCTTTTTCCTTTACGTACACCTTGCGGGCATGGATATAGGCGGCGTCATAGTTGTCGCCATGCAAAACTACCTTGCCCCCAAGATTTCGTACCGCATCAACCTTAATCTGTGGGGTAGTCTCTGGCATCACGATCACCGCGCTACACCCTAAAACATTGGCGGAAAGGGCCACGCCCTGGGCATGGTTGCCTGCCGAGGCTGTCACCACCCCCTTATCCAGACGAGCGGCGCTAAGGTGGGCCATCTTGTTATAGGCGCCACGGAGCTTGAAGGAAAACACGGACTGTTCATCCTCGCGTTTGAGCCACACATGGTTATCCAGGCGGCGCGACAGGTTGGCAGCGTAGTCCAGCGGCGTCTCTTCGGCGACGTCATAAACCCGGGCGGTCAGTATCTTTTGTAAGTAATCAATCTTCATAGGTATAAAGTAACAATTACAAGCCATAAAGTCAGTGTTTAATGAGTCAAAACTCCAAACACAATTAAGGGCACTTCCATTAATACCCTCTCCCTCCGGGCTAGGGTGAGGGGCCAGCCAAGGATAACCTATTGATTCTAATATCCCCTCATCCTCGCCTTCTCCCTGGGGGAGAAGGAACTATCAATTAATAGGAGTGATAGGAGTGCCCTTAAATTTGGCCGGCTACGATTTGGCCTCAAAACGATTTTGGGAGTATCCTTTACGCCCTCGATTTAGCGGAGTTATCAGGCATGACCCCAGACGAAAAGAAGCAGGCCGTAGCAGAAGCGGCGCTGGAATACATTGAAAGTGGTTCGATTATAGGCGTGGGTACGGGGTCCACCGCCAATTTCTTTATCGACGGCTTGGCCCGTATAAAAGCTAAGCTTGATGGCGCCGTGGCCAGTTCCGAGGCTACCGCCAAACGGCTAAAACAAAACGGGATACCGGTGCTGGACCTCAACGCCACCGGCGGCCTTGCCCTGTACGTCGACGGCGCCGATGAATCCAATCGTTATCTTCACTTGATTAAGGGTGGTGGTGGCGCACTGACCCGAGAGAAAATCGTCGCTGCCGCCAGCGAGAAATTCGTCTGCATCGCCGACGACAGCAAATTGGTGGATGTGCTGGGAACCTTCCCCTTGCCTGTCGAGGTCATCCCCCTGGCCCGCAGTTATGTTGCCCGGCAAATCGTGAAACTCGGAGGCACCCCGGTATTGCGGGAGGACTTCACCACCGATAATGGCAACATTATCCTCGATGTCCACAATCTGGAGATCCTCAACCCAGTGGAGATGGAGGAGAGCCTCGACCGCATCGTCGGCCTCGTGACCAATGGCCTGTTTGCCAAACGGCCAGCGGATGTCTTGTTGCTCGGTGGAGACAGTGGTGTGACCAAATTGGACTAGAAACCCTCTAAGTCTCTACCTTTGCGCATGGGAATTAAACGATTCAAAATCATTCTCCTACTGACAATTGGAACCTTAGTGGCCTGCGAGCCCAACATAGACGGCACACAGAACACACGGGTTACTCAAAACAGTACTCCGAAAAAGCCTGCTTTACCAAAGACAAGTCCCCCTACCCTAGAGACTGGGTCGCCCAATACAGGAATAAATGATAATACCCCGTCACAACTTGCGCTACTTCAACACGGCGAATATGAACAAGCGGTTGAACTCTATAACCAGGCCTATTCCAGTAGTAATGCGATTCTTGCCAAAACCTTACATGGCCAGATATTCAGTTTTGCAGACCATCTGATACGCGACAAAAAATACGACAATGCGGCAAGCTTACTTGCAGTATATAACGCCGCATTTATTCAGGACGTGGATGCACTGTCTTATCTGGCTAAAGTGCAAAACACCCTGGCCCAATACAGCAAGGAAATAGAGACACTCTATCAAGCAATTTATTTAGAACATCGCGAGCAACAACGCCAAGAGTTGCGCCAGAGACTGGACAATGCCGTCACCACACAAGCCATTGCAATCAAGAGTCGGCAAGGTAACCACGCGGTTGTGGCTTTCTATGAGGCCCTGAATCAACGCGAACCCAACCATTCCCTTTATATAGTCAAACTGGCCGAGGCCTATCTCATAACAGACCGTTATCAAGAGGCCCTGCACATCCTTTCCAATAGCGCCTTAGACGAAAAATGGCAGATTGCGGGCAGCCATCTACGGGCAACGGCAGAAAAACTACGCGACTCACAAGATAACAACCCCTTGACAATCCCGTTAATCCCCTACGGCAATGGTTTTGCAGTCAATGCCATTGTGGATGGCCGCTATTCCATAAGGCTATTGATCGATACCGGCGCCACCATGACAGTAATTCGCCCAAGCCTCACGGAGTTAATTAATACGCCCACGCCTCAACGTAGCACCGTCTTTCAAACCGCAAATGGATCGGTACGCGCATCAATAATAAAACTAGACTCATTGAGCCTGGGTGATGCGGAGGTTAAAAACCTGGAGGTGGCGGTGATGCCGCTACCGGAGCTGGGTAAATTCGATGGTCTTCTGGGCATGAACTATCTGCGGCACTACCGTTTCACCCTAAGCCAAAAAGAACGCCTCCTGCGCTTGTCAAAGTAACGTATTGACAACGTCAATACGTTACCCTGCGAATGCCAGAAGATGTTGTTGAAGATTTAAAACGAATTGCACCCTTGCTTGGATTTTCCAGGCTATCAGCCATTGTTACGTACTTATGTAGGCCAAGGTCTCCGAAAAGATCTGGAGCATCTGGATAACGATAGAGTGTCTGCATTAGTATCAAGCTTAAAGAGACATGGTGTTAGTGAGAAAATAATTGAAGAAGCAATTGCGGAAGCAATTCACGGTTAGGCACAACAGTGAATTCTATTTGTAGCTTGTCCATATTAATTTCAACTGAATAGACTACCGAGCGATAGGTAATTACATTTCATGGCTACCTTAAATGCCCAAGGATTGAGTAAATCCTACAAAGGCTCAAAAGTCGTTGATAGTGTTGATTTTGAAATTAATAGCGGGCTTGTTGGGCCCAAGGGGAGCCGGAAAAACCACATGCTTAAACTTAATCGTTGGCGCAGCCGATTGTGATTCCGGTGAGATCTGGTTCGATGGCTCAAATATTACTCATCTACCTATGTACACTCATACACTCCATACACTTGCATACATTTTTAGATACCATGTAATAACATGGACAAGACAATCCTAGATCTTAGCAGCCTTCTTATTGCGGGTGGAGGACTTTTCGCCGTGTTGACGAAGTTCGCTGTTCCGCCGCTAAACGCAACTTATTGGAATGAGAATACGTATGCGCTTAAACGAGACCAAATCGATCACGTAATGGCGTGGCTTTTTACAGGAATGGCGGGAATCGGGATTCTTGTGCAATTTACGAAGCTCGGAATCCTCTACGATTTGCCGGAACGGAGTTATGGCACCGCCACTTACATCACAGTGTTTATCTTAGGGTTCTTGGTAATGATCATCATCCTTCTACTCGTGTTGAAAATAGGACATTGGTTTGCTAAGAGACGATGGTTTCCAGAGATCGTAGAAAGCCAAAGACCGTCGTATCAAGATGCAAAATTCATCATTGAGCACGGCGGCTGGAGGGAAGATCAATGGGAACAACGAGAAAGCTTTCAATAACAAAGAGAAACTAGTTGCGGCTAATATGGCCACAGTGTGCGAAAACTTGAATCAAATTGAGGATCTCCTGGATTATGATTCGGGGACTCATGACGCCAAAGACCGCATTCAACGACTTGGGCCCTTGTTTGACGAATAAGTCATCTAACGGTCGGCTGGATAAAGATGCTTGCACCTCTCGGCCGGGCGCAGGTTAAATTTCACTGTCTCTCAATAGGGCCTTCAAGGCATAGTAGGCCGGTCGTTTTTGAAGTTGCCCACCACGACTGTCCACCAGGCCATAACCGGGGGCGATAAGCTGCCACCAATAGACCTTTTCCACGCAACCACTTTGCCGGGCTATACGGTAATAGTCTTTTAGACAGTGGGCCTGAAGTTCGGGATCTACCGTGGTCTGTGGCCGACCTGAGTTGGGGGTATAAGGCTTAGTGTCTAATAACGGCCAATTAAACTCGGTGATCCATAACTTTCCACTTCCATGCCCAGACAGACTGGCGATGGCATTGAACAACCGTAGTTTGGCCTTGAGGTCGAATATACCGAACTGACGGTTAACCGGAGCGCCACGCCGATTTACATACAGCAGTGCGCTGACTTTGTCTAAGTGGTAGTGGCGCCGATTTAACAGGGCTCGGATCATGGCCAGGGGCTCAAAGTCGATTACTGATGGGCCTACCAAACGAATATCAGGATATTTTTCGCGCACCTCTTCGGCGATCTCGAGTAAACGCAAGTATTCTCCAGTATGTCGACAGCCCCACTTGCTGCGATTGCTGGCATTGCCGATCTGAAAGTCGGTTGTGATGTATTTGAAATTTTCAAAAATAGTCCGTAACGACTCTCGCCATGCATTGTGATCACGCACGCTGTCTCGGTGTTGCAGCACATTGATCAGGAACCGGCATCCCTGAAATCGCCCCGCATAGGCGACATACTCATCAATACGCTCCAGGTCCCACACCGGCACCCGCAACAACAACTCCTTTACACCCAGTTCGTTCACCATCTCCACAGCCTCATCAGGGTATCCGGCATCAAGCGAAATACCCAGACCCACAAATTGTCGGGTGGTCATTGAGGTGGGGTTTGGGCGGTCAAACAAGTATCGCCACCCGATAGCGGGGGACAACGAAAGTGCTGTTAATAGCGTAATCGCATACTCACCCAAGGCTGCAGGGGCAAGACGATGTTTCTGTGCGGGCGTAATCCGGTAAGGCTGGTCGGAATGGGGGTCCCACCATTGTTTGTTGCTACGCGAATTTTTAGACATTCTTTTACCTGGAAGATGCCAAACTTGTCTTGAAGAATGTTAGCCACAAAGACGCTAAAACGCAGAGAACAATAGATTCCCTACCCATGCGATATTTAAAGGATGCCCAGAATCATTTAATAAATTTAACATCCGGGCACCCTGTCTCGAACAAATCTAAATGGGCAGCTGTAGAGTTGTTTACAGGATAAGATTCCTCGTGCCACTCGGAATGACAGTTGAATAAGTGGAATGACGAATGAACCTCACACTCATCACCCTATTCCCCGCGCTTCTTAAATACAATATCGTGAACTGCATGTCCCAGGCGTTCACCACGGGCCTCGTATTTGGTTAACGGCCTATAGTCCGGGCGGGGAGAATAGATTTCTTTGCCGGCAACATTCTCGAAACCCTGAATAGACGCCATCAACTCTACAATATGGTCGGCGTATTCTTGCCAGTCGGTGGCAATATGGAGTCGTCCACCAGGTTTTAATGCTCGCTCAACTAACCGAATAAAATTAGCTTGCAACAGTCGCCGCTTGTGATGGCGCTTTTTAGGCCAGGGGTCGGGAAAGAAGATATGCACTCCATCCAGAGCGTCTTTGGCAACATGGGTTTTCAGCACCTCGGTAGCATCTCCGCACACCACCTTCAGGTTATTCAGACCCAACTCTTTTATCCGACCAAGCATCCGACCGATACCAGGGCGATGTACTTCTACCCCGAGATAATTGTTACCGGGTTGAGCAAGGGCCATCTGCACCAGACTCTCGCCATTGCCAAAGCCGATCTCCATAATCACCGGCGCCGAACGACCCAATACGGCGACAAAATCCAATTCGCCCTCGCCCAAGTCCACACCATAATGCGGCCATAGCTCATCCAGGGCACGTCTTTGGGCATCGGTCATGCGCCCCTCACGGCGCACAAAACTACGGATTGGCCGACGATTCTCTAATTTACACACAAATAATTGAAACGCAGAACTCACAAAGTCGCGGAGGGGGCAAAGAAAACAAATTGTTACTTGGCCTATTTTTTCTTTGCGCCTTTGCGCCTCCTCGAACTCCGCGTTTTATCTCGGGTCTCAAAAAAAGGTGCCGTCTAGTGGCGAAGAAGCCGAGGCATAGCGCTTACGCGGCATACGCCCGGCAAGATAGGCCTCGCGCCCGGCGACAATGGCCTTGTTCATGGCCGAGGCCATAAGCACCGGATCTTGGGCGGCGGCAATGGCGGTGTTCATCAGCACACCGTCACAACCGAGCTCCATGGCCACTGCCGCATCCGAGGCCGTGCCCACACCGGCGTCTACCAGGATCGGTACCTTGGCATCCTCAACGATGAAACGAATGTTATAGGGATTGCGGATACCCAGTCCCGAGCCAATGGGGGCAGCCAAAGGCATCACCGCCACACAACCCATTTCTTCAAGACGCTTGGCGATGATCGGGTCATCGTTGGTATACACCATGACCTTGAAATTATCTTTGATCAATTCTTCTGCGGCCACCAAAGTTTCCGGGATGTCGGGGAACAATGTCTTCTCATTGCCCAACACCTCCAACTTGACCAAGTCATGGCCACCCAGTAGCTCCCTAGCCATAAGGCAGGTTCGCACCGCATCCTTAGCACTGTAACAACCTGCGGTATTGGGCAGCAGAGTGAACTTGTCCATGGGGATGACGTCCAACAAATTGGGTTCGTTCGGGTTTTGGCCGATGTTGGTGCGGCGAATGGCGACGGTGACAATTTGAGCACCACTGGCGTCGATGGCTTGGCGGGTCTGTTCCATGTCTTCATACTTACCTGTGCCCACCAGGAGTCGGGACCCATAGGAAACACCGGCAATGACTAAGGGATCTTGATCTGTGTTCATGTATTGAAACGTCCTGTTGAAAGGCCGCAGATTATAGCGTGAAACCTCCATCGCCACCGCCAATGGCAACAACCACCTCTATCTTATCACCCGGCTGAAGTCTATATTGAGCGTGCTGGCCCCGAGGTACGATCTCTAGGTTGACCTCCACCGCGATCCGCTTTCCGGTGAGACCCAAATTGGCAATGAGGGTGGTCAGGTCGAGGTCCTCGGAAACCTGGGTGGTTTCGCCATTTAGCTGGATTTCCATGGGCCTAGACTAGCTGGAGCCTCCCCACAAGGTCAATGAAAGGTCTAAACTATTAGGTAAGCACTGGATAATCCACCATGGAAGAACCAGAGCGCGGAAAGTGAAAACCGCAGTTTTCACTTTCCTTCGTTTCCAGTGGCTTGGCGGCCATTGAAAACAGGGGCACATTACTGTGCCACGGAAACTCCAAAGATCAGAGTTTCCCTAACAGCCAGACATAACGGAGCGATCGTGTGCTAAACGGAGTCAGACGCTGGATAGGGTCTAAGGTCATCACCCGGTTAAATCGTGAGGTGGAGGCCCCCGTACGGTCGTTGAGTGATTTCGATCGCTTGTGCGACGAAATACGCCCTTGCGATATCCTTTTGGTGGAAGGGCGCAGCCCCGTCAGCAACATCATTAAGACCATCACCCAGAGCCCGTGGAGCCATGCTGCAATCTACATTGGCCGCCTGCGGGATATTGAAGTGCCCGCAGTGCGTGCCCGTGTCGCCAAATATTCTGATACAGATCAAAACACCCAGGTGGTCATTGAGGCTATCCTGGGCAAGGGCACCATTGTTACGCCCCTGGACAAGTATCACGACTACCGCGTCAGGCTGTGTCGGCCCGCAGGCCTGGCCCCCAAGGATCGTCAACGGGTGATTGCCTATACAGTGGAAAAACTGGGCACCGGTTATGATCTTCGCCAACTCATCGACTTGGCCAGGTTCGTATTTCCCTACGGCATTGTGCCCCGGCGCTGGCGCTCCACCCTGTTTACACACAACGCGGGTCCCGAGACCCAGACGGTATGTTCCACCTTGCTGGCCGATGCCTTTCAAGCAGTGCACTTTCCCATATTGCCGATCAACCTGAGTAACGGCAGCGATGAGCAAAAGATCTCTCATCGCAATAGTCGGCTATTTACACCCCAGGATTTTGATTTCTCGCCCTACTTCGAGGTTTTGAAGTTTCCGTTCCACAATATCCATGACTTGGCGGCCTATCATCTCTTGCCGTGGGCGGAAAATAGCATCTGCAACGATGAATCCGATTGTTATGCCCAACCCAAGCAGGCTAAGAAAGAGTCATTGGACATAGCGCACTTGAATTCAGGTGAACTATCTGACTCCAGTAACGACAAACAAGAAGTCCAGCCATGACTAACACACTTAGACGAACCTGGCCGAGGAGAGCCCCATGAACACATTAATCGGTATTCTGTTACTCGTAGGCGTCCTGTGGACGCTGGCCTATCTAGGCACCAGTCTGCTCATTACCACGGGTATCACTGCGGCTACTTTGCTGGTCCTGACTCTGTCGGATGGATTTTCCAGCTCTTTATCCGCGCTATTGTGGCTGGTGTTCTTGGTCGTGACCATCCCCCTCAACATCCCGAACATACGCCGTATTTTTTTAAGCACACCGCTGCTTAAATTATTCCGAAAAATTATGCCCGCTATGTCGGACACCGAAAGGGAGGCCATAGAAGCAGGTACGGTGTGGTGGGATGCCGAGCTATTCAGCGGTCGGCCCCGATGGAAAATATTACTCGACTATCCCAAACCTAAACTTAGCGCCGAAGAACAGGCTTTTGTTGATGGGCCCACCGAAGAACTGTGCAGCATGTTGCATGACTACCAAATCAGCGAGGACGGCGATCTGCCCAAAGCGGTCTGGAACTTCATTAAAAAAAATCAGTTTTTCGGCATGGTAATCCCCAAGAAATATGGCGGTCTGGAGTTTTCCGCCCTAGCCCACTCTGCGGTGGTAATGAAGATATCCAGTCGAAGCATCACGACGGCAGTCACGGTAATGGTGCCCAACTCATTAGGGCCTGCTGAGCTGCTTTATCATTACGGCACTGAGAAACAGAAAGATCACTACCTGCCCCGCCTTGCCGCCGGCAAAGAAGTGCCCTGCTTCGCCCTGACCGGCCCAGAGGCCGGTAGCGATGCCGGGGCCATGCCAGACACAGGTATCGTCTGCAAGGACCGCTTCGACGGCAAACCCGATGTGCTCGGCATTCGTCTTAACTGGAGCAAACGCTACATCACCCTGGGTCCCGTGGCCACCGTGTTGGGCCTGGCCTTTAAGCTCTACGACCCTGATCACCTTATTGGCGACCAGGATGAATGGGGTATCACCTGTGCGTTGATACCCACCGACACGGCGGGCATCAGTATTGGCGACCGGCATAACCCGCTCAACCTTCCCTTTATGAATGGGCCCAACTACGGCAAGGATGTGTTCATCCCCATGGACTGGATCATCGGCGGCCAGGCCCGGGCGGGGCAAGGTTGGCGCATGCTCATGGAGCGCCTGGCGGTAGGCCGTGGCATCTCACTACCGGCACTGTCTGTAGGGGGCTGTAAACTCGCCAGCCGCGCCATTGGTGGCTATGCACGCATTCGACGTCAGTTTAAATTACCCATCGGCCGCTTTGAGGGTGTCGAAGAGGCCCTTGCCCGTATAGCGGGTTACACGTACATGGTGGATGCCGCTCGCACCCTTTCAACTACCGCAGTGGATTTGGGAGAAAAGGCGGCGGTAATGTCGGCCATCGTCAAATATAACCTTACCGAATACATGCGCCAATCCATCAATGACGCCATGGACGTGCAAGGGGGCGCGGGAATTTGTCTCGGCCCCCGTAATGTTCTGGGCAAGGCCTATCAAGGCATCCCCATTAGTATCACCGTCGAGGGCGCCAACATACTCACCCGAAGCCTGATCACCTACGGCCAGGGGGCAATACGTTGTCACCCCTATGTGCTTGAAGAGATGCATGCCACAGCCAACCCGGATGAAAAAGAGGCCCTGGAAAGATTCGATCCAGCCTTCTTCGGCCATGTGGGTTTTGTGTTCACCAATCTGGCCCGGGCCCTCTTGCTGGGCCTGACCCATGCCTGGTTTACCCGCACCCCGGGTGGGGCGGGGCGGCGATATTATCAACACCTCAATCGATTTAGCGCCGCCTTCGCATTGATGTCGGATGTCGCTATGCTGGTCTTGGGTGGCGCACTCAAACGCAAAGAAAAGATTTCTGGGCGCTTCGCCGATGTTTTAAGCCACCTTTACCTGGCCTCCGCAGTGCTAAAACGCTTCGAGGAACAGGGCCAACAAGCCACTGATCAGCCGTTAATGCAATGGGCCTGCGAACATGCCTTGTACCGCATCCAGGAGGGATTAGATGGCGTACTCAGAAACTTTCCGGTACGCCCCGTGGCTTGGCTCATGCGCCCCATCCTCTTTCCCCTGGGGCGTCGCTTCGCGGGGCCCAGCGATCGACTGGGTCACAAGGTGGTACAACTGATACTGTCACCCTCCGAGGCCCGGGATCGTCTTACCGCAGGAATCTATATACCCAGTGCGCCCGAGGAAAGCCTTGCCAAAATTGAAGACGCCCTGGTCAAGGTTATCGCCGCAGAAGAAGTGGAGAAGATCTTGCGCCAAGCGGTCAAGGATTCAAGCCTGACCATGACAGACAGCGAAACGCTGCTAGGCTCTGCGGTGGCGCAAAACATCATCACCGATGAACAGGCCGACCGGGTCCGCGCCGCCGATGCCGCACGTCTTGATGTCATTCAAGTCGATGCGTTTTCTCCATCTGAGGCCAGCAGCGAAGTACCACCGGCCCCCGTTGTTGAAATGGGTTGACTATACTGTTCATTCCGATTGACGAAAAATGCAGGGACTTTTGTCAAAAAGGCAGTTAGGGGAAATTCTGATCAATTGAATTTGAACCGCCAAAACGCCAAGCATTTTCTTTTGAAAATCAACAATCTATTTAGCTTGGCGACCTTGGCACCTTGGCGGTTAAGCGCCATCCAGAGGTTCCTTAGGTTGATTTTATGCGGAATCACCCCATGGTATGACTTACATAAGGAGCGCGAAAGTTACCCATTTAGTGATGTAGAAAACAACAACGCCGACAACCTGTTCCGCACGACCGGGCAAGTCGGTAATGAGGATAGACAATGAAAAATGGAAAAACGGTATTTGTTGTGGACGGCAGCCGAACACCGTTTCTGCGCGCCGGAAAACCAGGACCCTTCCGTGCCGCAGACTTGGCGGTAGCCGCCGGTCGGCCCTTACTCGCACGCCAACCCTTTGAACCGGATCAATTTGACGAAGTCATATTAGGCTGCGTCATGCCAGGGCCTGATGAGGTCAATATTGGCAGGGTGGCGGCATTAAGATTGGGCTGTGGCAAGAAAGTCCCGGCCTGGACGGTGCAACGAAATTGCGCATCGGGGATGCAGGCGCTCGATTGCGCCGCCCGTAACATTGCAGCCGGTCACTCTGATCTGGTACTTGCCGGTGGCGTGGAGGCCATGAGCCATGCCCCGGTCCTGCTCAACAATGCCATGGTGGGTTGGCTGAGCGACTGGGCCCGCGCCAAGGATCTACCCAGCAAACTCAAAACCCTGGCTGCACTGCGGCCAGGGCACTTGGTCCCCATCATTGGCCTGTTACGCGGCCTGAGTGACCCGGTAGTCGGTCTTTCCATGGGCCAGACTGCGGAAATACTGGCCAAACGCTTCTCCATCAGCCGTGAACAAATGGATGGTTTCGCCATCACCAGTCACGCCCGCCTGGCCCAGGCCCAGGACGATGGAATATTTGAGGGCGAAATCGAGGCAATCTATGACACCCACGGCAAAGTCTACGAACACGATAACGGTCTGCGGCGCGATTCGGACATGCAAAAACTGGCCAAACTCAGGCCGGTATTTGACCGCAAGTTCGGCAGTGTGACTGCGGGCAATAGCGCCCAGATCACCGATGGTATGGCCTGGCTCATCCTGGCCAGTGAGGATGCAGTAAAAAAACACCAACTTCCAACCATCGGCCGCATCACCGACTGCGAATGGGCAGGCCTGGACCCGGCTCAGATGGGACTGGGTCCGGTACACGCCACCACACCCATGCTGCAGCGCCACCAGCTGGCCCTTAAGGATGTGGACTATTGGGAAATCAACGAGGCCTTTGCCGCTCAGGTACTGGCCTGTCTCGCTGCCTGGCAAGACAAAGATTATTGCCGCGACGAATTGGGCCTGGATCAGGCCTTGGGCAAGGTCGACATTGATCGAGTCAATCTGGACGGTGGTGGCGTCAGCATCGGTCACCCGGTGGGGGCCAGCGGTGCGCGTATTGTGTTGCACCTGCTACATGTATTGAAACGCAAAAAGGCCCACCGAGGAATCGCCACGCTATGCATTGGCGGTGGTCAGGGTGGTGCCATGATGGTGGAACGGGACGCGGCCTAGGCGCCGACGAGGAGAAACGCATGCAAAAAAATACACCGACGCAAAACGATCCGGGGACTCAGACCAAACCACCCATACCCGCTGCAAAAAAGACCCACCCCAAAAAGAAGAACAGCCACAAGCACTGGCATTTGGAAAAAGATGATGAGGGTATCGCCTGGTTGTCTGCGGACCGCGCCAACGCCGGAACCAATTCGCTTTGCGCCGAAATGCTTGACGAATTAGGTGAGATCCTGGATTCAATTGCCGCATCCGCGCTCAAGGGCCTGGTCATACAATCCGCCAAATCAAGCGGTTTCATAGCCGGTGCGGATGTAAAAGAGTTTGTTGGTCTCAACAACATCGAGAACGCGACCCACCTCATTCGCCGGGGACAATCGGTATTCGACAAGATCGAGACCCTCAACTGCCCCACTGTGGCGGCCATTAATGGTTTTTGCCTGGGCGGTGGATTGGAATTGGCCCTGGCGTGTCGCTATCGGGTCGCCGATGAGGACCCCCGCACCCGACTGGGCCTACCCGAAGTGCGCCTGGGCATCCACCCGGGATTTGGTGGCAGCATGCGGTTGATACGTCTGATCGGCGCCCCCCAGGCTATGAGCTTGATGTTGACCGGACGCACTATCAGCGCCCGGGCGGCAAAGAAACTGAACGTAGTGGACTATGCGGTGCCGACACGGCACTTGAGCAACGCCGCCCGCCAACTTATACAATCCCCTCCCGCTGTACACCAACCGCCACGCTGGGCGACTTGGCTCAACCACCGACTGCTGCGCCCCGCCTTGGGCTACTATCTCAAAAAACAGGTGTCGGCCAAGGCATCCCCTAAACACTACCCTGCACCTTATGCCCTTATCGGCCTGTGGGTGGCCCACGGTGATGACCCCAAGGCCATGCTCGCCGAGGAGGCCTTCTCGGCCGCTAAGTTGATTACCGGTTACACTGCCCAAAACCTGATTCGGGTATTTTTGCTCCAGGAAAAACTCAAGGGCCTGGCCAAGACCGCCAAAGGGAAAAAGGAAATTTTTAAACGGGTGCATGTCATTGGCGGCGGGGTTATGGGGGGCGATATCGCCGCTTGGTGCGCCTTACAGGGACTCCAGGTCACCGTACAAGACCGTAAACAGGAGAGCCTGGCCAAAGTCGTTCAGCGTGCCCACAAACTGTTTAAGAAAAAACTCAAACACCCCCGTATCGTACAGGCGGCCATGGACCGGTTGATGCCGGATGTAGAGGGATTGGGGCTACGACGAGCGGACGTGGTGATTGAAGCCATCTTTGAGGATGTAAAAGCCAAACAAAACTTATTTAAAGAGGTTGAAAAAAAGGTCGGGCCGAAGACTATCATCGCCACCAACACCTCCAGTATTCCCCTGGACGAAATCAGCACTGCGCTCAAGAATCCGGCGCGCCTGGTGGGTCTGCACTTCTTCAATCCGGTAGCCATGATGCAGCTGGTTGAAATTGTCACCGCATCCGTTACTGACAAGACCGTCGCCCAGCGTACCGCCGTCTTTACCAAACAGATCAAACGTCTACCCCTGCCGGTAAAAAGTGGTCCTGGCTTTTTGGTTAACCGTATCCTCATGCCCTATCTCATGGAGGCCGTGGTGTTGGAGAGTGAAGGCATCTCCGCTGCCACCATTGATAAAGCGGCAGTGGATTTCGGCATGCCCATGGGCCCCATCCATCTTGCCGATACTGTGGGCCTGGATATCTGCCTGCATGTGGCAGAGAATTTGTCTGCGGCCTTAGGCGGAGACGTTCCGAAGAAGCTACGCAAGCTGGTGGAGGCTAAACAATTAGGCCGCAAAACAGGTCAGGGGTTTTACAAGTACAACAAAGGCAAGCCCGAAAAACCCTCTGGTGCCAAGAATCCCAAACCCCCCGCAGATCTGACTGATCGCCTCATGTTACGAATGCTCAATGAGGCGGTGGCCTGCCTGCGCGAGTCCGTGGTCGATGGCGAGGACCTGATGGATGCGGGTATTATCTTTGGTACCGGCTTCGCCCCCTTCCACGGTGGACCCATGCACTACCTCCAACACACCGGCGTGGATGTGCTGTACAGCCGTTTGGAAGAGTTGGCCAGCCGCCATGGCGATCGGTTCAAACCGGATGCCGGCTGGTCATCCCTGAAGGAGACCGGTTAGTACGTGGACGTCACTCACCGCTCGCTGTTATTCCGAGACGACCTACATAGGGCTCGGGCTCGGCGAATCGCTCCGTCACCGGTCGTTGATTTTAACGGCACCGGCAAAGAGGATGTCATCCCCCCCAAACTGGCGAAAACATTGGATGGCCTGTTTCGAGAACGTCTGCGGCGCTCACCTCAAGCCCCAGCCTACCACCACTATCACGCCAACGACAAAAGCTGGCGCATAGCCAGTTGGACCGACGTGGCCACCGATGTAGCACGGTGGCAGGCAGGGCTACAACGTGAAGGGCTAAAAAAGGGCGACCGGGTCGCCATCTTGCTACCCAATAGCCAGGAATGGGTCACCATTGATCAAGCAGTATTGGGTCTGGGTCTGGTGGTGGTGCCGCTGTACTTCAATGACCGTGCCGACAACATTGCCTACATCATCGCCGATGCCGGGGCCACAGTGTTGTTCGTGCATACAGAAACACAATTACAAGCGCTGCAAGAGGAATCAGAATCTCTACAAGGCTTGAAGCATATCATCTGCATACAATCATCCGGCAAGACCTCTTTCGACTTACCGGTGGTTTATCTGGACGATTGGTTACCGGCAGAAACCATCATCCATGAGCCCAGTCATGGCAGTAATGACCTGGCAAGCATTGTCTATACCTCGGGCACCACCGGTCGGCCCAAAGGGGTCATGCTCAGTCACTGGAATATGCTATCCAATGCCTATAGTGGTCTACATAGCATCATGATCTACCCATCGGACCACTTTTTATCGTTCCTGCCACTGTCCCACATGTTAGAACGCACCGCAGGCTACTACCTGCCCATGATGTGCGGCGCTAGTGTCTCCTTTTGCCGCGCCATCCCCTTATTGGCTGAAGACCTGATCCAGAAACGTCCCACCGGCATGATCTCGGTACCACGCATATTCGAGCGCATATACGTCAAGATCAACGGCCAACTCAAAGAACGTCTATTTATTGCCCGCTGGCTGTTTCAGCTCACGGTTTACGTGGGTTGGAAACGTTTTCTTTACCGCCAGGGCCGTGGCAGTAGATCGCTACTTTTTATTCTGTGGCCCTTACTTGACCTGCTAGTTGCACAGAAATTGCGCGCAAAATTAGGTGGGCACCTACGCTGCATCATTTGCGGCGGGGCGCCACTTGCCTTTCCGGTAGCACGGACATTTATCGCCATGGGCCTTCCCATTCAACAGGGTTATGGTCTCACCGAGGCCAGTCCGGTTATCAGTGTTAACACCTTTGCCAACAACGACCCTGCCAGCGTGGGCCCCGCGCTCAGGGACGTGGAGGTCAAGATTGGCAAAGACCAGGAACTCCTGGTCCGCGGGCCCAGCGTCATGCTGGGTTACTGGAACAACCACTCCGCCACCTTTAACACCATCGACCGCGACGGATGGCTCTACACCGGTGACCAGGCACGTATAGAAGAAGGTCGTATTTACATTATTGGTCGCTTAAAAGAAATCCTGGTCCTGGCCAACGGAGAAAAACTCCCCCCAGCAGACCTGGAGATGGCGATTGCTACAGATCCTTTGTTCGACCAAGTCATGATCGTGGGTGATAGGCGTCCCTATCTGAGTGCGCTGGTGGTCGTCAACCCGGAACACTGGGCCAGCCTTGCAAAAAAGAATCACCTCGACCCCCTGGACCCAAACAATCTAAACAACGAAACCCTCAAAAAAATACTACTTGAGCACATTGCACTGCAATTGGAAGACTTTCCCGGCTATGCCAATATCTATCAAGTCACCCCCTTGTTAGAACCCTGGACGGTCGAGAACGAATTGCTGACACCCACCCTCAAGCCCAAACGCAAGAAAGTCCTGCAACACTACGAAACGGCGCTTGAAGACATGTACGCAGGGCACGAACTGGATACTGGAGATTCACCGTAAGCATTAAATAAACCACATCCTACCATGAGTTTTAATCTCGGTGTAACCTGAGTCTTTCCGCGAGGGGCTCGTAACAGAGGGGAATGCCGTGAAGAAACATTCAGGCTATACTGAGGTTCAATATATTTGTAGGGTGTGGGTAAAGCGAAGCGTTTGTTGGGCGATTACCTTGCGCTGCAAAGATTTTATTGACCGCATCGGTGAGTAGTCCGCCTTGGTCAAGGCCCACGTATCCGGGAGGCGCGCCGATTAAATGGGACACGGTGTGGGCTGCCGCGTCCACTAGGTGGAAATATAACTGTGGGGCTATGGGGGGTTAATTTCCCCTTATGCCGCCTCCACGATCAGGCGCTTGCCCAGCGTCTCCAGCGCCGCTTCCACCTTCTCGATCTTCGAACTGTGGTCAGGGTCGACGAGGCGGCGCACGACGGCCTCGGTAATCCCTAACCTGCGAGCAAGCTCCACATTAGAGACCCCTTGCTCGCGCATGGCCCGATAGAGTGCCAACTTGGCGGCCACCAGCGGCGGTACGCACACACTCACTTGCCCCGGTTTCGGCGGCGTGGGAACAGGGACTTCCCGCCGTTCGTGGACGTAGCCGGCGAGCGCAGCTCCCAGGGTGTCCACCGCCTCGCGCAACGCCTCATCCCGGTCGGCGCCATCGGTCAAAGCCTCGGATACGTCCGGAAAAGTCACGATCCAACGTCCATCTTCATCTTGTGCAAGCACGGCTGGAAATACATATCGCATGGTGGGTGCCTCTACTGGATATCACCTGATTTCAGGCCAAGCTGGATCAGCATTGCCCGTACCAGCCCAGCACCAATCTCCTTTTTCCGATCTTTGATCGTTGTGAAGTGTTCGCCGTAGTAAAGACGGCCATGGCTGCCTTTCCCCTGGTGAGCCATGAATCGGACCGGAACACCACGGTTTTTGCCGATCTGCTGGATCCGTTTAATGAATTCAGATCCCTTCACAAGATTACTATCGTATACATCTGTACGATAGTCAAGATTCTTGTGGTCGGGGGCCGTGCACCTTTGGCATAGTGACAGATCATGGCCATCCAGACACACCAAGCCATGCAAGACCTACCCGGTTTAGCACAAAAACCAACTCCCCCTTCCCTGTGGACAGACAGTGAATAGCTTGCAGGATCCTTTCAAGTTAATTGCGTGATTTAAAAAAATGACGAGGGTAGTCCACCCTCATCAGAGGTTTTTAGAAGGGACGCGATTTTTGTAGATACAAAAATCGTGAGCCTTTTGAAAGTCATTTGGATCAGTGTTCGGTATGCGATTTATTCTTTAATGTAAATTGCGAAGTAGGTGATACTTGGACTTCCAAAACCTAAACAACCTGGTTGCTGAGCTTGAAAGACTGAATGCAGCTTATAACCAGCCTGACCTTGACTTGTGAGATGATCGCTAAGTTTATCTATAGCTTTGCTTGAAAACTCAGCCCCAATAGCTTCGATTTTATACTCCATATTAATTCTCCTTAGTATCAGGCATATCAATGCCACCATTTCCTGTCCGCTACCTTTAATACTATTGATCGTGATGGCTGGCTCTACACCGGTGACCAGGCACGTATAGAAGAAGGTCGTATTTACATTATTGGTCGCTTAAAAGAAATCCTGGTCCTGGCCAACGGAGAAAAACTCCCCCCAGCAGACCTGGAGATGGCGATTGCTACAGATCCTTTGTTCGACCAAGTCATGATCGTGGGTGATAGGCGTCCCTATCTGAGTGCGCTGGTGGTCGTCAACCCGGAACACTGGGCCAGCCTTGCAAAAAAGAATCACCTCGACCCCCTGGACCCAAACAATCTAAACAACGAAACCCTCAAAAAAATACTACTTGAGCACATTGCACTGCAATTGGAAGACTTTCCCGGCTATGCCAATATCTATCAAGTCACCCCCTTGTTAGAACCCTGGACGGTCGAGAACGAATTGCTGACACCCACCCTCAAGCCCAAACGCAAGAAAGTCCTGCAACACTACGAAACGGCACTCGAAGACATGTATGCAGGACATGCGCTCGACCCTGACGATTAATGTCGTACAGACACCAGCGTGCCTTGACGCGCCCCACTAAAAAACACATTATTCCCAAGGGCAAAATAGCCTAAAGCCATACCTCTTTTTGAAACACCTAAGCGGGTGTAGTTCAATGGTAGAACGGGAGCTTCCCAAGCTCTTAATGTGGGTTCGATTCCCATCACCCGCTCCAAATACCCGGCACATCCCTTCTTTAAACTAGCAACATTAGAGTTTCAGAATGTATTGATCTTATGTAAGACTAGGGCTATTCTGGCCCCCTGACAAGCTAAAAAGGAGATGGAGATTATGCCTATCGACACGACCTTTGCTGTAAGCGTTGCTGCCATGGCGGTTATGCTCTACGCCCTGTGGCAAGTCATCAGACTGCGTGGCCAAGTCCCTGGTGGGGTGGTGGGCCGTACCTGGAATGTATTGACCGGTTTGGTGGTTCTGTTTGCAGTAGGTTATATCGCCATGCCCTTTTTGGGGGAACTCTCCCCAGAGATTTTACGGCTTGCGGTGGCCGGTATATTTTTGTTTGGCGCCGTCTATGTAGTCGTTACAATTCGACTTATCCATCGCGTCATACAAGTCCTGGCAGAATAAACAGCCATGGATTCGGCTCTGGTTTTCTCCAAGACAACCAAAGGTGAACATGAGATTGAGTCGCGAGAGTATCACCTGAATCAACACCATCGTATCGCCCTGATCCTGGTGGATGGACATTCCGATGTAGCACACCTCCACCATAAGGCAGGAGGCCTTGCCGAGTTGGAATCGCTGCTCGAGTCTCTGGCAGTAGATGGATTTATCTCAACAGATTCACCCACATGGCAACCAACAGTGGGAACACGCAATGAGGACAAGCTGATTTCCCTCAAGGCAGCGTTAATCGATACCGCCGTTATGATCCTGGGGAGTGATGCAGGTCGGGTAACCAAGAAACTCCGGGACGCCGTAAACGACAAGGACGGGCTTATTTACGCAGTACAGCAGTGTAAAAAATTGATCAGCCTGGCCATAGACGAAAAAAAGGCCAGTGAGTTTCAACAAAAATGTGATGCCCTGATCAATCAGGCCTGATTGCTCTCTTCACACCAGGGTAAGTTCGCGCCGTCACACCCAAGCCTGGCACTTGATCACCCCCCTATACGCCGTGAACTATTCGGCTGATTCAGATAGGTTTGGGCTCTATTCAATCTGTACACACCCACTGGACCGATGACAACGACCACCCCCTTCGCCAAACGTCTATTACGATGGTACAACGTCCATGGTCGCAAGAATTTGCCCTGGCAAGGGACACGGAACCCCTACAAGATTTGGGTCTCAGAGATCATGCTGCAGCAGACCCAAGTGGCCACTGTTATCCCCTACTATGAAAAATTTATTCTCGCCCTTCCCTGTGTCCACGACTTAGCGGCCGCACCTGTGGATGATGTGCTGCACCTATGGACCGGACTGGGTTATTATGCCCGTGGTCGCAATCTACATGTCGCCGCAAAATTAATCGTTACAGAACATCAAGGGCATTTCCCCGACACTCTGAAAGCCTGGTATGCCCTCCCTGGGGTGGGTCGATCTACGGCCGGGGCTATCCTGGCCATCGCCCACGGTCAGCGCCAACCCATATTGGATGGAAATGTGAAACGGATCTTGTGCCGATACTTCGCTATTGAAGGCTGGCCCGGCGACAAGGCCGCCGAATCCCAGCTGTGGCGACATGCCGAAGCCCTTACTCCACACCTGCGGGTACAAGACTATACCCAGGCCATCATGGACCTCGGGGCGATAGTGTGTCGTCGCCGCCAACCTCTCTGTAACCAGTGCCCACAGCGCTCCCATTGTGCGGCGCTACTCAGTGATTCCGTTCACGTCTATCCATGGTCCAAACCACACAAGAAAATACCCATTCGTTCGGTGGCCATGTTGTTGCTGTTCGATTCCAAGCAACAAGTGTTGCTCGCCCGTCGACCTCCCACCGGCCTTTGGGGTGGATTGTGGAGTCTGCCCGAGTGCGACATGAATGAGGATATTGACCGCTGGTGCCGGTCCCGCCTAGGATTCAAGGTCGAACCCGGTCCGCCCTGGCCAACTTTTCGACACAGCTTTTCCCATTTTCATCTTGATATTACACCCATCCCTACCCATGTAAGAAATACCACCGCCGTGATGGAGAGGCATGAGACGGTCTGGTATAACGTCAATCGCCCCGATCGCCGCGGACTCCCGGCACCGGTCAAACGAATACTTGAACAACTGAGGGTCACCACATGAGTCGCAAAGTACAGTGCATCAAACTTAACAAAGAGGCCGACGGTCTGGACAAGCCCACCTACCCCGGTGAGTTGGGGCAGCGTATCTTTGATGAGGTCAGCCAAGAGGCCTGGCAACAGTGGTTAGGTCATCAGACCATCTTGATGAACGAAAATCGACTCAGCCCCATCAACCCTGAACATCGTAAATTTTTAGAGGCCGAGATGGAAAAGTTTTTCTTTGGTGAAGGTTCAGCCACGCCGGATGCCTTTATCCCGACAAAGAAATAGCAATGGGCTCTTCTATAAATTCAATCCCCATTTCGGTCCTTTCTTCGGGCACGGGGGTGGGTCTGGTCATAAACCTTGGCCAAGTGTTGAAAATTGAGATGGGTATAGATCTGGGTCGTCGCAATGTCCGCATGCCCGAGTAATTCCTGCACTGCACGCAAGTCGCCACTGGACTCCAGCAAGTGACTGGCAAAGGAATGGCGTAGCATGTGCGGGTGCACCGGCACCCCCACTCCTTGACGACGGGCCCAGAGCTGAACACGGCCCTGAACGCCGCGTCCACTGATGCGATTACCGCGTCCATTAACAAACAAGGCCACTTCATTTTGTTTGACCACCTCACCGCGACAGGCCAACCATTCTTCAATGGCCTCGCGGGCAAAACGACCTACCGGCACGATGCGAGTCTTGCCGCCCTTGCCGGTCACCCGTACCGTAGCATCCGCCAGATCAATGTCCGTCACATCCAATGACACCAGTTCGGCAAGGCGCAAACCAGAGGAATATAATAATTCCATAATGGCCCGGTCACGCAGGGCCAAAGGCTGACGATCATTCACCGCCACCAGCAAACCGACTTGCTCAATGTCCAGGGTTTTGGGTAACAGCTTGGGTGACTTGGGCGCGGCCACACCTTCTAAGGGATTGTGGCTGACAGTGGCCTGCTTAATGAGATATCGATAGAACGAACGGGCCGCAGACAACAACCGTGCAATGCTACGGCCCGAGAGCCCATGATGATGCAGATAGGCCACGTAATTACGGGCATAGTGAATAGTGAACGCGTCCCATGACAACACATCGAACTGATCACAAAATTTTTCCAGTCGGTCGAGATCACGACCATAATTGCTCAGGGTATGAGGTGACAGGCGTCGCTCAATCCTCAACGAATCCAAATAATCGGAGATTTGTTTCTGGGCCGACGTGTTCATGGGGTCACGGGCCTTGCCATCACGCTAAGATCGAAATCGCTGAAAAGCGCTACTTAATACCTCACCCAAACGTCCCAGATAAACAGTGCCGATGCCGGGATGAAAGCGGTGCTTATCCGATGAAGCCAGCACCAAAACACCCCATGGAGCACCAGACCCCAAGGCAATAAAGGCAACCGATGCAATCGCCTCCGCGCTGTCTACAAATAAGGTCTCCATGACCACCGAGTCTGGATGATCGTCGCATCGCACTCGGGTTTCGCCCATCCAATTTAATAGATGGTGAACCAAATCAGACTCCGGGTAGATGATCTCAGCACCCACCTTGGCCAGTGCCTCGTTGTCGCCATTGCACACCAAACAATTCGTTTCGAGCTTAAAGTCCTTGCGCAACTGATCGTGGGTGACGCGCAATAGTTTTTCGGCACTGCTTGCCTCATTCAAGATCAGACAAAGTCGATGTAAGCGCTCACCCGCAACACTATTTTCACGTGCGATCGTCATCAAGTCGTGCAATTGCCTTTGCATGGCACGATTCTTAATCCGCAGCACATCGACCTGTTTTTCGATCAACGATATTGAGACACCGCAACCCTCATGGGGGATGTGTAATTGCATTAATATTTCCGGGTGATTCTTGAAATAATCCGGGTGTTCATCCAGATAGCGAGCTACGGTCTCCTCCCACTGTAGCTCTGGAGACGTCTCAGTGTTTTGCTCTTCTCTCATTCGATTATTAACCCTACAACGTATCTACATCAATTTGACCATCAAACACGTGGTTGGCAGGTCCGGTCATCTCAACACTGTGACCTTCACCGGCCCAATAAATATCCAACTGTCCACCGCGCAGTTGCACTTGAACCTGTTCTTTCAACAGACCTCTAATACGACCCGCAACCACTGCGGCACAGGCACCCGACCCGCAGGCCAGGGTCTCACCCACACCACGCTCATACACACGCAACCGGATCTGGGTATCACTCACAATCTCCATGTACCCCGCGTTCACCCGCTGGGGAAACCTCGAGTGCCGTTCTATCAAAGGCCCCTGTATTGCCACTGGCGCCTGATCAATGGCGTCAACAATCTGCACTGCATGGGGATTACCCATAGACAATATGGTCATATCCACAATATCGCCATCTACGTCCAGATCATACCTGTCTTGCCGGCCATCGGCCACAAACGGGATATCGGTGGGTTCAAACCGGGGGGAGCCCATGTCCAGGTGAACGCGCCCATCTTGCTCTACCTTGGCTTGGATCACGCCCACTCCAGTGGACACCATGATCTCATGCTTATCGGTCAAACCCTGGTGACGGACAAACTTGGCGAAGCAACGTGCGCCATTACCACACTGATCAACCTCACCCCCATCAGCATTGAATATCCGGTAATTAAAATCGACCCCCACCTGACTCGCAGGCTCTACCAACAACAGTTGGTCGCATCCCACGCCAAAATATCGATCCGCCAAGTGTCGAATCTGATCCCGTTCCAGCCGTACCCTCTGGCGTACCACATCGATGACCACGAAATCATTTCCCAGGGCCTGCATTTTAGAGAACTTTAACATCATAAAAAGTGATCATCTCAGAACCTTGTTTTAGCGCAATTTCTTTCACCATCTACCCGCCGACCATCATACCCCAAGCCAACACTTGGTGCCCCATCAAGACTCGCCTCGACGAAGCTGAACTGGGCGGCGATAGCCATGCCGATGATTGGGGCGATCGTTGGACGAATTAGACCTGGAGGACTAATCTGGAAAGACCTCGAAGACTTCTTCTGGCAAGCAATAAATGCGGGCACTGCTATCGCGCATACTCAGCCCGTCATGCCAGATAAACATCAACCCTAATTTTTCTATTGCCCTGTCTCGGCAAGATAGGCAGTCCAATCATGCTGGCCACCACCACTGGCGAAAAACCACGGGTTGAGTATGGAAGGCTTGTTATAGGACAAAGGGGAATTCTTGGAATCCACCACCCTCCCCCCGGCTGCCTCTAACACACATTGGGCGGCGGCCGTATCCCATTCGGAAGTCGGCCCCAAACGTGGATAGATATCGACACGACCCTCTGCCACCAGACACAGCTTAATGGAACTGCCCATCGCCAGGGTCTGGAAAGAACCCTGGCGTTGCTCGAATCGCGCCAGATAGTCGGCCAAGTCGTTGCCTGGGTGGGAACGACTGGTGGCAATCGTAGCCGCACCACCGCGATACATGCGCACGTGAATCGCCTGGCTGTCACCCCCTGGGTCACAGCGGAATGCACCGTCACCATCACAGGCAAAATAGCTGACACCCGATACCGGTATATGCACCACGCCGAGCACCGGTCGGTGATTATCGATCAGGGCAATGTTCACCGTAAACTCATCGTTGCGCTTTATAAATTCCCGGGTGCCGTCAAGGGGGTCAACCAACCAAAATTTTTTCCATTTAAGACGCACGTCTAACACATGATTGTCCGACTCCTCGGACAGTATGGGAATGTCTGGAGAGAGTTTTGCCAATCCGGCAATGATAACTTTATGGGCAGCCCGATCCGCGTCTGTGAGGGGGGACCCATCGCTCTTTGTGTCTACCTCAAAACCCCTTTGGTAAATGTCCAGGATACGGTCTGCCGCTTGAGCCGCCAGTTCCCGAGTTTGAGACAAGTAACGACTATACTGGACTGGCATCGGCCTTAAGCACCGGTCGCGGCCAAATAGTCGCGCAAAAGAAACAAGGCAAGAAGACTTCTCGCTTCGGTAAGATCTGACTGATTCAATAACGATCCGATATCGTCAACGGGCCAGGTCAGAGTTTCGATAGGTTCGGGTTCATCGCCCTTGAGTTTTTGTGGGTAGAGATCCTGAGCCAACAAAATATGGCAATGGTAATCACTATAACCCGGCGCCAAATACACATCCCGTAACGGTACTATGCGTCGAGCGCCGAACCCTATCTCTTCCATGAGCTCCCGTTGACCCGCCTGTTCCGGCGTTTCACCCGTCTCTATTCGCCCCTTGGGAAAGGTGAGTTCATAGCCCTCTATCCCGGCAGCGTATTCTCGAATCAGAATAATGTTATGGGGGTCGGCCATGGGCACCATCATCACCGCGCTGGCTGCAGATCCACACAGGCGCTCATACTGCGCCTTGACCCCATTTGAGAACACTAAGTCCATCTGCTCAATCTGAAAAAACCTCGATTGGGCGATGATCTGGCGTGACTCAATAGTCGGTTTCTTTTTCACAACATGGGGCATAAAAGGAATTTTGTGGCTAAACTATAGGATATAACATTGGAGGACATTATAGTGATTACTACGCAAGAAGATAAAAATCTGATAGGAATAAAAGTGTTCGGAGAATTGACTATAGCAGATTTCCGGGAATTCGAGGACGCGGTCACCGACGAACTCGAGCATTATCAAAAGATTGATCTACTCGTGGACCTTAGCGAGATGACCGGCTTTACCCTGGATGCCGCTCTTGAGGATATTCAGTTCAATCGCCAACATGCCCACGACTTTAAACGCATTGCAATAGTCACCGACAGCCAATGGTTAACGTGGCTATCCTGGCTGTCAGGAACATTCACCCAGGCCGAGGTCCAAACCTTTCCCGATATTGCCAGCGCCAATAATTGGCTGGCAGGCTAGCCCTTTGGCGTCCTCTAGCCCTTTGAGGTGCGAAAATCCGGCTTAGTGGGCCAGGGGCGTAAAACCGAAATCACCCCGCCACGCCCCCCGGGAATAATCCAGACTCAACCACCGTGGAACAATCCGGGAATCGTGTTGTAGCGGAAAGTCAATCACGTCTGGTTCATCCACAATGTCATTGATCCGGCAGTGCTTGGTCATAACCGGACGAAAACTGACAGATACCAGATTATTTAATTTGGCCAAGCTATCCTGCTTGCGAGGAGCGCTCAGCACATTCACCCGCTTACGAATCAGGCAGCTAAAATACAACTCCATCTCAAAGTGGACCGGCTGGTCGGCCCGATCTAAGGCAGACTGTGCCCGCTGGGTAAGCACCACCTGTAGTTCCCGGTCGCCTATTTTGATCTGACGTGTCGCATTGATACCCATATAACCTCCACGAAAGTTAGGCTGTTGGCGCATTATGCGCATCTTGGCAAGACTATCCCTAGACAAAAACCCCTACCCGCCACCCAGGAATACTGTCTGTTACACTATGCTATTTTACTGGCATGATAAACGGCTAGCGAATTCCGTGCAGTATTTTGCACCACAGAGGAAAGGATGAGTTACAACTCTGTGCCCTTCCAGGTGACAAATTTCTAAGTCATTGATTTATATGCTAGCTTAGAATCTTGTCACTTGTAGATCTGCGGCCGCGCAACGGCATAAGAAACTCTGTGGTGAATAAGCACCATACGAGTGGGGTGTCACTAAAATGACAGCACCATTGGCCTGTTGAAAACGACTTTATACAATAATTGAATTACTTTAGCCTGATTATCGCCCACATTAATGAGACATGACCATACCCCATATTAACTGGAACCAACTCGATACCCTATTTCTGGATATGGACGGGACCCTGCTCGACCTGAATTTTGATAATCATTTCTGGCAAGTACACGTACCCAAACGCTACGGCGAGAAACACAGTATCAGTGCCGCCGAGGCCAAGGCCCGGCTTATACCCCGTTTTCGCGCCGCCGAAGGCCGCTTGGATTGGTACTGTGTAGATTACTGGACCGATGAACTCGACATGGACATCGCCGTACTCAAGCAAGAGGTGGATCACCTCATCGCCGTCCACCCCGATGTCATCGAGTTTCTCACCACCATGCGGCACCTGAAGAAACGTCTCACCTTGGTCACCAATGCCCACGGTAAAAGCATAGATATCAAGATGCGCAAAACGGCCCTGGGGCAACACCTGGATCGCATCATCAGCGCCCATGACGTCGGCACCGCAAAAGAAGAGAATGGTTTCTGGGATCAGTTACAACAACTGGAGACCTTCGACCCTGCACGCACCCTGCTGGTTGATGACAGTCTGCCGGTACTACGCGCCGCGCGCAACTACGGCATCGCCCATCTGTTGGCGATCCATAAGCCCGATTCCCAACGGCCCATCAATGACGTGGAAGAATTCGATGCCATCCACAGCTTTGCGGAAATAATGCCTTAAGCATACAATTTACTGGCGACTTTCATTTAATACGGGGGCCGCAGAGGCGCTAAGACGCAGAGAAATAATAATATTAACCATGATTTTAGCGCATCATGATGAAAAAGTTTAGACCTATGACCAAAGAAAAAAACGCGAAACTAACCCAGGTGTCATTGGACCCAACAAGGCACGGCAAAAAACTTATAGTTTTCCGAGCCGGCAGCAGCAAAGAAGGCGGGTCAATAAAGGAAACTGCCCGAATACTCGGCACAACAGAATCCAATGTCCGTAAGCATATAGACCAATGTCACACGTAGTATGGCTATGGTTATCGCATTCATGTTGATCGTTTTTGGATTTTTAGTGATGACACACATGAAAGTAAAATGGAGGGTCATGACAAAAAACAGATGGAACCCCAGGATAATACTCAACATGGACAGCCATCAGCAAAGAATGATGGCCAAGAAGCAATTGATTCAAACTATCAAGACAAAGTCCAATTCTACAAAGATGCAATACGACGCCAACGTACTGTGGCAAGTAAGCACACTCGGTGGAGGACTGTTAAATGTTGGAGAGATCAATATACCCAAGCTTCCAGCGCTCCATTGGAAAGTGGTAACAATCCACCCTTCAAAGACGCCTTGATGTGGCTATATTCCGAATTGGGATTGAATAAGTATTTGAGCAAGGATCTAGCCTATTTGAGCGAAGCATACGCACAAATGGAAGATTTCTGGTGGAAGAATTACAAAGCTATGGAGACTGTAAAACAGATTATTTTGGCAGAATCTCCACAATTCGGTGAAGATCGAACTTATATCTACAATCCTGATTCTCGCTTAACATCATTTCTTTACCCAGTACATCTCTCAAAGATCACTAGAAAACCCACCAAGGGCTGGGCCAATAAAGATTTACTTCTAGAATTGAAACATTTAGGCATACTGGTTATTGATTTATTTCCTTATGCATTTAACGGGTACGACACTGTCACCACTTATCCTGCTCTCAAGTCCAAAATCATATTGGAACTCGCGAAAAGAGTGCACAATTTCCATATCCGCCCCAAACTAAAGAATATATGTGACATTAACTCTGGTGATGTCCGTTTATGCGTACGTTACGATCGAGTCAGAAGAATTGCACAAAACACATTCCCCCCTATGCTCCACCAATTAAGCATACCTAGTTCGAACTTCGATTCCATCTCTAAGCAAGGTGGAATGATTGATCCAGAAAAACTGGGACATCAATACCATACATCCCAATGAGCATGTTTCCTTAGGCTGGGAGAGAGGGGGCTCAGACCAGAATGGCACTTACTTAAGCCCCCTCTCCCTCCGGGAGAGGGCTAGGGTGAGGGGAGCAAATAAAGCTAAAACACTGATTTTATTATCCCCTCATCCCAACCTTCTCCCGGAGGGACCTCGGTGCCCCCTCGTGGGGTAGAAGGAGTTATCAATTAATAGAAGTGCCCTCAAGGTAGTAAGGCGTGGCGTGCGCGCTTTGGCGCTGGCCGCATTTTAGCAGGCCCCGAGATCATAAATCTTCTTCTTCGCCCACATCGGCAGGGATTTCTGGTTCTGCCACAGGCTCGGCTGGCCCCATCAATTCCTGCGGCCACGGTTTTGGGGAAGCACCTTCATCGCCATTTTTATCCTGACTACTATCGGTCTGTCCAGCACTGCGAATGCCCAAACTCCGGTATACGCGGCGTTTTATCTTGGCTAAATGGCTTAGATAAAAGGCGCTACGGGAATGGGGATTACTGTTTTTCGGGCTTGGAAGTGAGGCGGCCAGGCCAATGGCTTCGTCCAAGGTCACTGTGGCCACGGATTTGTTCCAGTAAGCACGGGAGGCGGCATCCACGCCATAGATTCCAGTCCCAAATTCAACGACGTTGAGGTACAGCTCAAGTATACGGGTCTTAGGCAGATTTTTTTCCATGGCCCAGGTCATCACCGCCTCATGCCATTTGCGCAGCGGATTGCGTGAAGGCGTAAAAAACAGGTTCTTAGCAGTCTGCTGAGAGATCGTGCTTGCCCCCCGCGCCACTTTGCCCTGTTTCAGGTTGTAATTAAATGCGCGGCGCATGGCGGTAAAGTCAAAACCACTGTGCCCAAAAAAATTAGCGTCCTCGGCAATCACCGTGGCCCGAATCAAATATCGTGGAATCTGATCAATACTGACAGGACGCCAGCGCAGTACCGGTAAACTTCGATCTGCCAGTTGCCGGGTTTCATAACGCTCAATGAAGCGGGATTTAGTAATAGGTACGTTGCGATTAGCAAGCCGGGGCCAATCTGGCCAAATGTGGGCAAGGTAGAAAATATCAAAAACCACAAGAACACCCGCCACATAAGCCGCGCCACGTAGCCAACGCCAGTAGCGCTGCACCATTAATTTTGTGGTGGAGAAATCCATCATGTAATCAGGGATAAAGGCAACAAATCCGGACAGTCCGGCGGCCCATTATACTAAGGAGTACGAAAGCTGCCCATATAGGTAAGTGCAAACCATGTGCCAAATAAGGCCCCTTGTTGTCATAAAACTTAGGGCCAGTAACGTAGACATCCCCCATCAATTCGGATATGGTTTGCCCTCGTTGGATCGGCCACGCCGAAATCACCGAGGAGGAGCGGACCTTAACGTATACTATAAATACGGGTCACTATATTTACTATAAGAAAATAAAGAAAGGGTCTGCTTTGCGGGCCCTTTTCTTATGGTATATAACCCAGCATAGACAGTACCGGCAAAAACCAAGCACCTCCCTTGAACTTGCCATTCGTAGACCCTGTTTCATTCTTTGTCTGCTTCACCCAAACCAAATGGTACCCTTAATCTAAACCAACGCACCCATGAGTATCACACCTAAAGCTGTCGTCCTGATTTCAGGTGGTCTCGATTCCATGCTGGCGGCCAAAGTGGTCCTCGACCAGGGTGTACACGTAGAAGGTATTAATTTTTTTACCGGATTCTGCGTCGAGGGCCATACCCATGCCATTCGCAATCAAGATCACAAAAAACCCAAACGCAATAACGCCCTGTGGGTGGCAGAACAACTGGGGATTAAACTGCATATCGTGGATGTCATTGAGCAATACAAAGACGTGGTGATTAATCCCAAGCATGGCTACGGCGCCAATCTCAACCCCTGCCTGGATTGCAAAAGCTTCATGGTGCGTAAGGCCAAGGAATGGATCGAGGCCCATGGCTTTGATTTCATTGTGACAGGCGAGGTCATCGGTCAACGGCCCATGTCGCAACGACGAGACACCATGCCAGTCATCGCCCAGGAGTCCGGTGCCGACGACCGGCTGCTTCGCCCCCTATGCGCCAAGCTGTTACCCGAGACACTGCCGGAACGGGAGGGCTGGGTAAACCGTGACGCCCTATATGATTTTAACGGTCGTTCCCGCAAACCACAAATCGCCCTGGCCGAACAATTTGGTATCGAAGACTATGCCCAACCTGCCGGCGGATGCTGCTTTCTTACCGACGAAAAATATTCCGACAAGCTACGTGATCTGTGGGTTAGTCAAGGCGAGAAACGCTACGAAATCGACGATATTATGTTGCTAAAGGTGGGGCGCCACTTGCGGCCACGACCCCATTTTAAATTGATTATCGGCCGCGACGATGGTGAAAACAATTATCTAAAAGGTTACCGGCACCGCTTTACCTATATGTATGGCACCAGTCACAACGGCCCTCTGGTTTTGGTCGAGGGCCAAACCAATGATAGCGATCTGGAGCTTGCTGCACGCATCACCGCCCGGTTTGGGCAGGGACGGGATGCGGACAATGTACGCATTGAGGTGGTGGAACAGACCGGCGATCCACGTAATTTTAAGGTGGTGCCCCTAACCCGCAATGAGATGCAAGAAGCGTGGTACATATGAGCCACCATAAGCTTGATGCTACCAACCTATTATGCCCCATGCCCGTCATTCGCACCCAGGACCGCGTCGCGGAACTGGCGTCCGGTGATATTCTGGAAATCCATTGCACCGACCCCGGCGCCCTACACGATATTCCGACATGGTGCAGGATCAACGGTCACCGCGTTGTCGGCACCCAACAGGCCAACAATGAAATTATCGTTACCCTGCGTGTGGGTAGCTAAAACTCTCAATCGGGTTCACCATAGCTAAACAATGGCTGACTTACACGACCACGGTACACACCACGCCATGCTGGATACCAGTGACCCGGCACGCTATCGGGCCAGCCGTCGTGTCACCCTCGTCAGCCTGGCCATCAACACCTTACTCGCCGCGGGCCAAGTCGTGATTGGCATCTTTGGCCATTCCCAGGCCCTGGTGGCGGACGGTATCCACACCCTGTCCGATATCGCCACCGATTTACTCGTCCTCTTTGCCATCAAACACGGCGCCAAGGCCGCCGATGCCGAGCACCCCTATGGCCATGGCCGTATCGAAACTGCCATCACTGTAGTACTTGGAGCAGCCTTAATTGCGGTAGCCAGCGGCATTGCCATCAACGCCGGTATACGTTTACGCCAACCGGGGCCTTTACCCCTGCCCGATATACTGACCTTGTGGGTCGCGGCGGTCACCATACTCGCCAAAGAGGGCCTGTACCGGTATACGGTTCATGCCGCAGACCGCTATCAATCCAATCTGTTGCGGGCCAATGCCTGGCACCATCGCAGCGACGCCATCTCATCGGTTATCGTCTTTGTGGGTATTGTCGGCAGTCGGGCCGGTTATCCCTACCTGGATGCCCTGGCCGCCCTGGGTGTGGCCATGATGATCACTCAAATTGGTTGGCACTTGGGTTGGTCCGCCATCAAAGAACTCATTGACACCGCACTGAGCAAAGAGGAGGTGGCCAAAATACGTGATGCCATTCTGGGTGTCCAGGGCGTCAAAGCACTGCATATGTTGCGCACCCGCCGTACCGGGGGACATGCATTGGTGGACGTCCATATCCTGGTGGACAGCAAAATCAGCGTGTCCGAGGGGCACTACATCAGTGAGACCGTGCGTCTGCACATTTGCGAGGTGCTCGACAGCGTGAGTGACGTGATGGTCCATATCGACCCGGAGGACGATGAGCTGGCCATGCCCACCTTGGGTTTACCGTTACGACAGGAGTTTCTGGGTGAACTCAATCGCAACCTGGTCGGCATTGAAGAGGCCACCCAGATCAAGAAGGCCAGTCTGCACTACCTCAATGGCCAGATTCATGTGGTGTTGTATTTGCCGGTAGACATCGTCCAGGGCGAGACACAACGGGCACTGCTGCTGCAACGCTTCCGTGATGCGGTCCAGGATAATCCCCAGGTCGGCAGCCTGGACCTGTGTTACCTCTAACGCATCAGGGGCATGCATTTCCCCCTCCAAACCCGTATCTGTATCAAGAAATGGTGAATGTTAAGCTCAGAGAAATTGCCTAAAAATAAATCACTCCGATTCCTTTCCTCTTCTACGCCCAAGGCGCACCAACCTTGACTGTCGGACAATAATGTCCGACACTGTTTTTGTATGAAGGGAATCGATACACCGTTGTTCGCAACCCGAAGGATGAACTAAAGCGCGGCACCTATCACGCGATGTTGAGGCAGCTCGATCTGGAAGCGCAAGACCTGTTCGAATAGGAGGCACACATGAGAGCGTTCGAGTACCCAGTATGGTTGACGCCCGCCGAAGAAGGCGGGTTTGTAGTGACCTGCCGCGACTTGCCCGAGGTGATCACCCAGGGCGAGGACCTGCACGATGCACTGATGCAGGCAGCTGACGCGATGGAGGAGGCCTTCGCTGCACGTATCGACGATGAACTGGAATTCCCGCTGCCGTCCGAGATCCAGGAAGATGAACATCTTGTTGCACCATCTGCGGAGATGGTGGCCAAGGCGGCTTTGTACGTAGCGCTTCGCGAGGCGGAAGTATCTAAAACGGAACTGGCGCGCCGTCTTGGTGTTGACGAGAAAGTGGTGCGAAGGTTGTTGGACCCGCACTACCGTTCAAAGCTGCCACGCCTGGCAGAGGCCGTTCAGGCGTTGGGCAGGCGGCTGCGGATTGAACTGGCCGCGTAATCCACGTTCCCCGCCATCTAACACACCCCTGAACTCGATTCTCAAGGGTCTTGCCACATGGAAAGCAAAAGGCAAGACCTGACCCTGAGAGCTTGAGGAGAGCTGTGAGAGCTGTGAGAGCTGTGAGAGCTGTGAGAGCTGTGAGAGCTGTGAGAGCTGTG